>Ga0180223_1000260_pt1 | contig 80969 bp, 85 predicted proteins | sample eDN5th30CKraftOP_FD_151337 | JGI IMG/M metagenome (GOLD analysis project Ga0180223, IMG submission 151337) | Enriched Organic Plus compost microbial communities from Emeryville, California, USA - eDNA 5th pass 30_C Kraft OP (version 2) (version 2) ...
CCCAGGCTGCGAGCCGCCGCCCACATGTCCCTTCATCTAACCTACAATGAGAAAGAGCCGAAAAATCACCCCACTCACCCAATCCTTATCAGGTGAGCCAGGCTGCTTTCCTACCCCACCAGGCCCCCCGGTCGTCTCACCGACCGCTGCGCCCCGTGGTGTGACGCGGCTTCTATGACCCCTTCCCACAACCGTCAACTGGAAAAACACCAACGCCCGCATTTTTCTGAAAAACCGGGGAAATCAGCCATTTTCATGAGCTTAGGATTCCGCGTCCGAATCATCTTGGCGAATCGCGAGGCGACTGAAACGCCTTTTTCCACCCCCTGCATGTCAGATTCCAGTGATGTAATCCCTGAGCGCAGCGGCTTCCCGCTCTATGTCGTCGATCCGACGCTTCACGAGATCGCCGATGGAGACAAGACCGACGAGCTGTCCGTCGGCAACCACGGGCAGATGGCGGATTCGCCGCCGCGTCATCAGCGCCAGTGCATTGAGCGTCGACTGATCGGGCGAAACGGTGATCGCCGGTGCGGTCATCACGTCGCCAACGCGCGCATCGAGAATGGCCGCGCCGTCCGAATGAAGGCGGTAGACCATGTCGCGTTCCGAAAATATGCCTGCCACCTTGCCATTGCGGATCACCGGCATCGCACCGATGCGCCTTTGCGCCAGTAGCGTGATGGCGCCGGCAACCGATTCATCAGCATCAATGGTAACGACATTGCTTCCTTTGCCTTGCAGGATAGCGGCAATGGTCATGGCATCCTCCATTATCGGCCGGGCCTATGCCGGCAGCTTGATGATCCGTCAGACGAGGTCCAAAGAAAAGAGATGACGCAGGATAAACCTCCGCCGCGGCGGATCGATCACTGGGCGCGCTTTCGGCTGCTGGTCACGGTCATGTTCGTGGCCGCCGCAGTTGCCGTTGTCGGTGCGCTTTACTGGCTGAAGGCGATGGGCACGCCGTTGCACACTCATATGATTATAGCGACCGCGCTTGGCGTCGGTGCTGCGGTGGCGATCGGCGGGGTACTGATGGCGCTGGTGTTCGTGAGTGCGCATTCGGGCATCGATGACGAAGTCGAAAAGCACGGGAAGGATAAGGAATGACCGATCAGAAGGCCCGCGACCCGGTGCTGCGGGTGATGCCGCAACCCGGCGACATCAATGCCAATGGCCATATCTTCGGTGGCTGGGTGTTGAGCCAGATGGACCTGGCCGGCGGTGTGGTGGCGGCGAATCTGGCACAGGGGCCGGTGGCGACGGTGGCCATTGAATCGATGGAGTTCATCGCGCCGGTGCTGCTGCACGACGTCATTTCCGTCTATGCCGTAGTGGAAAAGCTGGGCCGCACCTCCGTCGCCATCCGCATCGAGGTGGTGGCATCGCGCGAGCGGGGCACGAATGAAGTGAAGGTCACCGGCGGGCTGTTCACCTATGTCGCGCTGGACGAGGACCATCGCCCGCGCCCGATACCGCGCTGACCGCCGCAGCGGCTACCAGTACAAAAAGGGCGGCGACACCCATGGGATGCCGCCGCCAGATCCAGGGGCTGACTGGATCGGGTTGAATCGATCAGAACTTCACCTGCGCCCACAGGCCCACTTCGTCATAGGTGCCGCTGTGGACGCCGCCGATCGTGCCATTCGATGTGGAAATGGTGGCAACCGGCAGACCAAGGCTGTCGTCCTGCGCCTTGTCGCGCTTGTACACCAGCGCCATGTCCACGCCTTTCACCGGCTTGAAGCTGACGCCGACGTTGAAATAATCGTCCTTCAGTGAATCATTTGTGTATTTATTGGGCTTCACCCAATCATAACGGCCAAAGACGCCAACCTTGTCGGTGAACTGATAGGATGCAAAGCCGGACCAGCCCTCGCTCTTGTCCTCGGCCGTGGTGGTCACATTGTTCCAGTTCTTCGCGTTGAAATATTCGACACCGAAGCGGATGCGGTCATCGGTATAGGCGGCCACCGCATCGAGGCGCCGGGCACGATGCTCGGTTCCAACACCTTCGATGTTCTTGCCCAGCTTGCCGGTATAGCCGCCGACTGCAAGTGTGATCTGCTTGATCGGATTGAAGTTGATGCGGCCTTCGAAATCGACCGATTTGGAGCGGCTGAGCTTCTTATAGCCCGACCCGTTCACAGCCGAAAAGGCATAGCCGAACATGCCGCCGCCAAGCTTGCCGAACACATGCAGGCCCCAATCGGCCGAAGTGCCATATTTGGTGCGATCGATCATGATGTTTTCAACATAGCGATAGCCGTAAAGGCTTTCGACGAAGGGCACCCAGGGCAGATCGGCCGAACCGGCGCGGATCACGAAAGCGTCATCCAGCTTTGCCTGCAGATAGGCCTTTTTCAGATAGACCTGTGTTTCCGAATCATTGCTGACATAGTTGAAATCGGTGGTCAGATTTGCCGAAAACACATCGTCGAACTTGTGGTCGACGGTGAGGTAGAAGCGCTTCACATCCAGCTGAAAGCCGTTGGCAGAGCTTTTCGTGCCGTCATTCTTCTGGTTGATGTTAGTGACATCGAAGAACATCGTGCCGCCGATCTTCGTCTTGGGATCGGAGGAAGAAGAAGCAGGGGTGGCTGCCGCGCTGGTCTGGCGAGCATCCACCGTATCCACCTTGTTCTTCAGGCTGTCCACCTGCGCCTGCAACGCCTGGATCTGCGCCTTCAGCATTTCCGCTTCGGCGCGGGTGTCCCCCGTCGTGTCCTGCGCCATCGCCGGCGCGGCGCTGATGGCCAGCAGGCCGGTTGCAAGCAACAGTGCAGTCTTCTTGTTCAATCCAGTGTTCATCATGAACCCCCTTCGCTTCAGGTTTCGGGGGTGCCCTACGCAGGCGGCGTTACGGACAAGCGGCGCTTTGATTGCAGCTTTGTGACAAGTGACATGAAAACATGACGATGCGCGGGAGGGAGAACAGGACGCATCGTCCAAGCAAAAAGCCCCGCCGCGAACGGCAGGGCTTCTGCAAAGGTCATGGAAGAAATGCCCCTGTGCGGGGCTGCCCACAGCCTAGAGTTCAGCGGGTGCCTTGACCAGCGGCTCCTCGCCGTCCTGCACGCGTGGACGGCGGGTGCGGCGGCGCGGCTTTGCCGCCTCCTCCTCCACCACCAGCATGGGCTGCCCTTCATCCCGGCTATCGTCATTGCCTGCATCATTGGCGGACGCGGCGGCGCGGCGGCGGCCCCGTGCGGGGCGATCCCCCGCCTCTCCGTCCGGCTGGGCGACGGCGGCACGCGGCGTACGGGGGCGGCGCTCACGCCTGGGTTCTTCCGCGCGCTCCTCCCCCTCGCCATCATCGCCGGAGGAGGACGATGAACCGCCGATCGCCGGCGGCAGGCCATTGATTTCAATGGGGGCGGTGGCGTCTTCATTGCCGCCCTCGTCCTCATCGCCCTGTTCGTTATCGTCATCCGAATCGTCGAACCGCGCTTCATGCTCGCGCTGGCGCTGGCGGAACTCTTCCTGACGGCTGCGATGTTCGTTCAGAACCCGGAAATAATGATCGGCAAATTGCAGATAATATTCCGCGGTCACCCGTTCACCCTGGGTTTGCGCGTCACGGGCGAGATTGCGATATTTTTCCAGCAGCTGGTGCGCATTGCCGCGCTGGCGCGCTTCGACGCGATTACCGGCGTCGGGGCGCTGCCCCTGGCCACCCATGCGCTGGGGCCCACCACTGCCGCGCCCACGCCGACGACCGTTTTGGCGATTGTTAATCAAGCTCAACTATCCCTTTCATTCGTCCGGTCGCGCACCACGGCGCAGGCCAGGATAGGCCAACCCACAGCCGAAACACTTCGCCTACCAGGGAGAAGGCTGCCGAACCGTCGCTGCACAATAGCGCCGGGACGATCTTTTGGGGTTAGCGGCGGGGATGTTTTTCACCTGCCCGCCTTCCCGACCTCTAGACCCAAATGGCCGTGTGTCCAAGCGGAAAGTTACGTTTTTCGTACAATCACACAGCGGTCACGTCCGGCCAGATCACGCGCCACCTGCGCTTTCAACCCATGGGCAAGGGCGAGGCCTGCCACCGCATCGGCCTGGGTTGCGCCAATCTCGATACAGCCGATGCCGCCATCGGCCACAAGCGCGGGAAGCATTGGGATGATGCGGCGATAATCGTCCATTCCATCCGTCCCGGCATAAAGCGCGCTTGCCGGTTCATGCCCCGCCACATCGGGCGGCAGCGAGGCGCCGCTTTCCACATAGGGCGGGTTGCACAGCACCAGATCGAACCGCGTGCCGACCGCCATCGCCCAGTCCCCCACGATAAAGGCTGCGCGCGCCAAAAACCCGTTGCGCACGGCATTTTCCCGCGCGACTGCGACGGCAGCGGCCGACCGATCGACGCCAATGCCCCATGCATCCGGCCATTGATCCAGCGCCGCCAGCAGCAAGGCGCCACTGCCAGTGCCAAGGTCGATCACCTTGCCGGGCCCCTGATCACCGAAATGATCGATCGCCGCCTCGATCAGCGTCTCGCTGTCCGGTCTCGGAATCAGCACATCGGGCGTTACCTGCAGCGAAAGCGTCCAGAAATCGCGCCGGCCGGTGATATAGGCGACGGGTTCCGCACCGGCACGCCGTTCCACCAGCGTCCAAAAGCCGGGTGGCACATCGTCATCCAGATGTTTCAGCAGCAGAGCGTCGCGCCCCACCCCCAGCGCATGAGCCATCAGCAGTTCGGCATCCAGCCGGGGCGTATCGCTGACCGGCGCCAACTGCACCACAGCCTGCGTCAGGGCGTTACGCAGCAGCATCCAGATTCGCCAGCCGCGCGGCCTCATCCTCCGCGATCAGGGCCTGCACCACGTCCTCAAGACCGGGGCCTTCCAGAATCTCGTCCAGTCGATGCAGCGTCAGGTTGATGCGATGGTCGGTGACACGCCCCTGCGGGAAATTATAGGTGCGGATGCGCTCCGACCTGTCGCCGGACCCGACCATGGATTTGCGTGCATCGGCACGTTCGCGCGCCACCTTGCTGCGTTCCAGCTCGTAAAGCCGGGCGCGCAGCACCTTCATCGCCTTGGCCTTGTTCTTGTGCTGCGATTTTTCGTCCTGCTGGCTGACGACAAGGCCGGTGGGCAGATGAGTGATGCGCACCGCGCTGTCGGTGGTGTTGACCGACTGTCCCCCCGGCCCGGAAGAGCGGAACACATCGATCCGCAGATCCTTCTCATCGATCTGCACATCGACATCCTCCGGCTCCGGCAGCACCGCCACCGTCGCTGCCGAAGTATGGATGCGCCCGCCGCTTTCCGTCACCGGCACGCGCTGCACCCGATGGACGCCGCTTTCGAACTTCAGCCGCGCGAACACACCCGCGCCGGTGATGCTGGCGACCACTTCCTTGTAACCGCCGATGTCGGCCGGGGATGCGGAAATCAGCTCCACCCGCCAGCCGCGTTCCTCGGCATAGCGTTGATACATGCGGAAAAGATCGCCGGCGAACAGCGCTGCTTCATCCCCGCCGGTGCCGGCACGGATTTCCAGCATCGCCGGCCGCTCGTCCGCCGCGTCGCGGGGCAACAGCTTCAGCGCAAGATCGCGTTCGGCGCCTGGCAGCCGGTCGCGCACCACCGCCAGCTCCTCCCGCGCCATGTCACGCATTTCGGCATCGGCGGCAACATCGTCCGCCAGTGTTTCCAGCGATTGTTGTTCGCGGCGCAGATCGTCCAGCACCTTGGCCGCTTCCACCACCGGGCCAAGCTCGGCATATTCGCGGCTCAGCTGCACGAAGCGTTCGGGCTGGACATCGGGTTCCGACATCGCCTGCTGAAGCTCGGCATGGCGCCGGGTGATCTGGACGATCCTTTCGCCGGAAATCGTCACCATCAGCGGCGCACCGCCTCGACCACATCGTCGATCCGCACGGATTGCTGCGCGCCGGTGGCAAGATCCTTCACCGCCGCTTCGCCGCGCGCCAGTTCATCCTCACCGATGATGATGGCGCGGGCAGCACCGCTGGCATCGGCCTTCTGCATCCGCTTCTTCATATTGCCGCGATAGGCCATGTCGGCGCTGATCCCGGCGCGGCGAAGCCGGGCGAGCACGCCCTGCGCCGCCGCTTCGGCGGCAGCGCCCATGGGGACAACGGCAATCTCCACCGTCGGGGGCGTCGGTTCTTCCAGCAGCATGGCCAGCCGCTCGATCCCCGCCGCCCAGCCGACCGCCTGTGTCGGCGGGCCGCCAAGCGCTTCCACCAGCCCGTCATAACGCCCACCACCAAGCACCGTGCCCTGTGCGCCCAGCCGTTCGGTGATGAACTCGAAAGCAGTGTGCCGGTAATAATCAAGGCCACGCACCAGCCGCGATGCACGCACCCATTTGACGCCGGCCGCATCCAGCCCGCGTGTCACCGCTTCGAAAAAGGCGCCCGCCTCGCTGGTCAGATAGGCATCGATCTCAGGCGCGGCATCAGCGATCGGCCGATCGCGCGGGTCCTTGGAATCGAGGATGCGCAGCGGGTTGCGATCCAGCCGGTCGCGGCTGTCTTCCGAAAGCGCATCGCGGTGCGCGCTGAAATGGGCAATCAGCGCCTCGCGCCAGGCAAGCCGCGTTTCCGCATCGCCCAGCGTGTTGAGATGCAGGGTCACCGCCTCGTCCACGCCCAGTTCGTTCAGAAGCTGGGCGGCAAAGGTCAGCAACTCGACATCGGCCGCAGGCTCGCCCGCGCCGATCACTTCGGCATCAAGTTGGTGGAACTGGCGATAGCGCCCCTTTTGCGGCCGTTCGTAACGGAACAGCGGGCCATGCGTCACCAGCTTCAGCGGCGCCCATTGCTGCCAGCCTTCGCTGACATAGGCACGGGCGATGCCGGCGGTGAATTCGGGCCTCAGCGTCAGCGAATCGCCGCCCCGGTCCTCGAAGCTGTACATTTCCTTGGAAACGACGTCGGTGGTTTCCCCCAGCGAGCGGGCGAAAACACCCGTCGCCTCGAACACCGGCACCTGCACCGGCTGAAAACCATAGAGGCGGCGGACCCTGTCGAAGACCGCGACAACGGTATCGAAACGGCGCATGGTGTCGCCGATCATGTCCTGGGTGCCGCGAATGCGCTGGGGTTTTGCTTGTGATGACATAAGCGCGCCTTTAATTGCTCTTTATCGGCGCGAAAAGCGTTTCCGCCTTGATCAGCGCGAATACGTGCTTTTCATTTCGCGGTGCAGCGATAGAGAGGCACGTCGTGATTCTTCCGCAAATAGGGTGCGTGGCTTATGAACATCGATCTTATTCCCATCGGCGACAATCCGCCTGAAAGCCTCAATGTCATCATCGAGGTGCCGATTGGCGGCGAGCCGGTGAAATATGAATTCGACAAGGCAAGCGGCGCGCTGTTCGTCGACCGCATCCTGCATACCCCCACGCGCTATCCGGCCAATTACGGCTTTGTCCCGCATACGCTGTGCGAAGACGGCGACCCGCTGGACGCGCTGGTGGTTGCCCGTTCGCCCTTCATCCCCGGTTCGGTGGTCAAGGCGCGCCCGGTCGGCGTGCTGAAGATGGAAGATGAAAAGGGCGGCGACGAAAAGCTGCTCTGCGTGCCCGACGACAAGCTGTTTCCCTATTACCGCAATGTGAAGGGCCATGCCGATCTGCCCGAAATCGTGATGCAGCAGATTGAGCATTTCTTTGCCCATTATAAGGATCTGGAACCCAATAAATGGGTGAAGATCCAGGGCTGGGGCGATGTCGAGGAAGCTCGCGAGATCATCGCCCAGTCGATCGAACGCGCAAAGGGCAAGAAGGCGGCCTGACGCCTTTGGCGGGGGGTATTATTGCCCTCCGCCCACCAGCTTCAGGCCGGCGACACAGCCGATCAGCCCGAAGATGAGCAGCAGCCGCGCAATGCCCAGCGGCTCCTGATAAAAGGCGATGCCGACAAGCAGCGTGCCCAGCGCACCGATACCGCCCCACACCGCATAGGCGGTGCCCATGGGAATCTGACGTGATGCGATTTCCAGCAGACCCATGCTGAGCGTGACCGAAAGCAGGAAGGCCAGCGTCCATGGCAGGTTGCGGAACCCGTCCACATAGCGAAGGCAGGTGGTGAAACCCACTTCGCACAGCCCACCGACAATCAGCCAAATCCAGGCCATCGCAATTTCCCCATCCGGCATCATGCCTGTCGATACAGGCATAGCGGGATCGGCAACATCGCGCTAGCGTCCCGCCGCTGATGGGTGGAGAGGAATGATGCGAAACGGTGGCAATGCGGGTGTCGGCAATCGCGTCGGACCGCCGCGCTTCATCGCCTTTCTGCTTGTCCTGATGGCGGCGCTGCCCGGCACATTGCACCTGCTGGAGCCGGTGCCCGGCTATCTTGCCGCCTTTGACGCGGCAGCGCTGGTCTTCATTCTTTCCACCGCGCCATTGTTCGCCAAAAAGGTGGAGGCAAGGAACATGCGCGAAACCGCACGGCGCAACGATGCCAACCGCCTGCTGCTGCTGGCGATCAGCGGCCTGCTCTGCCTGACGGTATTGTGCGCGGTGGCACTGGAACTGGGCGCCGAACGCCGGCCGGACATGGCCATCACCGCGCTGGTCATCGGCTCGCTGGCAGTGACATGGGTGTTCGGCAACCTCGTCTATGCCATGCATTATGCCCATATCCATTACACGACGGATGAGCGGGGAAAGGACATGGGCGGTCTTGATTTCCCCGGCGCGAAGGAACCCGATTACTGGGACTTTCTCTATTTCGCCTTCACGCTGGGCATGACCTTCCAGACATCGGATGTGGAGATTTCCAGCCGGCAGATGCGGCGCATCGCGCTGTTCCATTCGGCCGCCGCCTTTGTCTTCAACATCGGCGTGCTGGCATTCACCATCAATGTGATAGGGAATTAGCGGGCGGCGGGCAGACAGCCCTCGTCCGCCAGCGCGGCGATCGCGTCGCCTTCCAGCCGCCACGGCTGCCAACCGCTGGCGCGGCGTCCGCCGATGTGGCGATAAAAGGCCATGGCCGGGGTGTTCCAGTCCAGCACCGCCCAGTCGATCCGCGCGCAATCCTCGTCCAGTGCCCGCCGTGCCAGCGCACGGAACAAGGCCCGGCCGACACCAAGGCCGCGCACCTGTTCATCAACGAACAGATCTTCCAGATAAATGCCCTTGCGCCCGGTCCATGTCGAATAGTTGAAGAACCATATGGCGGTGCCGACGATGCGCCCCTGATATTCGGCAACATGGGCGAACGCCTGCGGATTTTCACCGAAGAAGCTTTCGCGAAGCGTCTCTGTCGTCGCCTTTACCGCATCGGCTTCATGTTCATAGCTGGCAAGGGCATGGATCAGCCGCAGCATTTCGGGTTCATCGCCCGGCCGGGCCATTCTGACATTGGGCTTCATTCCGCGGCCTGAGCCTCCGCCGCGGCTTTCGCGGCCTCGATCTCCGCCGCCTTTGCCTCCACCAGCGATACGATATGATCGATCATCACTTCATCATTGATGGTGTGATCGGTCACGCCCGACAGATAGACCATGTGCTTGCCGGCCCCGCCGCCGGTCAGCCCGATATCCGTTTCCCGCGCTTCACCCGGCCCGTTGACCACGCATCCGAGGACCGACAGAGACAATGGGGTGGAGATATGGGCCAGCCGCTGTTCCAGCGTCTGCACCGTGCCGATCACGTCAAAACCCTGCCGCGCACAGCTGGGGCAGGACACCACCCGCACACCGCGATGGCGGATACCAAGCGACTTCAATATCTCGAATCCGACACGCACCTCTTCGACCGGGTCGGCGGACAGGGAAACGCGCAGCGTGTCGCCAATGCCAGACCACAGCAGCATGCCGATGCCGATGGAGGATTTGACGGTGCCGCCGATCAGCCCGCCCGCTTCGGTGATACCCAGGTGAAGCGGATAATCGCAGGCATCGGCCAGCCCTTGATAGGCGGCAACCGCAAGGAACACGTCCGACGCCTTCACCGCGATCTTGAATTCACGGAAATCGGCATCTTCCAGCAGCTTTGCATGGTCCAAAGCGCTTTCGACCAATGCTTCCGGACAAGGCTCGCCATATTTTTCCAGCAGATCACGTTCCAGCGAGCCGGCATTGACGCCGATCCGCATCGAACAGCCATTGGCCTTGGCAGCGCGCACCACCTCGGCCACGCGCTGCGCCGAACCGATGTTGCCGGGGTTGATCCGCAGGCAGGCAGCGCCCGCGTCCGCCGCTTCCAGCGCGCGTTTGTAATGGAAATGAATGTCCGCAACGATCGGCACGCGTGCCGCCCGCACGATCTGCTTCAGCGCGGCGGTCGATTCCTCATCTGGGCAGGACACACGCACAATGTCGGCGCCGGCTTCCTCGCAGGCGCGCACCTGTGCGATCGTCGCCTTCACATCGGATGTGATGGTGTTGGTCATGGTCTGCACCGTCACCGGCGCTTCGCCACCGACGGGCACATTGCCAACCATGATCTGACGGGACTGGCGGCGCGCAATGTCGCGCCACGGACGGATGGACATAAACACTCTCCGATGGTCGCGCGCCTTATAGCCGTTCCGCTCCTTTCGCGAAAGCTGCGGCACATGCCGTGCTTTTCTTCTTCCTCGGCAAGGCTATGGCAGAGCCAAGGCATCAATCTGTCTTTGATAGGCAAGGGATATGACGAATGCGTGATTTCAGCGGCAGCGTTGCGTTCATCACCGGCGGCGCATCGGGCGTGGGGCTTGGCCAGGCGAAACTGTTCGCCCAGGCCGGCTGCAAGGTGGTGATCGCCGATGTGCGGCAGCAGGCGATTGAGGAGGCGCTTTCATGGTTCGGTGAACAGGGCCTGCCCGCCCATGGCATTGCGCTGGATATCACCGACCGCGAGGCCTATGTCCGCGCCGCCGACGAGACGGAGCGCGTTTTCGGCACACCGCGGCTGTTGTTCAACACTGCCGGCGTTTCCATGTTCGGCCCGCTCGAAAAGGCGAGCTATGAAGATTACGATTGGCACATGAACGTCAATTTCGGCGGTGTGGTGAACGGTATCCAGACCTTCGTTCCCCGGATGATCGCCGCCGGCAGGGGCGGCCATATCGTCAACACCGCTTCCGCCGCCGCCTTTCGTGGCAGCGACCGCGCAGGCATCTATTCGGCATCCAAGTTCGCGGTGCTGGGGCTGACCGAAAGCCTGCGTCAGGCGCTGGAAAAATATGACATCGGCGTGTCGGTGCTGTGTCCGGCCAATGTCAACACCAACATCGCCGAATCGGTGAACACCCGGCCCGCGCACCTTGCCAACAGCGGCTGGGCGTTCAATGACGACACGCTCAACACGCTGAAGACCGTCTATTCCTTCGGCATGGATCCGGTGGAGCTTGCCGGCCATGTCAGAAAGGCGATCGAGGACAATCAGCTCTACATCATCCCCTATCCGGAAATGCGTGAAGAGCTGGAACGCCATTTCGCCCGCATCCTCGATTCCATTCCGCCGATGAACAGCGATGAACAGGGCGTCGCCACCCGTCGCCGCGCGCTGGAGGCGTTCCGCACCGCGCAGGACGCACAGATAGAAGCCACAGGCGGCTGATCCTGCCACAGGCGCGCCGCTCTTCGGGTCAGCGTCTCTCGCGGAAGAAATCGCGCAGCATCGTCGCGGCTTCGGCCTCGGCGATGCCGCCATAGACATCCGGCCGGTGATGGCAGGTGGCATGGCTGAAAATGCGCGGCCCATGATCCACCCCGCCGCCCTTGGGATCTGCCGCGCCATAATAAAGACGGCGGATACGCGCGAACGAGATGGCCCCCGCGCACATCGGGCATGGTTCCAGCGTGACATGCAGATCGCAGCCGACCAGCCTTTCACTGCCCAGCAGCGCACAGGCCGCGCGGATCACCAGCAACTCGGCATGGGCGGTGGGATCGCGGTCGATGATGGTGCGATTGCCTGCCACCGCCAATATTCGCCCGTCCGGCCCGGTGACGACAGCACCGATCGGCACTTCACCCGCCCATGCGGCAGCCTGCGCCGCTTCCAGCGCACGGCGCATCGGCAGGGATGGGGGAAAGGCCATTGTCATGCGCGCGGTCTAGCGCATTTTTCGCCGGCAGGCACGCTGACGCAAAAAGGCCCGGCGCAATGGCCGGGCCTTCGACATGCCGATAATGGCGTGGATCAGTTATTGGCCTTCTTCACATCCACCGTCGGCAGCTTGACTTCCTGCTTGGTGGTATCGACGTCGACCTTCGGCAATTCGACCGTTTCGGTCTTGGTTCCAACGTCGACCTTGGCGGTATCGACATCAAATGCCGGCATCTGGCCGCCTTCGGTCTTCACTTCGGGCAGATGGGCTTCCTTGGTCTGGTTGATATCAATCCAGCCGAATGCGAATGCCGCGATAATGACGAGAACCGCCACCACGGCAATGATCAGGCCGGTGCGTGCGCCGCTGGACATATGTTTCCTCCTTCAGGTCCTTTGGGAGGTGAAACGAGCACGTGGCGGATCGGTTGCACATTGGCGAATTGGTTGCACATGCAGCGAAGGGCGGCGTCAATCGGTCAGCCACGCAGCAAGCGCCAGGCTTGCAGCGGGCCGCACCTCCGCATCGAAATGGCGTTCCAGCACATCCAGCGCGAAATCATGCGATTGCCGGCTGGCGCCCGCCACGCAATCTTCCGGCACCCACAGCCGATAATCACGCATGTGCGCATCGGCGGCGGTGAACAGCACGCACATTTCCGTGGCCATGCCGGTCAGGATCAGCCGGCTGACGCCCATTCGCGGCAACAATGCCTGCAAATTAGTGGCATAAAAGCCGGAATGGCGCGGCTTGATGATGAACAGGTCGGATTTGCGCGGGCGAATGATGTTGATGATCTGGCGCGGCACCTCGCCGGCTTTCTCGCAGCGCCTGATCAATCGCGATCGTTCCGACGTCCATTCACCGAAATTGTCGTTCACATAGATGACCGGCAGGCCGGCGCGGCTGGCGGTGGTGCGCAGACGGCGAATGGCGCGTGCCACATTGATGGCGCACCCCGCCATGTCGGGTGCTTCGTCGAACGCCATGTCGCTGATCATGTCGATGATGATCAGCGCCGCACCGGGTCCCCTGCTCGGGTCCGGCGCGGGCTTGTCGCCATGGTTATCCTTCTCCATCCCGCCCCAACGCACGAGCCGGGGCGAAGATGCGTGAAAGGCGTCAGGCCGCCTTGGCGGAACGGCTCTGGCGCTTGCGCTCATGCGGGTCGAGGAAGCGCTTGCGCAGGCGGACGGACTTGGGCGTCACCTCCACCAGTTCGTCATCGTCGATATAGGCAATCGCCTGTTCCAGCGTCATCTTGCGCGGCGGGGTAAGGCGAATGGCATCATCCTTGCCGCCCGATGCGCGGAAGTTGGTGAGCTGCTTCGACTTCATCGGGTTGACTTCAAGATCGTCGTTCTTCGCGTTCTCGCCGATGATCATGCCTTCATAAATGGGGTCGCCCGGCGACACCATCAGCACGCCGCGGTCCTCCAGCGCATTCAGCGCATAGGCCACCGCCTCGCCCGCGCCGTTGGAAATCAGCACGCCATTGGGCCGACCTTCGATGGCGCCCTTGTAAGGGCCATAACGTTCGAACACCCGGTTCATGATGCCGGTGCCGCGCGTATCGGACAGGAATTCGCCATGATAGCCGATCAGGCCCCGCGACGGCGCGGAGAAGGTGATGCGCGTCTTGCCGCCACCCGACGGGCGCATGTCGGTCATTTCCGCCTTGCGGATCGCCATCTTCTCGACGACCGTGCCCGAATATTCGTCGTCGACGTCGATCACCACCGTTTCATAAGGCTCTTCGCGACCATTCTCGCCTTCACGGAACAGCACGCGCGGGCGGCTGATGCCCAGTTCAAAGCCTTCGCGGCGCATCGTCTCGATCAGCACGCCCAGCTGAAGTTCGCCACGGCCGGCAACTTCGAAGCTGTCCTTGTCGTCCGATTCGGTCACCTTGACCGCGACATTGCTTTCCGCCTCGCGGAACAGCCGGTCGCGGATCATGCGCGACGTCACCTTGGTGCCTTCACGCCCGGCGAACGGGCTGTCGTTCACCGCAAAGCGCATCGACAGCGTCGGCGGATCGATCGGCTGTGCCTGGATCGGCTCGCTCACGCTGGTGTCGGCAATGGTGTTGGCGACGGTCGCCACGGTAAGGCCGGCAAGGCTGATAATGTCGCCGGCGCGCGCTTCTTCCACCGGCACGCGGTCCAGCCCGCGGAAGGTCATCAGCTTCGATGCACGGCCGGTTTCGATGACATTGCCGTCGCTGTCCAGCGCATGAATAGGCTGGTTGACCTTCACCACGCCGGAATTGACGCGACCGGTGAGGATGCGGCCAAGGAAATTGTCACGGTCGAGCAAGGTGACGAGGAAGCTGAACGGCGCTTCTTCATCCACCTGGGGTGACGGCACATGGCTTACGATCAGCTCGAACATCGGCGTCAGCGTGCCGTCGCGCGCCTCGGGATCGGTGGAGGCATAGCCATTGCGGCCAGAGGCATAGAGCACCGGGAAATCAAGTTGGTCGTCGGTCGCATCAAGGCTGACGAACAGATCGAACACTTCGTCCAGCACTTCCTGCACGCGCGCGTCAGACCGGTCGATCTTGTTGACGACGACGATCGGCTTCAGCCCCAGCGCCAGCGCCTTACCGGTCACGAACTTGGTCTGCGGCATCGCGCCTTCGGAACTGTCGACCAGCAGGATGACGCCGTCGACCATCGACAGGATGCGCTCCACCTCGCCGCCGAAATCGGCGTGGCCGGGTGTATCGACGATATTGATGCGGGTGCCCTGCCATTCGATCGACGTCGGCTTGGCAAGAATGGTGATCCCGCGTTCCTTTTCCAGATCGTTGGAATCCATCGCCCGCTCTTCCACGCGCTGATTGTCGCGGAAGGTGCCGGACTGGCGGAAAAGCTGATCGACCAGGGTCGTCTTGCCATGATCGACGTGCGCGATGATGGCGATGTTACGAAGGGACATCGCGGGAATCTTTCAATCTGAAGCTGGAAATCGGCCGCGCCTTTACCACCACTGCCGCATTGCAACAAGGGGGTGCGCGCAGGTGATGCAAAGACAAGGCCGGGCCGGGGCGTCAGATCACCCGCGTCAGATCACTCCATCGGATCAGCGACAACGGGTGGCCGCTCAATCCTCCGCGGGTTGAGACTGAAGCTGGACATAGTTCTGAATGCCCATCAGCTTGATCAGGTCGAACTGTTTTTCCAGCTCATCGACATGATCCTCCTCGCTTTCGAGGATGTCGGCGAACAGATCACGGCTGACGAAATCGCGCACCTGCTCGCAATGGGCGATCGCCTCGCGCAGCAGCGGCAGCGCTTCCAGTTCAAGGTCGAGATCGGCCTTGAGCACTTCCTCCACCGATTCGCCGATGCGCAACCGGCCGAGCAGCTGGAAATTGGGCAGACCGTCGAGGAAAAGTATCCGCTCCGCCAGCTTGTCAGCGTGCTTCATCTCGTCGATCGATTCGCCATATTCGAATTTGGCGAGCCGCTTGACGCCCCAATGTTCCAGCATCCGGTAATGCAGAAAATATTGGTTGATGGCGGTCAGCTCGTTCTTGAGCGCCAGATTCAGATATTCGATGACCTTTGCGTCGCCCTTCATGGCACGGCTCCTTGCTGTGCCCCTAAACTGAAGGAAAGCGCCTCATTCTGTCAACAAAGTGTGGAAATTCAGCGGCCTTCACACCTGGAAGACATCGCGAATGCGGTTCAACAGCCCGCCCGTTCTTCCGCGATGATCTGGCGGGCAAATGAGACGCATTGTCCGCAGCGCGGGCGGCGGCCAAGGCTGGCATAGGCGCTGAGCGGATCGCCAGCACCGCCACGTGCGGCTTCGCGCACTTCACGTTCCCGAATCGCGTTACAGACGCAGACGACCATTCAAGCCTCTCCCGTTCCGGAGAAGGCTTATAACGATTGTGCGACTTGTTCTCAATAGCGAAAGAAAGGGAATTGCACGGTTCGTCGCAACCGTAGATCCGTCAGGGCAGCACCTTGCGCCATGCGGCGATTCGAACATTTTCGAACAGGTCAGCCCTGGCATAGGGATCATTTGCAGCGTGCGACTCGGCAGCAGCCAGATCGTCGAACTCCGCGATGATCAGCGATCCGGTCATTGTGCCGTCCTCCGCCAGCATCGGTCCGCCGATCAAAAGCCTGTCCCCCAATTGCCGGCTGTAGGCGAGATGGGCATCGCGGTTGGCGGCACGAATCGCGCTGGCGCCGGGACGATCGATTGCATAGATGGCGAACAGCGGCATGGACGAGGCTCCTATATATAATATGCAGCCGCTCGACAGGGGCCTTTCAGACGGTGTGTCGCACCGCAAAGCTTGACGAATGGCCATTGGTCGCTTATTCGCGCCCACTTTCCCGGGCAAGCCGCAATGCGTGGCGCGACCGGATTTTCGAATTGAGCCGTAGACAGGATTTCAAGATGTCGCGCATCTGCGAATTGACCGGCAAGGGCCGTCAGGTGGGACACAATGTGTCGCACGCCAACAACAAGACCAAGCGGACCTTTCTGCCGAATCTGCAGAACGTTACGCTGATGTCCGAATCGCTGGGTCGTTCGGTGCGCCTGCGCGTGTCGACCAATGGCCTGCGTTCGGTGGAACATGTCGGTGGCCTGGACAACTGGCTGCTCAAGACTTCTGAAGACAAGCTTTCGCTTCGCGCCCGTCGCCTGAAGCGCGAAGTTGCGAAGAAGGGCGAAACGGCGGCCGCCTGAACCGGCCCCTTTCGTGATGATTGCGGCCGGCATTGCCGGCCGTTTTCATATGTGCGGTCGTTGAACGATGGACCGCCGGCGGGCCGGTGTCATTGCTGGCCGCGCAACTCGAACTTGAGCAACAAGGTGCGCTGGGCCGGATTGAAATTGTCGTCTGACAGCAGATAGACGAATGTGCGCCCACCCTGATGGCGCACGGCCAGCCCTTCCATATTGTCCACATTCACCGGCGGGCGGAATGTTGCCAGCCTGCGGGTCATGATGGCTCCGCTTGCCGGATCGAGGCTGGCCATCACCAGCACGGCGGAAACGCCGTCCAGCACCGAGAAATGTCGCCCGAGGATTAGAAAGCGCCCCTCGTCCAGCCGATCCGCATCTGTGGGGCTGAAGCCCTGCGGAAAGGCCATGGTGATTTCCCGGTCCTGAAGCGTGCGCCCCGCCGCGTCACGCCGGTGCCACCATGCCCGCACACGGCCATCGGCTGTCCGCAACCCTTCCGACAACCAGAGCTGATCGGCGCCGGTCATCACCATGGCTTCGACGCCACTGTTGAACGGCTGGCTTTTCAGCCAATGGCGCATCGCCTCGCTGCCGATCTCCACCGGGCGTACGGGACGGCCGTTTTCCAGCACATAGCGCCAGATGCGGTGATTGCGTTCAAAACCGACAGTGATGGACAGGACACAACCGGGCGCCTGCGCGCTGCAATCCCGCACCATATCGAGCGATTCGGAATCGCCATCCGCCTTGGCTGAAAATGGCCTGCCATCCATGTCGGGCAGCGGCACGACCAGCGCCTGCGGCAACCCGATCAGCCGCTCCCCCTTTTCCATGATCGGCAAGGCAAGGAACATGCCGAAGTCGTTCACCGCATAAAGCCGCCCGTCCCGCCAGCGCAAAGCCGAAAGGCCGCCAAACCGCCGGTCAGAGGCATTGAGTCGCAACCCGCCGAGATAATGCAGCGGCCCCAGCGCATCACGCGCGGGATCATCGCCATCAAGCGGAATGGGGCTGGCTTCGATGGGAAAACCGCCTTCGAGAGCAGCGGGCTGAACAGCACAGCCACCCAGCAGCGAAAGCATGAAAATACAGGGTAAAAGGCGCCGGTGCATCGTGCAATGCTATCGCCCGGTGCCGCACGGGCAAGACCCATGGCGACTGTTTCCAGTTTAACCGCAGCTGTCATCGCTGTTCAGCTTTGGCTCACCCGAATCACTGCATTATCACATCGTTGGAAAGAGGCGATCCCGGTGAAGATGTGTCGATCGCCAGAAGGAGGTTTAGGGTCATGTACAGGAAGATACTTTCGGGCCTTGCCGCTGCCGCCCTCGTCGCAACCACAGCCGCGCCCACCGTCGCGCTGGCGCGGGATCATGGCTGGCATGGCCATCGCAGCCATCACGGCTATTCCAATAACCATTATCGCGGCCGCCATTATGCCGGCTACCGCTGCAAGCGTGACAGTGGCACGGGCGGCCTTCTGGTCGGCGCCATCGCCGGCGGCCTGCTCGGCAATGAAGTGGCGCGTGACAAGACGGCCGGTGCAGTGATCGGCGCCGGTGTGGGCGGCCTGGCCGGCCGCGCGATCGATCGGTCCGACAGCTGCTGATCCGGGCCAGCGGATCAACGCACGAAGCCATCAATGCATAAGGAACGGGCGCGTCGTACAAACGGCGCGCCCTTTTTCCATCCAGCGTGAAACCCTGCCTGTCAAACCAGCCTCAGCGTCGGGTGCGGGGCTCTTCCTCGAACAGGGCGGCAAGCTGTTCAACCATCGTCCCGCCAAGCTGTTCGGCATCCATGATCGTTACCGCCCGCGCATAATAGCGCGTCACGTCATGGCCGATGCCGATGGCGATCAGCTCCACCGGGGAACGGGTTTCGATCCACTGAATCACCTGGCGCAGATGTTTTTCGAGATAGGTGCCGGTGTTGACCGACAGCGTCGAATCATCGACCGGCGCACCATCGGAAATCACCATCAGGATTCGGCGTTCCTCCGGCCGGCCGACCAGCCGCTCATGCGCCCATAGCAGCGCTTCGCCGTCGATATTCTCCTTCAGCAGCCCTTCGCGCATCATCAGGCCCAGATGCTTGCGCGCCCGCCGCCACGGCATGTCCGCCGTCTTGTAGATGACGTGGCGCAGGTCGTTCAGCCGTCCCGGCATTGGCGGCCGGCCTTCGCTCAACCATTTTTCGCGCGACTGGCCACCTTTCCACGCGCGCGTGGTAAAGCCCAATATCTCCACCTTCACGCCGCATCTTTCCAGCGTGCGGGCCATGATGTCGGCCGACATGGCGGCAATGGAGATCGGCCGGCCGCGCATGGAGCCGGAGTTGTCGATCAGCAGCGTTACCACCGTGTCGCGGAACTCGGTATCGCGTTCGATCTTGTAGGACAGCGAAGCCGCCGGGTTGACCACCACGCGAGACAGCCGGGCACTGTCCAGCAGTCCTTCTTCCTGATCGAAATCCCAACTGCGGTTCTGCTGTGCCATCAGCCGCCGCTGCAGGCGATTGGCCAGCTTCGACACGGCCCCCTGAAGATGGACGAGCTGCTGGTCCAGATAGGCGCGCAGTCGCGTCAACTCCTCCTCGTCGCACAACTCCTGCGCCGCCACCACTTCGTCGAATTGCGTGGTGAAGGGGTGATAATCGACATTGGGGCTGTTGTCGGCATTGGGCCGGTTGGGGCGCACCGGCATCATGCCTTCGTCGCCTTCCTCGCCCATGTCGGCATCGGTTTCCGAATCGGCCTCGCCGTCGAATTCGCGCTGCTCCCCCTCTTCGTCCGACTGGTCGGAGGAATCGGGCCGCATTTCCATCTGCTGGTCCTGCGCGCCGCCGCCTTCGTCGCTTTCGTCGCCGTCTTCGCCCTTTTCGCTTTCGTCCTCGCCTTCGGGCTGGTCCTCCTGCTCGGGATCGGGCTGGGGCTTGGCATCGCGTTCCAGCAGGTCCAGATCGCGCAGCAGCCGGGTCGTCACATCGGCAAAGGCCTTCTGGTCGCCCAATGCCGCTTCCAGCGCATCGAGATCGCCGCCCGCCTTGCCCAGAATATCGTCACGAACCAGCGCCAGCGGCATTGCCGCCGCGGCGGGCGGGGCCTGCCCGGTCAGCTTTTCGCGTAGCATCAGCGCAACGGCAGTGGACAGCGGCACTTCGTCGCTGGTGCGGGCGCGCACGATCGGATCGGCCTGCACCGCGCCTTCCACCATTTGCGCCAGATTGGCGGCAACGCCTTCCATTGCGCGCGCGCCGATCGCTTCCACCCGCACCTGTTCCAGCGCGTCAAACACTGCGGCCGCGCGAGGATCGACCGGGCGGGCGCGTGCATGGACGCCGGCATCATGGTGACGCAGGCGCAGGGCAAAGGCATCCGCCCAGCCGCGCGCTTCCGCCAGCTGCTCGGGCGGAAGGTTGCGCCCCGGCAGCGGCACCTTCAGGGATTTGCCCGACACACCGGGCGGATCGGCGGTAAAGGCAAGCTCCACCTCCGGCTCCTGCGCCATGGCACGGGCCGCAGCGCCCAGCGCCAGCCGGAAAACCTCTATCGGGTTGTTCTGGTCAGCCAAGCTTCACTCCCCTGCCGCCGCGCGCCGCCGTGCTGTCATTCCGCGCGATGGGCGATCGATTCCGGCAGATCCTTGCCGAATACGCGCTGATAATATTCGGCGACCAGCGGCCGTTCCACCTCGTCGCATTTGTTGAGGAAGGACACGCGGAAGGCAAAGCCGACATTGCCGAAGATCAGCGCGTTCTGCGCCCAGGTGATGACGGTGCGCGGGCTCATCACGGTGGAAATATCACCGCTGATGAAACCCTGCCGGGTCAGTTCGGCCACCTTGACCATCCGTTCGACCGTCTTCTTGCCTTGGGGATGATCATATTCGCCCGATTTGGCGAGGACGATCTGCACCTCTGTCTCGGTCGGCAGATAATTCAGCGTGGTGACGATGTTCCAGCGGTCCATCTGGCCCTGGTTGATCTGCTGCGTGCCATGATAAAGCCCTGTGGTGTCGCCAAGGCCGATGGTGTTGGCGGTGGCGAACAGGCGGAACCAGGGGCTGGGGCGGATGACGCGGTTCTGGTCCAGCAGCGTCAGCTTGCCTTCCACTTCCAGCACGCGCTGGATGACGAACATCACGTCCGGGCGGCCGGCATCATATTCGTCGAATACCAGCGCCGTCGGCGTCTGCAACGCCCAGGGCAGCAGGCCTTCACGAAACTCCGTCACCTGCTGGCCGTTGCGCAGGACAATGGCGTCGCGGCCGACCAGATCGATACGGCTGATATGGCTGTCCAGGTTGATGCGCACGCACGGCCAGTTCAGCCGCGCAGCCACCTGTTCGATATGGGTGGATTTGCCGGTGCCGTGATAGCCCTGCACCATCACGCGGCGATTGAAGGCAAAGCCCGCAAGCACCGCCATTGTCGTATCGGGATCGAACACATAGCTGGGGTCCAGATCGGGCACGCGCTCGTCCCGTTCCGAAAAGGCGGGCACCATCATGTCGGTATCCACGCCGAACACTTCACGTGCCGACACTTTCAGGTCAGGCGCGTCCAGAACGGTGCTGCTGCGGGCATCGGCGTTGAATTCGGGCAGGCTGGCCATGGCGGATGTCAATGCTCCTCAGGAAAAGGCGGGGGCTTTTCTTAAATGCGTATAGGCGGAAATCACCGCCTGCAAAGCCCGCTCGTGACTGCGATCCCCTCCATTTCTGTCAGGGTGGAAAAGACGGACCTTTTCGGCATAGGCGCGCCGCACATCGGCAAGCCGCGCCTCCACCGTCAGGCCCAGAACCTTCAAGGCCTTGTGATCGTCGGGCGAAAGCGGCCTGCCGTCAACGGTGGCGGCGGGGCGGGTTGCCGCCTTGCCGAAACGCGCACCAAGCAGATCGGCCGGATCATCGACCCTTTCCCATGCCGGGCGCGGATCGCCGGCGCTGGCAAAGGCGCGGGTTTCACGTTCCCAGCCGGCATAGACGCGCTGGGCACGCTCGATCTCGTCAGGCGACATGCCGGCGAAATAATTATAGGAGGCGTTGAAGGCGCGCACGTGATCGAGGCAGAACCAGCGCCAGCGATCCGCCAGCGCCTCTTCGCCCGGGGCATCGGGCCCACGGCGGGGCGCACGAAATTCACCAGCCGCCTCGCAGCCGGGATGTTCGCATTCCCGCGCGCCCTCGCTCACCCGGCCATGAAATCTGTCCCGCCGTTGTCCGGCGGTCCGCTCGCCCGTCAATTGTCTTCGCTCCGCTGTCAAAGCGTCTATATAGGCAAATCTTTGGGAATATGGACCGTCTGATGGGAAAAGTTGCGCAGGAAATCGACGAACGGCTGCGCGCCGCACTGGCGCCGGCACATCTGGTGATTACCGACGACAGCGCCAGCCACGCCGGCCATGCCGGTCATGACCCGCGCGGCGAAAGCCATTTCACCGTTGAAATCGTCTCTGCCGCCTTTGAAGGCCAGTCGCGCGTCGCCCGACAGCGGCTGGTGAACAATGCGCTGGCTGAATTGCTGGCAGAGCGGGTGCACGCCCTTGCCATTCGCGCCCGCGCGCCTTCCGAAACGGGTGGAGCCTGACGGCGCGCCATGCGTTAGATCGCCATGGCCTATGAACTGCATTACTGGCCGTCCATTCCTGGCCGGGGGGAGTTTGTCCGCCTGGCGCTGGAGGCTGGCGGCATCGAATATCGCGATGTCGCCCGCCGCGACGCCGATGGCATGGAAAGCCTGGCGGCCGATCTGGGCCAGCCGCGCCGCCACCCGCCCTTTGCCCCGCCCTATCTGGTCGTCAATGATCTGGTGATCGGCCAGACGGCGGCCATCCTGCTGTTTCTGGGGCGTCACCATCGGCTTGCCCCTGCCGATGAATCCGGCCAGCTGTGGACGCACCAGATCCAGCTGACCATCGCTGATGCAGTGGCAGAGGCGCACAACGTCCATCATCCGATCGCATCCAGCCTTTATTACGAAGACCAGAAGAAGGCCGCACTGCAGGCAGCGGCCGCATTCCGGGACAACCGCATGCCAAAATATCTTGGCTGGCTGGACCGGATCATCGCCGCCAATCCGTCGCCGGGCGGCTGGCTGGTAAGTGACCGCTGGACCTATGCCGACCTGTCCACCTTCCAGCTTGTCCGCGGGCTGGAATATGCCTTTCCCAAGGCAATGGACAGGCTGGCCGCCGATGTGCCGCGCCTGATGGCGCTGGTCGATCAGGTTGCCGGCCTTGACGCGCTTGCCGTCTATCTGAAAAGCGAGCGGCGGCTGGCGTTCAACGAAAACGGCATCTTCCGCCATTATCCCGAACTGGATGCCGACTGAACGGGGGCGATACACCGCTTGACCACAAGCCCCGTTACGCGGCATGGGCGATCAGACGCCGGGTTAGCTCAGCTGGTAGAGCAATCGCCTTGTAAGCGATAGGTCGTCGGTTCGAGTCCGACACCCGGCACCACGCGGCCGTTTCCGCCCCGCCCTTGCCTTGAAGCACCTGACCGTTCCAACCTTGGCCACCCGTCGGCACAGGGACGTGTCCACTTGCGCTTTATGGCGATTTTTCGCTGAAAACCGCAGACAGACTGGAATTTTAACGTTAATAGGAACTGTAATTTACAGGACAGGCCGTGAATATCCGCGCAACCCAGTGATGGAGCCGATGGCAGCTGCGCACGGCGATGATGCCAAGGTAGCAATCAGGACGGAGAAGACGATGCAGATGGCAGCGACGCAACAATCCCGTGGCGAAAGGGCCATGGCGGGTTGCCGGGCGGCCGGGCATATCGTCGATAATGGCGGTGATGCGACAATACAGCAGCGCCAGCCAAACGAACATTGGCAGTTGATCAGCCGCCGCGTCATTGCGCTGACGCACCTCATCCGCGCCAGTGCACAGCTGACCTACAAGCGTGAGATCGGGCTGGACGAAACGGAATGGCGCACGCTGCTGGCCCTTGGCGTGCTTGGCCCGGTCGAGCTTTCGGTGCTGGCTGATTTCCTGGATGTCGACAAGGCGCAGATGAGCCGTGCTTTTGCGCGGCTGGCGGAACGCGACATGGTGACGCGGGCGCGGCTGCGCGGCCCGGTTCGGCTGACCGATAATGGCGTCAATGTACTGGCCAGCCTTCAGTCACTGGCAACGGCGCGTAACCACCTGTTGTTCCGCACCGTTTCAACCGAAGAAATCAGGCTGATGACGACGGCGCTGGATCATGTGCTGGAGGCGGCCCAGGCCGTGGCCCAGCCGTCGGAGGGTTTGCAGGCGGCACGCAGCGCCAGCACCCCGACGCACGCAAGCGGCAGCGCCAGCCGCAACCCGGCAGCGGCGCTGGTATCCCGGCTGATTCTGGTATCGCGGGCGCTGCGGCGCGTGACATCCCCCTTCTACCAGCAGCTGGGAATCAGCGACCTTGAAGCCCATGCGCTGCTGTGGATAGCCGAGAACCAGCCGCTGAAGGTGCGTGATCTGGTCCATTACATGGAACGGGACAAGAGCCTGGTGTCCCGACTGGTCCATCGGCTGGTGGATCGCGGACTGCTGAAGCCGCCGCCGGAAGGCAAGCGCAGCGGCTGGCTGATGCCGACGCCGCGCGGCAGCGAAATCCATGAAAAAATCGTGCAGGAAACCTATCGCAATGACGCCCGCTATCGCGCCGCAGCAGGTGATGATCATGCAGCGCTGCTGAAATTGCTTGGGCAGATAACGGAAAGTGCGCGGCAGCTGCTGGCCTATGAACAGGAAATCAACCGCTGCCTGAGCGCCGGGCTTGGTGGCGCCCGCGCTGATCGACAGGCATAAACACCCCGTCCCTTCCGACGCCATCGGCCGCGTAAGCCCTGGCCCTGCCGGCATGCCAGACGCTGCCGCCATGGTTGACGCCACCACCGTTCAGGCTATGCCCGCGCGATGGATCATGCGCTTCGTTCCGCCAATGCCGACCAATCGGCACCACATGGCCCGTCAAACGCCCTGACCATTGCCTTTGCCATCGCCTGCGGCGCGATGGTCGCCAATCTTTATTATGCGCAGCCGATGATCGGGCTGATTGCACCGGACATCGGCATGTCGACGGCAGCTGCCGGGCTGATCGTCACGCTGACCCAATTGGGCTATGGCGCCGGGCTGCTGCTGATCGTGCCGATGGCGGATCTGTTCGAAAACAGGAAGCTGGTGCTGGTCACGCTGGCCGGCACCATTGCCGGGCTGATTGCCATCGCCCTGTCCACCGGCGAGGAAAGTTTCCTGATCGCATCCTTCATCACCGGCTTTTTCGCGGTGGGCGCACAGGTGCTGGTGCCGTTCGCCGCCCATCTTGCACCGGAACAGACACGGGGCCGGATGATCGGCAATGTCATGGGCGGGTTGCTTGCCGGGATCATGCTGGCGCGGCCGCTGGCTAGCATCACCGCCGCCCATTTCGGCTGGCGCGCGATCTTCTGGCTGTCGGCCGTGGTGATGGCGGCGCTGGGCCTGCTGCTGGCCCGCGCCCTGCCGCGCAGGAAGCCGCAGCCCGGCGCGCATTATGGGCAGATATTGCTGTCGATGCTGCGCCTGCTGGCAACGACGCCGGTGCTGCGCCGCCGTGCCGCCTATCAGGCGTTGATGTTCGCAGCCTTCAACCTGTTCTGGACGGCAGTGCCGCTGATGCTGATGCGCGATTTCGGCTATAGCCAGAAAGGCGTGGCCCTGTTCGCACTGGCCGGCGCGGGTGGCGCCCTTGCCGCGCCATTTGCCGGAAGGCTGGCCGACCGGGGCCTTACCCGCATCGCCACCGGCGTCGCTATTCTGGTTGTGATCCTGTCCTTTCTGGCGGCGGGATGGGCAGGTGCGGCAGGATTAGTGGTCGTTCTTGCACTGTGCGCCATTACCCTCGATGCGGCAGTGCAGACCAATCAGGTGCTTGGCCAGCGCCTTGTCTATGCGCTGCCTGGCGAAGTGCGCGGCCGCATAAACGCCATTTACATGACCATCATGTTCTTGCTGGGCAGCTGCGGATCGGCAGTGGCAGCGGCGGTTTTCCAGCATGGCGGCTGGCGCCTGACCGTCCTGATCGGCGTTGGCACCGGACTGATGCTGCTTGCCCTGTTCGTAACGGAGTTGACCAGCCGCCATCACGGTTAATGGGCCGCCGGTCTCGTCTGTCGACCCTTTTCCACAGATTTGAAATTTTCAGTAGATAGCTAATCTATAGCCTGCTATCGTTATTGATGTTGCTCGTGACACAGCAGCGGCAGGCGTTTCACGTCGGCTGATCGGCGGTCACAAGCACTTCCGCCTGTGGCCGCGCCATCCGCAGTGGCGTGCCACAAGCCAAGAAACATAGAAAACTATCTTGTGGAGAGAGGGAATTCAATGTCCAAGCAACGCGCTGTCGCAGCATCGCGGCGGCTGAACACCCGTGCAAAACCGGCTGCCCTGCTGCTGGCGTCGACCATGTTTTCGGCCCTTGCCTTTCATGCCGCACAGGCACAGCAGGTTGACGCGGTCCAGCCGCAGCCATCGGCGCAGCCGGCTTCGGCCACCGACAGCAACGATATTGAAGCGATCGTCGTCACCGGCTCGCGAATCGCGCGCAGCGGCTTCAACACACCAACGCCGGTCACGGTCGTCGGTGAGGAACGGATGGAAAAGCTGGGCGTCACCAATGTCGCCGATGCGCTGAACCAGATTCCGTCCTTCCGCGCGACGACGACGCCGGCCACCCAGCTTTATTTCTCCGGCACCAACATCGGTGCGCGCACTCTGGATCTGCGCGGGCTTGGCGCCAGCCGTACCCTTGTGCTGGTGGATGGCCGTCGCTTCGTTTCCAGCAACACGCAAGGCACGGTTGACCTCAACCTCATTCCGTCCGCCCTGGTGGAACGCACCGAAGTCGTCACCGGCGGTGCATCGGCCGCCTATGGCTCCGACGCGGTTGCAGGCGTGGTCAACCTCATCCTCAACAAGAAGATGGAGGGGATTCGCGCCCAGGCCAGCTATGGCGTGACCGAAGAAGGCGATGGGCAGAATTACCAGGCATCGCTCAGTGGCGGCACGTCCCTCTTCGGCGGTGCTGGCCACCTCGTCTTCGGCGGCGAGTTTGAACAGAACAAGGGCGCGGGCGATTGCTATTCGCGCGACTGGTGTTCGAAAAACTATGTGCTGATCGGCAACACAGATCGCAGCAACGGCCTGCCCGCTACCATTCAGGCGCCCAATGGCCATGCGTCGTCGATGACGCATGGCGGTGTCATCAACGCAGCGGTGGGCAGCCCGTTGCGCGGCATACAATTCGGCCCGGACGGATCGCCCATCCCCTTCATCTATGGCGATTATGCCAATTCCACCTATATGCAGGGCGGCAGCGGATCGAACCCCTATTATGAAGGGATTCTGCTGTCGCCGCCGGTCAAGCGTTACAGCCTGTTCGGCCATATGGATGTCGATCTGACCGACAATCTGCAATGGTTCCTGGAAGGATCGTTCGGCAGCGTGACCGGCCGCAGCATCGTTGCCCAGCCACGCGATACGGCGCTGACCATCTATCAGGACAATGCCTATCTGCCCGACAGCGTCCGCCAGACGATGATCGACAATGACATCGAAAGTTTTTCGCTGGGCCGCGCATCCAACGATCTGGGCTTCCTCAAGGCCTATTCGAAGAACGAGACATGGCGCGTCACCACCGGCGGCAGCTATGACCTTGGCGGGGGCTGGAAGATCGACGGCTATTATCAATATGGCCGCAACGACACGACGGCACGCGTCTATAACAACCGCGTGGAAGCAAATTGGCGGCTGGCGACCGACGCCGTCTATGCGCCCAACGGCTCCATCGTCTGCCGTTCGACACTGACCGACCCGACCAATGGCTGCCAGCCGTTCAATGTTTTCGGCGAGAACAACTTCTCGCAGGAGGCGGCCGATTATGTCCATGGCACATCCTGGCAGACGCGCCGGCTGGAACAGCAGGTCGCCGCACTCAACCTGCAGGGCGATCTGTTCCAGCTGCCTTATGGCGCGGTGTCCATCGCCACCGGCATCGAACATCGCGAGGACAAGGCCACCGGCGACGCCGATCCGATTTCAAAGGCGGTGGGCTGGTACAGTTCCTCCGGTTCGGAAATCGACGGCAAGGTGAAAGTCACCGAAGGCTATCTGGAAACGGTGATCCCGGTGCTGAAGGACCTTCCCTTCGCCCATAGCCTTGAATTGAACGGCGCAGTGCGGCGTACCCATTACAACACCAGCGGTTCGGTGACGACATGGAAGGTCGGCGCCGTTTACGAGCCGGTGGAAACGCTGCGCCTGCGCGCCACCCGTTCGCGTGACATTCGCGCACCCAACATCAACGAGCTTTACAGCCCGCCGGTGCAGGGCCAGCTGCCGATCTATGACCGGGAGTTCAACAACCGCCAGACGGTGGTGAACCTGTTCACCGGCGGCAATACGGAGCTGAAGCCGGAAACCGCCGACACATTCACCGCCGGCTTCGTCTATCAGCCGCGCGACGGCTTCCTGCGCGGGTTCAATCTGTCGGTCGATTATTACGACATCAAGATCAACGACGCGATTTCGACGCTTGGCGCACAGACGCTGGTCGACCGCTGTTCCGCCGGTGTCACCGAATATTGCGCCTTTGTCCACCGCAATGCCGACACCTCGCTCAGCTCCATCGACATCCAGTATCTCAATCTGAACACGGTGAAGACCAATGGCGTGGAAATCGCCGCCAATTACCGACTGGGGCTGGACAACATCGCCAGCAGCCTGAACGGCAACCTCGATTTCACCGTCAACGCCACCTATGTCGCGCATCTGACGACGGTGGACAGCTCCGGCCTTGCCGTCGATCGTGCGGGGCAGACCGGCTGGTATGTTTCCGCCGGCCCGGGCGTGCCGCACTGGCTGGTCGATGCGCTGGTCAGCTATAACAACGGCCCGCTTTCCGTCACGGCGGAGGGGCGCTACATTCCCAGCGGCACTTACGACGCCGGGCAGATCGGGCCGGGGCAGGATGGTTACGATCCATCGCTGTCCAACAGCATCAGCGACAATCATGTCAGCGCACGCGCCTATCTGAACCTGTCGGGCCAATATGACATCATCCAGCGCGACAACACCAATGTGCAGATTTTCGCATCGGTGTCGAATGTGCTCAATCAGGATCCGCCGGTGGCGGTGCGGTTCAATCCGATCCTGTTCGATACGCTGGGCCGCTCCTACCGCTTCGGCATCCGCGTGAAATACTGACGCCGATCATCATTTTCTTCCCCCCTGTCCGCTGTCGGGCTTCCGCCCGGCAGCGGCTTTTCTTTGGACATCTTATTTAAGCTGACGTTCATCGCCATGAGCGCAATTTCCATCGATCGACGGCGGGAGTGACCATGTCGATCAGTGCAATCGCCCTCAACCGCTTCGGGCTTGGCGCACGTCCTGATGAGGATGCGCCGGGTAACGGCAAGGCGTGGCTTGAACATCAGCTGGCCGATTATGATCCGGCGCCTGCCGCCTGGGCGGCGCTTCCCGGCTCAACGGCGCTGGCGGACGCATTCAACCGCCAGCAGGCCGCCATTCGCGCCGCGCCGGATGAAAATGCCAAACAGCCGGTCCGCATGGCGCTGAATCTGGCGACGCGTGATGCCTATCGTGCCGCCGTCAATGCCCGCGCCACGGCAGCGCTTGCCACCCAGGCGCCCTTTGTCGAGCGGCTGGTTCATTTCTGGTCGAACCATTTCGCGGTTTCAGGCGAAAAGCCCGAAGTGACGACCTTTGCCGGCAGTTTCGAGGCAGAGGCGATACGCCCCCATGTGCTGGGCCGGTTCGAGGATCTGCTGACCGCGGTGGAACGCCACCCGGCAATGCAATTCTATCTGGACCAGACCCGTTCCATCGGGCCGAACAGCCCGCTGGCCACGCGTGTAGCGGCCCGCAATCCGGCCAAACGACCGGGACTGAACGAAAATCTGGCGCGCGAGATCATGGAACTGCACACGCTTGGCGTACGCACTGGCTACAGCCAGGCCGATGTCACCGAATTTGCCCGCGCGCTGACCGGCTGGGGACTGATCGGCATGGGCGCGGGCAGTGCGGGTCACGGGGTGGCAGGGCCTACGGCCAGCTTCGTCTTTCGCCCCCAATTGCATGAACCGGGTACCCGCCGCATCATCGGCCGCGCCTATCCGCAATCGGGCGAGGATCAACCGCTGGCGGTGCTGCACGATCTTGCCGCATCCCCGGCCACCGCCAATCATCTGGCGACCAAGCTGGTGCGCCATTTCGTGGCCGATGATCCACCGCCCGCCATGGTGAAGCGGGTGGCCGCCGCCTTCACCGACAGTCGGGGCGATCTGCCCGCCGTCTATCGCGCGATGGTCGCCTCGCCAGAAGCATGGCACCCGCAGCCGGCCAAGTTCAAGACGCCCTGGGAATGGATGATCTCGTCCATGCGGGGGCTTGGCCTGAATGATCCCGGCAATATGCAGATGGCACCGCTGCTGCTTCAGCTTGGCCAGCAGATATGGCGGCCGGGCTCCCCGGCCGGATTTGACGATGTGGCCGCCAGCTGGGCCGCGCCCGATGCACTGCTGCGCCGGGTGGAAATGGCGCAACGGCTTTGCGCGCGCATCGGCGACCGGGTGGATCCGCGCACGCTTGGCGACCTGATACTGCCCGATGGTGCGTTGACCGACGCGACAAGACAGGCGGTGAGCCGCGCCGAAAGCGCAGCAGTGGGGCTGGCGCTGCTGCTTGTGTCGCCCGAGTTCCAGAGGAGATGACCATGTTTCATCGCCGCGACATTCTTGCCCTTGGCGCTGCCGGCATCGGCGCATCGCTGCTGCCGGGCATTGCCTTTGCCAGGGCCGCCACCGAACGGCGCTTCGTGTTCATCATCCAGCGCGGCGCGGCTGACGGGCTGAACATCGTCATTCCCCATGGCGACAATGACTATGCGAAATTGCGCGGCGCATTGGCGATCGACCCGACGGAGGCGACGAAGCTCGACGGCCAGTTCAGCCTGCATCCGTCGCTGGCCCGCACGGCGGAATTTTATCGCGGCGGCGAAGCGCTGTTCGTCCATGCCATTGCCTCCCCCTATCGCGAACGTTCCCATTTCGATGGGCAGAATGTGCTGGAGACCGGCGGTGAAGGCCCTTATGCGCTCAAGGACGGCTGGCTGAACCGGCTGGGCGCCATGCTGCCGGGCGATGATGACAAGGCAGTGGCGCTTGCCGCCACCATTCCGCTGGCGCTGCGTGGCACCGCCCGCGTCGTCTCCTACGCTCCTTCCGGGCTGCCGGGCGCGAATGACGATCTGCTGGCGCGTGTCGATCAGCTTTATGCCGATGATGCGCTGCTGCACCCGCTGTGGGCGGCGGCGATCAGCGCGCAGAACATGGCGCGGCAGAGCGGCGGACGGCAGGACCCGGCAAGCCTCGGCCGGCTGGCGGCATCCTTCCTTGCCCGACCGGATGGACCAAGGCTGGCGATGATCGAAACCAATGGCTGGGACACGCACAGCGCACAGCCCAGCCGGCTTGCCGCCCAGTTGAAGGCGCTGGATACGCTGGTTGGCGCGATGCGGGATGCGCTTGGCCCGGCATGGGCGCAGACCAGCATATTGGTTGCAACCGAATTCGGCCGAACCGCCGCTGCCAATGGCACCAATGGCACCGATCATGGCACGGCATCGGCGGCGATGCTGATCGGCGGCGCAGTGCGCGGCGGCCGCGTGCTGGCCGATTGGCCGGGCCTTGGCCAGAGCGCGCTTTATGAAGGCCGCGACCTGAAACCGACGATCGCGCTGGATGCGTTGGTGGCCGGGGCGGCAGCGGAAGGGCTGGGGCTGGACCCGGCGCAGGTCGCCCGCACGCTGTTTCCCGCAACGCCGAAGCTGCGCCCCGTCCAGGAACTTGCCCGCAGCTGAAAACGGCCGGCCGATAGCCGCGCGGGGTCATCAAGCCATCACATTAGGCTGGCAGTGGCGCACATTCATCTGGAATGGCTTTCACGCCGGGTTATAAGCGCACGATGGTCGACGGGCAGACTTCCGAAATAGAGCATGAAGATGTGGCGCTTGCCACACCCGGCCCCGGTGAGGAACGGCTGGACCCGGAGTTCATGCACGCCGTCATCGAGGCGCTGGATGCCGAAGACGCCGACCGCGCCACCGCATTGGTGGAGCCGCTGCATCCCGCCGACATTGCCGATCTGCTGGAACTGCTGGACAGCGACCGGCGGCGGGCGCTGGCCGCAATACTTGGTCCCCGGCTTGACGGGGATGTCTTTGCCGAACTGAACGACTGGGTGCGCGACGACCTGATCGACGCGCTGGACCCGCATGAAGTGGCCGATCTTGCCACCAAGCTGGACACCGACGACGCCGTTGCGATCATCGAGGATCTGGAGGCCGACGAACAGCGCGCCGTGCTGCGCGCCATGGCCGCCGATGATCGTGCCGCGATTGAAGAGGCACTGTCCTATCCCGAGGAGTCGGCCGGCCGCCTGATGCAGCGGGAGCTGATCGCGGTGCCGGAACATTGGTCCATCGGGCAGGTGATCGACTATCTTCAGGAAAATCCTGAACTCGCGACCGATTTCTGGGAAGTGTTCGTGGTCGACCCCGGTCATCGCCCGATCGGCACGATGAAGCTGTCATGGGTACTGCGCACCCCGCGCGACATCATGGTCAGCGACGCGATGCAGCGCGAACAGACGCTGATCCCGGTCGATATGGATCAGGAGGAAGTGGCCCTGCGCTTCCAGAAATACGGCCTGATTTCCGCCGCCGTCGTCGACCCTTCCGGTCGGCTGGTGGGCATGATCACCGTCGATGACATCGTCCACATCATTCAGGAAGAAGCGGGCGAGGACATCACCCGGCTTTCAGGTGCTGGCGACGGCGACATCAATCGCCCCTTTTTCGAAACGGTGAAAACGCGGCAGAGCTGGCTGATCATCAACCTGGGCACGGCGTTGCTTGCCTCTGGCGTGGTCTCGCTGTTCCAGGTGACGATTTCGCATGTCGTCACGCTGGCGGTGCTGATGCCCATCGTCGCTTCCATGGGTGGCAATGCAGGTACCCAGACCATGGCCGTGGCGGTGCGCGCCATCGCCACCAACCAGCTGACCGAATCGAATAATCTGCGCACCATTCTGCGTGAGTTCCGCATAGCCATCACCAATGGCCTCACCCTTGGCTTTTTGCTGGCCATCGGCGTCTATCTCATCTACCGCGAGCCGGCGCTCAGCCTTGTCATCGCGCTGGCGATGGTGATCAACAATATCGTCGCCGGGCTTTCGGGCATATTGATCCCGCTGGCGCTGAACCGGCTGCGGGTGGACCCGGCAGTATCGTCCGCGGTGTTCGTTACCATGATGACCGACATCATGGGTTTTTTCTGCTTTCTTGGACTGGCGACGCTGATCGGCGTGCACTGATCGCGTCAGCGGCTGATCGCATCGGCGGCCATGCCCCCTTGGCAGCGCACCCGATCATCGCCACATCACTGCCAATGGCCGAAACATCCACTGTCCCCGCGTTTCATCTCACCAAGGTCGCTGTCGGCTGCAAGGATCTGCGGGTGCTTGCCGACCGTCTGGCGGAACGCGCCGCCAATGGCGAAACGACAGCCTTCACCCGCTACCGCCCCAAAAGAGCAGAGGAACTGGCCGGCGGGTCGCTGTTCTGGATCATCGCGCACAAGCTGGTGGCGCGGCAGGCGATTCTTGGCTTCGATGCCACGCCCGATGGGCAGCGCACCATCATCAGACTGGATGTGAAGCTGGTGGAAGTCGCGCCGCGGCCGCTGCGCGCGCATCAGGGTTGGCGTTATCTTGCCGCGGCAGATGCCCCGTCAGACCTGGCGAATGATGTCACCGGCATTGCATCACTGCCGCCGGAATTGCGCGAAGCACTGGCGCAGCTTGCGCTGGTCTGACCCTGCACACGCGCCGTCGGCAAATTGGCAGACGCGCCCGTGGTTAAAACCTGGTCCGAATGAAATGGGGCATGGAAGGTCGCCCCGCCATGCCCCGATTCCCGTACGGGCTTTCGGCCCGTCAGCGCATCATGACCGTCAGGCGGCCTTGAGCACCTTCACGATCTTTTCCTGCGCCGCCGGCTCGTCAATATCTTCCATTGCGGCCAGTTCACGCGCGAGGCGGCTGATCGCCGCTTCATAAATCTGCCGTTCTGAATAGCTTTGTTCGGGCTGATCGTCGGCACGGTGCAGGTCGCGCACCACCTCTGCGATCGAAACCAGATCGCCGGAATTGATCTTGGCTTCATATTCCTGCGCGCGGCGCGACCACATGGTGCGCTTGATCCGCGGCTTGCCCTTCAGCGTGGTCATCGCTTCCTGCATGGTCGCGCTGCTGGACAATTTGCGCATGCCGACGGCTTCCGCCTTGTTGGTCGGCACCCGAAGCGTCATCCGCTCCTTTTCGAAGCGGAGAACGTAAAGCTCAAGCCTGGCGCCGGCAATTTCGGAACTTTGCAGCTCTACGACGCGACCGACACCATGTTTGGGATAAACGACATAGTCGCCGACGTCGAAGTTCAGCGCCTGATTCGCCATCAATTTTTTCCTTCCTCGGACCTTCACAGAACACCGCCAGGGCAAGGGGGAGAAGCCTGGCGGCTGTTGGCTGTGACGGGATTCGGACCCATTTATTACCGATACGTGGAATCACGCCGGATTGAGAGCGATCATATCAGAAAAAATGGCGGAAATCTACTGTTGCGGCATCAGCGAGAGTGCTGGTCGCTCAGCTGCCCTTGCCGGGCTCGGCCGAGAAATATTTTTCGAACTTGCCATCGACGTTCTTGAACTCATCGGCATCGGGCGGCGCGCCATGGTTGACCGTGACATTGGGCCATTGCGCCGAATAGGTGGCGTTCAGTTCCAGCCACTGTTCCAGCCCGCCTTCGGTATCGGGCAGAATCGCCTCGGCCGGGCATTCCGGCTCACACACGCCGCAGTCGATGCATTCGCTTGGATTGATGACGAGCATGTTCTCGCCCTCGTAGAAGCAGTCCACGGGGCAGACTTCAACGCAATCCATGTATTTGCAGCGGATGCAGGCGTCGGTGACCACATAGGTCATGGGCGTAATCCTTGTGCGCTTCAACAGGCGGGCCAGAGGCCCTGCAATCGGAACCGGACAGGCCCTAGCGTCGGTGCGGTCAAGGCGTCAATGGCGGAGTGTCCTGCGCAAGATCGGCATAGGCCATGCTTGCCTCCGCAAATGGCCCGCGCCGCAACGGCAGCGCCAGCACTTTAACCACCCTTACCCGTCCGCCGATCAGCAGCGTAAGCACCTGTCCGGCCCTCACCTGTGTCGATGCGCGCTCCACCACCCGCCCATCCAGCCGGACATGGCGGCTTTCGCACAATGCCTGGGCGAGGCCCCTCGTCTTCGTCAGCCGGGCGAACCACAGCCATTTGTCGAGGCGCAGCCCCGGTTCAACCACGCCCTGCTCCCAGCCTGGCCAGTACGGCAAAGGGGGATGCACTGTGGCCCGCCACCGGCGCCGGACGGGCGCGCCGCGCGCCACGCCATACATAAGTGACATTGCCATCATCGGCCGGCTGTTCGCGAAAGCCGAGGAGGAGCATCAGCCTGCTGACCGTGCGCTGCCGGCAGCCGATCGACACGGCCAGTGATTTGTCGAAGGCGAAAGGCCGCCGCCCCTCGCGCGCGCCATGGGCCGCTTCCGCCACGCGTTGAACCATGTCGATCCGCACTGCCTGATCGGCGATGACACGAAAGCCGGCGATACGCAGCAGCGCGCCATCGTCTCCCGGTGTCACATCCAGCACCGCCCTGCCCTGCGGCGGCGCATCCGCCATTGGCTGTCCTTGGAAACCGGCCCAGAGCGCCAGCCGCCAGCGTGTCGCTTCGGGCTTCAGCAGCGCGGGGATGAAAATATCGAGCGCGCCGAATCGCACGCCACTGCGCGTCAGGGTCTTGCGCCCTTCCGGCGTCAGCGAGGCGACCAGCGTCTCCACCTCTTGCCGGTCGACCATGCCCAGATCATCGACGAGCCGCACTGCAAGGCCGCGCACCGCCGCTTCCTGCGCCGCATCGCCGGCAAGTGCCGCCAGCCGGGAGAGCGGGCGCAACCGCTCGGCAATCTGGCGATCGATCCACTGGCGAAGGCGATCCTCCACTGCCTTGCGTGCGGGCGGGGCCAGCGTGTCCAGCGCGCGATCATGCTCCAGCCGGGGCTGAAGCGGGTTGCGGCCGCGCCCGATACGGGCGACGCGATTGCCTCGCCACAACAGCGCCGGTGCTTCCCCCGCCACGCTGCACAGGGCAAATGCCCCCTCCTCATCCCGGCCGAGCGCCGCCGCGCGTCGCCCCAGTTCAGCAGGCAGGTGCCGTTCGGCGGCGGCAAGCAACAGCTTCTTTTCCGCAAGCCGCGCCGTTGCATCGACCGTGAACCGAAAGCCGGAAAGATGGCCGATCGCTTCCCCCTCCACCGCGACGGTGCCGTCTTCGTCCACCTGGGTCAGCAGGCCGGATGCGCCACCGCCCAGTTCCTTCAGCAGAACCGAGGTGCGGCGATCGACAAAGCGGCTGGTCAGCCGTTGGTGCAACGCGTCTGAAAGCCTGTCTTCCAACGCACGGGTGCGTTCGCGCCATTCGGCCGCATCGCCCAGCCAGTCGGCGCGATGGGCGACATAGGTCCATGTCCGCGCGCCGGCAATCCGATCGGCCAGTTGCGCAATGTCGCCGTTGAGATTGTCGAGCTGCGCCACCTCGCGTCCGATCCATTCGGTCGGCAGATGGCCGCGCCCTTCAGACAGGTGGCGATACATGCGCGCCACCATGCGGGCGTGCGCCTCTGCCCCGGTCTTGCGATAATCTGGCAGGCCGCACACATCCCACAGCCTGCGCACCGCAGCCGGATTACGTGCACGCTCCTGCGCAATCGGATCATTTGCCAGACGCCGCAGCACCTGCAGGTCGACTGCGTCTTCGGCGCGGCGCAACACAGGGTTTTCGGGAAACAGTTCCAGCGAGGCGATCAAGGCGGATATGGATCGCCAGTCCAGCCGGGCATTGCGCCACTGCAAATGAGTGAGCGGCTCGAACTGATGGTTTTCAATCGCCTCGATTTCCTGCGGCTCGAACAGCTTTTCGCCTTCCGCGCCAAGCTGCACCGTGCCGAACGTGCCGTCACGCTGGTGACGCCCCGCCCGGCCCGCGATCTGCGCCATTTCGGAAATCGTCAGCCGCCGGTGCCGCCGTCCGTCGAACTTGGAAAGCCCGGCAAAGGCGACGTGCGACACATCGAGGTTGAGGCCCATGCCGATGGCGTCGGTGGCGACAAGATAATCCACCTCGCCCGATTGATAGAGCGCGACCTGCGCATTGCGCGTGCGTGGCGACAGGCTGCCCATGACCACGGCCGCGCCGCCCCGGTGACGACGCAGCATTTCGGCCAGCGCATAGACTTCCTCGGCCGAAAAGGCGACGATGGCGGATCGGCGCGGCAGGCGCGACAGCTTCTTGGAACCGGCATAGCTGAGCGTTGAAAAGCGTGGCCGGGTGATGATTTCGGCGTCGGGCAGCAATGCGCGGATCATCGGCCGCAGCGTTTCCGAACCAAGCAACATGGTTTCGGAATAGCCGCGTGCATGCAGCAGCCGATCGGTGAAGACATGGCCGCGTTCCCGATCCGCACCCATCTGGCATTCGTCGAGTGCGACAAAGGATACATTGCGGTCCGTCGGCATCGATTCCGCAGTGCACAAGAAATAGCGCGCGCCTTCCGGCAGGATTTTTTCCTCGCCAGTGATCAGCGCCACCTGTGCGGCACCTTTCAGCGCCACCACCCGCTCATAGACTTCGCGCGCAAGCAGACGGAGCGGAAAACCGATCATGCCGGAGGCGTGGCCGCACATACGTTCAACCGCAAGATGGGTCTTGCCGGTGTTGGTCGGCCCCAGCAGCGCAGTCAGCATGGACCCATGGTTCGAACGCATGGCTGTCAATGTCGGCATAAGCGGCCCAGTCCGCAAGATTTCATTTCGGGGCGGTCGAAAATTTTCGCAGTTCCGTCACTTTCCTCAACTCGTCGCGACAAACCACAGGTTTCGTCGCAGCATTGCACGTCAAGCCCCGGTATTAAATTGACTTTAACTTTCATAAGCGAGAGCGTTCGGCAACTTTCACCAATTCGGATCACGCGGCATCAACGGGGGATGGATCCGGCCGCGCACAGGGGGGATACAGCGTGTTCCAGCCGGGATTGCGGGCCAATGACATCACGGGCGGCGGCAGCGTCGCACTGGCCCCGGCAATCGGCTTCGCACCACCTCGCATCAGGTCCCGTGTCGCAGTGCCGACCGATTTCGACCTGGTCGTCGATCTGGGCCGCGACATCGGCTCCGCCCATTGGTGGCGTGGGGCGGCGACGGTGCTGCTGTTGTGCGGCGCAGCAACCTGGCTTGGCGGCACCATTCGCCCGCTGCCCGTTCCGGCAGACCAAGCCTATACCCCCGCGCAGCAGCTTGAAGCACAGCCGCAGGCCATCGCCCCGCTGGCGCTTGGCAGCAGCACCGGCAAGCGTGTCGCCGCCAATGGCCAGCTGGTCCGTCCGCTGTCGCAAACGCCGGAACGCCCCAGGATAGAACGCAGCGTTTCGATAGGCGGCGGCACGGGCCTTGCCGCGGCATTGCGGCGCGCGGGCGCCAGCGAAGAGGATGCGAAAACCGTCGCTGATCTTGTTGGCAGTGCGGTGCCGCTCAACTCCATCGATCGTGGCACATCTGCCGATCTTGTCCTTGGCCGCCGCGCCAACACATCAGTGCCGCGCCCGCTGGAATCCATGGCCTTTCGCGCCGCGTTCGACCTGAAGCTGGCAATCAACCGCGTAGGCGGTGAACTGAAGCTGAAGCGCATCCCGATCGCGGTGGACAGCACGCCGATGCACATCAGCGGCGCCGTTGGCGGCAGTCTTTACAAATCCGCCCGCGCCGCCGGCGTGCCGGCCAATCTGGTGGCGGAGTTCATCAAGGTCCTGTCCTTCTCGGTCGATTTCCAGCACGATGTGCCCTCTTCCGCCAAATTCGACCTGATCTTCGAACACAGACTGGCGGAAACCGGCGAAACCAGGATCGGCAGGCTGCTTTATGCAGGGCTGGACATGAACGGTAAAAAGCTGGGGATGATGCGCTGGACGCTTGGCGGGCGGGAACAATTCTTCGATGCCAGTGGCCAGGCAACGCAAAAGGGCCTGTTGCGCACGCCGGTGGACGGGGCACGCATCACCTCCAGTTTTGGCATGCGCTTTCACCCGGTGCTTGGCTATTCACGCATGCACAAGGGCGTGGATTTCGGCGTTCCCTATGGGTCGCCTATCGTCGCCGCGGCAGCGGGCAAGGTGGTGTATTCCGGCTGGCATGGCGGCCATGGCAATTATGTGAAGATCCAGCACAACAGCCAGCTTGCCACCGGCTATGGCCATATGAGCCGTTTTGCCGTGAAATCCGGACAGATGGTAAAACAGGGGCAGGTGATCGGCTATGTCGGCTCCACCGGCCTGTCGACCGGCCCGCACCTTCATTATGAATTGTGGCGCAATGGTCAGGCGGTCGATCCGCGTTCGGTCAAGTTCACCAGCCACACCCAGCTTGCCGGCAAGGATCTGCGCGCTTTCCGCGCCAGATTGAATGAGCTGACGGCCATTCGCAGTGGCGCCAAAAACGGAATGATCCGCTCCGCCGCAACCGGCAATAAGGGCAATGCCAATGGCTGACGCCTGACCGGCGCCGGCCCATGATCACATTGTCAATCGCGTGACCAGCGGGCGAAGATCGCCGTCGGCAGCAAAAGGCCGCGCGCTTCTTCCCTGATGGCCATCTCACCCGCTTCGACATGACCACCAAGCCCGGCCGTCGCTTCCCGCAGCAGTGCGCCAATGGCCAGCGCGGACATGCGAATGGCGTAGACCGTCAGCACCAGAAAGGAGGAGCGTTCATCAAGCAGCTGGCGGCACTGGCCGATCAGCTGCGGCAGCCCTTCCTCCAGCTTCCATATTTCGCCATTGGGGCCACGGCCATATTTCGGCGGATCGAGGATGATGCCGTCATAACGCCTGCCACGCCTGATCTCGCGTGCGGTGAACTTCATGGCATCATCCACCAGCCAGCGCACCGGCCGATCTTCCATCGATGAAAGCCGCTGGTTGGCGCGTGCAGCCTCCACCGCCTTTTTGGATGCATCGACGTGAGTGACATGCGCCCCGGCCGCCGCCAGCGCCAATGTACCGACGCCGGTATAGCCGAACAGGTTCAACGCTTCCGCCGGATCGGCGGTGTCGGGGCGCGCTGCCAGCCTGTCCTGCATCCAGTGCCATTGCGGGGCCATGTCCGGAAAAAACGCCAGATGGCGAAAGGCGGTGTTCGCCGCCAGGAAGCGCACTTTCTGCCAGCCAAGCTCCCAGCCCGGCGGCACATCGCGCGACAACCGCCAGCGACCGCCGCCCTCCTCGTCGGACCCGCCGATGAATTCGCCATCGGCCTGCCAGTCATCACTGGCCGGCGTCCACATCGCCTGGGGTTCGGGGCGGATGAATCGGAAACGGCCATAGCGTTCCAGCTTGCGGCCGGCGCCGCTGTCGATCAGCCCATAATCCGCCCATGGCTCGGCAACCAGCGTGGCCAGCGGCACATCGGTCATCACGTCGCGGCTTTCGCCCATGGTTCAGGCCGCCAGAGCCATGCCATGGCCGACAGAGGCATGGGCCATCGGCCCGGCTATCATGCGGCACGCGGCGGCGCGGACCATGTCCAGATCGCAGCCGTCGATCCGCCGGACAATGTCGGCCACGGGGACTGGATGGCCATGGATCATCAGCTGCCGCGCAAGATGGTCGCACTGCGCCTGCACCGATTCCAGCCCCATCAGCAGCCCCGCCTTCACCTGTGCCTTGGCACGGGCCAACTCGGCCGGTTGCAGATCCTTTGCGGTCTTGTGCAGCACGTCGCGCGTCAACGCCATGGCCTGTTCAGCCTGTTCACGGCCAGTGGCAAGATAGGCGCCAAAGGTGCCGGTATCGGCATAGGGGCTGTGATAGGCATAGATGGAATAGGCAAGGCCGCGTTCCTCGCGCAATTCCTGGAACAGCCGGGATGACATGCCGCCCCCCGCCGCCATTGCATAAAGCATCAGCGGATAATGATCGGCCGCGTCATGCCCCGCCCCTTCATATGCCAGCGCGATATGTGCCTGTTCGAAACGGCGCGGGTCCGCCATGGTCCCCTTGGCAAAACGCGCCGGTTCCGCTGCCTGTCGGGCGGATGGTGCCAGATCGCCAAATCGACTTTCGGCAAGGCGGAGCAAAAGGTCTTCATCCACCTTGCCGGCAGCGGCCAGCACCAGCGTATCGGCACGATAATGGGTATCGATCCATCCGCGCAGCGCTGCCGTGTCGATCGCGTCGATCGTCGCTTCATCCCCCAGCACGGGGCGGCCAAAGGCCTGTTGGGGATAGGCGACGGTCTGCAGATGATCGAAGATGATGTCATCGGGCGTGTCACGCGCCTCGCCCAGTTCCTGCAGCACCACATCCTTTTCGCGCGCCAGTTCATCCGCGTCGAAATGCGGTGCGCGGATCAGATCGGCGATCAGGTCCACGCCCAACGCCAGATCCTGCGGCAACAGCCGGGCATGAAACACCGTATGGTCGCGCGCGGTATAGGCGTTTATCGATCCGCCGACATCCTCCACCACTTCGGCAATGGAACGCGCCGAACGGCTGCCCGCGCCCTTGAACACCATATGTTCCATCATATGGGCAAGGCCGTTATGGGCAGCGCTTTCCTGCCGCGACCCGCAATCGGCATAAAGGCCGACGGCCAGCGTCTCCACCGCGGCCATGGGTTGCACAGCGATCGTCAGCCCATTGGCAAGACGGGTGATGCGGGGCTGCTGCATCAATGCGCGGAATGCTCGTCGACATAGCGTTCGATCACATCCAGCTCCGCCGGAAGCGTCGCATAATGTTCCTCGCGATCGAACAGGCCCGACACGCGGGACGGCAGTGACGGGCGGATGCCGGTTGCCCGCTCCACCGCATCGCGGAACTTGGCCGGATGAGCCGTGGCCAGTGTCACCACCGGGATTGTCTCGGGCACGTCGTCGCTCAGCCGTGCGGCGGCAAGGCCGATGGCGGTATGCGGATCGATCACCTGCCCCGCTTCGGCCGATGCCCAGCGCATCACCAGCGCCATTGCATCCTCATCGATCCGGGCGCTGGACAGGATGCGCCCCGCCTCGCCACGCATTGCGGCATTGAGGTCGAGCCGCCTGTTCGCTTCGAACCCGGCCATGGCAGCCGCAAGCGCCGCGCCATCGCGACCGTGCAGATCGAACAGCAGCCGCTCGAAATTGGACGAAACCTGAATGTCCATCGACGGCGCCACCGTCGGCGTCACGCTGCCCACCGAATAATCGCCGGCGGACAAGGCGCGGTGCAGAATGTCGTTGATGTTGGTGGCAACGATCAGCCGCGCCACCGGCAGACCCATTTTGGAGGCGACATAGCCGGCGAACACGTCGCCGAAATTGCCGGTGGGCACTGAAAAGGCCACCGGCCTGTCCGGCGCGCCAAGCCGCACGGCGGCATAGACATAATAGACGACCTGCGCCATCAGCCGCGCCCAGTTGATCGAATTGACCGCCGACAGGCTGTGCCGTGCGGCAAAGGCCCTGTCGTTGAACATCGCCTTCACCAGCGCCTGCGCATCGTCAAAGCTGCCTTCGATGGCGATGTTGTGGACGTTGGGTGCCCGCACCGTCGTCATCTGGCGGCGCTGCACGTCCGACACGCGGCCATGCGGATGCAGCATGAAAATATCCACCTTGGCACGCCCCGCGACCGCATCGATCGCAGCGGAACCCGTGTCGCCGCTGGTCGCGCCGACGATGGTCAGATGATCCTGCCGGCGCGACAGAAACTGTTCGAACAACAGGCCAAGGAGTTGCAATGCCACATCCTTGAACGCCAGCGTCGGCCCATGGAACAGCTCCAGCAGCCAATGACGGTGGTCAAGCTGCACCAGCGGCGTCACCGCGGCATGGCTGAAACGGCCATAGGCCTGTGCGCACAGGTCGCGCAGCATGTCTTCGCTCAGGCAGTCGCCGATGAACGGCTTCATCACCGCGACAGCCGTGTCGACATAGCTGGCATCGCGCAGCCCGCGCAGAGTCTCGGCGGAAAGGACCGGCCATTCTTCAGGCAGATAGAGGCCGCCATCGCTTGCCAGCCCGGCCAGCGTCACTTCTTCAAAGTTCAGGACGGGCGCATTGCCCCTGGTGCTGATGTACCGCATGGCGACGCCCCTTAAAGCATTATTGGCGCAGGTGGGAGGATTTTTGCTAGCGGTTCCGCCGCGCGGTGTCGGCTGCGCGATCTGCCGCCCGCCGATAAAGCGCCAGCACATAGATGACCAGCGCCACTGTCGCGAACAGGAACCATTGCAGTGCGTAGAGGCGGTGGCCGCTCGGCGTGGTCGCCATGGCCGTTTCCGGTGTTGGCTGGGCAACCGGGGCAAGGCCGATCAGCGGCCGTTCGGCAAACAGCAGATAGCCGTTGACGCCATTGGCGCCGCTGGGGATCACCCGCCCGCTGAAAGCATGTTGATAGCTGGACGGCGCCAACCGGTCCGGATGATCGGTCAGGCCAAGCGCGACCATCACCGGCACGCCGCCAGAGCGGATGCACTTCGCCTTTTGCAACCATCCCGATGCACCATCGGGACCGGCGCCGGCGGTGGGGCTCTCGTTGAAATCCAACTGGTCGCAGAAGAGGCGGAACCGGCGATAATCAAGCCCGGGCCCAGGCCGTGCCGGCATCGGTTCCACCGCCATCACCAGATTGGCGCTGGCGCGGGCGATCAGCCCTTCCTTCCATTCCGCCCGGCGCAATTGCCACAGGCCCAGCGATACCATCAGCGCGACGGCAAGCAGCACCAGCAATGTGGGGAGGATGGGGATTCGGCGCATCAGGCGAATTCTCCCGCAGCCCGCCGCCAGGCACGGCGCACCCGCGCCATTGCATAAAGGCGGAGCAACGCCGTCAGTGTAACGGCAGTCAATGGCACGAACACCAGCGGATAGATCCACAGGGGCGGGCGCAACCCGGCGTCTACGGCCAGCGCTGCAACGATCAGCAATGCAGTGGCGGCAAAGGCAACCAGCATTGCGCCGCGCCCACCGCCGGACAATGCGGAAAGATCAAGCCCGCAGCCCTGGCAGCGGGCAGCAAGGCGTGCGGGACCGGCGAACAACCCAGCCGTCCCGCACTGAGGGCAAAGCCCGCCGAGGGCACTGCGTACCAGACCCGGCGGTGCTTTCGTCAATGGCCGGCGCCGGCAGCCGCGCCAAAGCCCGATCCCCAGATGTAGATCGAGAGATAGAGGAACAGCCAGACGACGTCGACGAAGTGCCAATACCATGCGGCGGCTTCGAAACCGAAGTGCTGGCGCGGCGTGAAGTCGCCATTATAGGCGCGCTTCAGGCACACGGCGAGGAAGATGGTGCCGACGATGACATGGAAGCCATGAAAGCCGGTCGCCATGAAGAAGGTCGCGCCGAAGATGTTGCCTTTGAAGGCGAAGGGCGCGTGAATATATTCGAACGCCTGGATGCTGCTGAACACCAGACCCAGGATGATCGTGCACCACAGGCCCTTCTTCAGCCCTTCACGGTCGCCATGGATCAGCGCGTGATGCGCCCAGGTCACCGTGGTGCCGGAGCACAGCAGGATCAGCGTGTTGAGCAACGGCAGTTCGAACGGGTCGATCGCCGCAATCCCCTTGGGCGGCCAGACGCCGCCGACCGCTTCAACCGTGGAGGGGAAGAGCGATGCATCGAAGAACGCCCAGAACCAGGCAACGAAGAACATCACTTCCGAAGCGATGAACAGGATCATGCCATAGCGGTGGTGCAGCTGCACCACGGGGGTATGATCGCCGTGGTTGGCTTCGCGGACGACGTCGGACCACCAGCTGAACATGGTGAACAACATGCCGGCCAGGCCAAGGAAGAACACCCATTTGCCCCAGGGCTGGCTGTGCATCCAGCCGATGCCGCCCGAAGCCAGGATCAGCGCCGCGATCGACGCCACCAGCGGCCATGGGCTCGGCGGAACAACGTGATAATCGTGGTTTCTGGCTCCCGCCATTGCACTACCCTTTTGTGTTGCCCTGACCGCCATCTACGCTCTCGGACGCGCTGCGGTCCACGGGATAAAATGTATAGCTGAGGGTGATTTCGCTGATACGGCTGGCAACCGGATCGTTGAGAATCTCCGGATCGATATAATAGGTGACCGGCATTTCGGCCGTCTCACCGGGCTTTAGCGTCTGCTCGTTAAAGCAGAAGCACTGAATCTTCATGAAATATTTGCCCGCCTCGTCCGGCGAGACGTTGAAGATGGCGCTGCCAGTCACCGTTTTGGCGGACATGTTCACGGCATGGTAAAAGGCGATCTGCTTCGCGCCGATCGGCACGGTGACCGCATTCACGTCCGGCTTGAACTGCCAGGGGATGCCGCCGCCGGTGTTCGAATCGAAGCGGATGGAAATCGTCTTGCCTGGAATCGGCTTTGCCGGCAGCGCCTGCGCCTCCACCCGCTGGGTGGTGCCACCCCAGCCCGTCACCTGGCAGAACAGGCGATAGAGCGGCACGCTGGCATAGGCCACGCCAATCATGGCAATGGCGATCAGCGCGGCCGCAAACCCGATTCTGCGGTTGGTGACGGCGATTGTCGACATCAGCTGCGCTTGGCAATGGTGATGGCGAAGAACAGGATGACAAGGGCGGCAAGCACCAGCCCGGTCGCGATGGAGCGGCTGCGCTGGCGCTGTTGATAGCGCCGCTGTTCTTCCGGCGTCATGCCAGGATCAACCGGTCGGCGACCAACGCGCCGAACACCGCGAAAAGGTAGAACACTGAAAAGGCGAACAGCCTGCGTTCCACCTTCATCCTTGCCTGTTCCTTTTCCTGGCTGCGCGACACGGTGATTGCCAGCGCAAGGAAAATCGCGGTCAGGATCGACGTGGCGACGCCATAGATCGCCCCCACCAGGCCCATCGGCCATGGCGCAATGGCGGCAGCCACCATCGGCAGGGTGTAGAGCAGGATCTGCCGGCGGGTTTCCTTCTGCCCGGAGACGACCGGCAGCATCGGGATGCCCGCGGCCGCATAGTCGGACTTGACGAACAGCGCCAGCGACCAGAAGTGCGGCGGCGTCCACAGGAAAACCAGCGCGAACAGCAACAGCGGCAGCGGCGCGACATGGCCTGTTGCCGCCGCCCAGCCGATCAGTGGCGGAAAGGCGCCGGCCGCACCGCCGATAACGATGTTCTGCGGCGTGCGCGGCTTCAGCCAGATGGTATAGACGAACACATAGAAAAGAATGGAAAGCGCGAGGATCGCCGCCGACAGATAATTGACCGCCAACCCCATGAGCAGAACCGAGCCGGTGCCCACTGACACACCAAAGGCCAATGCCGCATCGCGCGTCATCCGCCCCGCAGGAAGCGGGCGATTGGCCGTGCGGCGCATACGCGCATCAATATCGGCTTCCCACCATTGATTGAGCGCGCCCGATGCGCCGGCGCCGAGTGCGATGCACAGAACGGCAACGAACCCGATCAACGGATTAATAGCCTGCGGTGCGGCTAGCATCCCCGCCAGCCCGGTGAAGACGACCAGCGACATCACCCGCGGCTTGGCCAGTGCGATGAAATCGCGCCAGTCCGCCGGAAGCGCCACCGATGACATGGTGGCGGGCGAACCCGCCACCTGCGCATCGATCATCATTTCGGGAGCCGTTGCCATCGATCCAGCTCAGTTGATCCGCGGCAGCGTTTCGAACTGGTGATACGGCGGCGGGCTGGGCAGCGTCCATTCCAGCGTCGTTGCGCCTTCACCCCAGGGATTGTCGCCCGCCTTCTTGCCGGCGATCAGCGACAGGACGACGTTCACGAAGAACACCAGCATACCCAGCGCCATGATGCCATAGCCGATGCTGGCGACATGGTTCCAATAGGCGAATGCATCCGGATAGTCGGGAATACGACGTGGCATGCCGTCCAGGCCCAGGAAGTGCATCGGGAAGAACAGCACGTTCACGCCGACGAAGAATAGCCAGAAGTGCACCTTGCCGAGGAACTCGTTCATCATCTTGCCCGACATTTTCGGGAACCAGTAATACCAGCCGGCGAACAGGCTGAACACGGCGCCCAGCGACAGCACATAATGGAAATGCGCCACCACATAATAGGTGTCGTGCATGACGGTGTCGACGCCGCCGTTGGAAAGCACCACGCCGGTGACGCCGCCCACGGTGAACATGAACACGAAGCCGATCGCCCACAGCATCGCGGTGGTGAAGCGGATGGAGCCACCCCACATGGTCGCGATCCATGAGAAAATCTTGATGCCCGTCGGAACGGCGATGACCATCGTCGCGGCGGTGAAATACATCTTCACATCGACGCTGAGGCCGGTGGTGAACATGTGGTGCGCCCAGACGATGAAGCCGATCACGCCGATCGCCACCATGGCATAGGCCATGCCCAGATAACCGAAGATCGGCTTGCGGCTGAAGGTGGAGATGATGTGGCTGACCATGCCGAAGCCCGGCAGGATCATGATGTACACTTCGGGATGGCCGAAGAACCAGAACAGATGCTGGTAAAGGATCGGATCGCCACCGCCCGATGCATCGAAGAAGGTGGTGCCGAAGTTACGATCGGTCAGCAGCATGGTGATCGCACCGGCAAGCACCGGCAGCGACAGCAGCAGCAGGAATGCGGTGACCAGCACCGACCATACGAACAGCGGCATCTTGTGGAGCGTCATGCCCGGTGCGCGCATGTTCAAAATGGTCGTGATCAGGTTGATCGCGCCAAGGATCGACGATGCGCCCGACAGGTGGAGCGACAGAATCGCCATATCCACCGCTGGACCGCCGGCATGGCCGGAGGTCGACAGCGGGGCATAGACGGTCCAGCCCGTGCCGGCGCCATTGAAGCCGGCGGGACCGCCGACGAACATTGAGCCGAGCAGCAGCAGGAACGACGGCACCAGCAGCCAGAAGGCGATATTGTTGATGCGCGGAAAGGCGGTGTCCGGCGCGCCGATCATCAGCGGCACGAAATAATTGCCGAATGCGCCGAAGGTTGCCGGCATGACCATGAAGAACACCATGATCAGGCCGTGGGCGGTGATGAACACGTTCCACAGCTGATAGGCGCCATCGAGGCTGCCTGCCCACATCGGCAGATATTGCATGCCAGGTTCCGCCAGTTCGAGGCGCATGACGCCCGAAATGGCGCCGCCGATGATACCGGCGACGAGTGAGAAGATCAGATAGAGGACGCCGATGTCCTTGTGGTTCGTGGACATGAACCAGCGGGCGAAGAAACCGGGAACATGCGCTTCGTCATGCGCATGTCCATGATCATGATCGGCGACGAAAGCGTTTGCGGTGATATCGGTCATCTTACGCTCCGCACATCAAATTTTGGCCGGGGCGGCGGCAGGCGCAGCCGGTTCGGGCGTGATGCCCGCTTCAGCCTGCTTGCCGGCGAGCCAGCGGGCATAATCGGCGGGAGCAAGCGCTTCCACTACCACAGGCATGAAGCCATGCTTGATTCCGCACAGTTCGGAGCACTGGCCATAATAGACGCCGGGATGATCCACCTTGAACCAGGTTTCGTTGATGCGGCCGGGAACGGCGTCCATCTTCACCCAGAAGCTGGGCACTGCCCAGCTGTGGATCACGTCATCGGCCGTGACCAGCACCTTGACCACCTTGCCGGCGGGAACGACCAGACGGTTGTCGACGCCCAGCAGTCGGGGATCGCCACGCTTTGCCGCATCTTCATCCGACAGGATCACCGAATCGAACGAAAGGTCGCCCGCGTCCGGATATTCATAGGTCCAGTACCACTGATGCCCCGTCACCTTCACCGTCAGATCGGCCTTGGGCGGATCATATTGCTTTGCCAGCAGACGGATGGAAGGAACCGCGATCGCCACCAGGATCAGCACCGGGACCAGCGTCCAGATGATTTCGACGAAGGTGTTGTGCGACGTGCGCGACGGCGTGGGATTGGCACTTTCGCGATAGCGGACGACCACCCACAGCAGCAGGGCGAGCACGAGCAGGCAGATCAGCGTGATGATCGGCATCAGCACGGTGTTGTGCATCCACAAACCGTAACGGCCGATTTCCGTCTGCTGTTCCTGCAGATGGATAGAGCCGGGAACCGGCATGCCGATACCGGCGATGCCCTTCAGTTCGGGTGCCTGCTGGACAGGCGCCGGTGCAGCAGGCGCTGCCGCCGCCACAGGTGCGGCCGGAGCCGGTGCCGCAGCCTGCGCGAAGGCCACGGCTGGTGAAAGCGTGAGCGCCAATGCAAGCGCCAGGGTCTTTGTACGTCCCATTCTACCCCCGGGAACCATGACATATTACCGCCCCGCGCATGGACGCGGCTTTTCGGAATCGCGCGCCTTATAGGCCCGGCTTTGCGCTGCCACAAGCCTGACGGACGATGAGAATCATTTGCGATTCCAAAGCGCGCATCTTCCGGCTATGCGCGGAACCGATGACGCGATTCACGGTCAATGGAAATCCGGTCGAATATCTGCTCGATCCGGCCACGCCGCTACTTTGGGCGTTGCGCGACGCATCCAACCTCACCGGCACCAAATATGGCTGCGATGACGGTTCCTGCGGCGCATGCACGGTATTGATCGACGGGCAGGCGGTACGCGCCTGCGCGATCACCATCGACCGGTGCGAGGGCAGTTTCGTCACCACCATAGAAGCATTGAGCGACAACCGGGACCATCCGCTGCAACAGGCGTTCATCGCCGAAGATGCGGTGCAGTGCGGCTATTGCACGCCGGGCATGATCATGGCGGCGGCGGCACTGCTGCACGCCAACAAGGCACCGGCGGACGCTGAAATCGATTCAGCCATCACCAACATCTGCCGCTGCGGCGCCTATCCGGCGATTCGCCGCGCCATCCGCCGTGCCGCCGGCAATGGCGATGGGGATGGTGGCACCGGCGGCTGACGGGCCGGAATCAGCCCGCAGGCACCAGCTCGACAAGGTCGATGTCCGATTCCCACGCTGGACGCGGCAGGGCGATTCGCCAGCGCGCGGGTCCGACGCGATTGAGCGTGCCGATGAGATTGCGCTGGTTATCCGCGCCATAGGGAATGGTCGATCGTTCATCCCCCAGCGAAATGGTGCCGATGAAGACCATCGCCGTCCGGTTGTCAGGCCAGAATATGCCGTGCTGACGCTGGGAGCCATCCAGCTTGTCGAACAGCAGCCGGCCGTTCGGCCCCGGCCTTATGGTGCAGCGAAAGAAATTATAGGCAACGAAGCTGAGCGTGCTGTCGCTTTGCGAGCCCAGCTTGATCGCACGGCAGCGATAGGGGCCCGGTAGGGGCGCGGGATTGTCCAGCGCGACATCGGGATCGGCGAGGGGACCCAGTGCCGCGACATCGGCGGCATTGGTCCTGCGCGCTTCTTCCAGCCCCTCATTCCATGCGGCGCGGGCCTGCCGCAGCCGGCCGCGATCGAAATCAGTGGCGATATCGCGCCAGTTGGTATCGTTCTTCTTCACCGGCACCGCAGCGGTGGCGCCACTGCCGGGGTGGAACAGGTGACACGCCGGAAGACAGGCGGAAATCGCCGCAACTGCCATGAAACGAACCGGGATCTGTACCATTGCCGCAGCCTAGCGGTGAAGAGGGGCGGCGGGAAGAGAAAAGCCTGCCCATCCCCGCCACCATTCTGCACCTGTGGAACGGCTTCCCCCGGCAAGCACCCAATCAGGCCGCCGTCCAGCCGCCGTCCATGGACATGTTGGCGCCGGTGATCTGCGCGGCTTCGTCACGGCACAGATAGACGGCCAGCGCCGCCACCTGTTCGGCAGTGACGAACTGCTTGGTCGGCTGCGCATCCAGCAGCACGTCGTTGATGACCTGTTCGCGCGTCAGCCCGCGCGCCGCCATGGTATCGGGAATCTGCTTTTCGACCAGCGGCGTCCACACATAGCCGGGGCTGATGCAGTTCACGGTCACGCCATGGGGCGCCATTTCCAGCGCCACCGTCTTGGTGAGCCCGGCAATGCCGTGCTTGGCGGCGACATAGGCGACCTTGCCCGGGCTGGCGACCAGCGAATGGGCCGATGCGGTGTTGATGATGCGGCCCCATTTGCGGGCCTTCATGCCCTTTGCGGCGGCATGGATGGTGTGAAAGGCCGAAGACAGGTTGATCGCGATGATCGCATCCCACTTTTCCGGCGGAAAATCCTCGATCATCGCCACATGCTGAATGCCGGCGTTGTTGATCAATATGTCCAGCCCGCCAAAGGCCGCTTCATGATCGGCAATCATCGCCGCAATTTCTTCGGGCCTGGTCATGTCGGCCGCGCTGTAGCGCGCCTTGATGCCGAATTCGCTTTCCAGCCCGGCGCGTTCCTTTTCGATCGCGTCGGCAGCGCCAAAGCCGTTGATCGTCACATCAGCCCCTTGCGCCGCCAGCGCACGGGCATAGGCAAGACCGATCCCGCTGGTCGATCCGGTGACAAGTGCGCTTCTGCCTTTCAGGAACATGAGCTGCCTTTCTAGCTTCTGGTGAGATCGAACGCCGCCGTACGACCATCGAGGATATTCATCGCGACAATGCCGCTGCGCTGCATCGTCTTGCGCACATCATCCATGCCGGCCTGCCAGTGTTCCACCATCGAACGGCGCGAAAATTCATAATCCTTGGACTGGGATTCCCACTGCCGCACCCGATGGATCAGATGCACCACCGACACCGGCAGCTCGCGCGCCGCTTCCGCCAGCAGGGCGACATCCTCGCCGCTGCGCAGGTCGGGTGGCAATTGATCGATCAACCGGCGCAGCGCGCGCTTCAGCTGCCGCTGTTTCAGCAACATGTCGGTGGACAGGCGCGTGCGGCTGGAAAAGCGGATATCCTTTTCCCGTTCCGCCGCTTCCAGCAGCGTCGTCGGCATCCGCCCGGTCGAAGGAAAGAGATCGACCTGGAAGATCAGCGTCGGCGCATATTGATTGTCGAGCACATGCTGAAGCGGCGTGTTGGAGACGATGCCGCCGTCCCAGTAAAGTTCCCCGTCGATTTCAACGGGCGGCAGGCCGGGCGGCAATGCACCGGATGCCATGACATGATCGACGGTGATCGTGCGTTCACGATTATCGAAGAAGATGAAATTGCCCGTCCGCACATTGACCGCGCCCGCGCTGTAACGCACCGGGCCGGTGTTGAGCAGGTCGAAATCCACCAGCTCCAGCAGGCTGTCGCGCAGCGGTGCGGTATCGTAAAGGCTCAGCGCCCCCGGCGTGCCGGGCGTGGCGAACAGCGGCGGCACAAGGCGCGGACGGAAAAAACCGGGCACGCCAGTGGCGGCCACCCATGCGGCACTCGCCTCATTGGCGAATTCACGCATCTTGTCGCCCGGCCATAATGGAAGCGCGGGCAGTGCGGAGGTCAGCCTGTCCCAGAACCGGCGCAATCTTTCCACCCGCCGCTCCGGCGGATTGCCGACGATGATCGCCGCATTGATGGCACCGATTGAAATGCCGGCCACCCAGTCCAGCGGTACATCAGCGGCAGCGAGCGCCTCGTAAATGCCTGCCTGATAGGAGCCGAGCGCACCGCCGCCCTGCAACACCAGCGCACAACATTCCGGCAGCGGCAGCCGCGTGCCTTCCACCTCATCGGAAGTGCGCGCCTGCCTGAAGCCCATGCCATTTTCGCGGTCGGCCATATCCGTAATCTAGTGTGCGCCGCACAAAATTGAAAGCGGAACCCAAGCCTTGCCGGCAACAGTCGGCGGGATATGCCGGGATTGTCGATCGGGAACGGCACTTCTATCGTGCGGATCAAGAACAATGGAAAGGATGCGACAATGGCAACAAGGTCTCTCACGCCCCGGCAGATGAGCGATACGGAATGGGCGGCACGGCAGGAACTGGCGTCCTGCTATCGCGTGTTCGATCATCTGGGCTGGGTGGAATCGATCTACAACCACATCACCCTGCGCGTCCCGGACGAGGAAAACAGCTTCCTCATCAACCCTTTCGGCCTTCACTATAATGAAATCACGGCGTCGAACCTGATCAAGATCGACATTCACGGCAACAAGCTGAGCGATTCGCCATGGGAGGCGAACCTTGCCGGATTCGTGCAGCACAGCGTTTTCCATGCCAATCTGCCCGATGCGCATTGTATCATGCACACCCACACCACCGCCGGCCTTGCCGTCGCCTGTCTGGAAGAAGGCCTGTCGATCACCAATTTCTATGCCGGCCAATGCGCGGGACAGGTCGCCTATCACGATTTCGAAGGCATTACCGTGCGCGGGGAGGAAGGCGAACGGCTTGTCGCCAATCTGGGCGACAAGCGATTGATGATCCTGCGCAACCATGGCCTGCTGGCCATGGGACGCACCATCCCTGAAGCCTTCATGCGGATGTGGACGCTGCAACGCGCTTGCGAAATCCAGATGGCATCGGCCCCAATGGGCAAGCTGCGCGAGATTCCGGCGAATGTCGTCGCCGTTCACCAGCGCGACACCACCGGCACCGCACCGAAGATCGGTGCCGGAGTGATGGATTTCGCGGCATTCGTCCGCCAGGTCGATCGCAAGGACCGCAGCTGGCGGGACTGAACGAAAGCGGGCGGTGCCGGGGCTAGCCGAACCTGCCAGACTAACCGAATCTATAGCCGGACACCGCCCAACCAATCACCACGCCATTATAGACGCGCACGCCCGGATCCTCGCCCGCAGCGCCGGCCGCCACCATCAACGGCAGCAGATGGTCTTCGCGCGGATGGGCAAAGCGGGCATGGTCGCCGTTCTCCCAATGAGCGAGAAGCTGGTTGCGCTGTGCCGGGTCGGGATCGGTCACGGCGCGTGTCAGCCAATTGTCGAATCTCTGCGAAAGGGGCGTGGCGCTGCCATCACGCGGGGCGCGCAGATTATGAAAGCTCATCCCCGAACCCAGGATCAGCACCCCTTCGTCACGCAGCGGCGCCAGCGCCTTGCCAAGCGCGATATGTGCCGCCGCATCATAGTCGGATCGTAGCGACAGCTGGACGGTGGGAATATCGGCATCGGGCAGGGCCACTTTCATCGGGATGAAGACGCCATGATCCCAGCCGCGCTGCGTCTCCATCGCGGTGGGAAAGCCCGCCGCGTCGAGCAACGCCTTCACCCGCGCCGCGACATCGGGCGCGCCCGGTGCATCCCAGCGAAGGCGATAGGTGTGTTCGGGAAATCCGTAATAATCGTAAAGCAGCGCCGGCTTTTCACCGGCATTGACCGTCACCTGCGGTTCATCCCAATGGCCGGAAATGATCAGCAATGCCTTTGGCCGGCGGGGCAGGGACGGGATGACCGATTCAAGGAATGCCGCCATCGACTTCCACATGTCCGGCGGGCCGCGCTGGTCCTCCATGAAGAAGCAGGGACCGCCGCCGTGCGGCAGATAATAGACGGGAAGGCGCACATCGGCTGCCGTTCCGCCATGGCTGGTCGTTTCGATTTGCATGAAGTGAAGATAGGCCGTGGCGGCAACGGCGCAATGGCCGGCGTGTCGCGCTGCGCGGGGTGAAACACCCGCGCAACGCTCGGCCGACAGGATCTATTTGTTGGTGCGGCCCAATCGGCCGGGATCAACTGCGCCCGTCGGCTCGGAATCGTTTTCGACATCGCCTTCGGTACTGTTTTCGCCCTCGATCTCCTCCGGCTCCTCACCGGTGGCAAAGGTACCGCCCGATTGACCGATGCCGGGATTGCGGCGCAGATCCGAATCCTGCCCGGACTGAGCCTGACGTCTGTTGCCTGTGTCTGTCATTCTCACCTCCGTCATCAAGGCCGATGGTCAGCGCAATGCAAAGGCCATGATCAGCCCAAGCATCACCATGCCGATCAGCCCGGCAAGGAAGATCACCCGCCGTGAACGGCTGCGCAGGATGATTTCGCCGCCCCGCGCTGCCTTGGCGGAAAGACGTACCGGCGGTTCAGGCGGATTCGGCTGATCAACCATCACGCTGCACTGCCCGGCCGCGCCCGTCCTCAAAATGGATAGGGCAGGCCATAATAGCCATAGACCTGCTGGCCATAGCCGCGGTCGAACAACGGCTCGTTGCCCGAACTGTAACGCGGCGCCTTTTCCAGCACCGCCTTGTCCAGATTGACGACATAACCGCCCTGGCCGGTGTCATAGGTCAGCACATTCCACGGCAGCGGATAATAATCGCTGCCAAGACCGAAAAGGCCACCAAATTGCAGCACTGCATATTCGGCCTGTCCGGAACGCTTATCGACCATGAAATTATAGATGGATCCGAGCTTTTCACCATTGCCGTTATAGACGGTGGTGCCTTCCACCTTGTTGGATGCAATCAGACGATGCGTTTCATCCGTCGCAATATCGGTTTCAGCCATGATTGATTTCTCCCGATGATATGGAACACTAGCTGCACAACGCAGCAAGCGGCATCGCCGTGCCGCCTGAATCGCGCGGCGAAGGCTGGCGTGGGATGAATGGCGCTGGGAATGTGACGGCCCGATGCGCCAATGCCGAAACTCACGGGAGATGCGCGGCAGCCAAACGGAATATCCTCGTGATGAACGCCCATGGTGAACGATTGCCGCTGCCGGGGGTTCAGCAGGAAGAACGATCAGCAGCGGGAACCGATATGCTTGAACATGTGCCCCAATGGATTGGCGCGCTGATGCGCAACATCCGCGCCGGTCATGCTAAACTTGTCATTGCCCAGCCCGATCTGGGGGTGACGGAGACACGGATCGATCTGTCCAGCCCGGCCTTTGCCGATGGCGGACGGTTGCCGCTGCGCTTTACCGCTGATGGCGAAGGCATATCGCCGCCATTGCTTTGGGGCGATGTTCCGCCAGGCACGGCAAGTCTGGCGTTGATCGTCGAAGATCCCGACGCACCGGCCATGAACCCGCTGGTTCACGCTATTGTCTGGGATTTGCCGGCCAGTGAACATCGGCTTGGCGAGGGTGCGATCGTGCGTGACGGCAGCGGCGGCTCGGATGGCCGTGATGTCGGCCGCAACAGCTTTTTGAGCGAAGGCTGGCTACCGCCCGACCCGCCCGCAGGCCATGGCCCGCATGATTATGTGTTTCAGCTTTTTGCGCTGTCGCAAACGCCGGCGGTCGGCGACAGCCCGGGCCGTACAGACTTTATCAACGCCATCAGGGGCCATGTGCTTGGCGCCGGCATGATGGTGGGCAGCTATTCGCGCGGCGAAGGGGCGGGCATCGGCATATCGGCCGCACGCACCGCCCCGGCATGATCCTGCCCGCGTGATTCCCGGCAGGCACCGGGAAACCGGCAGGCGCGGCTTATTTTGCCTGCAGTTCGCGCAGCTTCCGGAACATCTCGCCATAGCGTTGGAATACACCGTCGCTATAGTAGGACAGCAGCGGCAGCGATGCAGGATCGACGCCTGCCGGCCTGGCAAAATGCGCGATCAAATCGTCGGTGCCGGTCTGGAACGGGCCGCCGGACGTGAAGACAACTGCCGGGAAGCTGGGCTGCTGGCCAGCCGCTTCCATGTCGGCGCGCAGGCGCTTGTGCGTGTCGTCTCCATCGTCGAACACGACATAATCCAGCTGGTCGGCCAAGCCGGCCTCGGTCAGGAAAATGCGGAACTTCAGGCAGAAGGGGCAGGACCGCTTCAGATATGCGGTCGGCCGGTTGGCGGAATCACCCATGTCGCTCTCCATTATGTTGTCATAGTCAACCAGGCATGGCTATTCGATCTGCGCTGTGAACGCAAAACCCGCAGCAACATTTCCCGAACTGCGACGGCTTTGCATGCTGCCGATGGCTCCTGCCCGTCAGTTTTCGACTTGCCGCTTGCCAAGATCGAAGCTGAGCAGGTCATGACCGACGATCACATTGCCCTTGAAATATTCATGCACGCCCGCCTTCAGCTGCTCGGCGAGGGCAGGGCTGTCCGCCGCGACGATGTGGGTGAGGATCACAGTCTTCACGCCTGCGCGCGTCGCCAGCTTTCCTACTTCCTGCGGGGTAAGATGTTCGCGCATCATATGTTCGTTGAGCTGCTGGCGAAGCGCATCTCCTCCAGCCGGCCTGCCGCTTGGAAGGGATGGATCGGGCTGGAATACTTCACTGACCAGCACATCGGCCCCCTTGGCCAGCGCCACCACGGCATCGCTTGGCCCGGTATCGCCCGTGAACACGATCGAGCCTGACGGCGTTTCAAAGCGATAGGAAAGGGATTTGTCGCGTGGCGCATCTGGCCCATTCGACGCATGGCTGAAATGGGTGTTTTCAGCGGCGGTGACGCTGACCAGATCATCCCGATAGGCGGGCCCATCGTCGGTGATGTCATGCGCCACGAACCTGCTCGCGACGGTCGGCAATTTGGGGATGCCGGCACGGAAAATGCGTTCCGACACGCTGATATAGTTTTCCGCCGCTTCGACCAGAAAACGCGTGGCGGGCGGGCCATGGATCTGCACTGGCGGCACAGCCTTGCCGCTGAGACCGACGCCTATCCAGTTGAGCGCCATCAGCGGTTCAAGGCCGGCGGTGTGATCGAGGTGATGATGCGTGATGAAGATCGCGCCGATGGCTGGCGGCGGATAATGTACGGCGGCGAGTTGCCGTGCGGTTCCGGCGCCCGCGTCAATCAGATAAGGCCGGCCATCCACCAGCAGCAGATTGGCCGGCTCAGATCGCTGGACATCGGCCGTTGGCCCGCCCTTGGTTCCCAACAGGATGAGGCGCGTATCATGCTGCCTGGCCGGTGCCGCCTGCGTGGTCGCGGCAAAGGGCAATGCCGAAAGCGCCGATAGCAGTAGCGATAACAGGATCGGGCGCCCGCACGCGACCCGTTTCCCTTTTGCCAAACCCATATTTCCTGAACGCGTCATTGCCATCCTTTCCCATTATCCGGTTCATACCGGCCTTGTGCCCGGCTATGGCTGATAGGACAGCATTATGGCCACGCCATCAATGCGTTCCGGAAGGATGAAGGGAATTGGCACGGACCGGCACCCGACCAGGCAAGGGGCAGCCGGTGTCATTCAGTTCCAGATGGTGCCCGCGGCCGGAATCGAACCGGCACGCTCTTGCGAGCGAGGGATTTTAAGTCCCTTGCGTCTACCAATTCCGCCACGCGGGCCTGACAGGCCGCTTCGTTAGCGCGCGGCGCGATTTATCGAAAGCAAAATTGCCCTGCGCTTCGCTTCAATGCGGCATCTGCCGCAAATAGGTGCGCCGCCTCAGATGTTCAGCCGCGCACGAATTTCCTTGCCGGGCTTGAAATAGGGCACGCGTTTGGGTGGCACGCTGACCGAGGCGCCGGTGCGTGGGTTGCGGCCGACACGCCCATCGCGCGCACGGGTGGAAAAGGCGCCAAAGCCCCGCAACTCGACACGGCCGCCTGCAACCAGTTGATCAGTGATCGCATTGAAGATGGCAGAAACGATATTATCCACCTCAGCCACGCTGAGTTCGGGATTTTCAGTCACAAGCTTCTGGACAAGTTCCGATCTGATCATGCCATTGTCTTTCGTAACGAGCCCTGTCGTCTCAAAACTTGACGACAAGGGGGCACAGCACAGGCACGCAAAACAACATCAAGTGAACAAAATAATTGAGCCAGGTCAAGCGATAGCTCATCTGCGACCCTGCCCATATTGGAAATATCGTCACAATGCCGTGGGCATCGCATTGACCATGCAATGGGCACTACTGGTTCGCGGACAACATTTCCATTAAGCGGTCGCTCATATACGAAATGCTATCCATATCATCCGTGATAAAATGGGAGAGTGAAGAATGAACAAGTGGCTGGCCTCGATAACCCTGACCAGCGTCCTGTTGCTTCCGGCGGCAGCCCAGGCGGCACCACTGCCCAAACCTTCCGCATTTGCCATGTGCGGCGTCTGCCACACGGTGACGAAGGACGGGCCAAGCGCGCTTGGCCCCAATTTGTTCGGCATTGAGGGACGCCCCGCCGGCAGCCTGCCGAAATTCGCCTATTCGCCGGCGATGAAGGCATCGGGCATCAAGTGGAACAAGGAACAGCTGCTGGCCTTTGTCAGCAACCCCAAGGCAAAGGTGCCGGGCAATCGCATGGCCTATACCGGCCTGAAGAACCCCAAGGATGCCGAAGCCGTGGTCAATTATCTGCTGTCGCTGAAATAAGCCCCACAGCCGCCGCGGGTAGCGCGCACCTGCCGCCCGCTACCTGCGCGGCCGCCAGTCGTGCCAAGCGGCGGCGGCATGGACAGGCGGCCATGCAACAACCGAACGGCAATGAAAAAGGCCCGGGGCATGATGCTCCGGGCCTTTCCATTTTCAGTGCTGTTTCGGCGCCAGGCCGGATCAGCCGTTGTCGCGTGCCTTGTTCAGCGCGGCACCCAGGATATCGCCCAGCGACGCACCCGAATCCGAAGACCCATATTGTGCGACGGCCTGCTTTTCCTCGGCGATCTGCAGCGCCTTGATCGACAGGGTCGGCTTCTTCGACTTGTCGAAGCCGGTGACCAGCGCATCGAACTTCTGGCCGACGTCGAAACGCTCCGGACGCTGTTCGTCGCGATCGCGCGACAGATCCGAACGCTTGATGAAGCCGGTGGCGCCATCGTCGCCAACCTGCACTTCAAGGCCGCCGTCGCGGATTTCAAGAACGGTGACGGTGACCGTCTCGTTCTTGCGCACGCCGCCGGCACCGCCGACAGCCGGGCTGCCGCGTTCAAGCTGCTTCATGCCAAGCGAAATACGTTCCTTCTCGATGTCGACATCGAGAACCACGGCCTGAACCACTTCACCCTTGTGGTGGAGCTGCAGGGCTTCCTCACCGGAAACGCCCCATGCGATGTCGGACATGTGAACCATGCCGTCCACATCGCCTTCAAGGCCAATGAACAGGCCGAATTCGGTGGCGTTCTTGACTTCGCCTTCAACGTTGGAACCAACCGGATGCTTTTCGGCAAAGGCTTCCCACGGGTTGGTCTGTGCCTGCTTCAGGCCCAGGCTGATGCGGCGCTTGTCCTCATCCACCTCGAGAACGACGACTTCGACTTCCTGGCTGGTCGACACGATCTTGCCCGGGTGGACGTTCTTCTTCACCCACGACATTTCGGAAACGTGCACCAGCCCTTCGATGCCGGGCTCAAGTTCAACAAAGGCACCATATTCGGTGATGTTGGTGACGCGACCCTTGAACTTGCCGCCCACCGGATATTTGGCGGCAGCACCGGCCCAGGGATCGGCCTCGAGCTGCTTCATGCCAAGCGAGATGCGCTGCGTGTCGCGGTTGATGCGGATGATCTGCACGCGCACCGTGTCGCCGATGTTGATCAGTTCCGACGGATGGCCGACGCGGCGATAGCTCATGTCGGTGACATGGAGCAGGCCATCGATGCCGCCCAGATCCACAAAGGCGCCATAATCGGTGATGTTCTTGACGACGCCGTCGATCACCTGGCCTTCGTGCAGCGACAGGATCAGGCCCGAGCGCTGTTCGGCGCGGGTTTCTTCCAGAACGGCGCGGCGCGACACGACGATATTGCCGCGGCGGCGATCCATCTTCAGCACCTGGAACGGCTGCGGAATGCCCATCAGCGGGGTAACGTCGCGCACCGGGCGGATGTCAACCTGGCTGCCCGGAAGGAAGGCCACGGCGCCCGAAAGATCGACGGTGAAGCCGCCCTTGACCCGGCCGAAGATCACGCCTTCGACGCGCTCGCTGGCTTCGAACTGCTTTTCCAGCTGGTCCCATGCCGCTTCGCGACGGGCGCGGTCGCGCGAAAGCATCGCTTCGCCGCTCGCATTCTCGATACGGTCGACATAAACCTCGACCTCGTCACCCACCTTCAGTTCGGCCTTCTGGCCCGGTGCAGCGAATTCGCGAAGCGAAACGCGCCCTTCGGACTTCAGGCCGACGTCGATGACGGCGACGTCATTTTCGATTGCAGTGACGGTGCCCTTGACCACACGGCCTTCAAAGGCGGCGTCCTTGCCAAGGGATTCATCGAGAAGAGCCGCGAAATCGTCGCGGGTCGGCAGTGCCGAAGTTGCCATAATGATAGACTTTCCATTCATTTATGCAGGCCGGCCGGTTGTCTCCGACGGTCTTGCACCAACCATTTCCCGAGCCTCTTGCACCGGAAAATATCCACATCGCACGCAGGGGAATGGACGGCCAAATGGCAAATAGGCACCGGCAGCCGGCCTTTATCGCCCGCTACCCGCGCCTGTCGCCGGTCATCTTTTCCACAAGCGCAATCGCCTGGCGGATGGACGACTCTATATCCAAATCGCTGCTGTCCAGCAAGCAGGCGTCCGCCGCCTGCACCAGCGGCGCGGTGGAACGTGCCGAATCACGTTCGTCACGTGCACGAATATCGGACAGAACATCGGCCAGCGACACGTCCCGGCCAGTGCTTACCAGCTCGCCATGGCGGCGCGCGGCGCGTATTTCCGGCCGGGCGGTGACGAACAGCTTCGCCGCTGCCGCCGGCGCGATCACCGTGCCGATGTCCCGCCCGTCGAGTACGGCACCGCCCGGCTGCGCGGCAAAGGCGCGCTGCCTGTCGAGCAGGGCCGCACGCACACCCGGATGGGCCGAGACGATGGACGCGGCACGGCCGGCATCCTCTCCACGCAGGGCCGGATCGTCGAGCAGCGCGGCATCGAACATTGTCGCCCGCAGCGCCGCCAGCGGATCGGCCGGGTCCTGCCCCGCCCGCGTCACGCCCAGCCCGACGGCGCGATAAAGCAGGCCGGTATCCAGATGCGGCAGACCATAATGCCGTGCCAGCGCGCGCGCGATCGTGCCCTTGCCGGACGCCGCCGGCCCATCCACCGCGATGATCACCGCGCCTGCGCCCCGATCGAGGTGAACAGATCGACAAAGCCGGGAAAGCTGGTGGCGACGGGGGACATGTCGTCCACCAGCACGCCATTGCGGGCGACAAGCCCCGCCACTGCAAAGCTCATCGCGATTCGGTGGTCGAGTTCGGCGGCAATCACCGGCGCATCATTGGCACCGGCGATCGGCGCACCGCCCGAACCATGGATCTCCAGCCCGTCTTCCCGTTCCTCGACCGCGACGCCAAGGCGGCGCAATCCGGCGGCCATCAGCGCCAGCCGGTCCGATTCCTTCACGCGCAGTTCTTCCAGTCCTCGCGTGACGGTACGCCCCTGCGCCATGGCTGCCGCGACAAACAATATCGGAAATTCATCGATCATCGATGGCGCGACTTCCGGCGGCACCTCCACGCCGTTCAGCAGCGAATGGCGCACATGCAGATCGGCCACCGGCTCCCCGCCGACCGTCCGCTCGTCCACCAGGTCAATGTTTCCGCCCATTGCCCGCAGCATGTCGAACAGCCCGGCGCGCGTCGGATTCATGCCGACATTTTCGACGATCACGTCCGATCCGGGCACGAGCAGCGCCGCCACCACCGGAAATGCCGCCGATGATGGATCACCCGGCACGACGATGTGCTGCGGCTGAAGCTCCGCCTCTCCCTCTATCGAGATGATTCGCGTGTCACCGTCCTGCTCGACAGAGAGATGCGCACCGAAACCGCGCAACATGCGTTCGCTGTGGTCGCGGGTCGGCACCGGTTCTATCACCCGGGTGATGCCCGGCGTGTTCAGCCCGGCCAGCAGCACGGCCGATTTCACCTGGGCGGAGGCGACGGGCAGCCTGTATTCGATCGGCACTGCAGGCACCGCGCCGCGCATCATCAGCGGCAGGCGATCGCCCGGCGATGAAAAGAATGTCGCCCCCATCATCCCCAGCGGGTCCATCACCCGCTTCATCGGCCGTTTGGACAGCGACGCATCGCCAGTGAACGCGATGGTCAGGGCATGGCTGGCAAGCAACCCCATGAGCAGCCGGGTGGAGGTGCCGGAATTGCCCATGTCGAGCGCACCGGCAGGCTGCGCCAGCCCGCCGACACCGACGCCATGCACGCGCCAGCGCCCGTCGCCATCGCGGACGATCTCGGCACCCATCGCCCGCAGGGCCGCGGCGGTGGCAAGCACATCCTCCCCCTCCAGCAGGCCTTCGATGATGCTTTCGCCGACCGCCAGCGCCGAGAACATCAATGCGCGATGCGAAATGGATTTATCGCCAGGCACACGGACACGGCCGTTCAGCGGCCCCTGGGCCTTCAGGCCCGACGGCTGTGGTAACGCAGACGGTGTCATTGCAATCCCGTTCAATGGACGGCCAAAAAGGGATTTGGCTTTTGACAGCGCCCGCACGCTATGGCAAGGCGCGCGCGTTTCATGGAAAAGCGCAACGGGAACGGCGACAGCCATCCGTGCATTTCCATTTCTTCCTTAATCCGTCTTTCGCTGGGAGTATCGACCGTGGTGAAGCCTGAATGGGGCACGAAGCGGGCCTGCCCGAAATGCGGCACGCGCTTCTATGATCTTCAGCAGGAAGATCCCGTTACCTGCATTTCCTGCGGTAATGAATGGGTGCCGGAGCCTGTGCTGAAATCCAAGCAGCCGCTGCCCTTCGGTGAAGAGGAAAAGAAGGAACGCGAAAAGGCCGATGCGGATCTGAGTGAAGAGGATCTGAACATCGACGAGGACGAGGACAATCCCGAAGAGGATGTCGATCTGGGCGGCGATGACGATCTGGGCGTCGCCAATCGGGAAAATGAAGAAGAAAACTGATTTTATTGCTATTGCACTCGGGCGCGGCTTCACATAGAAGCGCGCCCAGCCAGCCGGCCCCAGCCGGCGGCAAAGGGTGTCAAGGGGCCGTAGCTCAGCTGGGAGAGCGCTACAATGGCATTGTAGAGGTCAGGGGTTCGATCCCCCTCGGCTCCACCACCTCCCTATCATTTCCTCCGCACCACAGCCCTGATGCTATCGCCCATTGCGGCGCAAGCACCGGTGCCGTGCGCATTCATTAAGAGGCATGCGAAGCCGAAGAGGGTCATCCCCGGCTTCACCGCCTCATTCTGCCCGACACAGTTGATGCACAGGTAGGAAATCAGCCCGATCAGGCCAGCATCCGCACCTTGGGTTCGCGATCCCAGTAGCGCCTGCCTGCTGCGGCAATGAAGCCGTCGACCGGCACCACGCCTTCATCGGGTTCTACGCCTGCCTTGTCGAGCAGTGGCCTTGCCGCATCGGTCGTACCGATGGCTTTCAGATGGCCGAACGCATCCATCACGAACTGAATGGCAGCGGCTTCCTTCAGCAGTGTAGCGCATCCTTCTTCCGAAACGATGATGGCCACGGCATCGAACATCACCGAAGGTGCGCCGGCCAGCTGCGCATCGGCCTTCATCATCGACCCGTCGGACAGTTTGGCACCGCCCACCTTTGGCGCGACGATCACCGGCCGCCCACCGGCATCGCCGATCTGGCTGGTGAGCCGGTCGATGACACCGGCGTCCGATCCATCGGCGATCAGCAGACCTATCGATCGCCCTTCCAGCGTGTCCAGTTCAAGCGGGCCACCGATGATTCGCAACGCCGGGGACAATTCCATATCCTGCACCGGCGCGGCAGTGGGCGACGCTTTGGGCACATCCATGTTCAGGCCCTTGGCGACACGTTCGGCCAGCGACGGATCGACATTGACCAGATTCGAAAGCATCCGCTTGCGAACATGCTCAAGCCCGACCTTTGAAAGTTCGAACACCACGGCAGAAGCGAGATGCGCCTGTTCCGCCGGATCGAGCGAGCGGAAGAACAGCCGCGCCTGGCTGTAATGATCGGCAAAGCTTTCCGGCCGGATGCGCAGCTTGTCGCCCTGTTCATTGGCCGTGTCGCGCCCGGCAAAAGTGGAAAAACCGGTGACGGGACATTCGCGCGGCCCATCTTCCTCGCCCGCATCGCCCAGGCTGTTCGGTTCATAATTGGCGCGCCCCTTGGGCTGCAGCATCTGCATATGCCCGTCGCGCTGGAAGTTCATCACCGGGCATTTCGGCGCGTTGACGGGGATCTGGTGGAAATTGGTCGATCCCAGCCGCTTCAGCTGGGTATCGAGATAGCTGAACAGCCGCCCCTGCAGCAGCGGGTCATTAGTGAAATCGACGCCGGGCACGATATTGGCGGGGCAATAGGCGACCTGTTCGGTTTCCGCGAAGAAATTGTCCGGCCAGCGATCCAGCACCATCCGACCGATCGGGCGCACCGGCAGCACTTCTTCGGGAATGATCTTCGTCGGGTCCAGCACGTCATAAGGCAGGCTGTCGGCGAATTCTTCATCAAAGGCCTGGATGCCCAGTTCCCATTCGGGATAATCGCCACGGTCGATCGCCTCGAACAGGTCGCGCCTGTGGAAATCAGGATCGGCGCCGGCGATCTTCACCGCTTCGTCCCACAGCGTCGATGCCAGGCCGAGCTTGGGTTTCCAGTGGAATTTGACGAAGGTGGATTTTCCTTCGGCATTGACCAGCCGGAAGGTGTGTATGCCAAAGCCCTGGATCGTGCGCAGCGAACGCGGAATCGCCCGGTCCGACATCGCCCACATGATCATGTGCGTGGATTCGGGCATCAGGGAGATGAAATCCCAGAAAGTGTCATGCGCCGTCGCCGCCTGCGGATAGCCGCGATCCGCCTCCATCTTGGCGGCGTGGATCAGATCGGGAAATTTGATCGCATCCTGGATGAAGAACACCGGGATGTTGTTTCCGACCAGATCCCAATTGCCTTCCTGCGTGTAGAATTTCACCGCGAAGCCACGCACGTCGCGCGGCGTATCGACCGATCCGGCACCGCCCGCCACCGTGGAAAAGCGCGTGAAGACAGGCGTTTTTTCCCCGGCGCGCTGGAACAGATCGGCCTTTGTGATGTCCGCCAGCGATTCATAAAGCTCGAAAAAGCCGTGCGCGGCCGATCCGCGCGCATGGACGATCCGTTCAGGGATTCGTTCGTGGTCGAAGTGGAAGATCTTCTCGCGTAGAACGAAATCTTCCAGCAGCACCGGACCCCGCGCCCCTGATTTGAGCTGATTCTGGTTGTCCGAAATGCGCACGCCCTGATTGGTGGTGAGATGATTTTCACGGTCGTGCGGACCATCAGCAGGAATATGCTGATGTGTTTCGCCGCCATTGCCGCGATCGGTTTCGAAATCCTTGCCGGCCATGATCCACTCCTCAATCCCATGCCATGGCAGAACACATAAAGCGGGGCGGGGGTTCACGGCGCCTTCTCCGGCAGTGCCGATCACGGGGACAGACGGCAGATGGCGCAAGGGGAACGATCGCAGTGACGCCAGCCGTTCCGGCCATCGCTGCGATGCGTCAATCTGCGGCTTGCGACGTTGATCTTCTTCAAGCAAGAGGCAATGACAACGCCGCACAACCAGTCGAGGACCATCTATGTCGAGAAAGCGCGCCCTGATCACAGGCGTAACCGGTCAGGACGGAGCCTATCTGTCGGAACTTCTGCTGTCGAAAGGCTATGAGGTTCACGGCATCAAACGGCGGGCATCGCTTTTCAATACCGACCGGATCGACCATCTTTATCAGGATCCGCATGTCGAGGACCAGCAGTTCGTGCTGCATTATGGCGATCTGACGGACAGCACAAACCTGATCCGCATCGTCCAGCAGGTTCAGCCGGACGAGATCTACAATCTTGCGGCCATGAGCCATGTCGCCGTCAGTTTCGAAACGCCCGAATATACCGCCAACGCCGACGGCATCGGTACGCTGCGGATATTGGAGGCGATCCGTATCCTGGGTCTGGAAAAGAAGACGCGTTTCTACCAGGCATCGACATCGGAGCTTTACGGGCTGGTGCAGGAAGTCCCGCAGAGCGAGAAGACACCCTTTTATCCGCGCAGCCCCTATGCGGTCGCCAAGCTCTATGGCTATTGGATCACGGTCAATTACCGCGAGGCTTACGGGATTTATGCCTGCAACGGCATATTGTTCAATCATGAAAGCCCGTTGCGCGGTGAAACCTTCGTCACCCGCAAGATCACGCGGGCAATAGCCCGCATCGCACTTGGCCTTCAGGATTATCTGTTCCTCGGCAATATGGATGCGCTGCGCGACTGGGGCCATGCCCGCGATTATGTGGAAATGCAGTGGCTGATGCTGCAGCAGGAAAAGCCGGAAGACTTCGTCATCGCCACCGGCCAGCAATATAGTGTGCGCGATTTCGTGCGCACCGCGGCGGCCGAAATCGGCATCGAAATCGAATTTGAAGGCAGCGGCGTTGCCGAAATCGGCCGCGTGACCCGTGCAGACCCCAAATACAAGCTGAAGCCGGGGCAGGTGATCGTTCGTGTCGATCCGCGCTATTTCCGCCCGACCGAAGTGGAAACGCTGCTGGGCGATCCCACCAAAGCCAAGGAGAGGCTGGGCTGGGAACCCCGCATCAGCTTTGCCGAACTGGTTGCGGAAATGATGCGTGAAGACCTGAACACCGCGATGCGTGATGAACTGATCAAGACGCATGGCTATCGCGCCTATGATTATCATGAATAAGCCGGGCTGAACGACGAGCGCGGGGCAATGCCCATGATCCTGTTGAAGAGGTAGCGGCCTTGGCCCTGCAACATCTTTCACCCAGCCTGCCGGCATGGCCATGGCTCGTCCGCCTGCGGCAGCGCAAGGCGCTGATGACCGTCGCCAGCAATGCCGGCTGGCTGCTGGCCGACAGGATGGTGAGGCTGCTGCTTGGCTTCGTCGTCGGTGCATGGGTAGCCCGCTATCTGGGGCCAAGCCAGTTCGGCCATCTGTCCTATGTCCTGTCCTTCATCGCCCTGTTTCAGGCGATCACGACGCTGGGGGCAGATACCATCATCGTGCGTGACATCGCCCATCAGCCGGACATGGCGAACGAACTGCTGGGCGCACTGTTTCGCATGCGGCTTGGCGCGGGCATCATCTGCTGGGTGCTGGCCATCGTCATTTCAGCGATCATCAACCCCGCCGAACATGGCACCATCCTGCTGACCGCCATTGTTGGCGGTATTCTTGTCTTTCAGGCAGCCGACACCATCGACCTGTGGTTCCAGAGCCAGAGCCAGAGCAAGCGCACCGTGCAGGCCAAGCTGGTCGCCTATATGATCAGCAACGGTTTCAAGCTGCTGCTGATCTTCGCAAAGGCGCCGCTGATTGCCTTTGCCTTCGCCTTCCTGCTCGACACAGCGGTTGCGGCAGGCGGGCTGGCCGTTGCCTATCGCACATTGCCCACGGCACGGAAATGGCATGCCGACCTGCATGTTGCATGGCGGCTGGCGCGGACGTCCTGGCCTTTTCTGATCAGTGGCCTTTCTGTCATGATCTACATGCGGATAGACCAGATCATGCTGAAGGAGATGCGGGGCGACCGTGAACTGGGCATCTATGCCGCCGCCCTGCCGATTTCGCAGCTTTGGCAGACGATCCCGATGACGCTGTCGATCAGCCTTGCCCCCTTTGTCGCCAGAAAGAAGAAGGAAAGCCAGCAGGCCTATGAAGATGCGCTGCTGCACATATTCCGGCTGTTCGGCCTGTGCGCGCTGATCGTTTCATGTGCAACGGCGGCGATGGCGCCGATTATCATCCCTTTCCTTTATGGCCCCAATTTCGTCGAGACCTCCCGCATCCTGTCCATCCATGTCTTTTCCAACATATTCGTCGCGCTGGGCGTCGCGCAGGGCCTGTGGCTGACGAATGAAAATGCAGGCCATCTAAGCCTGATCAAGACAGTGTGCGGGGGCATTGCAGCAGTTGTCGGCAATGCCATACTGATACCCAAATGGGGGGCGGAAGGGGCAGCGATCGTGTGCATATTGTCGTTCGCGACATCTGCCGTGCTGACCAATATCATCCTCGCTCCGCGCATTTTCCTGATGCAGCTTGGAATAAGAGTATCCCGATGAAGATGCTTCGCCGATTTGCGGGCAGGCTGATGCGCGCCTCCTTTCCTGCCGCCCATGCGCACAGATCCTTTTCCCAGGAGGGAGAGGACATCGCCTTGCAGCGGTATCTGGGGTTGAAGAAAAAGGGCTTCTACATCGATGTCGGCAGCCATCACCCCTTCCGGTTTTCCAACACCTATCTTTTCTACAAAAAGGGCTGGAGCGGGCTGTGCATAGACCCGCTGCCGGGCAGCGCACGCCTGTTCCGCAAATGGCGGCCGCGCGACATCGCTGTTGAAATGGGCGTTTCAGATACGCCTTCGACACTGCGTTATTTCATGTTCAACGAGCCTGCGCTCAACACCTTCGACGCTGGCCTTGCCGCAGAACGGGATGGAACCGACAGCTATCGCATCTGCAATCGGGTGGACATAATGACGGATACGCTTGCCGAAATCATCAGGAAGCACATCCCACCGTCCGTGACGGACATTGATTTCATGTCTGTCGATGTTGAAGGCCTTGACCTTCAGGTCCTGCAATCGAACGACTGGTCGCTTTACCGGCCCAGGGCCGTGATTGCCGAATGTCTGAAATCCGATCTGTCGGCACTCCCGGATGACGAAGTGACGAAATTTCTTTCAGGTGTCGGGTACCGCCCCTACGCAAAAACCGGGCACAGCGTGATTTTCGTGGAAAGAGCTGATTAATGCATAAGGTTCTCGTTACTGGCGGTGCAGGATTTCTTGGCTCTCACCTTTGCGACAGGTTGATTGCCAGGGGCGACGATGTTCTGTGCATTGACAATTTCTTCACGGGTGAAAAGCGCAACATCCGCCATCTGCTGGACAATCCTTCGTTCGAGCTGATGCGCCACGATGTCACCTTCCCGCTTTATGTGGAGGTGGACCGCATCTTCAACCTCGCCTGCCCGGCAAGCCCGATCCATTATCAGCACGACCCGGTGCAGACGACCAAGACCAGCGTTCATGGTGCGATAAACACGCTGGGCCTTGCCAAAAGAGTGAAGGCGCGGATCCTTCAGGCATCCACCAGTGAGGTCTATGGCGATCCGGAAGTGCATCCGCAGCGCGAGGATTATTGGGGCCGCGTCAATCCTGTCGGCATTCGCAGCTGCTATGATGAAGGCAAGCGTTGCGCCGAAACGCTGTTTTTCGACTATCACCGCCAGCACGCGCTGGAAATCAAGGTGGTGCGCATCTTCAACACCTATGGCCCGCGCATGCACCCGAATGACGGGCGCGTGGTCAGCAACTTCATCGTGCAGGCGCTGCGCGGTGAAGACATCACCATCTACGGCGACGGCAGCCAGACGCGCAGCTTCTGCTATGTCGATGATCTCATCGAAGCCATGCTGCGGATGATGGATAGCCCGGCCGGGTTCGTCGGCCCGGTCAACATCGGCAATCCGTCGGAATTCACCATGCTGGAGCTTGCCGACAAGGTGCTGCGGCTGGTGGGCGGCACGTCCAGGTTGAAGTTCATGCCCTTGCCCGCCGACGATCCGCGCCAGCGCCAGCCAGACATCACATTGGCCGGCGAGAAGCTGGGCTGGAAACCCAGTGTGTCGCTGGACGATGGCCTTAAGGAGACCATCGCCTATTTCCGCAACATATTGGCGGATGCAGCGTGAACGCGGCTGTTCTCTTCCTCGTCTTCAACCGGCCAGACACCACCGCCCAGGTTTTCGAGACAATCCGCGAGGCACGGCCGCCACGGCTTTATGTGGCGGCTGATGGCCCGCGCGCCAGCCGCGCGGGAGAGGCGGAAAGATGTGCACAGGTACGCAGCATCGCCACGCAGGTCGACTGGCCGTGCGAGGTCCACACGCTGTTCCGGCAGGAAAATCTGGGCTGCAAACGCGCCGTGTCAGGTGCGATAGACTGGTTTTTCGAAAATGAGGAAGAAGGCATAATTCTGGAGGACGATGTTCTTCCGCAGCCGGGCTTCTTCCGCTTCTGCGAGGAACTGCTGGCCCGCTACCGCGATGATCACGATGTTTCCATGATCAGCGGCTGCAATTTGCTGGGCGACGCGTATGAAGCGCCGGCCAGCTATTTCTTTTCGCGTTATATGCACATCTGGGGCTGGGCGAGCTGGCGCCGGGCGTGGGCGCATTATGATGTCGGAATGACGGGCTGGGGAACACCGCAATCGCTGGCCGAGCTTGATAAGGTTCTGCACGGCAGGCAACATGCCGTGCGCTATTGGCGCTCCATCTTCGACCGTGTGCGCGCCGACGAGATCGACACATGGGATTATCAATGGGTCCATGCCGGATGGGCCAATGATATGATCGCCGTCATCCCTGCCCGTAACATGGTGCGCAACCTTGGCTTCGGCGCCGATGCCACGCATACCACCGGGCAAGCACCGGAACAGGCGGTGACGGCATGGAACATGGCCTTCCCCCTCCGGCACCCGACAGCACGGGCGACCGAAACGGTCGACCGGCAGATTGAAAAGACCGTATTTGGCCTGGGCCACGCATCCCGGCTAAAGAATTTGCTGAAGGCGACAGCGCGTCGCATCGTGCACAGGAAAGAAACCGTCCATGCATAAATGCCCGGTCTGTGTCGAACCGATGCAGGAGGTGTTTCAGGCGCAGGTTCTGCAACGCCACACGGCGGTTTACGATCATTGCCCCGCCTGCGGCTTCCTGAGGATCAGGAAGCCCCATTGGTATGAGGAAGCCTATTCAAGCGCGATCAGCAGCACGGATACCGGCATTCTTGTCCGTAATGTGCAGATTGCGCGCAACCTTGCCGCGCTTCTTCCGCTTGTTGCCAAGGATGGCCCCTATCTCGATTATGCCGGGGGCTATGGCATCCTCACCCGGATGATGCGCGACCGGGGCTTTGATTTCTATTGGTCCGACAGATATTGTGACAATCTGCTTGCCACGGGGTTCGATTACGATCCGCAGCAGACGGGGCCATGCCAGGCTGCTACTGCCTTTGAAGTGCTGGAACATGTCGAAGATCCGGTGGAGCTGGTGCAGGAGGTTCTGCAGGCAGGCGCGGAAACATTCATTTTCACGACGGAGCTTTATAGCGGCAATCCGCCGCAGCCCGGCCAATGGTGGTATTATGCCCCGGAAAGCGGGCAGCACATCAGCTTCTATCGCCACGACACATTGGCAACGCTGGGCCGCCGGCTGAACCTGCACTTCCACAGCCGGCGCGGCATGCACATTCTTTCGCGCAACCCCCTGCCCAAAAGCAGGATCAATCTGGTGCTCAGCCCGCTCACCCCGGTTTTCGCGCGGCTGGTGCGCCGCCCGGGCCTGAGTTGGTCAGACCATCAGCTGAATGTGGCGCGGCTGCAGTCATAGCGGTTTCGAGTGTCATGCGTATCATTTTCGACCATCAGATTTTCGCGGTTCAACGCTATGGCGGGATTTCGCGCTATATCGCCCGGCTGGTGGAGCAGTTCGCTTCGCAGCCGGATCTGTCGCCACGGGTGATCGCACCCTTTTACGTCAACGCCTATCTGGATGCGCTTCCGCCCTCGCTTGTGCGCGGCCGGGCGGTATCTGCGGGGCCGCTGGGTCGCCGGCTGGCACCACGGATCGACCGGCTGATCGCACCGCCGCTTGTTCGCCGCAGCAGGCCGGATCTGGTCCATGAGACCTATTACAGCGCGCACCGCTCCGGCGCGAAGGGGACGCCGGCGATCCTGACCGTGCATGACATGATCCACGAGAAGTTCGCGGATCATTTCCCGGCATCGGACCACACGCGCGATCTGAAGCGGCTTGCCGTGCTGCGGGCGAGCCATATCGTCTGCGTGTCGGAAAACACCCGCCGCGACCTGATAGAGATCATCCCCGAGGCGGAAGGAAAAACCAGCGTCACCCGGCTGGGATTTGATTCATTCGCACGCCCCACGCCTGACAGCGTCGCACCCGAGACCTGCCCCTATATCCTCTATGTCGGGGATCGGCGCGGCTACAAGAATTTCCAGCGGCTGCTGCAGGCCTATGCCGCATCGTCGCTGCCCCGTGGCGGGATCGCGCTCCTCTGCTTTGGCGGCGGCCGGTTCGACAGGGATGAGGTGGAGGCCATTTCAGCCCTTGGCCTTGACCAGCGCCATGTCCGACAGACGGCGGGGGACGATGCGCAGCTCGGCCGCTATTATGGCCATGCCGCCGCCTTCATCTATCCATCGCTTTACGAGGGCTTCGGCATTCCGCCGCTTGAGGCGATGTCAGCCGGATGCCCGGTACTCTGTTCGGATCGCAGTTCCATACCCGAAGTGTGCGGCGATGCCGCGCATTATTTCGATCCGGAGGCGGTGGACGCCATTCGCCATGCGATGGAACGGATTGTCGAACACCCCGAATATCGGGCAGAGCTTATTGCGCGGGGAGATGCCCGGCTGACGCATTTCTCCTGGGAACAATGCGCTGCGCAAACGCTGGACGTCTATCGGCAATTCGGGTGATCGCCCGCATGATGGGCTTGTGAAGTTTTTTTGAGGAGGCGCAGCACAGTGCCTGAAGACGTGATTTTTCCACTCACCGGCAAGCGTATCTGGGTGGCGGGGCACCGGGGCATGGTGGGTTCGGCACTGGTGCGGCGACTGGAGCAGGAGGGCTGCGAGATCGTCACCGTCGATCGCCAGCAGCTTGACCTGAAACGCCAGCAGGATGTGGAGGATTGGGTTTCCCAGACCCGGCCCGACGCGATTTTCCTTGCGGCGGCGAAGGTCGGCGGGATTCTGGCGAACGACAGCTACCCTGCCGATTTCCTGTACGACAATCTGATGATCGAGGCGAACATCATCCACGCCGCGCATCGCGCCGACGTGGCCAGGCTGATGTTCCTCGGTTCATCCTGCATCTATCCCAAGTTCGCGCCCCAGCCGATTACCGAGGATGCGCTGCTCACCGGCCCGCTGGAGCCGACGAACGAATGGTATGCCATCGCCAAGATCGCCGGGATCAAGCTGGCCGACGCCTATCGCAAGCAGCACGGGCGCGATTTCGTGTCTGTCATGCCCACCAATCTTTATGGTCCGGGCGACAATTTCGACCTGCAATCCAGCCATGTGCTGCCCGCGCTGATCCGCAAGGTGCATATGGCGAAGCTGGCGGGCGATCGCGCCGTCACCATCTGGGGCACCGGCACGCCCCGGCGTGAATTCCTGCATGTGGACGACATGGCCGACGCCTGTGTGTTCCTGATGCAGCGCTGGTCGGCGCCGGGCCATGTCAACGTCGGATCGGGCGAGGACATCGCCATTGCCGATCTGGCGCGGCTGGTGTGCCGCGTTGTCGGCTATGAAGGGGAATTGCGCCACGATCTGTCCAAGCCCGATGGCACGCCGCGCAAGCTGATGAGCGCAGATAAGCTTCGCTCGCTCGGCTGGCAGCCTTCCGTCGCGCTTGAGGACGGCATCACGGCAACCTATCAGTGGTTCCTGGCACATCAGGATGGATTGACCGAGCGCCGATGAAAATCTCCATCGTCACTGTCGCCTATAACGCCGCCGCCACGGTGGCGGATACCGTCCGTTCGGTGCTCGCGCAGGATTGGCCGAATTATGAGCATCTGATCATCGACGGTGCTTCCAGTGACGCCACCACGCAGATCGTGCAGGGCCTTGCGCATGACCGGCTGACATTGACGAGCGAGCCGGATGCCGGCTGCTATGACGCGATGAACAAGGGCCTTGCGCGCGCGACCGGCGATGTCGTCCTGTTCCTGAACGCCGATGACATATTGGCCCGGCCGGATGCGTTGCGGCTGGTCGCGCAAGCCTTTGGCGACGACAGCATCGATTTCGTCGGCGGGCAGACGGCAGTTGTCGCCTTTGACGATCTGCGGAAGGTGAAGCGCCTTTATCGCAGCGTCGGCTTCCGGCCATGGATGCTCAGCTTCGGCCATATGCCGCCGCACCCGTCCTTCTATGCGCGGCGCAAATCGCTGATGGCTGCCGGCGGCTTTGATACCCGTTATCGCATTGCCGCCGATTTCGATCTGATGACGCGGCTGTTCAACGGACAGGCGAAATTCGCCACGCTGCCCCAGACACTTGCCGCCTTTCGCGAAGGGGGCATCAGCACGCAGAACTGGGATGCGCGCATGTTGATCAACACCGAAATCCTGCAGGTGCTGAAAAGCCGGGGCCGCAGCGCCAGCCTTGCACGGCTGTGGGCGCGCTATCCGGTGAAGCTGTTGCAGCTGGCCCGGCGGCCGGGCGATTATCCGGCCAGTCTCGAACGGCTGGGCCTCGCCGGTTCCCGCAGCTAAAATGGCCCGATGAAGTTCCGCAGCCATCAGCGCAGGTCATGAATATGTCCGCTCCTACCATTGACGATTATCCACATGCGCTGGTGGCGGACGGGCGACCGGGCGAGGAACGGCGACGGACGATCGACGACATTGCCGTGAATGAAGCCAGCGGCGATCCCGATCGGCCGCTGGTGAGCATCATCACCGTCGTCTTCAACAACCGCCGACACCTCGACCGCGCGATGCAGAGCGTGTTTGCCCAAAGCTATCGCAACATAGAATATATCGTCATCGATGGCGGCTCCACCGATGGCACGGTTGAGCTGATCCGCAGCCATGCCGGCCGGCTGAGCTATTGGCACAGCGCGCCCGACAAGGGCATCTCCGATGCATTCAACATGGGCGTGGCGCTGGCGCGGGGCGATTATGTCGGCCTGGTCAATTCAGACGACTGGATGTCACCCGATCAGGTGGAACAGGGCGTGCGCGCGCTGAAGGCATCGAACAGCCCCTTCGTCTTTGGCGATCTGATCTATTATGACGCGCAGGGCCGGCCGCGATTCGTGGTGGCAGGCGACCCCTGCTACCAAGAAAAGATTTGGCATCGAATGCCAGCCATGCATCACCCGACTGCTCTTGTTCGTTTAGAAATCTATAAGCGCTATGGCCTATTTGATATATCGTGGAAGATCGCGATGGATTATGACTGGCTATTTCGTCTCCATCGGGCAGATATTCACGGCATCCATAACAAAAATATCGTTGGGCATATGGGTCTAGGTGGAGTTTCCGATCGCCAGAATTCTCTTTCTCTCTACGAACAGAGAATGGTCTGTAAAAGGTATAATTCTCCATCCTTTATTATCAGCCTGTTATACCACTTCCGCCGATTCAAGGCGTTTATACGTATAGCGCTAGAGAAAATGTTACCTGATAGCAATATCATGGCTTTGCGAAGATGGATGAATTCCTCCCTCAAACCACCTTCTGCTTAGGGGATTGCTGAGAATGATCTCTTATTTCCCTTGGATTCTTTCTCGCTCTAGCCCTTGCTGTCCTCGCCCTCTTCAGGGCGACGCGATCATCGTCCAACATGGCGGATCACCCTTGATCCTACGCGACCTTTTCGCCATGCGTAAGCTCAACATCAGGACGCGCCAATGGGTCGAGCGGCTGCTGCCGGGAAGGCTAAGCATGAAGTTCAGAGCTTTGCTCAATCCACCTTTGAATATGACCCCATATGAATAATATTTGATGAAAGCAGCCAAGCCTTGAACAACATTAAAGATCAGCTGCGGATACGCACGGCAGGCGAACTAAATACAGGTGATGTAAGCAGCGCGCTTCGAGCAATATGCTTGAATTGGCGATATTTGTTCATTGGTGTTGTGGCTGGCATTGCTTTATCTATCATTGCTGCTTCTCATTTACCTACTAAGTACGAGTCCCGGATGACCGTTGCCGCATCTCAAAATGCATTTGCATCGGAATCGGGTTCAGGCGGTGGTGTCTCTGGATTGGCATCACTTGCGGGATTGAACCTTTCAAGTGGCGCCCAAGTCAGCCCTTTTCAGGAGTTTCTGCTGACATTGAAATCATATGAGCTGGCTCGCCGACTTTCAAATCAGCCTAATTTTCTCCAGAAAATCTTTGCTGATCGTTGGGATGCCAAAGCGCGGCGGTGGAAAAGCACGTCCAGTTATTCGGAAGCGATTGACCATATTTTTGGATTTTATACCAACAAGCAAGTTGGGCCCGGTGATGTTCAAGGACTATTATCCAAGGGACTTGATATCAAAGAAGACAAGGATTCTTCCGCAGTCACTGTTCGATATAAGTCTGCCGATCCCCAGCTAAGCTACTTCATCTTGAAAGAGGCTACCGATGAAGCTGATCAGATAGTCCGCGAGGCGAGTCTTGAACGGGCTACAGAGCAGGCCCGCTTCATTGCTGATCGTTTACCCCTGATCACCAATCTTGAACATCGCCAAGCTTTGGTGACGCTCCTGAGTGAATATGAAAGAAAGGCTTTTCTTTCAAGGAGCAAACTTTCTTATTCTATCCGAGTTATAGATCCGGCAACTGTTCCAGTTAATCCTTCATCCCCCCGGCCTTTTCTTCTGATAATTGCAGGTGCCTTTTTAGGAGCACTCTGTTCATCTATAATTATTATTATGAAAAATGCAAAAAAATGGGCGGATCAGGAAAATAAGAAGATCATCGAATCAAATTTGATGAGCTCTGATTACCGTGAATGAAACTACGGATGTACGCTATCCATTTGATAATTTCCTTGAATTTATTTCAGGGAACTATGGATTACGTTTGGAGGGGATTCATCTTACCATTGCGTTCCTGTTCATTTTTATTGGCGCTCTGACGGTATATAGATATAGTAATCGCCAATATCTTAAGACAATATCAATACTTTATTTTTGTTTGCAGCCATTTAATAATCCCTCCTTCACTCTCCTTGGGCTATCATTGGCAGACATGTGCGGAAGCTTCATCGCCGCCGCATGTTTGTTTCAATTTTATACTAGGGGAATAAGATTCAACGCTCTTCTGAGCGGAATATCACTGTTTTTTTTGATAGCTTTCTTTCATGGAGCTCTAATTTGGGCTTTGTATCCTGAATTTTCAGAAAGCTCCTCTCTGATCGCTCGGTACATAGTTGTGATTAAAATTGCTGTTTTCCTGATGAATTTTTGCTGGATATATTCCACTCAGAGGATGGAAGATTTTTTTCTACCACTTGTCAAAAGCCTTGGTCTATTCACTGTCTTTATATGTGTTGTTTATTTGATCCAGATAACCGTATTTTTTACGGGAACCATTCCATATGGTTCATTCAGCGGAGCAGGATTCTCTTCCATGGTTTCATTCGGAGGAGTTTCAATTGAGCGTGGCCATTTATCAAAGTTCATGTCCCCTCTTCTCGTTTCTGTTCTGCTCTGCAGCTTCTTGTACAGATATAAATTTAGAAGTGTTCTCTATTATATAATTATGCTTATTAACTTTTCGGCATCTGGTCTTTCATTCATGGTAATTCAGTTTTTTGCAGCATCTTTCGTCTTCACAAATTACCTGAGAAGGATGTTGTTCTCCTATAGGGGTGCGTTAGCTATATTTGTTATTGGCGCTCTATCGTGGCAGTTTTTTGATGCTTACGGCGCTATTGTGAACAAGATATTTGATATCGCAATTAAGGGCGATGAAAGTCAAGGTGGTGGACGTAGTATAGGCGTATTCTTGAAATATATTTCTAACTACCCCCTCGGCATTGGCTATTCAGCAAGCACATTTCGGACCGCACCTGACCTGCCGGAAATCAATATGGGCATTTATGCATTCATTACTCAGCTATCCTTCATTTCTATATTATTTATGATAGCATTAATATCTCTAACATTTAGGGCATTTTTTCTTTTCAAGAATGGATCAGTCGTATCAAGGATGCTTCTGATCGGTGCGGTAAGTATGCCACTAATCTACAGCGCAGACATATTATGGTTTGTCCCGCTTTGGTGGATTCCACTTTTTTTCCTTCTTTCATACCCTAAGGAATTCAGAACGATTACCGATGAGGAATGGAAGGTTCTGGCACAGGAGCATCCGAAGCGGATGGCTGTTAGGCGGTGATCCTTTTTTCCCATGATATATTTTCCGCACAGCGCGTCGGAGGCGTCACGCGTGCCATGCTGGAGCTGGCGCAGGGCCTGACCACCATCGCCTATCCATGGCGGTTGTGGGCTGGCAGGCATGACAATGCGATGCTTCGGCAATTGCAGGGCGAACCGGTGCCGCCCGATGCCATTGTTTCAGCACGTGCGGCGCGGCATCTCGGCCGGCTTGCAGGCGGGCTGGTGAACGAACCCGGTTTTTCCCGATATGTGCGCCGCCAGCATTTGCGCGTCGTCCATCGCACCTATTATCCGGTGGCGGACATGCTGGGCCATGGCTGCCGGACTGTCGAAACACTGCATGACATGTGGGATGAACAGGCAGCGGCAGGCGGCCGCCCGGGTCTGAAATCAAGGTTGAAGCGACGCGCGCTGCAACGGGCAGACCAGATTGTCTGCGTATCGGAAAGCACCCGGCGGGAAATGGCGCGCTTCTGGCCGGAATTGATCGACAAGGCCGTCGTTATCCCACATGGCGCCGGCCCGCTGTCCACCAGCCCGGTGCCGGCGGGCCGTAACAGGCCGTTCTTCCTTTTTGTCGGACGGCGCGACCTGTACAAGAATTTCGAAATAGCCGTTCGCGCATTGGCGGCTTCGCCAGCTTTGGCCGAACATGAACTCATCTGTTTCGGCGGCGGCAGCTGGTCCGAAGGGGAAAGCGCACGCCTCCGGCAATTGACATTGGCGGGCCGCGTGCATCAGTTCGGCGGAAGCGATGATCGGCTAGCCGGGCTTTACCAGTCCGCCGTGGCGTTGCTCTATCCGTCACGATATGAAGGTTTCGGCCTGCCGCTTCTCGAAGCGATGATCCACCAATGCCCGGTCATTGCCGCACCGCTGACATCCCTGCCCGAAGTGGGCGGCGATGCTGCAGTTTATGCCGATGCGGACGATGTGGATGCATGGCGCACGCAGATGGAAGCCATCGCCCTGTCGCCCTCCACTGCGGCACAGCTCCGTCAGGCCGGGCTGGCGCAGGCGGCCAGATTCAGCTGGGAACGCACTGCCCGCGCCCATGCTGAAATCTATGACCGGCTGGCATAGGGACAGTTCGCGGTTCATATTCCGCTTTCAGCCAAGGCTGGGCAGCGCTTGCCTCGCGGATGGGAAGACAGATGGCGAATTTGCTGGTCACCGGCGGCGCAGGGTTCATCGGCGCCAATTTCGTGCATTACTGGCGCGGCACGCATCCCGATGATGCGATTGTGGTGCTGGATGCGCTCACCTATGCCGGCAATATCGCCAGCCTGAACGGGGCCGATGGCAAGCTGGCCGGAAATGTCGACTTCGTCCATGGCGACATCCGCGATCATGATCTGGTGCTTCGTCTGTTGACTGAACGCGGCATCGATACGCTGGTCCATTTCGCGGCGGAAAGCCATGTCGATCGTTCGCTGCACGGGCCGGATGTCTTTGTCGATACCAATATCGTCGGCACCCACAGCCTGTTGAAGGCCGCAAAGGCCGCCTGGCTGGACAAGGGCAGCGGCCGGCCGCATCGCTTCCACCACATCTCCACCGACGAAGTCTATGGCACGCTGGCACCCGAAGACCCGCCATTTCGTGAAGACACGCCCTATGCGCCGAACTCTCCCTATGCGGCGAGCAAGGCCGCGGCGGACCATCTGGTGCGCGCCTATCATCGCAGCTTCGGGCTGGAGACGATCACCACCAATTGTTCCAACAATTACGGGCCTTATCAATTCCCGGAAAAGCTGATTCCGCTGTTCATCCTCAATGCGCTGCACGGCCGCGCCCTGCCGATCTATGGCGATGGCCAGCAGGTGAGGGACTGGCTGCATGTCGGCGACCATTGCCGGGGCATCGAAGCCGCGCTTGAAAAGGGCAGGCCGGGCGAATGCTACAACATCGGCGGCGGCGCTGAATTGCCCAATCTCGTGGTGATCGAAACGCTGTGTCATGCGGTGGATACGGCATTTGCACGCGACCCAGCGCTTGCCGGCCGCTTTCCCGATGCGCCGGCCGCGCGGGGCAACCCGACCGCCGGCCTCAAAACCCATGTTGCCGACCGGCCGGGACACGATCGACGCTATGCGATTGACGACAGCAAGGCGCGCGACATGCTGGGCTATCAGGCCGCTTATGGTTTCGAGCATCATTTCGCCGAAACGCTGCACTGGTATCTGGCGAATGAAAGCTGGTGGCGCGCGGTGCAGAGCGGCGCCTATCGCGGATGGATCGGGCGCCATGACGTCTGATGCGCTGCCCGGCGGGTGTGATCCGCCGGGCAGTCGGTGTCTGATGTTCAGAAGCCGATGGAGAGGGTGGCCTTTGCGGCATGGTCATGTCCGCGGTTGCCGAGGCGGCCATCATAGCCGACGGCGAAGC
>Ga0180223_1000262_pt1 | contig 80817 bp, 71 predicted proteins | sample eDN5th30CKraftOP_FD_151337 | JGI IMG/M metagenome (GOLD analysis project Ga0180223, IMG submission 151337) | Enriched Organic Plus compost microbial communities from Emeryville, California, USA - eDNA 5th pass 30_C Kraft OP (version 2) (version 2) ...
GATGTTCTGCCGCATCAAGGACTGGCGCCGCATCGCTACTCGCTTCGACCGCAAAATCGAATGCTTCATGGGCGCCATCGCCCTCGCCGCAGCCGTCATCTGGTGGCTGTAATGAGTCCGGACCCTAGGAATTTACTCTCCGGATGATCCTCCCGAGGCCGAAGCAGATTTCGTGGTCCAGCGGTTATCGCATCGCCTCCAATGGCGAATGGGGGACATGGGCACAGGTCAGACGCGCCTGACCTTCAGCACCTCCGCGACATCGTTGCCGTCGAGATAATCTGGCATATAGGCGAAATCGCCAGCCTTCTGCCGCTCGACCAGCGCATTGTAGCGGCTGCGAAAATGCAGGCCGGCGGCGTCGAACCGGGTTGAGAAATCGGCCTTGCCTGGGTCATTCAGATAGCGCGGGTTCTGCGGGTCCAGCATGGCTTCGTCCTGCGCGGCCACCGTCGGCCCGGTCCGGGGCCAGGCGCGGCGATAGGCCGGCGAGTCGCATTGCTGGATGCCAAACACCACGCTGGCACGGGTCATGAAACGGGACTCGGGTGTATTGCTCTGCATCAGCGGCATGGAGGGCGCGGCGCTATAGTGCGAATGCAGGAAGCATACGCCGCTGCGGATGAAGACATGGGTGAAGACATGCTGGTCCTGGAAAGGCGCGGTGATGCCCAGCACGTCCCGCTGATAGTCCGACGTCTGTTTGTTCCGGATCGTACGGATCATCGTCACCGTTTCGGACGTCGATTCGAAACGGACCGTATCTTCGTCCGAATCCTCCGGGCCGGAGAAGTTGCGATGGACGAAATCGATATGGGTGAGGTCCAGTATATTCTCCAGCACCAGCTCGTAGGTGCAGTGGAAGAAATTGGTGTCCCGCGCATAGCCGGGTTGCAATCGGTCGCGCGGCAGGAAGGGGATGTCGGGCATGAAGGCGTCATCCGCCTCGGCCGGATCGCCATGCCATATCCACGCGAAGCCGTAACGGGCGATCACCGGGGCCGCCGGACCCGAAGCGCTGTCGCGGTTGGCGACGATCCCCTCGCCGGTCCTGCGGATGATATAGGTTTGCGAATGGATCATGCGGCGGATGGGCATTCTGCCCAATTCGGCCAGATGCACCAGCGGGAACCAGGCATGGCTGAGCGCGAAGCTGCCTGGTGTCCAGGGAACCTGTCGGGACGCGGCCGGGTCGGGCGCGGTGGCATCCATCGTCATGGTCATGGCATCGATCCTCTCAAACAGCCGACAGCGCCTGCCAGTCGGGCAGGGCAGCGACACGGGTGCGGGCGACGGCCTCTACATCCAGCGATGGGCGGATGCCGATGGTAGCCGGCTTGCCCCCGGGGCCATCGGTCGCCCAGCCCGCTAGCTGCACCTGCGTCACCATCGCGCCTTGCGGCGTGGCGGCCAGGAAGGCAGCTGCGATCATAGTGTCCGCTTCGTCCCGTAACGTGACATGCGTGGCGGCTGTTCCGGCAGCGACGTTAACGCGCAGGGTGAGCGGGGGGCTGGAAGGCAACCGGTCAAGGCGCTTGCCGGACCAGACCGCCCCGAATTCGCTCACTATCGTACTTTCCTCCCGGCGCGGATCGCCCCAGCGAAAATCGTCGAGCAGGCGTATCCCGCCGATAGACAGCAGAACGCCGGGCCGGTCCAGCATCAGTGCCGCATACATGGCGTGTGGACAGGGCAAGGCGCGCGCATGCCGGGCCGTTGTCGCTCCTACGGGCGCATCCATCGTGGCCGATGGCTCGTTCCCCACGCCCCCCCTGTCGCCGGTCCAGACGAAAACGAAGCCGTCGACGATCCGGGTGGCAAAGGGGCGGACACCGAAATTGCCGGGCACCTTTTCCTGCGCTGAAAAATTCGGGATGGCTCGGCACTTGCCGCTGGCCCCTTCGTAACGCCAGCCATGATAGGGGCATTGCACCAGTCCCTCCGCCGTCACCACGCCCAACGACAGTGGCGCGCGCCGGTGGGCACAGCGATCCTCCAGCGCGGCGACTGCGCCGGTGCCGTCGCGGAACAGTACCAGCGCCAGATCGCCGACCTTGACTGCAACCGGCCTGCTGGCCGGAATGTCCGCTTCATGAGCTACTGCCCACCAATAGGGTCGCGCTTTCATGGCCTAGAGTTCCACGCAGGCCTGTTCATAATCGAGCCGGGGATTGCGAGGGAACAGGCCCTCCGGCGTGCCATGACCGATATTGCACAGGAAGTTGGATTTCCAGCCCCGTTCCGCCAGTAATTCCCGGTCCACCCCCTCCAGGTCGAAGCCCGACATGGGGCCGCAGTCGAAGCCCAGCGCCCGCGCCGCCATCATGAAATAGGCGCCCTGGAGCGTTGAACTGCGAAAACCCACCTCGGCGATCAGCGCGTCCTTGCCCGCGAAGGTGGCGCTCATGTCGCGCGAGGGGAAAAGCTGCGGCATTTTTTCGTGGAATGCCATGTCCCAGGCGATGATGACCGTGCAGGGCGCGCTCATCACCTTGTCGACATTGCCGGGAAAGACAAAGGGCTTCAACTGCTCCTTGCCTTCTGCCGTATGGACGAACAGGAAACGGGCAGGATTGGTGTTGGCCGTGGTCGGACCCCATTTCGCCAGATCGTATATGGCTCGGAAATCCGCCGGCGACAGCGTTTCCTGCCGCCAGCTATTATGTGTCCGCGCCTCTGTAAAAAGCTGTTTCAACGCTCCGCCGTCCAATTGCAACGCCAGCTCCCCTTTCATTTGGTTCAAATGCCCCCGAACTTCTTCTTGAAGCTGATGCCGAAGGTGCGGGGATCGCCGGTTATGAGATAGTTATAGCCGATCGACGACTCCAGATTGCTGGCGATCTCATAATAAACCTTGTCGGTCAGGTTGCGGCCGAAGATCGCGACCTCGGCATCCCATGCCTTGATCTCATAGCTGATGCGGCCATTGACCAGCGCATAGGCTTTTTGCGTAACCTGGCTGACAGTTGGCGTTTCGGGCACCAGTTCGATCTTGGACCGGTAGCTGCCGTCGAGCTGGAAGGCCAGATCGCCCGATTCCAGTGGCACGACATAACGGCCGCTCAGGCCCGCCGTCCATTTGGGAATGCCGAAGCTTTCGTGTGACCGGTCGCCTGTCGCGGTCAGGAATCTCTTATATTTCGCGTCGGTCAGGCCAGTCGATCCGCTCAGGGTGAAATCGCCCAGATGCAGGGTCGATTCCAGTTCGAACCCCTGAATCCGTCCGCTTGCGGCGTTATTGACGAAGGTTTGCGGCCCGCCCGCGGTCGCTACCGATGCGGAACGCTGGATGCCCTTATAGTCGTCATAAAAGGCCGCGAAGTTGAGGCGCAGCATCCGGTCGAACAGGTCGGACTTGAAGCCCACTTCATATTCGGTGACGGTTTCAGGATCGAAGGAAGAGAAGCCCTCGATCGTATTGCGGCCTCGCAGGTTCCAGCCGCCCGTGCGATAGCCGCGTGCGATCTTGGCATAGGTCAATATGCCTGGCGCCGCCTTGTAATCGAGCGAGACCAGCCAGGACGGGTCGGAGAATGTCGTGCTGAACTTGCGCGGACATTGGCTATTGGGCCCACCGGCGATCGTGCTGGCATAGCCGCCTTTGGGCACGGCGCACAGACCCGCTGTGGTGTTGGCGACGATGAGCTGCCGGTCGTCCACCGAATAGCGCGCGCCCGCCGTCAGGCGCAGGCCGGTCGCCAGTTCCGCCGTCACCTGCCCGAACCCGGCATAGGTGTTGTTCCGCACTCGTCCGTCGGTGACCGAAGGATTGGCTGCGCTCAGCATCGGAAGGGCCATGGAGGGGGAATATTCGCGGCCCGATTCCAGGCCCATATAGACGCCGGCCACCCATTGCAGGATGCCGGTCTTGCCCAGCACCTGCCATTCCTGACTGAAATAGCCATCCTGGGGCGTCAGGCGCTCGGCGGAGATGATGTCGAATGGCGTCCCGTCGGCGTCGCTGTAATTCGCCCGCTTGAGATGCTGGTATCCGGTGATCGACCGGAAACTGATATCGTCGGTGATCTCGAAATTGAGGTCGAGGCCCACGCTCCAGGATTCGAAGAAGGAACTGGTATTGCCCAGCACCCCGCTCTTGTACGGATCGCCCCCCACATAGGAGGCAAGAATGCCCGATGCCTCGGTCAAGCCTTCGGCAGTCAGCGGCAGGCCCAGTTCCAGGGCGATCTCCGCGACGGCGTTGCCGCCCGGTATCGCGGTCGGCGCGAGACCGGCAAGCTTCACGATCGGGCCATTGTTCGATCCGCGCTGATAACTGCCGCTGACCGTCGCGGTGATGCGGTCGCCCAGCTGGGCCTTCAGCTTGGCGCGCAGATAGGTGGAATTCTCGTTCGCAAGATCCTGGCCGGCGGCATTCTCGCCATAGCCGTCATGTTCGCGATGCTGCGCCACCACGCGCAGCGCCACATCCTGAGTGAGCGGCACGTTGGCGATGCCGATCAGCTCCCAGGCATTATAATTGCCATAGCTCGCCTCGACCGAAGCGCCCATCTGGTCGGTCGGGTCGTTGGAATAGATGCTCATCGCGCCGCCGGTCGTATTGCGGCCATAAAGCGTGCCCTGCGGCCCGCGCAGCACCTCGACCCGTGCGACGTCGACCAATGCGTTGCGTAGGCCCATCGTGCGGGGATAATAAAGATTGTCGACATAGATGCCGACCGACGGATCAACCGTCAGCAGGATGTCGTTCTGCCGCTGGCCACGCAAGGACAGGTTGAGCGCCTGGGGTTCCGAAGCGGATTCCTGCAGGAACAGGTTGGGCACCTGCTGCTGCACGTCGGCGATGCTCTGAACCGATTGGCGTTCGAGGGCCGCGCCGCCGATCGCCGTCATCGAAATGGGCACGTCCTGTACATTTTCCGCGACCTTGCGCGCGGTGACGATGATGTCGTCGCCAGCGGGCCGTTCTATTGCGGGCTCATCCTGAGCAAAGGCCGTGCCGGCCAGCGGCAGCAGCATGGCCGCGATGGCGCAGCCGGACAAATAAGTTGCGGTTGGATGGCGCATTTCAATTCTCCCCTTTTCGAGCGTCCGATGTGTCCCGGGATCGCACTCGATCGACATGGCGGCGCATGGACTGGCACCGATTGGCGATTTAATCGAACTGATCGACGATTTCGTCAAGAAAAAAATATGATATGTCAAATCAAAGATAATCGATCCACTTGACGGCAAAACGGGGCTGGCGAGGAGGCGGTGTCCATGCTAGCCAAACCAGCATGACGCTCCTTGAAAGCAACCAGACCCTCAAGGCCTATGACCGGCTGCGCGCCGAATTATTGTCCTGCCGGCTTGAGCCGGGCGACCGCATCAACGTATCTACCTATTCCCAGTCGCTGGAGGTCAGCCCCGGTGCGGTGCGGGAGGCGTTGTCGCGGCTTATTGCGGAAGGGCTGGTCAAGTCGGAGCAGAACCGGGGCTTTCGCGCCGCCGATCTCGCGATCGAGGATTTCGTTAAAGTGACGGAGGCCCGCACCGCGATTGATTCCCTGTGTCTGCGCTCTTCGATGGAAAGCGGCGATGTCGAATGGGAATCGAATCTGCTGGCGGCTTGCCATCGCATGGAACGGCGACTGGAGGCGCTGGACGGATCGCCTGCGGCCGACGATCTGTTCGCCGAAGCGCATAGCGCCTTCCACAAGGCGTTGGTCGCCGGGTGTCAGAATGAATGGCTGCTATGGATGCACGACCTTCTCTATGCACAGGCTGCGCGCTACCGGCAGCTCTGCATGCCGGTAGCGCAGGACAAGCCCCGCTTGCACGCCTTCCAGGGCGAATTCATCACCACCGTTCTGGCGCGCGACGGCGACCGGGCGATCGCGTTGCTTCAGGATTATTACGGATCGGCGCGGGATATCGTCATCGATGCGCTCAAGCAGAGCGGCCAGCTCAAGCTCGTATCCGACGCCAGAGCCTGATCGGCATCCGGTAATCCATAGGGCGTCCTTTTCCCCCTTTGCCGTTCACTCGGCTGGCGGCAGCAGACCCTGTTCGCGCCAGCGCCCGATCCAATATGCCATGCGCTCTTCGGTATCCATGCAGTCGGTAAAGCCGGCCTGCCGCAGCCGGACCGTGCTGGTCAGCATCGTGCGCTGGCAATTGCCCAGCAGGAAGTCAGCCAGCGCCCCGGATTCGCCCAGGAACGCCATCACGTCTTCCGATGCCCTCAAGCTGTGCTGCCGGACGATGTCTGCCCAGATGGCCCCCCTATCCTGGATATAGGCGCGCACCGACATGGGATCGTGTCCGGCGGGCGTGATGCCGAAGATGCGCGCGAGATGCGGCCACATGTCAGGCCAGGCGTAAACGTCGCCATTGGCGATATTGAAAGTCGCGTTGCGGGCCGTGGGCGCCATGGCCGCCCACTCGATTGCGCGGGCCAGCAGATCGACGTCGATCACTTCCATGATGCCATGATTGTCCGCAGCGCCCGGGAAAGGTAGATTCAGCCCTTCGGCCCGCCGGATCGCGGCGAACACACCGATGGCAAGGAAGGCATTCAGATTGCCGCCCGGCCCGCCGCCGGCGATGGAGGGACAGCGAAACACAGTCCAGCGCAGCGTCTTGCTGGCGCGGGCGCGCAGATGATCTTCCTGCCGGAAGTAGAAATCGTCGATCGGCGGGCGGGCATGCGATTCCTTGAGCGGAACCGGTATGTGCCAGCCGGGCACATGCGGGCCATAAGCCTTCGTGCCGTGCACGACCGTCACCTGTTCCAGCCCCGGAGCGTGGTCGATCAATGCGTCAAGCAGGTTCGCGAACATGGCGCCGTTGCGTTCCGCGTGCCTGGGGTCGGACCAGCTGGCCACCAGATCGCCCGGCGTTTCGTTGACGGCGGCATAGACCAGATGCGTAGCGTTCGGCAGCGACACCGCGAGCGTGCGGCACGTATCCGCATCACGCAGGTCGATCGGCAGGAATGTCGCCCCGGGAATGTCAGCGAACGGCTTGTTGCGGGACAGGCCTATGACGTCCCAGCCGCTGGCTGCAAACTGGCGCGCGGCGGCATGGCCGACAAAGCCCGAAGCGCCTGCGACCACCACCTGTCTCTTTGTCCGCGCTGCCATGGAAAGCTTAGTAAAGGATCAGGCTCGCCAGACAAGTGGCAAGGCGGTTGGCTGAATCTGTCCATTCGCTCGCGCAGCCCGTTGTTCATGCACCAGTCCCACTTGGCGCTGGCTTTTGGAGCGGTCGCCGGAAAGAAGATATAACCGAAGATTAGCGCTACGCAGCATCCATCATTTTGCGACCAGCAATTTCGCCTGAAGAATTGCGATTTCGCCTTTCGACAGACCGAGCTCATCGCGAAAATAGCCATCCAGTCCGCCCGGACGCGCTTCGATTGCAGCGAAGGCGGCTTCGATATAGCTGCGGTCTACCCGTGCCATTGTCTCTATCGCCTCAGGTGGCAGGGATCCAAGCAGAGCCGCGAATGCATCGCCGGAACGCTCCGCGGCCTTCTCCGGCTGGACATATTGATTGGACAGCATGTAATCTTGGATGACCGTTTCGCGCGGCACACCCAAAGCTGTCAACAGCAGGGCCGCTGCTACTCCAGTGCGGTCCTTGCCGGCGGAGCAATTGAAAGCAAGCGGCACATGGCCCGCCAACAATTGTGCGAACATCTCGCGATATTGTGCAGCAAACTGAAAAGGCACCTCCCTATAGAGAGCTGCCATAGTTGCCCGCGCCTTTTCGGCGTTCATATCGGGCGTTGAGAGCATCTGCTTGATCCCATCCGTATCAAGCTTGTAGTCTTTCGAGAGCACGTTCGGCGAATTGCTATCTGGCCAGCGAACGGGTGCTTTCGCCCGCTCCTCGGTCGATCGGAGATCGATTACCGTCCGAAGCTTGTGCTCGCTCAAATAAGCGAAATCGGCTGGAGTGAGCTTATTCATTGAACCAGAGCGGAATAGCACCCCCCATCGCACGGTCTGACCGCCCGCACCCACATAACCTCCCAGGTCGCGGAAATTCTGTCCGCCCTGCAACGGTAGCAGGCGCTCCTCTGCAATCTGCGCTGACGGGTTAGCGGTGTTCTCCGCCGAGAGTCTGTTCTGCGTCGCGCAACCGCCCTGCGTAAGCAGGGAAACGGCGAGAAAGGCGGTAAGCCCGCATTTTTTTCCAATTATCTTTTTCAAAACGATATCCTCCACAGGGCTGGATTCTCCACTGCCGCAATGATGAGCAGCCGGCGAGTGGACTAGAAGCGCATCGTTGCATCCACGCCGAATGTCCTCGGCAGGTTAATTACCCCCAATCGCCCTTGAATCAGTCCGACATTGGGAAGGAGCGCGTCCGCCATGATATGGGATTCGTTGAATAGATTACGCGACCAGGCCGCAAGCGTGACGGTCGCTCCGCCCAATCTGATATCTTCGAGAGACAGTCGCCCGTTTACGACGAATGAGGCTTCGGTGCGCTCAGGATTGGCCGGAAGGCTATAATAGCCATCGGCCGCATTGGCGTCGAGGTGCAGGCGGGCCCTCAATGATCCGACCGGAGCTTCGAAATCGACCGAACCGCTTACCGCATTCTTCGGTGTATACACCACATGCAGCGGCTCGGTGAGGCCAGTGAACGGATTAAGCTGGTCGGGAATTTTTGCGTCCGTATAAGCATAGCTCGCGCCGAGCGTTAAAGCGCTGATCGGCCGGAATGTCGCTTCGGCTTCAAAGCCTCTTATTTTACCTGGGCGATTGGTATTGACCGTTTCAGTATAGTTTCCACTTATTGTAGATGACAGGAAGTCGATCTGCATATTTTTATATTTTGTGTCGTATGCAGCAACGTTTAGGCGAAGGCGCCTATCGAACAATTCACTCTTGATACCAATTTCAGAAGTTTCAACAACTTCCTCGTTAAAGGTACGAAATGTTTCGGAACGCGAATTGGCGCCGCCTGCGCGATATGCCTGGCCCCACTTGGCATAGGCGTTGATTCTATCCGTGATATCAAACGCGGCCGTGAAGGAAGGATCGATACGATTTGATCCAAACCGAAATGCCAGGTTGGGATCGACCCCGCGAATAGCTGTCAGCCGTCCATTTTTCTTGTCTCTGGTGTACCGCAGGCCGCCGGTTAGATGAAGGCGGCTATCCAGCACCGGCGGCGTCCAGGTCATCTGCCCGTAAACTGCCAGCGAACTGGCCTTTCCTTTACTGGACCGTTCCGGGAATGGACCGCCTATGGGTTGTGCAAGAACATTATAGTCCGTCCCGTCGGCATTCCATCTCAGCGTGTCGGTGCTGTAAGCGTAGTCATCCCCATTTTCATGGAAATAATATGCACCGGCTACATATTCGAGACTGTCCCCAGATCCCACAAGTTGGAATTCCTGACTGAATTGATGCTGGTTGACGAAAGCCTGAGAATAGCGGCCGAAAATAGCGTCCGGTCGAAATGCGGTACGGTGGGCGCCGCTATTGTCATATTGTGACTGTTCCAGTTCCCGATAGGCGGTGATCGATCGCAATTCCACGCCCGGTGCAACGTTCCAGTTCGCGTGCAGGCTATGTCCAGAAACTTCTCCAACGCTCCACTGCAGGGGAACGCCTACGTCTGAAACCTTTTCCCGTCCCGGCTGAACCGAGACCAATGGGCTGAGTGGCGGCGCGCCGGGGAAGAGTTCGACAATTTGAGTATAGTACGGCGTTGATGCGTCACGGGAGCGGTCAAAATCATATTGCACGCTGATGTCTGATGTAGGCTCCCACAACACCGCTGCATGTAAACCCCATTTACGGAATTGCTGGAAATCACGTGCCCCTGCGAGGCGATTGTCAACGGTGCCGCCGCGCTTCGAAAAAATGCCATCGAGTTTAATACTGATATTGGAGAATTCCGGTAGATTGATATGAGCATCGGTATTGAAGCCATCGTAGTTCGAGACGCCCACCGGCTCGGGTCATTCCCCATACGATCATTGGAAGAATCGGAAGATTATCGAGAAGGGGTGCCGACAGGCTCTGCTGGCTTCTCACTACCTCTCCGCTCATCGGGAGGTCATCGCATCGGTCGCCAATCGCAAGATCGCTAGCGCGGTGCGCCATATCCAGCCTCTCGTCCTCACCAGCGAGCATATGTTCGATGGTTGGGAATACCTTGGTGTGCCGGTGGCGGGAGAGACTATTCGAAGGGCCATCACCGTCGGCACGAAGGTGGAATACTACGATGCCAACACCAACGAGACGGTTCGGACGGACCACCATCTCAGGGCCGAGGATATTTCGACAGAGACAATTTTGACCGCGCTGCGCAATCCCATCGAGCTCAAGCTAGCGCCAGAGCAAGGCGCTGTCCGGCTTTTGTTACAGCCCCTAGCGGGGTGGACCTATCTCATCCCGGACTTGGCCGTCGGGCCCGACGACGAATTCAACCCCAGACATGGAGCGATCGAACGGATCGGCTGGTGAATGGAAGTCGGTCAACTGGGTCCCGGTTCGCGTTCGACCAGTTGGTTCACCGTAACAAACGGGTTCTGCTGAAAATGATCATCGATCCCTACGTCCATCATCGTCCAGCCTTTTCCACGAATTGAAAGCATGCTAATGCTGTCTTTGGCGACTTCGTAAGTCCATGATTTGACTTTGAAATCAACCGCTTAGGCGGCGCCCCAGAAAGCTCTTCTGGGCACCATTTGTTCTCCAAGGTGATGGAAGCCTTGGATTTCTGCGAAATATGACCCTGATCGCTGAAAAAGCGGTACAAGAAAGGGCACATTTCGCACAATGGGGCAGCTCTTGGCTCACGTCCTGAAAGACAAGAAAACCGGGCGGCTGTCCTATCGACGGCCATATCCGCCTGAGCTTTTGCCGTTCTTGGATATTCCCCCCGACAGGTCCGCACCTCCCAAGGAGTTGAAGCGAAGCCTAAAGGCCGCCTCTCTTGCGGAAGGTGACGCCCTGGACATTTGGCGGAAAGCAAATGCCGAATGGGAAGCAAATGTCACGGCGGCTCGGAAGCGGAAGGACAGGACTTACGATTCGCTCACTACCGAGCATATCGGCTATCTTGCTAAGCTTTTCATTCACCAATGGCGAGAGGCCGACCGGAAGGCGCTAGAGACGCGGGGCGATGCCTTCGCCATCCCAGCCCGTAACTTCTGGGAAGATAAGCTATCCGACTTCGTGCGCTGGCAGGGTGAAGGCGACACCGATGAAATTGTGGAGCACTGGTCCAAGTCCGCTGAGGACCTTCTGGCTACTCGCTTACCGCGATCCATGGACAGAGTCGGCCTGACGCCAATCGCGGTCGATCGACGAATTTCGCACGTAAAATTGTCCGGAAAAGATCTGCTCAGCCGTCTATATCCGAAAAAGGAGATACACAAAGGGAATGTCCCGCCTTGAAGATATGTTGCGTAAGACGCGCGCGGTCCTCATCGGGCGCGGCATCGCCTTGGATGACGCGGAAGATCTCGTGCATGACGCATTCATTCGCGTTGACGGGTATGAGAAGACGCATATCGTGCTGTCGCGGCAAGCGGTGATGATCAAAACCGCCGTTAATATCTCGATCGATCGCCAGCGCCATGAGCGCAGGACTCCCTTCGTGTCCTCGACCGCAACAATGGAAATTGCCGACGCGCAGCCGAGGCCAGACGAGGTGGCGCTGGCTCGTGCCCGGCTAAGGCGCGCAAGTGAGGGCCTCGCCCAGTTGAATGAAAAGACACGGCGCATACTTTTGAGCCGGCGGCTGGAAGACCTGAGCGTCGCCCAGATTGCGGAGAGGGAGGGAATGACGGTCGCGGCCGTCGAGAAGCAGATTGCGCGTGCGACGCTCAATCTCATGAAGTGGATGGATGGATGGTGATGATGCGCGGCAACGAGAAGGCGGAAAGCGCCCGTGCGGAAGCCGCTGCTTGGCTCGCACGGCTTGAATCCGGTAGCGACGGCCAAGAAAACCAGGCATTTCGCGCATGGCTCGACGAAAAAGATGTGCACCGTGCGGCATTTGCCGAAGCCAAGGACGTCTGGGATATGTTGCCGCGCGCTGCCGCGGCAATGCCAAGCCCTGAACGCGCGGCAAGCGGCTCCTACAAATCGAACCTTGGTATAAGATTTGCCATTGCCGCTTCGTTGCTCGCCATGATCGGCTTCGGGGTGTTCAAAGGACTTCAGCCGACGCCGCTGACCTATGCTACCGCAACAGGACAACAGCAAAGCGTCTCGCTCGATGATGGAACCCGGATCACCCTAAATACGAACACTTCGGTTACGATCCTCTATGATCGAACCCAACGGCTGGTTCGCCTGGATCATGGCGAGGTAATATTCGAAGTATACAAGGAACCGGGCCGGCCCTTTATTGTCACTGACGGTATTCGAGAAGTCCGTGCTCTTGGTACGACCTTCGTCGTGAAGGAGGATGACGAGCGCGTTGCCGTAACCCTGATCGAAGGGCGCGTCGAAGTATCGCGAAATGCGAATGGGGCGCACCAACGCGTCGCTGTTCTGCGCCCCGGTGATCGCCTGAACCTTGCAGGGCGCGCAGGGGCATTGATTGACCGTCCATCTCTTGACGCCATAATGGCGTGGCGCAATGGCAAGCTGATGTTCGACGATGCCTCGCTTCTTGAGGCTGCGAACGAAATGAACCGCTATGCAGTGGGCCCACAATTGGTTCTGTCACCGAATGTGGCAGGGCTACGCATTTCTGGTGTGTTTACGATAGGGGATCCGTTTGGGTTCTCCGCATCGGTTGCCGCACTCCACCATTTGCGAATCAAACGAAAAGGCAAAGAAATCCACCTGCTTCCCGCGGCGCCGAGTGGCGCTTCGCGAACCTAACAGAGCAAAAATAAAAAAAGATGGCCTGGGATGTCCGGATTGGTCGATGCGCTCGTCTAGATAATTGAAGGCGCTCACGTTCAGGATGATGCGCTGTGAGGGGAGAGATCATGATCTTGAATGGATCGCGCGCGGTATTTGCGTCGGCAGCAATTTTTGCGTCGGCTGCTTTTATATACCCGGCTGCAGCCCAGACATACAGCGTCAATATACCAAGCCAACCTTTGGCAGATTCGCTGCGAACGCTTGGCAGTAGTCTTGGCGTAAATGTTGCATTCGAGGCACGAACAGTTCGTGGATACGTTGCGCCTGCGATCCAGGGTAATTATTCGGCCGAAGAAGCGCTGGACTTGCTGGTTGCCGGAAGCGGACTTGCTGTAAAGGGAACCGGCGCAAGGTCATTCATCGTTCTCCGCAATGCCACTCCGTCGCCGATACACAAGTCGTCGCACTTCACTGTGCCCATAGCCAACCAAGGCGCAACCGCAGCCTATCCAGCATCGGACACCATCCCGCAAGCTGGCGGTCTTGAAGAAATCATCGTTACCGCGCAAAAAAGCGCGACCAACCTCCAGCAGACGCCGATCTCCATTTCTGTTCTCGGTAACGAAGCTTTAGATGATCGGAATATCCGGAGCCTTTCGGATTTCTCCGATGGCAGCGTTCCATCTCTTCGCGTCGCACCATCGGCCCTGGCGCGCACTTCGGCCCTTGTCGTCGGTATTCGCGGGATCGTACCAGTAGATGCCACTCAGTTGAGCCGCGATACCAGTGTTGGCATCTATCTGGACGGGGTGTTCCTAAGCCGCGTACAGGGACTTGGCACGGAATTGCTCGAAATTGAGCGGATCGAGGTGCTGAAAGGGCCGCAGGGCACCTTATTTGGGCGGAATGCGGTCGGTGGCGCCGTGAGCATTGTCTCGAAGAAACCAACAGGCGAATTTGGCGGGTCGGCCCGCCTGATGTCGCCCCGCTCGCCCATCCGGCGCAGCGTATCCTCAAGCCCGTCAGCGAGCCGATAGCGGCCACCATCGATGTCATCCGCCAGGTCCATGGCTTTCAGCTTGCGCAGCCGGCCTGCCGCGATCGACTGCTGGAAGGGATCATTGTCCGCCGGCGACACCGTCCGGTCGCTATCCATTCTCCTCAGCAAGCGCCGGTCGATCGCGGTCAGCCGCTCCCGGTCAACATCGTAGCGGAGCCGCGCTTCGATCTCGCGATCGGTGCGCGGCCCGAGGTCGAGTGTCACGAGGTCGGACGCGCGCTCGCGCAGGCCATGCGAAATATATTCGCGCGCGATGATCAGATTGTCGCCGCGATCGTCGACACCACGCAGGACGACATGGGTGTGCGGGCGCTCGGTGTTGAAGTGGTCGACCGCGACCCAATCGAGCTTGGTGCCGAGATCCTGTTCGACCTGCGTCATCAGGCGGCGGACGTATGGTTTGAGGTCAGGATATTCGGCACCGTCCTCGGCCGAGATGATGAAGCGGAACTGGTGCCGGTCGCCGGCCGTCCGCTTGAGGAAATCGTCGCCGTCGGCACGGTCAGTTTCCGGGCCGTAGAGTTCGCCCGGCAGGCCCTCGCGCGTCACCCCGTCGCGCTGGATGTAGCGCATGTGGCCGCGGGCGACTTGGCCGGCCTTGCCCTGCAGGCGGATCAGGCTCGCCTTGACCACCGCGCGGCGACCCCGAAATCCGGCGAGCCGATCACGGCTGGAGAGCAGTCGTCCCATGCTCGCGCCACGCCCGATGCGGCTACCGTCGAAGCGGCGCGCCTTCACGCCGGTCTTGGTGCCGGCGAGCCGCGCCGCGGCGAGGATGCGTCCGTCATATTTGGTGGCGCGCTTGCCGTCCTTGCTCCGGCTCCGGCCCAGCTTCGGTTTGAAGTCGTCGTCAGGCATCGAATTGTCCTGGAGTCTCGTGATTTCGGGGGGGAAATGGTGGATTTACGCCGTTCCTTGCGCGACAATCTCGTAGCCGCAGGCTGCTATCTCTCGAAAAAAGGATGTGCAGACAATTACTTGGGAAGTGTCGCGAGACACTGCCTTTATCTTGTTTCCTCTCTCTTCCCTCCTCCTCCCCATTCCGGCTCAAAAAAGGGGGGGAGACGAACGCCTTCCGACGCCGCCTCTCCCCGCGGACCTTGCTGCGATTAGTGCGCATGGAGCATTGCATCCCGCGCCTTGACCAGCGACCTGAACAGACGGAAACTCGTCATCCCATGGGCCTGGCCATCGCCATCCACGAGCATGGTGGCGCAGAACCATTTGCCGTCCAGTCGCCCATAAATCGCGATCCGATCCAGTTCGAATTCCTCGTCGTCAGGGTTTTCGTAGGCGCCGATCCAGCGCTCCTCGACCCGTGCATCCCAGCGGAAATCCGCTTCCTCGGCCGCCAGAAACCGATGTGCCAATTCTTCCCCGGCACCCCGCCCGAACTCCAGTTCAAGGCCAGATACCAGCGCCGCTATCACGCGATCCGACGCCGTTCCGATGCTCTGATCCATGCTCATTCTGATCTCCAACGCTAGCGTCCTCACCATCGAGAACGGCGTCCGAGGGACGAGTGGCGGAACGGCTGTCAGGGCCGCTGTGCGAAGCGCAGCGCCGCGAAGCGGACGTGGGGGGAGCCGATTTTCGAAGAAAATCGGGGGGTACCCGCGGGCCTTGAGAGCCGCTCCGCCACCCGTCATGCTGGGCCTGTCGAGACGAGCTTCCTCCCTCCGGGTCACGCACGACATCACCGTCCATCGGCACTCGACAGCGCGACGAACAGCGTAGATGACGGTTTGTCAGAAGAAGTATCGGGCAAGTGGCGCCTTACCGCGAAGATCGACTGCTGCGGGGCGGGTCTGGCAGTCATGATCACGCTTTTCGCTGGCGATGGAGCCACCGCAGCAAGGTAGCCCACTGTCTCGGTCGGCAGCCCGCGACGCCCCGACAGATGCTCGGCATAGCGCCCAGGACCGGCATTATAGGCCGCGAACATGCCCGGATAGCCAAAGCGATCGTACATCAGTCGCAGGTAGAACGTGCCGGCCAGGATATTGTCGCGCGGATTATCCGGGTTGCTCCCGAGGCCTAGCCGCATGCGCATGTCGGCCCATGTCGCGGGCATGAGCTGCATGAGCCCCATGGCGCCCGCAGACGAACGGATCGGACGGCCATTCCATTGGGTTTTGCCGCCACTCTCGGCGCGCATGACGCGCTCGATCCATTCGCCTGGGATACCGAAGCGCAGCGATGCCTCGCGGATAAATGGCTGCCAGGTTGCCACTGATTCGGCGTGGGCGGGCGTCGCACAGGCGATTGCCAGTGCGACGACGGCGCGCTTCACCCGCGCCACAGCAGCTTTGCCTTTCCGATGACGTCGGCGCTGTCGGTGGGTCCGAAGTAGCGACCGTCGAATGAGGACGGGTTGTCCATGAGCAGGAAAACCTGGCGCCCGCGCAGGACAAGGCAGCCAGTCCACGATGGCATGGACCGTCCCGCTGCATCGGCCGTCCGGCGCTCGGCAGCCCATCGCCCGTTGATGGAGACTTGGCTGCCGAGCGCGCAGATTTCATCGCCGGCATAGGCTGCGACACGCTTCACGAGCGGTACGTTCAACGGCAGGTAGCGGCGAGAAGCAGCGAGATGCCGATAGCGCTGCGGGACGCGTGCGATTGCCATGTCGCCAGGTTCGAGCGGGGCTCCCGGCTCCACGGAATAGAGGCCGACTGGCGCGCTGGCGCTGGCATTCCAGACGAGACGCGGCGCCGGTGGAAGCATGGCCGAGAGCAGCACCATTCCGATCCCCGCACTCACCGCGAGGACATGGCGCCGAAGCCGACTGCGCTGCGTTTTTCGAGTGCGCAAAGCTTCGCCCAGGCCAGAAGCGGCGCGTCATCCGCAAGATTGCGACGCCGGCTCACCGGTCGATTTCCCGTGCGCTATGCTCGCTCGACCACGTGTCGAGGTCGTCGATATGATACTGCACGAAGCGGCTATGGCGGCGGAAGACGGGCCCTTTTCCAGCCCGACGTAGGCGCTTCAGGAGTCGGCTCGACATCTTGAGATAGGCAGCCGCCTGGTCAGTATTGAGGAAGGGCGAGCCGCGCTTGGCGCGGTTCGCCCGCGTGATTTCGTCGTCGGTGTCCATGGGAAAGCGATGTCCTTGCAGCGGCGGCCGCCCCGTGCGGTCGCGGCACCCGGCTTGCCGGGCAAGACACCGCCTGATCAGTGTCGAATTCGGGGGTGGCGCTTTCGACACCGGTGAAGGGAGCCCCGCGCCTGGCCAGCGCGGGGCTGAGAGTCACCGTGACCAGATGAGCTTGTGCTCGCCGTTGTCGCCTTGGGTAAGGGTCGCGTAGATCGGTGCGGGGAAGGACGGATCGTCGAGCTTGAGGCTGAGGTATTCCGCTCCGGTCTCCCGCGCCGCCTTGGTCCAGCCCGCGCCGAACTCGACGCTGCCAGCGTTGACGCGGTGGTCCGGGACCTTGTCGTTTTCGCGTTCGACGGGCCGGATCGTGGCCTTGACGCGGAGTGTCAGGGTACGGATTTCGCCGTTGTAGACGCCGTCTTCGTTGCGGATGAAGCTGCCGATCTGTGCCATGTGAAGGTTCCTTTCGGTGGTTCGAATGCCGCCCCATGCGGCCTCGATGCGGTTGACAGGCCGCTGGCCTGACAACGCGCACCGCCAGGCCGGAGCGGAGCGGAGGACGGCCCGAGCCGGGCTTCTTGTCTCGCGAGGAAGGCGCGGGCACCGTGCCGGGGAAGAAGATCGGCGAAGCCGTTGCGCGGCGGAGGAAGGCTTGCGGCAGACCGCTATCGATCAAGGCCGCCGGGGTTGCATCAACCGAAAGGAGGGCGGCCGGAGTACACGGATCGTCACGGTTCGCTGCGACAAGGGCTGTGCGATGGCGTCCGTGATGGACCGTCCACGTCTCGCATTGGCCTTCCGTCCGGTGTGGGCTAGACCGTTGGCCAGGGGTTGTGATGACGGTTCTGGATCAGGTTCGCCGGTTGATTGAGCGGCTGTCACCGGACCCGATCTGCAGCGGAAACAAGAACGCCATCCGGAAGCGCTGATCGCGTGGAATCCGGCTGGCCAGGACGACGGAGGAGTAACCGTGACCGACGAGATGTCGTTCGACGAACAACTGAGGCTTGAGCGGAAGGGGGAAGATGCCGGGCTCAATCCGATGTTCGGTGAATGGCAGCACCGCTTCGACTTCCCGCCAGTGCCCTATGGTAACGGTGCGGCCCAGCGCGGCGAATTTCGCGCCGCCATCCAGGCGGAGCTCAAGAACCGCTGGCTCTATTCCAACGAAATTCATCTCGAAATCACCCTGCATGTAGATGTCCAGACGACGCTGGAAACTGACGACGCCGCCGATCTCGACAATTATGCCAAGGCGATACTGGACGGTCTGAAAGGGCCGAACGGGATCATGATCGACGATACCCAGGTCCAGGCACTGACGATCAGCTGGATCGACGGCTACGGACCGCAGGCCTTTACGATCGCCGCCAAGGGCTCGCCTGACGACTTCGTGCTGAAGCCGCAGGAATTCTACGAGATGCCGGATGGCCTCTGGTATCCGCACGGTCGCTATCTGTGGAGCCAGGGCGGCAGCGAACCCTGTGACGACTTCAACCACTTCGCTGGCCTCTCCATCATGGAGCTGATGAGCTCGACGAAGCGAAGAGCGCGGGCCGAGATGCGCAAGGGCGGCGCCGACAGGCTCCGGTCCTATCAGCAGGCGATGTATCTTTCGAACAGCGCGCGGGGTTTCCATCGCAGCCGGATTGAGGACGGGTTTCCGATGCATGCAAGGCGAGAATGGCAGGCGGAGCGCGCTCGCTGGGCCGAAGCGGACTCAGAACGCTCGACCATGATTGAGGAGTCGCTGCGGGGCATTCAGGTGCTATCGCCACGTCTGGAACGCCATCCCGAATATGAAGAAGGTCCGATCCCGCACGTCTATGTAAACCGTGAGGAGCAATCCTTGCCTTACTTGTGCCTGTTCGATCCGTTCAATGGCGAGTGGACGCTATCGGACCTGTTGGCCGAAACGACGGTGCCTTGGGCCGCACGGTATCTCTACTTCTATGAAGGCTGGTTACTGACCGGAAAATGGTCGGGCGGTGGCCGGCACCCGACACAGGAGGAGTTGGATGGAACCCAGCGACCAAAGGCCATTGCGGCGGTCTGATGGAACGCTTGGTGAGCGGCGGCGACAATTGCCGTGGCCGGAGGGTAAGCGATTTCGGATCCTGTCCATCGATGGCGGTGGCATTCGGGGAATCTTGCCTGCGTCGATTCTGGCGGAGTTCGAACGAGAGTATCTGGGCGGACACTCCGCTGGTGACTATTTCGATCTGATCGCGGGTACATCCACGGGGGGAATAATTGCCCTCGGGCTTTCGATCGGGCTGCCTGCCTCCGACATTCTCCAAGTCTATTTTGATCACGGCGAAGAGATTTTTCCATCGGCCAGACCGCCCCTGATCGGCCTCAAGCGACTTTGGGGCAAAGTTCGATCGCTGGCATATTACCAGTATGACCGGGAGCCGCTTGAACGTGAACTGCGCCGGATTTTTGGCGCACGCGCGTTTGGGGATGCCCAGCGGCGACTCTGCATTCCTTCGTTCGACGGCTTCACCGAGGTCAACATATTCAAGACACCGCATCATCCCGATTTCAAGCTCGATTGGCGCGAAGAAATGGTCACAGTCGCGCTCGCGACATCTGCTGCTCCCACCTATTTCTCGATTTACAGGGACGGTCAGCGACGGTTCGCCGACGGCGGCGTGTGGGCAAACAATCCGGTGATGGTCGCACTGGTCGATGCGCTCAGTTGCAACGAACTCGATCGCGATCAGATCGATATCCTGTCACTAGGTTGCGGTGACACCGAAATGACGATTTCGGATGCACAGGTCCTGCGCGGAGGCTTGTGGCACTGGCGCGATATCGTTTCGTCAGCGATGCATCTGTCCAGCCAGAATGCGCTTGGGCAAGCTGGGCTACTCGTTGGCCGTGACCGACTGATGCGTTTGAATGCGCCGCTGCTGCCCGGTGGTCCGATCGGTTTGGACGACGTGAAGCGGGCGAAGGCAGAGCTGCCAAATGCGGCGAAGGAACTGGCCCTTACGAATGGGCCAGCGGTGGCGTCCAGGTTCTTCAGTGAGAAGGCTGAGCCTTACGTGCCGTTTCATCCTTAGGCGGTTTGATCCGTTTGGGTTGGGGGACACGATTCTTGCCACCTCCCGTTGTCCGAAACTATGCTACAAACTTCGGACCTAAGGCAAATGGACCACCGTCCGAAATTATGCTACATATTTCGGACATGGACACAATCCCACCTGGACTGAAAGCGCAAATCCTCGACCGTGTAAGCCGAGCGGCGGCGAACACTGTCTGGACACCGGCCGACTTCCTCGACCTTGCCGGCCGTGATGCGGTCGACAAGACCCTCCAGCGTTTGGTCAAATGGGGCGAGCTGCGCCGGATCGATCGTGGTCTCTATGACAAGCCGCAGTTCAATAGTCTGACCCGGCAGGATAGCGCACCTGATCCGCGTGCGGTCATCGACGCCGTCGCGCGGCGTGATCAGATCCGTGTCCTGGTCGACGGAATGACTGCGGCTAACGATCTCGGCTTCACCAATGCTGTACCGGCGAAGATCGTCGTACACAGCGAAGCGCGGCCCAAATCGATCAAGCTCGGCAATCTCACCATCGAATTCAAAATGACCGCGGCAAGCAAACTCTATTGGGCAGGACGCCCGGCCATGAGGATCGTTCAGGCGCTGCACTGGCTGCGCGATACAATGTCGACGGACGACACCGGACAATGGCGCCAGCGCCTCGCCATCCTTCTCGGCAATCCCGCCCACGGCGCAGCATTGCGCGCTGATCTTGCCGATGGGCTGCCAACACTCCCGGCATGGATGCAGGAGCTGCTCCGTCCGCTCGTCTCGGAAGCGTCCAGCGAATGAACTCCGCATTCGATGAAGTTCTGCGCGCAGACACGCCCACCCGCACGGGCCTCTATACCGCAACTGCGCAGCGGCTCGGCACAACCCCGCAGAACGTCGAGAAGGATTTCTGGGTCTGCTGGACCCTTGATGCCCTGTTCAACGGGATCGAGGACGGACCTCGGCTGTTGTTCAAGGGTGGAACTTCGCTGTCGAAGGGGTTCGGGCTGATTGAGCGGTTTTCCGAAGACATCGATGTTACGGTTTTCCGCGATGATCTTGGCGTCCCCGCCACCATCGCGGAACTGGCAGCGCTGAGTCGCAAAAAGCGTGAGGCGGCACTTGATGCGATCAAGGCCGCCTGCGAAGCACATATCAACGGACCAATGATGGGGCGCCTCGCGCAAATCTGCGCCGATACCTGCGCGCGCACCGGCCTCGAGCCGCAGTCAATCAGGGTCGAGGCCGACGCTCGGGATCGCCAAACCTTGCTCTTAGTATATCCCAGCATCACCCCCGAGGATGCCTACATCGCCAAGTCGGTGAAGATCGAATCAGGCGCAAAGTCGGCGCTCGATCCCAATTCGGTCCGAACCATTGTGCCCTATGTCGACGCTGACGCCATCGACCTCGACCTCGCCGTGCCGGGCGTTACTGTGGTCGATGCCGAACGAACCTTCTGGGACAAGGTCGTCATCCTGCATGGCCTGAGGCGATGGTTCGAAACCCGAGGGCTCCTACGGGGCGACGGTCAGCGCATTTCTCGCCACTATTACGACCTGTTCCGCCTGCTCCAATCGGAGATCGGCCAAGCGGCCCTGGCAAACCGCGCGCTTGGCGAAGACTGCGTCGCCCATGCCCGCATGTTCTTCAATCGCCCGGACTTCGACCTGGCTACCGCGCAGGCCCCGACATTTGCCTTGTGCCCGGAGGGAGAGATGACGGATGCCTTGCGCCAGGACTATCGCGCCATGAGCACCATGATATTCGGCGAGCCGCCGCCCTTTGATGCGGTCGTCGAGGCGATTGCCGAATTGCAGAATTCTTTGAACGCGGCCGCATGAAAGGGTTCCTCAAACGCTTGTTCGGCGGCGATGGTCCGAGCGACAAGACGCCCGCGCAGCCAGAGTTCGCCAGTCCGCTGGAAATCGAACCCTATTCCCATCGCCTGGTCAACCAAAATCGCGGAAAGGTGCCAAGCCTTCCATCACGAAGAGTAGTCGCTTCGAAAAGCAGGCACAGCGATTTGGCATCGAGCACGAAGTGGTTCAGCTGGACGGCGGCGGGAAGGACTGGCGCTTCCATCGTTCGGATGCCTACAAGCCGGTCGAGTTAGCTACCCTGGACCACTACCAGGCCGAAGGCTGGCACGGTTGTGCCGCCGAGGGCGGCCTCATTCTGACTTTGATCAAGGCCGCATCGTTCAAGGTGCTCCCGGTCCGCCATGCCGATACCTTTATCGAAGCGCTCTATGCCAAGAACGTGGCCTTTCCGGAGGACCGGTTTGAGCACAGCGAACTTCTTGCAGCGATCGAGCAGGCTTCACCGGAGCAGATCGAGCGCAATTGGGCGGTCATCGCTGCAAGTGCCGGCGACACTCCAAGGTTCTACCCGCAGGTGCAACGCGATCACGTGGTTGGGCTGTTCAATTGTCTCGGTGGTTCAGGTCTGCGTCCGATTGCCGAGCTGTTCGCGGAGGCTTCTTATGACCTTCGCGCTGGATGGCCGGACCTTACGCTTTGGCGAGATGATGAAGTCCGCTTTGTCGAGGTCAAGGCACCCGGCGACTCGATGCACGCAAGCCAGGCCCGGCTCATCTCGACGGTCCTCGTCCCGCTTGGTTTGAGGGTAGGTCTCGCAGAAGTCCGAGCTGCTTAGCTAAGGCGACCTGCGATAGTGACAGTACGCGCCTTCCGGACGAATGTCTGCATCGATTGACTTCGGAATAACTGCAGTCGGTCTTCAATGTCGCCAATCGCCGCCAAGGATCTACCGCGGACGGCTTCGGCCTTGATGCCCAACTTCCTGCGTAACGAGAATTCCATATGGCGGGCGAGTTTGCGTGCACTTCTCGCCCTGTATCCTCACGAACGTCGGCATTTTGTCCGTGCCGATGGCCCTCAGCAAGGCTCCGACCTCCGATGGCCTCGTGATAGCTGCGAAGTGTTTGACCTTGGGCGCTGCGATCGCGCCGCGTAGGTCGGCAGCAACGTCCTTGTCGCAGCGCACGGTCGCAACGCCGTAGCGGAAGACGCGGCTCAGCACGCTTCGCATCCGCCGGGCGCTCTCGTAGGCTCCGGTGGCCTCGACCTTGCGCAGGACGGCAAGCGCCTCGTGCGGTGTGATCTGCGCAATGGGGATGCTGCCGATCACGGGGTACGCCTTGGCAAGGAGCCATGCGATCTTTTCGATCGTCACCTTCGCGAGGCCGTCACGCTCGCATTTGATCAACCACTCCTTGGCAACAGCCTCGAAAGTGTTGCCCGGGTCGGCGGTGTGCTTCTGGTCGCGTCTGATCTGGCACTGCTGTCGGATCTTGGATGCCGCTTCGCCATCGATCGCGGCGCTCTTGCGCGGCACATCGCCTATCCCGAATGGCGGCGCAGCGAGACCTGCCTCGACGGTGTGGAGGAGCTTCGCGGCGGCGATCGCCTGCTCGTCTCGGCGGCCGGGGCGGAACGTGAGACATTGTGGTCGCCCTGGGCCTTTGTCGATCGGGACCGGATAATCGACGATCCCGGGGAAGCGGCTCGCGCCGTGCGCAACGCGGTGCATCTTGCCGTGCGCGCCCGCGCTGCCGGCCATGATCGAGCCGTCCTGCTGCTCTCCGGTGGCCTCGATTCGGCGATCGTGGCCACCAGTCTCAAAGCGGCAGGCACGGAGGTGATCGGCCTCAACCTCGTCGGTGATGATGCTGCGAGCAACGAGAGGCGCTATGCCGAGCTGGTCGCCCGGTCGGCCGGTATCGAACTGCTGACACAAACATTGGATCTCGACCGCGTCGATGTCCGCCGCTCGGGTGCGGCACATATACCCTATCCGGTGCATCGCTGCTTCACGCAGGCGCAGGACGCGGTCGCGGCCGAAACCGCCGAGCTATGCGGTGCGGATATCGTCATCGATGGCGGCGGCGGTGACAATGTCTTCTTCGCTTCGCGCACCGTCTCGATCCTCGCCGACTGCCTCGCCACCGGCGGTCTGGACAAGCGATTTTGGAGCGCTGCACAGGCACTCGGCGACCTGGGCCAGACCGGGACCTGGGCATTGGCCTGGCGCGCGGTGCATCGCGCCTGGTTGCGCTCGCCAGCCCCGCGCCAGCCGCCGGCGGTCGCGTTTCTCTCCAATGCGGCACGATCCATCATCGCCGATGCCGTCGCGCACCCCTGGTTCCTGCCGCCAGCGACTGTCCTCCCTGGTCGGGCGAGCCATATTGCCCTGTTGGCCCCGGCGCAGAATCTGGTGGAGGCGATCAATGCCCAAGCCCCACAGCGCGCGATTTCGCCACTGGTTTCGCAGCCCGTGGTCGAGGCCTGCCTGCGTGTTCCCAGCTGGCGCTGGCTTGCGCCGGGACGGGACCGGGCCATCGCGCGCAGTGCCTTCGCGCCCGATCTTCCCGAGGCCATCGTGTCGCGGCGATCGAAGGGCACGCCTACCGGATTCGTCGCAGCACTCTTCGACCGGCATCGGCGGACCATTCGCGACATGCTGCTTGGCGGCAAGCTGGCTGATTTTCATCTCATCGACGAGGGGAAGCTTTCGCTGGCACTGTCTGCGCGTGGCCCGGTTCGCGACCTGCGCTTTGTGCGCATCATGGAACTGGTCGATGCCGAAGCGTGGGCTGTATCCCAAAGCTAGAGGCGGCAATGGTACGGCATTTCCATGCAGCAAAGTCGAGAGGGGACAAAGGATAGGAGCTACCATGTGCGAGCGTGAAGTCACATTCTGAACCTTGCGGGTCGAAGGGTCGATAGCGCTGACGATCGGGCAGCATGTGACCGACCGGTTCAGGCAGCGCTGAGTTTCGAACGGCTTGCTGTATGGCGATTCTCCGGCTCGGGCAGGCCCAGATGCGCGCGAAAGGTTGCGCCTTCATAGTCGGTGCGGAACAAACCGCGCGCCTGCAGGATGGGAATCACCTTGTCGACGAACAGGTCGAGTTGCCCCGGCAGCGGCTCGAAAATGACGAAGCCGTCCGCCGCGCCTTCCTCGAACCATTGCTCGAGGCGATCGGCGACCGTCTCGGGCGATCCCACGAACGCCCCGCGCGGCGTCGCCAACCGCTCCGCCACCTGCCGCAGGGTGAGATTTTCCGCCCGCACTTCAGCCAGGATACGCAATGTGCCACTCTGCTGGCTGTCGAGCCCGATATGCGCCACATCCGGGAAGGGCGCGTCGAGATCATATTGGCGGAAATCATGATCGTTGAAGGTGCGCGACAGGAACCCGAGCCCCGTGTCGATCAACTCCAGCGCCGCAAGTTCGCGATAGCGCGCCTCTGCATCCTCGTCCGTATCGCCGACGATCGGCGCGATGCCCGGCAGCACGAACAGAAGATCGGGATCGCGGCCAAAGCCCTTGGCCCGTGCCTTTACGTCGGAGAGATAGGCCTGCCCCTCTTCCTTCGTCGGGGCGTGGGTGAAGATCACCTCGGCGTGACGCGCCGCGAAGCTGCGCCCGTCGTCGGACGCGCCCGCCTGGAAAATGACCGGCTGGCCCTGCGGCGTGCGCTTGATGTTGAGCGGCCCGCGCACCTGAAAATACTCGCCCTTGTGATCGAGCCGGTTCAGCCTGTCCGGATCCACGAACTGTCCGCTCGCCTTGTCAGCGACATGCGCGCCGTCCTCCCAACTGTCCCACAGGCCCCTGACCACGTCGAGATATTCGGCGGCGATCTTGTAGCGGGTCGCGTGGGCGGGATGTTCGGTCTTGCTGAAATTGGCTGCCGTATCGCCCAGCCAGGACGTGACGACATTCCAGCCCGCGCGTCCGCCGCTCAGGTGGTCGAGCGAAGCGAACTGGCGCGCGACGTTGAACGGCTCGGAATAGCTGACGGTCAGCGTTGCGACGAGGCCGATGCGGGATGTCGTCGCGGCCAGCGCCGACAATATGGTGATCGGCTCGAAGCGGTTGAGATAGTGCGGGCTCGATTTTTCAGTGATCGACAGGCTGTCCGCCACGAAGAGAAAATCGAATTTGCCACGCTCCGCCGTCGCGGCCTGCTTCTGATAGTGGGACAGGCTGGTGCTGGCGTTGACGTCGCGGTCGGGATGTCGCCAGTCGTTCCAGGTGCGGCCGACGCCATGCAGGATGAAGCCGAGTTTGATATGCCGGGATCTGGCCATGGCCTTGTCCTTGATGCAGAGGGAAGGGAGTGAGCCAATCCGGTCTAGGCCCGCGTCTGCATGCCCACCAACGCAATGTCCTCAAGCGCATATGATTTAAGTAAATACCCCTTGATCTTGCGCCCTCGGCGTCGATGTTGGCCTGCGACATCCCACCTGAGGAGACAGAATGACAACGCCCGCTCGCATCCCGGCGCATCCGATCGAGCCTCTGTTCATCGAGCGCTGGTCGCCGCGCGCCTATGACGGCTCGTCGATTTCCCAGGCCGTCCTGAACAGCATTTTCGAAGCGGCGCGCTGGGCGCCATCCGCCTTCAATTACCAGCCCTGGCGGTTCGTCTACGCGCATCGCGACGGGCCGGATTGGCAGCGCTTCATGGACCCGCTGCTTCCCTTCAACCAGAGTTGGGTGAAGAATGCGGCGGTCATCATATATCTGCTGTCAGACACGCTGATGGAGCAGGGCTCGGGATCCGAGCCGAAGCCGTCATACAGCCACAGCTTCGATGCGGGCGCGGCCTGGGGGCTGCTGGCGCTGCAGGCGAAAAGATCGGGCTATCATGCCCATGGCATGACCGGCGTCGATTTCGGCGCGGCGCGCACGGCGCTGAACGCGCCACAGCGGTTCCGGTTCGAAGCGGCTGTTGCGATTGGCCAGCAAGGTGACAAGGCCAGCCTGCCCGAGACACTGCAGGAGCGGGAATTTCCAAGCGGTCGCAAGCCGATCGAAGCGTTCACGTTCGAGGGCGGGCTTCCTGGATGAGTCGCCGCGTGCGCTGATCGCGTGCGCGTCGAAGTGCGGGCCCTGGCGGATATGTTTCCGAAGAGAAATGATCCGTCCTTCGCTATGCGCATGTCGCGGCTCTTGCCTGGACGAGAGCCGCCCGATCAATCTGCCTTGCGTAACAGGAGGCGACCTTACAGGCCCGTGGCCTCGACCCAGTGGGCATGGCTGATCTCTCGGGCGAGCGTCCAGACCTGGCGCCTGATATCCGGAACTGCGACGATCTCCCAATGCGCGCCGCGCGTCATCGGGCCGACGACGCGCAGCCGGTCCTGCGCGTTGCCGTCCGCGCCGATCGCCCGGCACTGGCGATCCACCTCGATGCCGATCGCCAGCGGATCCGGCCGGATCGCGCCCCGGCCGGACAGGGCGTGCAGCAGCGGGTCGCGCGTGCGGCTGAGGTCGCCGAGCGGGCCGGTGCAGTTGACCACGCGCGCGAAACGCCGCCAGGCGATCGCATCGCCGCCTCGGGGACGCAAGGCGACGGCGATCCGCGCGCCCTCCGGCCTCGCTTCAACGACCTTCGCCGCGCCGATCTCCAGCCGCCCTTCGGCCCGCATCCCCGCCAGCCGCTCGGCCACTGTGGGCGCAATGCGATGGCGATGCACGTCCCAATAGGGGCGCAGATGCCGCAGGAAGCGCGCTCGATCGGCGGCGTTGGCGGCGCGCCACATATCCTGGGTGAAGGGGCGCAATTCGTCCACGGCGGCGCGCCAGCCAATCTCCTGCGCCCGCGCCCGCACATGCCGCACCAGCGCCGACGCCGAACCGGTCGGTCGCTCGGGCAGGGGCGTCCCGGTCGTGCCCGGCGCATGGGCATGGGGTAGCAGTCCGCGCCGTGACAGCGCGACGATCCGCCCGGCAAAGCCAGCCGATTCGAGGCTGAGCGCGCAATCCACCGCCGTCAGCCCGCAGCCCAGCAGCAGCACGGCATCCTCCCGCCCCAGTCCATCGGACAAATGGGCGGCCCATGGATCGTCGACATAAGCCGGATGCAAGAGCCCGGCGAAGGCCGGCAAATCGTGCGGAGGCAAATTACCCGGTGCGATGACGGCCATGTCCGCCTCCACGCTCTCGCCCGAGTGCAGGCGCACCGCCGCCTTGTCCGCCAACGGTGAGACATCGACCGCCTCCGCGGCGATCAGCCGCAGCCGTTTCCCGGCGTCGGCCGCTGCCTCCTCCAGCAGGTCGCGCAAATAGAGGCCATAGGTTCGGCGCGTCTCGAAACCGGTATCCTGGCCTGCCCCCCGCACTTTCAACCAGTCGGCAAAATGGTCGGGCTGGTCGGGCAAGGCGCTCATATGGGCGGCGCGCACGTTCAGGATATGGTCGTCCTGGGCCGCGCCATAGGCAAGGCCCCGGCCCAGCCTTTCGCTCCGCCGCTCGATCAGCGTCACGCGCGCATCGCCATGGCGCAGCAGGTTGATCGCCAGCATCGTACCGCTGAAGCCGCCGCCGATGATAGCAATGTGGTCTGCGCTCAGCATCGATCAAGCTTTTCTAATGGATCGGTCAGCATTGCTTGTGAGACATATCTCTACTTTCTCAATAGATAAATGCCATCGATAATTTTGGAGATTGACCGGATGGCACCCCTGCGATCCTTGCTGACCGGATGGCGACGATGGAAAGACCTGGCGGCCCGCGAATTGCTGCGCGACCCGAATGTTGTTCTGTTCGAGCGGGCTGCGGAACCTTTGCGCCAGATGGAAGGCGCCCGTGGCGGCTGAGGGCGTCTCGCGCCGTCGGTTCCTCGGCGGTGGCGCTTCGGCCTGCATGCTGCTGTCGGCCTGCGGCTCAGCGGCCAGCAAGCGACCGACGCTGCGTGTGTCGATCACCGGGAAGGGCGACGGCGACACGCGGCTGCTTTTCCGGGCTGCCGGTATCAAGGCCGAGGGTTTCGACATCGTCTACAGCGAATTTCAGTCCGGCCATCTGGTGGTCGAGGCACTGAACGGCGGATCGCTGGATTATGGCGGGATGAGCGAGATTCCGCCCATCTTCGCCGCCGCCTCCACCATCCAGAGCTTCCGCCAGATCGCGGTTGTCCATGGAGACGTCAACAATCAGGTCGTGCTCGTGCCCAGGGGGTCGACCGTGAAGGGCATTGCGGACTTGAGGGGTAAACGCGTGGGCTATGTCCGCGCCACCACCTCCCAATATTTCCTGATCCGGATGCTGGAGGAGGTCGGCCTTGGCTGGGACGATATCAAGCCGGTGGCGATGGGTGTCAGCGATGGCGCCGCGGCTTTCTCCCAAGGCGCGCTCGACGCCTGGGCAATCTACGGCTTTCCGATTCAGCGCGCGATCGCGACCGAGGGCGCGCGCATCCTGCGCACCGCCTATGGCATCCTCTCGGGTAATTATCTGGCCGCGGCGCATGTCGACGCGCTGGCCGATCCGGACAAGGCGAAGATCATCTCCACCTATCTTGGCCTCGTCCAGCGCGCCTTCGGCTGGGCGGCGGCACATCAGGACGAATGGGCGCGCGTCGTGTCGCAGGACATCGGCGTGCCGCTCGCCTATGTGCAGGATCAGTTCCGGCGCAAGAGCGCGACCTATGAACTGCGCCCGGTGACGCCCGATGCGATCGCGTCTCAGCAGGAGGTTGCCGACCTGTTCTACGCGCAGAAGCTGCTTCCCAAGCGCGTTGATGTCCGTCCGCTCTGGGACGACCGCTTCAATTCCGCCATCCCGAAAAGAGGCTGACCATCATGGCAACCCGACTCGCCACACCCCAAGCTGTTCCGCCCGCGATCACCGCCGACTATCTCGACTGGCTGACGCGCGAGCTTGCCGCCCATGCGCAAGCCTATGACCGCAGCGGCGAATTTCCCCGTGCGCCCTTCGATCTGCTGGCGCGCGAGGGGCTGATCGGCCTCACCGTCCGGCGCGAACTGGGCGGGCGCGGCGCGAACCTTTCCGAAGCGCTGCGCGTGCTCGCCGCCGTCGCGAAGGGCGAGCCCTCGACCGCGCTCATCCTCTTCATGACCTATCATTATCACGCCAACCCGCATCGCGCGCAGGACTGGCCCGCCGCCATTTACGAGCGGCTGGCGGCGGACGCCGTCGCGGGCCGTGGCCTCATCGGCGGACTGCGCGTCGAACCCGAACTCGGTACCCCGGTGCGCGGTGGCCTGCCCGCCACGGTCGCGCGGCGCACCGCCGACGGCTGGGCGATCAGCGGCACGAAAGTCTATTCGACCGGATCGACTGGGCTCGATTGGTATTCGGTTTGGGCCAAGACCGATGAGGAAAGCCCGCGCGTCGGCAATTTCCTGGTGAAGGCCGGCAGCCCCGGCGTCACGATCGAGCCCGCCTGGGATCATCTGGGGATGCGCGCCACCGTCAGCCATGCCGTCCATTTCGCCGAAACGCCCACGCCGCTCGACCATGCCGTCGATGTGCGCCTGCCCGAACAATGGGCAGCGGCGGCGAGTGATCCCGGCCTTGCCATCTGGAACGCGCTCGCCATCTCGACCATCTATGACGGCGTGGCGCGTGCGGCGCGCGACTGGCTCGCGACCTATCTCAACGATCGCGTGCCGTCCAATCTCGGCGCATCCCTCGCCACCCTGCCGCGCGTGCAGGAGAAATTCGGCGAGATCGAGGCGCTGCTCCAGATGAACTCTACTTCGATCCGCGACGCCGCCGCGCGCTATGACGCCGGCGATCCGCCCGGCGCGATCGCGGTCAACAGCATCAAATATATCGCGACGGCCAACGCGATCCGCGCGGTGGAGATCGGTCTCGAACTCACCGGCAATCCAGGCCTCAGCCGCAAGAATCCGCTGGAGCGCCATTATCGCGACGTGCTGTGCAGCCGCATCCACTCGCCCCAGACCGACACGATCCTGGTCGCCGCCGGCCGCGCGGCGCTGGGGCAATAGCCATGTCGCTCATCATCGCCAGCCAGCTCGACGCCGATTTCAACAAGGGCCTCGGCCAGCATCCCATCGCCCCGGTCGTGATCGACGTGGCGGAGGACGAGCCCTGGACGGCTGCGGCGGAGGCCGACCTGCTGCTCGTCCGCCCCTCGCCCGCCTGGCGGCAGCCCCGGGTGGCGCGTCCCTCGCTTTGGCCGGGGCGCTTGAAATGGGTCTATAGCGCCTCGGCCGGCATCGATTTCTACCCCGAATGGCTGCTCGACGCGCCGCTCGTCACCTGCGGCCGCGGCGTCGCGTCGGACGAGATCGCCGACTATGTCATCGCCGCCATCTATGCCCATGCCAAGAATCTCGAGGCGGTGACGGTGCGCGCCCGTGCCGACTGGAAGCAGGCGCCGCTCGGCCGCGTTTCGGGCACCACCGTTGGCATCGTCGGGCTTGGCGCGATCGGCCAGGCGGTGGCGCGGCGGGTGCTGGCGCTCGGCGCGCAGGTCGTGGCGCTGCGCCGATCGGGCGCACAGGCGGGAATCGGCGGCGTCGAATTGCTGACCGATCTGCCCGCTCTGGTCGCCCGCGCCGACCATATCGTCATCGCCGTGCCCGGCACGCCGCAGACCCGCCACCTCTTCGACGACGCCCTGCTGGCGCAGGTGAAGCCGGGCGCCCACATCATCAATGTCGCGCGCGGCTCCGTGCTGGACCAGGACGCGCTCGTCCGCGCGCTCGATCGCGCGGACGGTCCGGACTTCGCCACGCTCGACGTCACCGATCCCGAGCCGCTGCCGGAGGGGCATGCGCTCTATCTCCACCCCAAGGTCCGCCTGACTCCGCACATATCCAGCAACTACACGCTGGTGCGCCATCGGCTGCTCGAGAAGGTGCGCGACGACATCAGCCGCTTCGTGCGCGGCGAAATCCCGTCCGACGTGGTGGACCCTGCGCGCGGCTATTGAAGCGGCTGGCGCGTTACAACGCCTGCACCGTCTCGAGCGCCAGCTCGGCGAGCCGCTGCGCCGCACTGTCCAGCTTGTCGCCAGCCCGCAGGATGGCGGCGACGCGCGGCAGGTCGGGCAGCCGCTCATGCGCCAAGATCGCTTCCTCCCCGATGAAGAGATGCGTGCGGCATGTAATGCCGAGGCCCGCGCCCACGGCCGCCTTGAGCGTGGCGAGGTTGGGCGTTTCCACCGCGATCCGCCATTGCAGCCCGGCGTCCTCCAGCGACCGGATCGCCGCCTCCCGGAACCGGCATGGCTCCTCCAGCACGGCGAGTGGGATGACGGGGCGATCGACGAGTGCGGCGTCGCCATACCAGCTCATCGCCGCGACCGTCACCGCATGGGGGTCGTTCGGCGCGGAGAAGCCCAGCAATATGTCCAGCTCGCGTCGATCCAGCAACGTCTGCAACTCGGCCGTGCCCGCGACCCGCGCATAGATTTGCGCATCGGGATGCAGTTCGCCGAAGCGGGAAAGCAGGCCGGAAAGCAGCGTGTCGGCAAAATCCTGCACCATCCCGATCCGCGCCGGCCCAGCGAAGCGCCCGGCGCTGACCGCCGCCACCGCCTCATCATGCAGGAGCAACACGCGGCGGGCATAATCGAGCATCACCTCGCCCGCCGCCGTCAGGTTCAGTCGCCGCCCCTCGCGCAGGAACAGGGTCTGCTGCACCAGTTCCTCCAGCCGCTTGATCTGGAGGCTGAGCGCGGACTGGGTCACGAACACCTGCTCCGAGGCGTTCAGCATGGACCCTGTATCGACGATGGCGACGAAGCTGCGCAGCAAATTGGTGGGCAGGTTGACTGGCACGGCGGACCTTTCTCGGATGGAATGCTGGGAAGGGCCGACCCAGCGCAGGGAACGGACGTTCCTTATCGCCGACGCTTATATATCAATCAAAATAGTAGAGATTGCGCCCCGACAATTTATTCTTCGCCTTGGCTCATCCCGTCCCGACGTGACCGTTTTTCGCGCCGCAGCGAGCCGACTACGCGTCCGATCGAACCTTATGATCGCTGCTCATATATGGACGGAGAAAAACTTAATTGAAATGGTAGAGAATACATGATGGGCTTCCCGTGACCTCAACAAGGACCGGATATGGCAAGCTTGGCGATCGGACATGCACATGGCGCGGAGCGCGAACGGCGACCCTTCTCGCTGTCGCGCTTTGGCGGGCGCTGGCTCTCGCCGGTGCTGCTGCTGCTGCTGTGGGAGCTTGGCTCGCGCAGCGGCCTGATCCCCGAACGCACGCTCGCCGCGCCCTCGGCGGTCATCGGCACCCTCATCGAGATGGTGATTTCGGGCGAGCTGCCCTCCAATCTCCTCGTTTCATTCGCCCGAGTCGCCGCCGGCTTGCTGATCGGCGTCACTCTGGGCCTCGCGCTCGGCCTCGTCGCCGGCCTGTCCCGCACCGGGGAGCTGGCGGTCGATCCGCTCATGCAGATCAAGCGCACCATCCCCGCCCTGGCGCTCACCCCGCTCTTCATCGTCTGGTTCGGCATCGGCGAAACCCCCAAGGTCGCGCTGATCGCATTCGGCACCGTCTTCCCGGTCTATCTCAACCTCTACAGCGGCATCCGCAGCGTCGACCTGCGCCTGCTGGACGCCGCCAAGAGCTTCGGCCTCAGCCGCGCCGAGCAGATCTGGCATGTCGTGCTGCCATCCGCCTTACCCTCATTGCTGGTGGGACTGCGCTATGCCCTCTCTGTCTCGATCCTCGTTCTTGTGGTCGCCGAGCAGATCAACGCCTCGGCAGGCCTTGGCTACCTCATCAACAATGCCCGCGATTTCATGCGGACCGACATCATCGTCGTCTGCCTGATGGTCTACGCCATCCTCGGCCTCGGCGCCGACTGGCTGGTCCGCGCCATCGAAGCCCGCGCCCTCATCTGGCGCCCCAGCATAGTGGAGCAATAAGCATGGACGCCCGCCTCGGCTTTACCGCGCTGGACAGCGCGCAGCATCGTCCCCATCCCGAACCGGTCGTCCGCCTGCGCGGCTTCACCCGCCGCTTCGGCGCCAACACCATCATCGAGGGGCTCGATCTCGACATCGCCCCGGGCGAGTTCATCGCGCTGCTGGGCCGCTCGGGCTCGGGCAAGACCACCTTGCTCCGTACCCTCGCGGGCCTGGACGAAGTACGCGGTCAGGACGTCGAAGTCCCCGACAGCCGTGCCGTCGTCTTCCAGGACGCCCGCCTTCTCCCTTGGAAACCCGTCTGGAAGAATGTCGGCCTGGGCCTCAAGGGCGACATCCGCCCGCGCGCCGAAGCCGCGCTCAAGGAAGTGGGCCTCGGCCACCGCATCGACGCCTGGCCGCTCACGCTTTCGGGCGGGGAGGCGCAGCGCGCCGCGCTTGCCCGCGCGCTGGTGCGCGAGCCCAAGCTGCTGCTGCTCGACGAGCCCTTCGCCGCGCTCGACGCGCTCACCCGCTACCGGATGCACGACCTCGTCCTCTCGCTCTGGCGCGCGCACAAGCCCGCCGTGCTGATCGTCACCCACGATGTCGAAGAAGCGATCGCGCTCGCCGACCGCGTGCTGGTGCTCGACCAGGGCCGGATCATCGCAGAAGAGCGCATCACCGCCCCGCGCGGCGAGCGCGGCAGCTTCTCAGCCCGCCTGCGCGAAAAGCTGCTCTCCAACCTCGGCGGCGACGATCATAGCGTCATCCCCTTCGCGCCCGCGTTGGAAGCCGCCGAATGACGGCAGCCGCCACCCTCGAACGGCCGATCGACACCAGCCGCCTGCGCGGCTTCGTCACCGCCTTCGCCGACCTCTTGGCCGCGACCCGCGACGAACAGGCAATCCTCGACAGCGGCAGCGCCCTGCTCGCCCGCCTGATCGCGACCGACGACTGGCTGCCTGAGGAATATGCGCGCGCCAACCCTGACCGCTACCAGCAATATCTGCTCCACTGCGATAGCCGCGAGCGCTTCAGCGTCGTCAGTTTTGTCTGGGGGCCGGGCCAGTCCACCCCGATCCACGACCATAGCGTCTGGGGCCTAGTCGGCGTCCTGCGCGGCGTGGAAAAGGTCGAACGCTTCGGCCGCCTGCCCTCGGGCGAACTGGCCGCGCAGGGCGAGGAGCTGCTCCGCGCTGGGGAAGTGGACGCCGTCTCGCCCCGTATCGGCGACATCCACCGCGTCACCAACGGCCTCACCGACCGGCCGTCCGTCAGCATCCACGTCTATGGCGCCAACATCGGCGCGGTGGAGCGGGCGACCTACGCCCCGGACGGCACGCCGAAAACCTTCATCTCGGGATACGCCAACCGCGTCATCCCCAACCTCTGGGACAGATCATGACCACAGCGACACTCGACCGCGTCCAGACTTCTACGCCGCAGGACATCCGCCGCGCGCTGCTGATCGGCAGTGAGATCGCGCTGATCGACGTGCGCGAGGAGCATGAGTTCGCGCAGGGGCATCCGCTCTTCGCGGCGCAAATTCCGCTCCGCCGCATCGACGAGGAAGCACGCTGGCGCATCCCCCGGCTCGACACGCCGGTCATCGTCTATGACAATGGCGAGGGGCTGAGCCGCAAGGCCGCCGTGCGTTTTGAGGCGCTCGGCTACACCGACGTGCGCGAGCTGGAGGGCGGCCTCACCGCCTGGCGCGATGCCGGCTACGAACTGTTCGAGGACGTCAACAGCTACAGCAAGGCGTTCGGCGAACTGGTCGAGCATCGCCGCCACACTCCCAGCTTGCCCGCGGAGGAAGTGCAGGCGCTGATCCGCGAAAAGGCCGACGTCAAGATCCTCGATGCCCGCCGCTACGATGAATATAACACCATGAGCATCCCGACCGGCACCAGCGTGCCAGGCGCCGAACTGGCGCTTCGCGCGCGGACCATCGCGCCCGATCCCGACACGACCATCATCGTCAACTGCGCCGGCCGCACCCGATCGATCATCGGCGCGCAGTCGCTCGTCAATGCGGGCATCCCGAACAAGGTCTATGCGCTGCGCAACGGCACGATCGGCTGGACGCTCGCCGGCCAGGAACTGGAGACCGGCCAGACCCGCGCCGCGCCTGAAGTGGACGATGTGGCCACCGCCGAAGCGCGCGCCCATGCCCGTGACGTGGCCTACCGCGCCGGGGTCAAGCGGATCGGCTGGGAGGAGCTTGAAGCGCTTAAGGCCGAAGCAGCGCGCACCCTCTACCTCTACGACGTGCGCCAGCCGCGAGACTATGAAAGCGGCCATCTCCCCGGCTTCCGCAATGCGCAGGGCGGGCAGCTGGTGCAGGAGACCGACCATAACGCCCCGGTGCGCGGCGCGCGGATCGTCGTCACCGATCCCACCGGCGTGCGCGCGGACATGACCGCCTCCTGGCTCGCGCAACTCGGCTGGCAAGTCTATGTGCTCGACGTCGACTGGTCCGCCGTTCCGCTGGAGCGCGGGCCCGATGGCGCGCCGTCCCCGCGCGGTCCCGAAGGCCGCTACAAGCGCCCCTATGAAGGCACCGACAACAAGGCCGCCGCGATGCAGGCCTATCTCGACTGGGAATATGGCCTGGTCGCCCAGCTCGAGCGCGACGGCACCCACGGCTTCTACGTCATCTGATACAGACAGGAGGACGCATCATGAGCGTCAAGTTCATCGGTTATATCGGCTTCAACAACGGCTCCGAAACGCAGTCCGCCGTCCGCAGCCGCGCGCTCGACATCGACTATGTGAATGCGGCGGCGAAGGCGCAGGAGGAGGGCGGGTTCGACCGCGTCCTCATCCCCTTCGGCTCGAACAGCCCGGAAAGCCAGATCGTCGCGGCCCATGCCGCCGCGCGCACCACGCGCCTCGGCTTCCTCGTTGCGCACCGCCCCGGCTTCACCCAGCCGACGGTCGCCGCGCGCCAGCTGGCGACGCTGGACCAGCTGTCGAGCGGCCGCGTCGCGGTCCACATCATCACCGGCGGCGCGGACGAGGAAATGGCGCGCGACGGCGACACTCGGACCGTGAAGGCGGAACGCTACAGCCGCACCGACGAATATCTGACGGTCCTGCGACGGGAATGGACCGCGGCCCAGCCCTTCGACCATCAGGGCAAATTCTACGACATCCGCCAGGCGTTCAGCGCGATCAAGCCCGATAATCTGCCGGTCTTCTTCGGCGGGTCGTCCGACGAGGCGATCGAGGTCGCCGGCCGCCATGCCGATGTCTATGCGCTGTGGGGCGAAACCCTCGCCGCCGTGCAGGACACGGTGCGCGCGGTACGCAAGTCCGCCGCGCGCTACGGCCGCGGCCCCGGCTTCTCGCTCTCGCTCCGCCCGGTGATCGCCGACACGGAAGAGGCCGCCTGGAAACGCGCGGCCGAGATCGAGGAGCAGGTGCGCGAGAACCGCCTCGCCGCCGGGCTGCCCCTGACCGGCCACCGCCCGCCCAATGCCGGGTCGCTGCGCCTGCTCGAAACCGCGAGCAGCAACCGGCAGGACAAGCGCCTCTGGACCGGCGTCGCGGCGCTGACCGGCGCGGCCGGCAACAGCACGGGCCTGGTCGGCACGCCCGAACAGGTGGCCGACGCCATGCTCGATTATTATGACATCGGCATCGATCATTTCCTGATCCGCGGCTTCGATCCGCTCGGCGACTCGATCCTCTACGGCCGCGAACTGCTGCCTCTCGTCCGCGCGAGGGTCGCGGAACGCGAGGCGGCCGATCTCGCTCTGGCGGGCTGATCCATGTCGAAAAAGACTGTCGCCATCCTGTCGGTGGCCCTTATTGCGGTGGCGGGCCTCGGCCTTGCCGCCGCGACCTTTAAGCGCGGCGACGCCAATGTTCTGCGGGTCGCCAACCAGAAGGGTCAGGTGAAGGCGATGATGCTCGCCTCCGGTGCTCTGGAAGGCGCGCCCTACACCGTCGAGTGGTCGGAATTTCCCGCCGCCCAGCCGCTGCTGGAGGCGGTCGGGGGCGGCGCGGCGGACCTGGGCCTTGCCGCCGACGCGCCCTTCATCTTCGCCTATCAGAGCGGCAGTCCGGTCAAGGCGATCGCCGTGCAGGCTCCCGCCAACCAGGCGCCCGAAGCGCTTGCCATCCTGGTGAAGAATGGTTCGCCCCTGCGCGGTCCGCAGGATCTGGTCGGCAAGTCGGTCGCGACCACGCGCGGCTCGATCGGCCATCATCTGCTGCTCCAGACGCTGGAGCGCGCCAACATCCCGGTGGACAAGGTGCGCGTCACTTTCCTGCCGCCGGGCGATGCGAAGGCTGCGTTCGACAGCGGCTCCATCGACGCCTGGGCGACATGGACGCCCTATACCAACGTCGCCATCAAGGAAGGCGCGCGCGCCGTGGTGGACGCGAAGGATTATGGCCTGCCGCTCTATATCGACATCGCCCATGCGGACTCGATCGATCCCAAGCGCGCCATGCTTGCCGATTTCCTGAAAAGGGAAGCCAAAGCCGTTGCCTGGGCGCGGCGGCATCCCGATCAATTCGCGCAAGTGCTGGCGAAGGAAACCGGCCTGCCGCTCGATATCGCCCGCGCCAGTTTCGAACGCAGCAACCGGGTGTCGCGCCCGATCGACGACAGCATCGTCGCGCATAAAGAAACGATCACCGCCCGCTTCCAGAAGGCCGGCCTCATCACCGGCCCGCGCGACGTGCGGCTTGCCTTCGACGGCAGCTTCGGCAACCACCAAGAATAAGTTTTCCGCAACCAAGACAATCTTCAGTTTAGTTGAAGTCATATATGGATGGTCGAACTCATTTATCAACTAAAACTATAGATAATAGACCGCCCTCAACATCTCGTGGGGGAATCGTTAAATGAGCAAACGCCGCCTTCTTCTCGTCTCGACAGCGCTTTCGGCTGTCTCCATCGCTTCCTCTCCGGCAGGTGCGCAGGGCGCCGTCGCGCCAGTTCAGGCGGCTGAGGACGCCGTTGCCGATGCCGGCACGATCATCGTCACCGGCGTCCGCGGCGCGCCCCGCACGATCGCGGAAAGCCCCGCGCCGATCGACGTGGTCGGCGCGGAAAAGCTACAGGCGACGGGGGCGGCCGAATTCGGCGAGGCGCTGTCGAAGCTGCTCCCCTCGCTCAATTTCGGCGCGACCCATGCCGGCGTCTTCTCGATCGGCCGCCCCGTCACCAACCGCGGCCTCGCGCCCGCCTACACGCTGGTGCTGGTCAACGGAAAGCGGCGGCACAACGCGGCCTTCCTCAACAATTCGACGGCCGACACCTCCGGCGCGAACCCGGTCGATATCGACCTCATTCCCACCAGCGCCATCGACCGGATCGAAGTGCTGAAGGACTCGGCTGCTGCCCAATATGGCACCGACGCCATCGCCGGCGTCATCAACATCCAGTTGGCGAAGAAGGAAGGGCTGAACGGCGATTTCACCTATGGCACGCTCTATGACGCCAATGGCAAGCCGGACAGCTGGAAGGGAACGATCCGCTACGGCACCAAGATCGGCGACGCTGGCGGCTTCCTGACGATCAGCGGCGACATTCGCAAGCGTGGCGGCGCATGGTGGAACCTGCCGGCGACCGACACGAATATATATGGCCTGCCGCCCGGCCGCACCATCGACCAGGTGGTGGCATCGAGTGGCTTGCCCCGCACCCAGGTGGAGGCGAACATCGCCGCCGCCAACGCCCGCAATGCGCAGTGGAACCGCGACGGTGCGCATAATGGCGACCCGCAGATCGAAGCGTTCAACTTGAGCTACAACGCCGAACTGCCGGTGACGGAGAATGTCACCCTCTACAGCTTCGGCACCTATGGCGAACGTGACGCCCAGATCGGCAACAACTTCCGTCGCCCCAACAGCACGGCCAATTTCACTGCTCTATTTCCTGACGGCTATTACCCCCTCAACAATATCGAGGAAAACGACTTCCAATTCGTCGGCGGCCTGCGCGGCACGCTTGCAGGGTGGGACTATGACGTCTCCTCCTCCTTCGGCCGCAACTACAGCCATCAATTCTCGAAGCTCTCGGTCCGCCCCTCGCTCGGCCCGACCGGCCCGACCGAATGGCCCAATCTCGCCAATTTCGAATTCCGCCAATGGACCCACAATGTCGACCTGCATCGCAGCGTCGACATCGGCCTTGCCAAGCCGCTCGAAATCTCGATCGGCGGCGAATATCGGCTCGACCGCTTCCGCACCTTTGCCGGCGATCCGCTCGCTTATCAGCCCGCGACCTACACCTTCAAACCGGGCGACCAGCAATATGACTGGAATGTCGGCCGCGTCGCCTCCCCGGTGGTGCAGGGCGCGATCGTCCTCTCGCCGGCGGACGAGGCCGACATCAGCCGGAAGGTCTATGCCGGCTATATCGACCTTGGCCTCTATCCCACCGACGCCTGGTATATCGGCGCTGCGGTCCGCGCCGAACATTATGACGACGGATCGGGCAGCCCGGTGGGCCTCAAGCTCAACAGCCGCTATGAGGTGACCCCGACACTGGCGATCCGCGGCACGGTCGGCACCGGCTTCCGCGCGCCGTCACTGACCCAGATCGGCTATGCGCAGACCGACGGCCGCACCTCCTCCTTCTTCAACGCCGCGACCGGCCAGACCGAACTGCGCCCCACCGTCGCCAAGCTGGTGACGGCGGACTCGACCGTGGGCCGGCTGCTGGGGGCTAAACCGCTCAAGGCGGAAAAGACCTGGAATGCCGGCCTCGGCCTCGTCTTCACGCCCTCGCCCTCGCTCTCGATCACGCTCGACGGCTATTATATCCGCATCAAGGATCGGGTGGAGCGCACGGGCCGCCTGTTCGGCCCAGGCATCACCGCCATCCTCGCCGCCAACGGCCTGTCCGACATCGAGCAGGCGGAATATTTCATCAACGCCGCCGACACCGAGACCAAGGGCTTCGACCTCGTCGCCGACTATAGCCGCAATCTCGGCGACCTCGGCAAGATCGGCGTGACTCTGGCCTTCAACTATTCCAAGACCGAAGTGACAGACGTCGTCGCCACGCCCTCTCAACTCTTCGCCGCCAATGGCGCGTCACTGCTCGGCGCAGGCTCGGTCTTCTTCGGCGGCGACAAGATCGGCGAGCTGGAAGTGCTCCAGCCCCGCACCAAGCTGGTGAGCACGTTCAACTGGTCGAAGGGCATTTTCGGCCTCAGCGTCACCGCCACCCGCTACGGCAAATATACGCAGCGCACCGCTGCGGGCGATGACCGCCATTTCGGCGCGAAGGTCATCACCGACGCCAGCGTCAGCGCGAAGGTCACCGATTTCGCCACCCTGTCGGTCGGCGCGACGAACCTGTTCGACGTCCGCCCCGAAACCAACGGGCCGGGCAATCCCCAGACGGGGCAGGGCTATTATGGCCCGTCGCCCTTCAACCCCGCAGGCGGCTATTATTATGGACGGATCGCTCTTGCATTCTGACCGGCGCGCATTTCTCGCCGGTGCGGCGGCCCTTGCCCTGTCCGCTTGCGGTTCGGGCGCCAAGGGCGGCCGCACCAAGCTGGTGCTGGGCGACCAGGTTCACCTGCTCCAGTCGAAGGCGGAGGCCGCTCACGCGCTCGGCAATCTCGCCTATGACATAGAATGGGCGAATTTCGTGGGCGCCGCGCCGTTGCTCGAAGCATTGAACGCCGGGGCGGTGGACACCGCACCGGCGGGTGACCTGCCGGTCGTGCTGGCCGCGGCGGCCAAGGTTCCGCTGAAGGTCATCGCCGGTTCCGTCTCCTCCACCCGCGACATCGGCATCATCGTCCCGCCGGGTTCGTCGATCCGGTCGGTCGCCGGCCTTGCCGGCCGCCGTGTCATCGTTTCCAGCGCGCGCGGCAGCATTTCGCACTATCTCCTGCTGGAAGCGCTCAAGGAGACGAAGCTCGACCGGCGCAAGGTCGATATCGGCTTCATGCTGCCCAACGACGCCGCCGCCGCCTTCGCCGCCGGGCGGATCGAGGCCTGGGCGACCTTCGGCACCTATCAGATCGCCGCCGAGCTGCGCGGCGCGCGCGTCCTGCGCGACGGGCAGGGGATCAACACCGGGCTCACGCTGATCGCTGCGTCGCAGGCGGCGCTGGACGATCCCGGCAAGCGAGCGGCGCTGAAGGACGTGATCGCCCGCTTCCGCTCCGCAAGCCTTTGGGCGCAGGCGCACCCTGCGGACTATGCCGCCTTATTCGCCAGGGCGACCGGCGTCGATCTGAAGCTCGCGCAACTGATCGTCGATCGCCAGAACCCGGTGCTGGTCGCGCCCGACGCCGCCGTCATCGTCCCACTGCAGCGCGTGGTCGATCGCTTCCACGCCGATGGCGAATTGCCCGCCCATGTCGATGTCGCCTCGATCGTCGATCCCGGCATCTACCCGGCATGAGCGCGGCTATGCGACCCTTCAGAAATCCTCATTGGGCGGTTCTTCACCGCCTCTCTACACTTGCGCCCAAAGGAGCATCGCCATGGCCACTGTCCTGAAAGACGACCGTTTTCGCCACACCGGCATCAGCGAGGCCGAATGGAAGGTCCGCGTCGATCTCGCCGCCTTCTACCGCCTCTCGGCCCTCTATGGCTGGGACGATTTCATCTACACCCATATTTCCGCCCGCGTGCCGGGCCCGGACCATCATTTCCTCATCAACCCGTTCGGCCTGATGTTCGACGAGATTACGGCGTCCAGCCTGGTGAAGGTCGATCTCGACGGCAATGTCATCGGGGACAGCGACTATGGCATCAACTATGCCGGCTATGTGATCCACTCCGCGATCCACGGCGCGCGCGAGGATGCGCTCTACATCGCCCATTTCCACAGCGCCGACGGCATGGCGGTTTCCGCCCATGCCGAAGGGTTGCTGCCCCTGAACCAGCGGGCGCTCGCCCTGATCCCGCGCCTGTCCTATCATGACTATGAAGGCGTGGCGCTGAACCTCGACGAGCGCGAGCGGCTGGTCGCGGACCTTGGCGACACCAAGGTCATGCTGCTGCGCAACCATGGCACGCTGGCATTGGGCACGTCGCCGGGCGAGGCGTTCAACGGCATCTATCAACTGGAGGAAGCCTGCAAAGCCCAGGTTCGCAGCCTAGCCGTCGGCCGCGATAATGTCCTGATCGCGCCCGAAGCGGCGCAGGAGGAAGTGCGCCGCCAGATCAGCCGCGAGCGCTTGCCCGTCGAGGGCGCCAAGTCCCATTACGACCTCGTCTGGGAAGCCGCGCTCCGCAAGGCGCAGCGCCAGTCGCCCGGCTTCGACGCCTGAGGACCCAAGCCATGACCAAGCGCCAATTGAAGCTCGGCCTCGTCCCCACCGGCGTCGGCGGCCCCGGCGACAGCAACCGCTGGCTCGATCCGGACATTCCGCTGGACGCCAGCGTCAACATCGACTGGACCATCGACATCGTCCGCCAGGCCGAAGCGGCGAAGTTCGACCTCGTCTTCATCGTCGACAGCCAGTTCATCACGCCCCATTCGCCGCCCCATTATCTCAACCGGCTGGAGCCGCTCACCCTCCTCTCGGCGCTGGCGGTGGCGACGAAGCGGATCGGCCTCGTCGGCACCTTCACCACCTCCTACAACGACCCCTTCGGCCTCGCCCGCCGCCTCGCCTCGCTCGACCTCATCAGCAAGGGGCGGGCAGGGTGGAATGTCGTCACCAGCGGCGACGCCGGCACCGCCAGCAATTTCAGCCTCCCCGACCATTTCGACTATGACACACGCTACCGTCGCGCGACCGAGTTTCTCGACGTGGCGCGCGGCCTCTGGTCGAGCTGGGAGGAAGGCGCGCTGGTCCGCGACCGGGCGACTGGCCAGTTCCTCGATCCCGACCGTCTCCACCGCCTCGATCATCAGGGCGAATTTTTCCAGGTGGCCGGCCCGCTCAACATCCAGCGCTCTCCGCAGGGCGAACCGGTGATCTTCCAGGCCGGCGATAGCGACCAGGGCCGCGACCTCGGCGCGTCCATCGCCGACGTCGTCTTCACCCATGCTGCCACGATCGAGCAGGGCCAGTCCTTCTACACCGACCTCAAGGGCCGCGCCGCGCGCCTGGGCCGAAATCCTGACGAGATCGTCATCCTGCCCGGCTTCTTCGTCTATGTCGGCGACACAGATGCGGAGGCGCGGGACATACAACGTCATTACCGCAATCTCGACCAGAGCTTCGACCAGGCGCTGGCCGAATTCGGCCGCCCCTTCGGCTGGCACGATTTCCGACGCTACGATCCCGACGCGCCTTTCCCGGTCGCGGCGCTCGACCATGCGAAGAGCAGCTTCTACACCCAGGCCAAGCGCATCACCGACGAAGCGGTGGCGCAGGGCTGGACCCTGCGTCAGACCATTGAAAAGGCACGCGCCGGTCGTGGTAGCCCGTTCGTTGGGTCGGCGGAGACTGTAGCGAACGAAATCCAGCGCTGGCTTGAGGGACGCGCGCTCGACGGACTCAACGTCCATCTCGGCCACCCTGAACAGTTCACTCGTTTCATCGAGGAGGTGGTGCCGATCCTCCAGTCGCGCGGCTTGTTCCGAACGGAATATGAAGGCGACACGCTGCGCGCCAATCTCGGCCTTCCTGTCCTGCCCAGCCGCCACCAGCGCGCGGCCGCACGAAGGGACGCCGCCTGAACCTATAACAAATTATCGCCGCCGCACCGCCAACTCTCATTGGCGGCGCGGCGCGCGGGCGGCCATCATGGCTTCACCGCAAGGAGACGATGATGGCGACTATCCTGACTGAGCCCCTCAAGACCCGTTATGCCGCGCTTCAGGCCGAGCGCGAACGCAGCTGGCCCGCCGCGCAGCTTGAAGCCAATGCGCGCCAGCGCCGCCTGCTGACCGAGCGTTTCGATCCCGCTGCCATCGCCCAGCCGGGCGATATATTGCCCGACTTAGCCTTCTCGGACGTGGACGGCGGCGACCTGACGATCGACGGCCTGACCTCGGGTGGATCGGCGCTCTTTATTTTCTTTCGCTTCGCCGGCTGCCCGGCCTGCAACATTGCGCTCCCTTATTACGCCGAGGCGCTCTATCCCGAACTGCGCCAGCGCAATGTCCCGCTGGTCGCGCTCAGCCCGCAACGTCCAGATCGACTGAAAGAAATCAAGGATCGCCATAAGCTACCCTTTTTCGTGGCAACAGACACCGACAACCAGCTTGCCCGGCATATCGGTATCGCCTTCGAGCCTGATGACAAACCGTCCCCGCCGCCCGCCGGCTGGATCGGCGAGGTGACCGGCACGGGAACATGGCAGCTGCCTCAACCCGCTGTCCTTCATGTGGGTGCAGACCGAAGGATAAGGTCGCTGATCGTAAGTCCGGACTGGCTCGAGCGGCCGGAGGCTCAAGAGATATTGCGGAAAATCGCCTGAAGCCCACGACGTTCACGCCTGTAGCAACCTGCCCGCGGCGATGGCAGGATGGCAAAAGCGGATTGCGAACGGGGCGATGCGATGACAGCAGCGACACAAGCAAATGGGGCGGCGGTCCGGCATTCGGGATGGCGCGACCTTTGGCGCACGGAAGACTGGTGGGCCATCTGGATCGGCAGCGCCGTCGTCCTTGCCGGAACGGCGCTGTTCTGGGGCGGGGAATCGCTGCGCTGGCTGGCGGTACTGCCGCCAAAATGGAAAAGCCTGGCGCAAGTCGTCGCCGATCTCGCGACGAACTGGCCGCGTTACGGCGCGCTCCTGCTCTTCTGGCTCGCCGTCCTTGGAACAGCGTTCCGGGCCATCGGCATCAGGCTCCGACAGTTCGCTCCAGCCTTCCTTCTGCTCTTCGTGGCGGCCTATGGCATCTTCGTCATCGGCCAGTGGGAAGGTGCTGCCCGCTATAATCTGGAACCACCGCTGATCGCCCTGCTCGTCGGCCTGCTGGTCGCCAACAGCGTGACCGTACCGGTATCCCTCGCCACCGGCTTTCGCGGGGAATTCTACATCAAGGTCGGCATCGTCCTCCTCGGCGCGACGGTGCCTTTCTCGCTGATCGCGCTGGCCGGACCGATCGCTTTGCTACAGGCCTCGATCGTGTCGCTCGTCACCTTCGGGGCGATCTACTGGGCAGCGGTCAGATTCGGTCTCGACCGGCGCTTCGCCGCGACGCTGGGCGTGGGCGGCGCGGTCTGCGGAGTGTCCGCCGCAATCGCAGTGGCGGGCGCGGTCGGCGCCAAGAAGGAACATGCCGCCGTCACCATCACCATCGTCATATTCTGGGCGATCATCATGATCTTCGCCTTGCCGATCGCCGCCCGGCTGCTGGGTCTGCCGACCGGGGTCGCGGGCGCCTGGATCGGCACGTCCGAGTTCGCGGATGCAGCGGGCATCGCGGCCGCCCAGGCCTATGGTGGCCTCGCCAGCAAGGTTCCCGGCATCACCGGCACAGCGGAGCAGGCGCTGCAAGCCTTCACGCTCATCAAGGTCGTCGGCCGGGACGCGTGGATCGGCATCTGGGCCGTCGCTCTCGCCATCGTCGCGACCACTCGTTGGGAAGCGCAGCCGGGCGGCAGTGCGCCCGATGCGAGGGAGATCTGGCGCCGCTTCCCCAAATTCGTGATCGGCTTCTTCCTCGCCTCCGCGCTCGTCACCCTCGCAACCGCCGGATACAACCTCGCCGACTATAACAAGTTCGCGACGCCTGGCCTGATCGCGCCGATCAAGGATCTGCGCAGCTGGGCTTTTTCCTTCTGCTTCCTCAGCATCGGCCTCAATACCCGCTTTCGCGATCTGGCGGCGGCGGGACGCACCCCCTTTGCCGCATTCACCATCGGCGTCGCAGTCAACCTCGTGCTGGGCTATCTGCTGTCCGTGCATCTGTTCGGCGATCATTGGGCGACGCTCGGCCAATGAGTCTGCGCGCCTGTCTGGCCGCGCTGATGCCGACCCGCCCGACGCCGGATTGCGCGCCCTGCCGTCATTTCGCCATCGACGCCAGGCAACTGGAGGCGGTGTTGCCGGGCATCCGGTCGCTATCTTCGGCCTATGCGTCAGTACGCGGTGGCGATGGACTGTGCCTGCGCCACCAGCGCCTGACGAATGGGCGACAACGCTGCACCGATTTCAGCGCGCCCCGCAATCGGCCTCCTGCACCAAAAGGACCGAATGGAGGAACTATCGGTCGGTTGTTTCGATGCGCCTGCGCTCGCCCTCAGGCGCGAAGCAGATTGCCGCTCCGGAGCGACCCCAGGACCGACAGGCTTTTTTCTCGCTCATTGGCCTGTTTGAAATCTTGTCCCGGGCACGAACGGCCCTCACCGCCTGAGGGCTGTTAGATAACCGCCCTCGATATCGGGCAGCGACCGGATGACGCCGGCCGCACGATAGCGTTGGAAAATGGCACGCTGCTCATCGATCAGCCGAGCGTCGATCGGCACGACGGTGCCGAGCGCGGAACCGGCGGAGAAGCGTGCGACCTTGAACGGGATGCCGGTCTCCGCCGACAAGGTCCGGGCGTAGTCGTTGGGATGCGCATGCCCCCAGGCGCGGGCGCGGGCGAGGCGCGCGGTGAAATCGGCCACCGGCGCCTTCTTCTCCGCGATCGCGGCGTCGCTGGCTGCGAGGAAGGCGACGCCGGTCGGAACGCCGCTGCCGTCAGCCAGGATATGATCGCCATTTTCCAGCACGGCGATGCCGACATAGCTGCCCCAGGTCGACCAGGCGTCGATCGCTCCGCTGGCGAGCGCCGCCTTCGCTTCGCCATTGGCGAGATAGACCCATTGCACGTTGGTCGGCTCGAGCCCCGCTTTTTCCAGCAGTTTGAGAGCCAGATCCTGACCGGCCGACCCCTTGATCGTCGCCAGCCGCTTGCCCTTGAGGTCGGCGAGGGCGCGGATCGGCGAACCCCTGGGCACGACGATAGCGGACGCGCGACCGGCCGCCGCGGGGGGCGGCCGATAAGCCGCGATCGCCTTGATCTTCGCGCCGCCGGCATAGGCAAAGGCGAACGGCGCAGCGCCGATACCGCCAATATCGATTGCATTGGCGTCCAATGCCTCGAGCAGCGGAGACGCCGCTGGAAAAAGGGCCCATTTGATCCTGTAGGGCACATGGTCGAGTTCGCCCGCCGCCTTCAGCAGCGCCTGCATGCCGCCCTTCTGGTCGCCGACGACGAGGACGTGGTTCGTCCCCACCGTCGGGGTGGTCTGGCGCGATTGCCAGAAGAGGATGCCGACAAGCAGCACCAACAGGATCGGCAGCGAAGCGGTAAGCCAGGCTCGACGGGTCATGCCGAGTTGTCCGCCGCTATCACAAATCCGCGTAGAGAGGTTCGTCGGCGATCAGGACGCGGTGCAGCAGCCGCGGATAGTCGCCATAGTTGCGCACCGCGTAATGGACCGCGCCGCGATTGTCCCAGAAGGCGACCGAGCCCGGCTTCCAGGAGAAGCGCACCTGAAATTCGGGTCGCTTGTACTGGAGCAGGATCTCGTCGATCAGCGTGCGGCTTTCGGCCAGCTCGACGCCCAATATCTGCGGGCTCTGCGTCAGGTTGACCCAGAGGATCTTCTGCCCGGTCTCACGGTGGGTGCGCACCACCGGATGCGCGACAATCGGGTAATCATGGCCGTCGGCGAGCAGGGTCGGGCGGTAATCATGCGTGACATGGAGCCCATCCAGCCGTTCCTTGAGATCGTCGGACAGGGCTTCATAGGCGAGGTTGGCGTCCACCCAGACGGTGTCGCCGCCCACCGGCGGCAGATCGACCGCGCGCAGCACCGCACCCCAGGTCGGCACCAGCCGCCAGCTGGTGTCGGTATGATAGGCTTCACCCGGCCTGATCTTCGCCCTCGAATGCTGTTTATCGAAGCGGGCGTTGTCCAGAGCCGAGATATTGTGGATCGGGGTGATATTGGGATCGTGCCGGGTGCTGGGATGGGTGTAGAGCGGGCCGAATGCGCGTGCGAAGGCGGCGTGGCTGTCATTGTCGAGTTGCTGGTCGCGGAAGAAGACGACCTTGTATTTCAGTACGGCGGCGCGGATGGCGTCACGCACGTGCGCACCGATCGGCCGAGAGATGTCGATTCCGTGAATTTCAGCGCCGATGGTCGGCTGAAGCGGACGGATGTCGAGATGCGCGGCGATGGTGTCGGCTGGCGATGTAGCCATGGTGCATTCCTTTCCTGCCAGTGCGACTCCCCTGACGGGAGCGACGCGCCGATGGGTAAGTCAGCCAAGCCCGGCATTTCCCATGAATAATTTTTGGACCCTTATGACCAGCGAGCGCGAGTGACGCCTTTCCGCCCTTTTTGCGTCGACCTATTGGCAACGCTCGCGGACGATCGAGAAGTTTCAAAGAATCACGGACTCAAGCCAGCAATTGCATTGAACAAATTCAGCGGTGATTGAGCAGCACTCATTATCTTCCCTCGCGCCAGCGGCCTAGCCTCAGCGCCAACACCGGCAGGAGGAACGAGCATGGGTCACGGGACCGAACGGCAATTGCATCTGGGCGCGATACTGGAAGGCGTGGGCGCCGACCATCACAGCTGGCTCGACCCGGAGCTGCCCGGCAACGCCAGCATCGACATTGGCTGGTATATCGAGAATGCGCGGCTGGCAGAGGCGGCGAAGTTCGATTTGGTCTTCATCGTCGACTCGCCCTACATCACGCCGGACACCGCGCCGCATTTCCTCAATCGGCTGGAGCCGCTGACCTTGCTGTCGGCGGTGGCGGCGAGCACGTCGCGCATCGGCCTCATCGGCACGCTGACCACCTCCTATTGGGAGCCCTATAATGTCGCGCGGCAGTTCGGCTCGCTCGACCATATCAGCCGGGGCCGCGCGGGGTGGAACGTCGTCACCACCGGCCTGGAGGGCGCGGCGCATAATTACGGGCGCGACGCGCATTTCGAGCATGGCGTCCGCTATGCCCGCGCGCGCGAGTTCGTCGAGGTGGTGCAGGGCCTGTGGGACAGTTATGAGGATGACGCCTTCCCCCGCGACCGGGCGGCTGGCGTCTTCCTCGACAAGAGCAAGCAGCACCGCCTCGATCACAAGGGCGCGCATTTCTCGGTCGCGGGACCGCTGGCACTCAGCCGGTCGCGGCAGGGGCAGCCGGTGATCTTCCAGGCGGGCGACAGCGGCGAGGGACGCGCGCTGGGCGCGGCGATCGCCGAAGGCACCTTCGCCGCGTCGCAGGATTTCGAAAGCGGCCGGGCCTATTATGCCGACCTCAAGGCGCGGGCAGCGGCAATCGGGCGCAACCCTGACCTCATCAAGGTCATGCCGGGCCTGGTCCCCACTATCGCGGAGACCGACGAGGAGGCGCAGGCCATCGCCGCGGCGCAACAGGGCAGCCTCAGCATCGACAAGCTGCTGACGCAAGTCGGGCGCGCGTTCAACTATCATGACTTTTCGACGTACGATCTCGACGCGCCCTTCCCGGACCTGACCGGGGTGACGCTCAACAGCTACAAGGGGCAGGCCGAGAGGATCATCCGGGTAGCGGCCGAGGAGAAGCTGACGCTGCGGCAGGCGGCCTATCGCTTCGGCCAGTGGAAGTCCGACTTCGTGGGGTCGCCCGAAACGATCGCAAACGAGATCGAGCGCTGGTTCACCGGGCGCGCGGCGGACGGATTCATCCTGCGGGTGACGCGGCCGGGCGACTTCGCTTTGTTTCGAGAGAAGGTGGTGCCGATCCTTCAGGCACGGGGCCTGTTCCGCACCGACTATGCCCATGACACACTGCGCGGCCATCTGGGCCTGCCTGTTCCTGAGCATCGGCACGCGCAGACGCCGGTCGCCATCGCCGCCGAGTGAGCGACGTCCTGACCCAGCGGTGTGACGTCCTCGTCATCGGCGGCGGCATGGCGGCGGCCTGGGCAGCGATCGCTGCCGCAAAGGCGGGCGCGTCGGTCGTTCTGGTGGACAAGGGCTATGTCGGCACGAGCGGCGTGACCGCGACGGCCGGCCCCAATCACTGGTGGATACCGCCCGATCCGGCGCGGCGGCGCGAGGCGATAGAACAGAAATTCGCCGCTGGCCTGGGCTTGGGCGATCCGGCCTGGATGGAGCGGGTGATCGACACCACTTGGCGCACGCTGCCCGATCTTGCGCCCTATTACCCATTCGGATCGGACGGTAATGGCGGCACCTACTATAGCGGCGTGCGCGGGTCGGAATATATGCGCGGCCTGCGCGCCTATGCGACGGCGGCGGGCGCGCGCATCCTTGACCATCATCCCGCGCTTCAACTGCTGACTGACGACGATGGGGCCGTGGTCGGCGCGCGCGGCCATGCGCGGCTGACGGGCGCGGACTGGGAGATACGCGCCGGCGCGGTCGTCATGGCGACGGGCGGCTGCGCCTTCCGCTCCGGCTTGATCGGCAGCCATGGCAATACGGGCGACGGCTATCTGATGGCGGCGGAGGCGGGCGCGGAGCTTTCCGGCATGGAATTCTCCATCCAATATACGGTCTCGCCCGCCTGGGCGTCGACGCGAACGCTGCCCTATGGCGCGGCCCGCTATTATGATGCGGAAGGCGCCGAGATCGTCGCGCCGCCGCGCGGCCATGCCCATTATCAGGCGCTGGGCGCGGCGCTGCTGAAAGGGCCGGTCTATGCCGACCTGATCGACGCGCCCGCCGAGTTGCCGCCGATCCTCAAGGACATCCAGCCCTTCACTCCCCTGCCCTTCGTCCGCAAGGGCGTGGACCTGTTCCGCGATCGCTGGCCGATCAAGCTGTTCGGCGAAGGCACGATCCGGGGCAATGGCGGGCTGCGTATCGTGGATGACGATTGCGGGACCAATGTCGCGGGCCTCTATGCCGCCGGGGACGCCGCCACGCGCGAGCTGGCGACCGGCGCGATCAGCGGCGGGGGTGCGGTCAACAGCGCCTGGGCGCTGACGTCGGGCCAGATCGCGGGCGCGGCGGCGGCGCGGCGGGGGCTGGCTTTGAGGGACAGGCCTGCCGGGATGGTCCACGCGGTGGGATCGGCGGGGATCGCGCCGGCGTCCGATGAGCGCACCGTCGATCGCAAGGCGATCGAGGCCGATGTCGATTATCATATGAACGGCTATCAGCATTCCCTGTGGCGGAGCCGCACGCAACTCAGCGAGTCGCTGGCGCTGCTCGACGCGCACTGGCGCTCGATCGGCGATCATGGCCGGTCGGAAGGGCTCGCGCTGGTTGCATTGCGGGAGACGGCGGCGCTGACCGCCACGGCGCGCTGGTGCACGGCGGCCGCGCTGGCCCGTAACGAAAGCCGGGGCATCCATGTCCGGGTCGATGCGCCTGCGCTCGATCCAGCGGGCGGGGTGCGGCTGCTGACCGGCGGGCTGGACCGGGTGTGGACCCGGCCCGAAGGCCGCGCCTATGCGGAGGCGGCGGAATGATCGCGCATATTTTCGAGGATCTGTGCGACGGCTGCAACCGCTGCGCCGCCGTTTGCCCGACCCATGTGTTGGACCCCGGTGACCGCGTGCCAGTGATCGCGCGGCTGGACCAGTGCCAGACCTGCTATATGTGCGAACTCTATTGCGGGGCCGACGCCATCTATGTCGGGCCGGACTCGCGGCAGCCGGAAAGCGTCGATTCGCAGGTGATCCGCGCATCCGGGCATTTGGGCCGCGTCCGGCGCGACCATGGCTGGGACCGGCCGGACGAGGCAGGGCATCTGGATCGATATCGGCTGCTCGGCCCCCTGTTGCAGGAGGGCGGGGAGAGTGCCGCGCGGCGCTATCGCGCCCTGACCGCAGGTGAGTTGGACGTCGCCGATTGAGAGAGTTTTCCGGTCTTATTGGGGATCGTCATGCCTCAAACCGCACGGCGACTGATAGACGTCGCATCTCCTGAATAGGGGTGATCCATGTCCATGTTGCTGTCCCGTCGTCACGCCGTCGGCCTTCTGGCCGGCTCCGTTCTCGCCGCCTGCGCGGGTGATGGCTCCCGCCAGAAGGGGAAATTGTTCGTCGGCGACCAGCGCGGCGGATCGCGCGTCGTGTTGCAGGGAGCCAAGCGGCTGGACGATGTGCCCTATGAGATCGTCTGGTCACAATTCCCCAATGCCGCGCCGCTGCTGGAGGCGCTGAACGCCGGCGCGATCGACAGCGGCATCGGCGGGGATTCGGCCTTCATCTTCGCCGCCGGCACCGACGCGAAGATCAAGGCGATCGGCGCGCAGGCGACGCGCGGCATGGGGCCGGCCGTGCTGGTGCGGCGGGATTCGCCGATCCGGTCGCTCGCCGACCTTGCGGGACACAAGGTCGCCACCCCGCGCGGGTCGATCAGCCACAATCATGTCCTTGCCGTGCTGGAAGCCTATGACCAGCCCTATGACGCAGTGAGCTTCGCCTTCCTTTCGCCCTCGGATGGGCGCGCGGCGTTGCAGAGCGGCGCGGTCGATGCGTGGGCGATCTGGGACCCCAACGCCGCCATGGCCGAGCAGGAAGGCGCGCGCATCCTGCCCGGCAAGCAGCATCTGGTGCCCGGCTATGGCCTGATGTTCGGACGCGAAGGCGCGATCGCCGACAAGCGGGCCTTGCTCCAGGACTATCATGACCGCCTCTACGCCGGCTGGGCGTGGGCGGCACGCAACCGCGATGCCTATGTGGAGCTGATGCACAAGGATACCGGGCTGGCGCTCGACATATTGCGCATTACCCAGAGCCGGGCGGACCGTTTCCCGGCCAAGGTGGACGACGCGCTCATCGCCCAGCAGCAGACGACGGCCGACCGCTATTTCCGCGCCAAGGTGATCGACCGCAAGCTGGACGTGCGGCCGCTTTTCGACACCAGCTTTTCATGAGCCGCTACTCGGCCGCCCATTGGGGCGTCTATGAGGTCGAGGTCGATCCGGGCAGCAGCGCCCCTCGCCTGTCTCCGCTGCGAATGGACCCCGATCCCAATCCGATCGGTCTCGATCAGCTCGATGTCAGCATGACCCGGCTGCGGATCGCGCGTCCGGCGATCCGCAAGGGCTGGCTGGAGGGGTGCAGGCGCGAAGGACGGGGCGACGAGCCCTTCGTCGAACTGCCGTGGGACGAGGCGCTCGACATCGCCGCCGCCGAGATCGCGCGGGTGCGTCGCGACCATGGCAATGAGGCGATCTTCGGCGGCTCCTATGGCTGGTCAAGCGCCGGCCGCTTCCATCATGCGCAAAGCCAGCTTCACCGCTTCTACAATATGCTGGGCGGCTATGTGCGCAGCGTCGACAGCTACAGCCTGGGCGCGGGCCGCGTGCTGATGCCGCACATCGCGACTAGCATGGACGACAGCAACGCCTCGCACACGAGCTGGGACGTGCTGGAGGCGCATTGCACCCTGTTCGTGAGCTTCGGCGGTGTGCCGCTCAAGAACACCCGCGTCTCCTCCAGCGGCGCGGGCCGTCATCGCGCGCGCTCGGGCCTCAAGCATCTGCGGGAAGCGGGCGCGCGGATCGTCAATATCGGCCCCGTGGGCGACAATCTGGGCGCCGATGACGCGAGCGAGTGGATACCCATCCACCCCAATACCGACACGGCGGTGATGCTGGCGCTGGCCTGGGTGGTGCTGCACGATCCGCTGTTCGACCGCAGCTTCCTCGACAGCCACACCGTCGGCTTTGACATTTTTCGCGCCTATCTGCTGGGGGAACCGGACGGGCAGCCCAAGACGCCCGAATGGGCCGCCGCGATCACCGGCGTGCCCGCCGCGCGCATCGCGGCGCTTGGCCATGACCTGCTGCGCCATCGCACGATGCTCAACTGCGCCTGGGCGTTGCAGCGCGCCGCGCATGGCGAGCAGCCCTTCTGGGCGCTGGTGACGCTGGCCGCGATGGTCGGCCAGATCGGGCTTCCCGGCGGCGGCTACGGCCTTGGCTATGGCGCGATGAACATCATGGGCAGCACGCATCCGCGCCTGCCCGGCCCGGCCCTGCCGCAAGGGCGCAACGGCGTAACCGCCTTCATCCCCTGCGCCCGGATCGCCGACATGCTGCTGCGTGCCGGAGAGCGCTTCACCTATAATGGCGGCGTCCATCGCTATCCCGACATCAGGCTGGTCCATTGGGCCGGCGGCAATCCCTTCCACCATCACCAGGACCTGGGTCGCTTAAGGCAGGGCTGGGCGCGGCCCGACACCATTATCGTGCAGGAACAATATTGGACCCCGGTGGCGCGACAGGCCGATATCGTCCTGCCCGCGACCCTCTCGCTGGAGCGCGACGATATCGGCTTCGCCACACGCGAAGGGCTGTTCGTCGCCATGCGCCAGGCTATGCTGCCACAAGGCGAGGCGCGCGACGACTATGCCATCTTCGCCGCGCTCGGCCGCCGCCTCGGCGTGGAACAGGCCTTTACCGAAGGTCTCGATACGATGGGCTGGCTTCGCCGCCTTTACGGCGAAAGCGCCGACAAGATCGTCGCGACCGGAATCACCCTGCCCGACTTCGACCATTTCTGGGAAGAGGGGCTGATCGACCTGTCCGCCCATGACGCCCCCTATATCATGCATGGCGATTTCCGGCGCGATCCGGCGGCGCACCCGCTGCCAACGCCATCGGGCAGGATCGAGATTTTTTCCGAGCGGATCGCCAGCTTCAATCTTCCCGACTGTCCTGGCCATGCGGTGTGGCGCGAGCCGTTCGAGTGGCTCGGTCATGAGAAGGCCAGGACCTATCCGATCCACCTCCTCTCCGACCAGCCCGAGCGGCGGCTGCACAGCCAGCTCGACGCCAGCCCCTATAGCCGGGCGGGCAAGGTGGCGGGGCGTGAGCCGGTCTATCTCAATCCCGCAGACGCGGCCGCGCGCGGCATCGCCGATGGCGATCTGGTCGAACTGTTCAACGATCGCGGCCGGTGCCTCGCCGGCGCGATCCTGAGCGACGCGATAATGCCGGGGGTTGCGCGGCTGGCGACCGGAGCCTGGTTCGATCCCGGCCCGGACCTTGAACGCCACGGCAATCCCAATGTGCTGACGCTCGATCGCGGGGCGTCAGGCCTGTCGCAGGGCTGCGTAGCCCAGACCTGCCTGGTCGAAGCGCGGCGGTTCACGGGCGAACCGCCGCGCGTCACGATATTCGATCCGCCTCAGATCCTGCCGCGCAGCGTCAGCCCGTAAAGGCGTGGCTCGCCGATCGCGGCCATCGCCACGCCATAGGTCGCGTTGACGCTGATCGTGTTGTAATAATCCTTGTCGAACAGATTGCGGACCCAGACCGACACGTCCCACCTGCCGTCCGAGCGGCGCAGCCCCGCATGGGCGCCGAACAGCGCATAACCCGGCACGCGCGAGAAGGGATCGAGATTGACCGAAGCGAAATAGCTGGAGCGGTAGCTGCCGTCCGCGCCGACATAGAAGTCCTTCTCGCCGCCGGTGGGATGGACATACTCCACCGTGCCACCCAGCGACCATTTGGGCGCGCCCGACGCCTGGCGGCCCGACAGGTCGATCGAGGTCCGGTAGCTGTTCAGATAATCGGGAACCGCGTTGGCGTAGCGCGTATATTTCGCGTCATTATAGGTCGCGGCGAAGGTGGCGCTCAGCCCTTCCATCGGCGCGAAGCGGGCGTCGAGCTCCACGCCGCGCGACCGCAGCGTGCCGACATTGGCGATATAATAGGCCGCCGGGCTGACCTGCGTATTGGCGTAGTTGGCCTGATAATTCTGGTCTTTGGTCCAGAACAGCGCGCCATTGAGTTCGATCGCGCCGCCGGCGAGGCGTGACTTAACGCCCAGCTCGAACGCATCGACCTTTTCGGGCTTCACGAAGATGTCGACGCCCAGCGTCTGGCGGACGAGGTTGATGCCGGGCGACTTGTAGCCGCGCGAATAGCTGTAATAGGCGTGGACATCGTCGGAGACGTCATAGGCCGCGATCAGCGTTCCCGACAGATTGTTGCTGTTGTCCTTGGCATAATAGCGGGCGACGGGCGCATAGGCCGCGCGCAGCGCGATGGCGGTGGCCTGGACCGCCGCCGGCAGCGCGCTGATCGGCGTCACGTCGCCGCGCGCCTCCGCGTCGTAGAGGCCTGTCTTGTGCTCATAGGTGTAGCGCAGCCCGCCCGTCAGGCGGAAGCGGGGCGAGATGTTCCAGGTCGCCTGCCCATAGGCGGCATAGCTGTGCGTCGCCGGCACGACATGGGCGAACGCCTCCAGCCCGTCGAGAATCGCCGATGGCAGCGACGACACGGCGGCCGTGGGGGTGTTTGGCGTGCGAAGCCAGGCGACCGCGTCCCTGCCATAGACCGTCCGCTGCTTGTCGTCCGCCTCCTGCCAGAAGAAATAGAGGCCAGCGCTGAAATCGACCGTGCGCTTGCCGGTGGAAGCAAGGCGGAACTCCTGGCTCACCTGCTGCTGGTCGGTATCGACGATGCCCAGGATCGAGACCTCGGCGCCGATCTGGTCCCCATCATAATTGGGTATCCATTTCCAGTTGCGATAGGCGCTGATCGAGGTCAGCGTGACCCCCGGCAGATCCACGTCAAGCTGCGCCTGGAAGCCATAGCTCGGCATCTTGTCATATTGGCTGCTGTCGAGATCGACCTGCCGGTCAAAGGCGTTCACGCTGCCCGGCACATAGCCCACATCAGCCGCGCGGCGATAGAAGCCGCGCACCTCCGTCCCGTTGCTCAGGGTCGTAGGCAACACGCGCGCAATGCTCTGGAAGCCCACATCGCCCTTCTGGATCGAATAATCGGCGATGAAGCGCAGCCGGACATTGTCCGCCGGCTTGTAGAGCAGGTCGAAGCGCGCCGAATGATTGTCGAGATTGTCCCAATCCTCATCATAGACGGTGTTGCGAATGAGGCCGCTGCGCGACGTGCGCAGATAGGATATACGCAGGGCCAGCGTGTCGCTGAGCGCGGCGTTGAGGCTCACATAGCCCCGGAAATAGTCATAATTGCCGTAACCCGCCTCGGCCCTCGCGCCGTTGGTGAAGTCGGGCGCGCGGGTCTTCACGTCGATTGCGCCCGCCACCACATTCTTGCCGAACAGCGTGCCCTGCGGGCCGCGCAGCAACTGGATGCTTTCGACATCGATGAGATCGGTGATGACCGAGCCCGTGCGCGGCCGGTAGACGCCGTCGACATAGAGCCCGACGCCCTGTTCCAGACCGTCGTTGGTGCCGCCCGAGTTGGTGCCGATGCCGCGGATCGTGATCGTCTGGTTGCGACCGCTGAAACCCTGGATATTGAGGCTCGGCAGCTGCTGGATCGACTGCTTGAGATTGAAAGCGCCCTGCGCCGCAATCGTATCGCCGTTGATCGCGCTGATGGCGATCGGCACTTTCTGCGCATCTTCCTTGCGATATCGGGCGGTGACGACGATGCCCTGCACCGCCGCCTCGCCGCCCTCGCCCTCCGGCGCGGGGTTTTGGGCGAAGCTGGCTGCGGGCAGCGCCAGCGCCGCCGCGCTGCCCAGCAGGGCCAGGATGATATGGGCTGGACGACGATACATGTTCTTCCCCTTGATAAGTCGGGGACCGCATAGGGAAGGACAGCCCATCGCATCCAATGCGCATCGCACGGCATCCTATTGCGAATGCGAAAGTGTTGAGCATTGCTCAACGATGAAGGTGCGGCGCTACATATAGCCGGCGGACGAAAGCGCGGCTTTTTAAGAGGGTTGCCGGGCCTGCATCGTTCCGGCGCTGTTTGGCCAGCGCGGCTCATAATGACTTGAAAATTTCTCAACCCGCTCGCCGGCCTGTTTGATAACCGCCGCGTTGCGCTATGGCCGCACCCGCGACGGGAGACATCAGCATGCACTATCGGACCTTGGGGCGGACGGACATTCAGGTCAGCCTCATCTGCCTCGGCACCATGACCTGGGGTTCACAGAATAGCGAGGCGGAGGCGCACGCGCAGCTCGATTACGCGATCGCGCAGGGCGTCAATTTCATCGACACCGCCGAAGGCTATCCCGTGACACCCGTCAGCCGCGAGACGCAGGGCAGGACCGAGGAATATATCGGCAGTTGGCTCGCCGCGCGCGGCAAGCGCGACGACATCATCCTCGCGACGAAGGTGGCAGGCCCCTCGCGCGACCGCGTGCGGGAATTTCGCGGCGGCAACAACCGGCTGGACCGGCGCAACATCGAGCAGGCGATCGACGACAGCCTGAAGCGGCTGCGGACCGACTATGTCGATCTTTATCAGATCCATTGGCCCGACCGGCCGGTGCCCTCCTTCGGCGCGCGCGGCCTTGCCGATATCAACGACGCGCCGGAGGTCGTGCCGATCGAGGAGACGCTCGACGCGCTCGCCGGTCTCGTGAGGGCCGGCAAGGTGCGCCATGTCGGCGTCTCCAACGAAACGCCCTGGGGTGTGTCCGAATATCTACGGCTGGCGCGCGATCAGGACCTGCCCCGCATCGCCTCGATCCAGAACGCCTATAATCTGCTCAACCGCACGTTCGAGGGTGGTCTCAGCGAATTTGCGTTGCGGGAAGGGGTGGGCCTGCTCGCCTATTCCCCGCTGGCAGGTGGCAACCTCACCGGCAAATATCTGGGCGGTATGATCCCGCCGGGTTCACGTCGCGACGTCGCAAAGCAGTTTGGCCGCTACGATCTGCCGGGGCAGGCCACGGCCAGCGCGCGATATGTCGCCGTCGCCCATGCCCATGGCCTCGATCCGGCGCAGATGGCGCTCGCCTATGTGAACAGCCGTACTTTCGTGACGGCCAACATCATCGGCGCGACATCTGTGAAACAGCTCGAAGCGAACATCGCCAGCACCGACATCGTCCTCTCGCCCGAAGCCGTCGCGGCCATCGAAGCGGTGCATCGGGAGATTCCCGACCCCTGCCCCTGACCGCCCCGGCCGAGCGCCGGTTGACGGCAACCCGCCCATCGCCAGCCACGCGGTCCCCCCTACCCATGAGCGGCCATTTCGCTCCGATCAGCAACGCTCAATGATTGAGCCGGCCTTCTTTCAGGCACAGCAAAGTTCATTATACATTCTCTACTAAATTAGTAGTTTTTCCGCCAAGGGTGTAAGCCGTTGGGGGGCATTGTTCCGATGAGACGATATCGAGGCGTAATCCTCAACCGGCAGCTCTTGTCCATGTGTCGATCGGCGTAAGCCGCCCTGAGCGGCGCGACGCCCGAGCCTCAGCCAAGAAGGATATCCTATGCCGGCGATCAATCGGGAGTGGCTGCGCGCAGCCACCGCCCTGCCTGTCGTTTCGTTCGCTCTCCTGTCGATCCAGCCAGCGTCGGCAACGGAAGAGGCAGACCCTGTGGAAGCGCCGGACGCCGGCAGCGGCCTTGGCAACATCGTCGTCACCGCCACCCGAAAGGAAACCAGGCTCCAGTCCACGCCCGTCGCGGTCACCGTGATCGACGAGACCTTTCGCAGCAACCAGAATGTCCTGACGACCCGCGATCTCGCCGGGCAGATACTGGGGCTCTACACGCCGCCGACCGGCATCACGCCGCTGACCAACACCTTCTTCATTCGTGGTATCGGCAACAGCGACCCGATCTTCGATCCGACGGTCGGCGTCTATGTCGACGACGTCTATCTGCCCCGCGCGATCAACGGCATGTCGGACCTGACCGACATAGAGCGGGTCGAAGTGCTGCGGGGTCCACAAGGCACGCTGTTCGGCGCGAACTCGGCCGGCGGCGCCATCCGCTACGTTACGCGCACGCCGAGTGATAAGCTCGACGTGCGGGTCGATGCGGGCTACGGTAATTACCAGACCTTCAACACCCATGCCTATGTCGCCGGTCCGCTGGTGCCCGGCCTGCTGGCCGCCAGCATCGCATTCGCGCATGACGAGCATGAAGGCTATACGTGGAATCCATCACTCCAGCGCCGTGTGAATGACCAGAACACGGACGGCGGGCGAGTCAAGCTTGTCCTCACGCCGTCCAGCACATTGAAGCTTACGCTTTCCGCCGACGGCACGATCGACCGGTCGCAGGCGGCGCAATATGTCGCGACCACCTATAACGCCGTGCCCGCCTTGTCCGGCTTGGGCGCCATCACCGGCGGTACCCTATTCAGTCCGACGCAGTTTTCCACGTTCAAGAACAATGTCAGCTACGCGGGACGTTTCGGGGTCAACCGTTCACACTCCGGGGGCATCACGGGCCGGATCGATTTCGATCTGGACCCGCATTTATCGCTCCATTCGATCACGGCCCTGCGCGGCTTCGACCAGGATCCCGTCAACTACAACAACGATGGCCAGAACCGCCTTCCCTACAACAGCGCCCAGCCCCGCCGGATCGACATTTCCGACAATTACATCGTCTACAAGCAGAAGAGCTTCACCCAGGAACTGCAGTTGCAGGGCGACTGGAACCGCTTCGATTTTACCGGCGGCCTCTATTATCTGGTTGAAAATTTCCGCAGCAACCGCATCGGCTATGTCACTGGCCTTCCCGCGTCGGACACGTCGCTGCCCGCCGCACCTTTCGACCAGATCGGCAAGACCATCACCCGCAACTATTCGGCCTATCTGCAAGCCAATTATCGTCTGACCGATCGGCTGACGCTGACAGCCGGCGGACGCTACATCACCATACGCCGGGCGTTCGATTTTCAGGGCGTCAATTATGATCTAGACGGCAACCCGATCGATCCCACTCTCTATCCGCAGGTCCGGACAGGCGGCGCGATCCCGGCGCTGGGGGTGAACGTCGCGCCAAGTCAGATCAATTTCACCAATGCGGGGGTGCTTAACCGCAAAACCTGGCACGCCTTCACGCCCAAGGCGGGCATTTCCTACCAGGTCACGCCGGCCATTTTCCTGTTCGCAAGCTATTCTAGAGGGTTCGATGCGGGCGGCTTCAACAATCGCGCGCTGAACCTGGCGACAGCGCTGCCCTATGCGCCGGAAACGGTGAACACCTATGAGGGCGGGTTCAAGAGCGACTGGTTCGACCGAAGGCTGCGCATCAACCTGACGGGCTTCTACAATGACTACAAGAATCTCCAGACATCGGTATCGGCCTTCAGTCCGATTTCCGGGACCTATGTCAGCACGCGCGGCAACGCGCCGGCGGCGCATACCCAGGGCTTGGAGCTGGAAACATCCGCACAGCCGGTCGACAATCTGTCGCTGGCGTTCAACGTCACGTACCTCAAGACGCGGTTTGACGACTATTCTGCGCCGGCCCTGGGAACGGTTCCAGCCTACAATTACACGGGCAAGGCGTTTTCGGGCCAGCCAGAATGGCAATATTTCGCTTCGGCGGATTATGGCATCCCGATCGGCGGCGTCGGCACGATCAAGCTGGGCGGCAGCGTCAACTGGCAGACATCCTATTTCTCCGACCTGCTCAACAGCCCGCAATACCGCATCGGCGGCAAGCATTTCGTGAACGGCTTCATCGGCTTCGCCACCGCGGACCGGCGCTGGGATTTCACGCTGACGGCCCGCAACATTGGAAACGCCTTCTACTTCTCAACCCTTTCACCGGTCGGCACGCCACTCAGGGCCGGCCCCTTTGCGGGCACGCAGCTTGTTCAGGGCGCGCAAAATGCGCCCCGGACCATCTTCTTCAAGGTCGCCTACAGATATTGAAGATCGGGAGATGGGGGGCTTGGAAATCTGCCGGGGAAGCAGGATGCGCACTCGTCCGCGTGCGGCCGTCAAAAGATCGCGTTGAGATTGAACGAAACGTACCGCGTCCATCGTCCTGCGGTGGCATTCGGCGCGTCCCGCAAGAACCTCCCCTTGGACAGCAGCAGGCCGTCGAACTCGAACTGCAGGCGCTGCGGTACGAGCCAGTAACGGATGCGACCCTCCAGCTGGTGGCCGACAAAATCACCGGCCCTTCCCGTAGCATCGCGAACACCGGTGGATGAGAAGCTGTCCTGGCGCGACGCAAGCCACATGGGCCTGTAGACCGCGAACCAGTCGAGGCGTCGACTGGGTTTGGCTTCAAACCTTACCCCGACGGTTTCGATGTTGGCGCGTGCAAGCGCGTTATAGAGGCCCGCTGGAGCAAGATCGGCACGCCGCATGCCGAAGAGCGTGTCGAAACGGCCGAACTTCCCACCCGGTTTGTCGCCACTTGCCCGGTCATATTCAATTGAAAGGCGGGGCGTCCAGGCGCCCGGGAAGGTATAGCCCGCATCGACGTGAATGAAATTGGCAGCGACGCTTTGACGCGCGGCCATAGGCGACGCCGAGATACTTACCGAGCCTGTCTGGTAGAAACCTTCTATCTCGTAATCGAACTGTCCTGGCTTGGGATCGAGCATCACCCGGCCACCGAATGTGTCGAGCGAACGATCGCGAGTGGGGCGGCCGGGAGCATCGCGCTCGCCCAGATGAAAATAGGATAGCTCGAACATCGCCGGGCCGATCGCGTTCGCCCGGCTCAGCTGGCCGCCCCATAGCACAAGATCGAAGCTCTCTTTATCGAGCTTCACCTTCGCCGAACGCACATCATCGAGAGCGTCGGGCAAGCGAATTTGCGGCAAGGTATAGATGAAAGTCCCTTTCAATCCACCCTTCGCGGAAAGATCAACTTTCAATCCCGTGTAGCCGTTGGTCGTGTTGCGATAATCGTCGGCTGCCACCAGCCGGCGGGAACCCAGATTGAGCATCATCCGTCCCGCCGTGATCGTGATCTTCGACCGGTCGCCAAGCGGATCTGTCAACGTGCCGGCAATATAGGCCTGTACCGGTTCGAGCGCATTGACCTCATTCGTCGATACAGGCGTCCCGACGCGATCACCCCAAACCCGGCTGTCATAGAGCTCGACAGCCACCTCTATGTCGGACTTGCGATACCGAGCCAGCACATTCGTGCGGAGGTTCACCATATCGTCGTTCTTGTTGAAGCCTATACGGGCTTGGCCGTCGATTGCCTCATAGCGCAGGCGCATCGCTCCCGAGATCGAAAACCCCTCTTTGGCCTCTTGGGCCCGGGCAGGGCTGGTGTTGGCTGCAAACGCTCCGCCTGCGGCCAAAACCCATCCCGCCCGCATGACAAGTTTTTCACGCAACATATGATATACCTATTCAAAAATATACATAATGAGATATAGTAATATCATGAAACGCGCAACGCCCCCTGTGGAGTGGATTGCTCTACTCCACCAGCTTCCGACGAAACCGCCCTATCTGCGCGTGAAAATCTGGCGTCGCCTGCAATCGATCGGCGCGGTGGCAATCAAGAACGCCGTTCATGTGCTGCCGAAGACGCAGGAGCACGAAGCAACTCTTCAGGAACTGCTGAATGAGATCGTCGCCAGCGGGGGCGAAGCGATCCTGATAGAAGCCAGGCTGCTCGCCGGCATGAACGATGCAGACATTCAGGCGCTTTTCGATGGCGCGCGGGATGCGGATTATGACGAAATTACGCAAAGCGCCCGACGTCTTCTGGAAACCGGCCCCGCCAGCGGAAGCGAAATTGCGCGGCTTCAGAAACGAATGAACGAGGTTTTGGCACTCGACTATTTCGGGGCGCGACGCCGTCAGGATGCCGAAGTTGCGCTCGCGGAACTGGATCGCCAACGCTATGAGCATCCTGATGTCAGCCGCACCGAGCCTCTTGCCGAACAACCGCCAGACCTGAAATCGAAAGTCTGGGTGACACGCAGCGGGGTTCACGTTGATCGGATCGCATGTGCCTGGCTTATTCGCCGGTTCGTCGACCCGGAGGCTGTCTTCAAATTCGTCGATGCTCGCAGCTATCTGCCGGGTCCAGGCGAACTGCGCTTCGACATGGCTGAAGCAGAATTCACCCATGAGGAAGATCGATGCAGCTTTGAGACGATCATGCTGCGAGCGGGTCTTTCCGATGATCCTGCCCTCGCCGCCATCGGCGAAATCATCCATGACCTCGATATCGCCGACGGCAAGTTCAACCGGCCGGAAACAGCGGGACTGGGAGCGATCCTTTCGGGGGTGTGCGCTTCCACCGACGACGACCTTCAGCGCATCGCCCGGGCGGGCGAAGCGCTCAACCAGTTCCATGCATTCTTCAGCGCCAGGGTGACCGAACAATGACCGCTGCTCCATTTGCTCCTGCTGACGCGCCGGTCCAGGGCACAGGCGATCACGGCATTCCGTTCGCCGAAGCGGCAGGCGTGTGGGCGCGCATTGCCGCCCTGAGCTTTGGCGGGCCTGCCGGCCAGATCGCGGTCATGCACCGCATCCTGGTTGAAGAGAAGAAGTGGATCGGGGAGGAACGCTTCCTGCATGCGCTGAACTACTGCATGTTGCTGCCGGGCCCCGAAGCGCAGCAGCTTGCCGCCTATCTCGGGTGGCTGCTGCACAAGACCAAGGGCGGGCTGGTGGCCGGAGCCCTGTTCGTCCTGCCCGGCTTTCTCGCCATTCTTGGCCTGAGCTACATCTATGTGCTGCTTGGGCAGACCCCGCTGATCGAAGGATTGTTCTTCGGCCTCAAGGCTGCCGTTCTCGCGGTCGTCATCCAGGCCGTCGTGCGCGTGGGATCGCGAGCGCTCAAGAACAACGTGATGCGAGGAATAGCGGCAGCGGCGTTCGTCGCTATCTTCTTCCTCGACGCGCCGTTTCCGTTGATCGTCCTTCTTGCGGGCATCGGTGGGTATGTTGGCGGGCGCGCCGGCCTTCCTGCGTTCAAGGGCGGCGGCGGCCATGGCCCTGCTGGCGGCAAGATCGTTCATGACGCCGACACTGCACTGGGCGAAGGCCTTCCGGACCATGCTCGTCCCAACCTCTCCTGGTCGCTCAAAATCTCGGGCGCTCTTCTCGTCCTTTGGCTCGCTCCGGTGATAGCGCTGCTCGTCCTTGCCGGGCCGGACAATGTTTTCACTCAAATTGCCACATTCTTCAGCCAGATGGCGGTCGTGACCTTCGGCGGCGCTTATGCGGTGCTCGCTTATGTCGCACAGGAAGCGGTCGGCACCTATGGCTGGCTGACGCCCGATGAAATGCTCAATGGCCTGGGTCTTGCCGAAACAACGCCAGGGCCACTCATCATGGTCACGCAATTTGTCGGCTTTCTGGCCGCCTTTCGCGAAGCAACAGGCCTCTCTCCGCTGCTCGCTGCAACGCTGGGCGCGATCCTCACCACCTGGGTAACGTTCGTGCCCTGCTTCCTGTGGATTTTCGCCGGCGCACCTTTTGTCGAGCGCCTGCGCGGCAACCGTGCGCTCTCGTCGGCGTTGACGGCGATAACGGCGGCAGTGGTCGGCGTGATCATGAACCTCGCCATCTGGTTCGCCATCCACACGCTCTTTACGCAGGTCCGAACTATCGGCGGCGTTGGCAGTGGCTTCGACGTGCCTGTACTGTCATCGCTGAATACGCCCGCACTCGTCCTGGCCATGGCCGCCGCGCTGGCTGTTTTCAGGTTCAAGATTGGCATGATCCCGGTTCTCCTCGCTTGCGCGGCCTTGGGTTCTGCTTACCTCCTGATCGTGTAACCGGGAGCTTGGACTCGACCAAACAGCGCCTTTTGCCCGAAGCGGTCGCCATTCGACTTTTGCAACCGGAAATCTGCCGGGCAGGAGCGTACATCAGCGGACTGGAACCGGCACGGGGGGAGGCGGAGCCCCCGATCGCATCGCACGCCAACGGCGATATTGCGTGATCTTGGCGGTGTCCGGATCCTCCCGGCCCTGCAACCAGAAAGAGAACCAGTCCAGATTGCGTTCATAGACAGCGCGCCGGTGGATTGGCTGCCACTTTATATGATATTCGTCGGGATAGACATGCATCTCCACCGGCTTGTTCTGCTCGTGAAGGGCGCCGAATGCTTCGAGCGCCAACCGGAATTCGTTGTCGGCAAGCTGCATGAGCAGTGGCGTATCGATCCGGGCCGCGTTGCGGGCCAGCGACATGTCGCGCCAGAAGTCGGGATTATCCTGCGTTGCAGGCGGATAGCCCATGCCGTGCAGCCATTCCGCCCAGGCGATGCCGCCATAGGTCGCGGTGGTGTTGGGCTCCATGCAGCAGGTACTCAGCGCAGCGGCGGCAAAGGCCTTCGAGTTGATCAAAGCGAAGGCCACAGTCGACGCCCCGTCACTCAGGCCTGTAATCCCGACGCGTGAAGGATCAATGTCGCCCCGATCGACGACCATCTGAACACCGGTGAGAACTGAAGACAGCAGGCTGCGGCGTTCGCCCCAATCCTTTTGGTTCGCCGCATTGATCTCGTACCATGTCTTGAGCTGCGGGAATGCCGCAGCGAAGAAATTGGGCCGCTCGGCACTCAGCACGGCAATGCCGCGCTGGGCAAGCAGGAAAATCGGATAATCGTCCCCGGTGCCACCGCGCAGAAAGCCGTCGCTATGATATTGCACGACGACCATGGGCAGTTTCTCTCCGGGCTTGTGCCCCGGCGGCAGGACCAGATCGCCCCATGCTTCCAGGCCAAGATCGTTGCGCCATTTGAGCCGAGTGACGGAACCCAGGCGGATGCCGGAAAATTCGGGATTGGGATCGAAAATGGTGCACATTCGGCCGTCCGCAGTGTCGATGGCAACCACCTTTCGCGGCGTGCTGCTGTCTTCGCGGGTGCAGACTAGCTCGGCACCAGCCATCACGCAGCCGTGCAGCACGTCGGTTGTGCGCAACAGGGCGGTGGTACGGGCAGCGCCGGGTCGCCAGCGATAGAGCGCCATCGCTTCCTTGGCCCAGCCTTCCCGGCGCAGAATGAGCACCGATGCGCCTTGCCACCAGAGGGAGACGATTCCGCCCGCACAGGCCTCGGCGTCGCAGCGCCGACTGCTGTCGCCGTTCGTGACAACGAGCCTCGCGGGCGTCAGCGGCGAACTGTCCGGACGCTCAAGAAGCGCTTTGCGGCCGTCATCGCTGATGGCTTCCGGATCCACCGGCATGTCGGCAGGTGCGGCGCGTTCGACTGCCGCTTGCTCTGCGGCATCTGCAGGCATAACCGCGCCAGTACGCAAATCGACGGCGCTGACGTCCAGCGCTTCGGTGGCCGGGGTGAGCGGCCGTGCGGAAATCTCGGGCGAGACCCTGCGGTCGTACAGCCACCCTGACTGGCCCTCGCGATCAAGCTCCTCCCGCACGGCCGCCGCTCCCTTGCGCGTGCCATAGAGCAGCCGGGTCCCATCCTTGCTCCAGGCCACGGCTTCGACATCGACGTCCGAGCGCGTGATCGCGCGCCCGCCGCTTCCGTCCGCCTGTGCCACCCACGCCTGCGTCACGCCATGATCGCGCCGCAGATAGGCTAGCCTGTGTCCGTCGGGCGACCAGGACGGAACGATGGTGCGCGTTGCGCCGCTCGGCAGGTAAAAGCCGCGCTGCACGTCCATGATCTTGATGAGTTCGCCGCCCCGATCAACAATATCTGGTGAGCCGACACCCGTCAGTCCGCTGACGACCAGTGCGCGGCAATAGCTGTTCGTCGCGAGATCGGCGCGGTTGATGATATAGGCGATACGACTGCCGTCCGGCGAGACCGCGAACGGGCTCGGGCCATTGAAGACCGCGGAATCGGGATCGCCGATCTCGCGCAGCTGGATGAGGTCCGCTGCTGTAAGGTCGCGTTCCACGGCACTCGATGCTTCATGCGCGGGCAGCACGTCTTCGCAGTTCGCCCAAGCCGTGGCGGGAAACAGCAGGCACAAGGCCGCAAGGCCGAAGCGGTCCCTTATATTGGCGCTCACCATTGCCGGGTGATCCCGAAAGCGATCATCCGGCCGACAGGTGAATAGTTGGTCGAATCGTAAGGCGTGTCGTAGGGTATCGAGGTCGGGATCGGATTGGGCTTGTCGTTGAACAGGTTCTGGACCGACAGGCTGAATTCGAGCCCTCCGAGCGGAGCCTCGGGATCAAGCCGGTAGCGTGCGGTGAGGTCGAGCGTGGTCATCGAACCGATGCGCACGGCCGGTGTCGAGCGGGTGTCACTGACACCGCCGGTGTAATTGCCGTTGGCCGCCAGAGTGAGATTGCCGCCAGTCCATGAGACCGCAGCCTGTCCGCGCCAATGGGGCGGATTGAAGATGGTGCCGGCAAGGTCATAGATGGGCTGACCAGCGCTGAGTTGCTGGTCGCTTTCGAGATAGGCGATGTCGAGTGAGAGGCGCAGTCGCTGGTCTGGCGCAATTGCGGCATTATAGCTCGCCAGCACATCGACGCCCCTCGCGCGCTGCCGACCGGCATTGAGATTGGCATTGTCGACAATCGCGACGACGTTCGCCGGATCATAGGGCACGCCGGTGATGTTGAGGAAGGTGCCCGCACTGGCGATGGCGGCCGCCTGTTGAGTAGCGCTCGGGTTGAAGATGATCTGGTCGCGGTAGATGGGATTGCTCAAGGCCTGGGCCAGCAAGGTGATCGGGGATACGATCCGGTCGCGATAGCGGACGCTGAAATAGCTGACCTCGAGACTCGCGCCCGGCAATGCGCGCGGATGCAGGGCAAGCGTGGTCGACCAGGTCGTCGCCTTTTCCGGCTTGAGATCAGGATTGCCCCCGAGGATGAGAATGGCGCCCGCGCTCGCCGACGTCCCGGTCGCACCCAGCGCTGCGGGAGGAAACAGGTAGACCGCGCGCGGCTGATATTGCTGATAGAGCGTTGGCGCCCGGAAGGATTTGCCCCAGCTTCCCTTCAGGCTGATATCGGGCGTCATCGCCCATGACAGACCGAGCTTGGGCGTGGCGACTTCGCCGATGCCGGGGTAACGCTCATAGCGCAGGGCGGCACTGGCATCGACCTTGGTCATGAGCGGCAGATTCTGATCCGGGCCGATCAGGGGGAGGCTCAATTCCCCGAAAGCGAACAGATTGTCCTGGGCGGCGACGGTGTTGACCGCGCTCCCTGACCCGACGAACCGCTGGAAGCCGATGTCACGATAGCCGCCGCCAACGGCGATCTTGGCGATGCCGCCGGGCAGGCGGAAGAGGTCGCCATTGGCATTGATCTCGACCGATTTGGCCGTGTTGCGATAGAAGCTGGGGCCGGAATCGCTGCAGACCGCAAGGGCGCATTCGACCTGATGATAGTCGACCCGTTCCTTGCCGTAGGTGCCGCCAAGGGCGACCTGCCAGCCGCCGGACAGATCGAGCGTGAGGGTCGGCGCGACGCCAAAGGACTCGTCGATGGACGAGAAGGCCGCCTTGCCTTGATCGAGATCGCCACCGGCCACCGTGGGAAATGTCAGGTCACTCCAGCGGATATTGTAAAGCCCATCGACCGAGAAGGTCAGGCCGCCGCCCAGGTCCTGATGTCCGCTGGCAACGACGCTGTGGTGGCGCAGCGCCGGGTAAAGATCGAGCCCCGGGGAGCGTGTCGCGGCGTAGGACCGCTGGCTCGCGCGGATCGCAGTGTTGCTGCCATATTCATAGGCCGCGAACAGCCCGCCTGATGCCCATGTGCGCCCGACGAGCGCGCCATATTGCTGCTGGAAATCGCCGCCGTCGGTCGTACCGGCAAGACGCGCGCTGGTTTCGAGGCCATCATAGTCCCGGCGCAGGATGACGTTGGCGACGCCGGCGACCGCGTCCGAGCCGTAGATCGCCGAGGCGCCGTCTGGGACGACTTCGATGCGATCGACGGCCGACACCGGGATGCCCGAAACATCGACGCTCTGCCGAACAGCGGTATAGGCGAGCCGCCGGCCGTTGAGCAGCGTGAGCGTCGCATCGCTTCCCAGGCCGCGCAAATTGATGGACGATCCGCCACCCACGTCGACGCCACTGGCGTCGGGGACATTCATGCCGATCCCAGGATTTTGCCCGCCTCCGAAGCTTTGCGGAATACTGCGGACAACGTCGCCCAGGCCAGCCTGGCCGGAATCGCGGATATCTTCCTGACCGATCCGGACGACCGGCGAAGCGATCGCGGCACCGCGCAACCGGCTTCCCGTGACGACGATATCCTGCCCATCATTTGTCCAACTGCCGTCACGGCTTGTGCGGGCCGGCCGCACGGCAAAGCCGCCATCGACGGGCGTATAGGCCAGCCCGGATCGATCGAGCAGGATGCGCAGCGCTTCCTCGACCGTGTAGGAGCCGTGAAGCGCCAGGGCCTGCTTGCCCGCCACGATCTTGCTGTCGACCAGCACGGTGATGCCGGATTGAAGTGCCAGCGCCTTGAGCGACGCGCCCAAGTCTTGCGCCGGCACTTCAAAGGAATGGCGCTTTACGTCCTGGCCTCGCGCGACCGAAGGGCCCGCCACCAGCGCCACGGCAGCGATGCTGTTGAACAGATATCTTGCGTCAAATCGAACCATTACCCTGTATCTCCCCCCTGGCCACGTCGTGGCTGGTTGGCGGGGAGACGCCGGGTTCTAAAAACCCACGACAGATTTTTTCAGCGAAAGGTCAAAACGTCCTACGGAGCGGGGCGAAGAAGGATCACGCCGGGATCGGTTCGGTCGATACCAAGCCCGAATGTCGCCGCCACGGCCCGGGCGAAGGCGTCCGGATTGCGCACCTGGAAGGCGCCGGTAACCGACAGGCGCGCCAGCCCAGGCTCGGCAAGGCGTATCTGGATGCGGTTGTAGCGGTTGACGGCGGCGACTGCATCGCCAAGCGGGTCACCGTCCAGCGCCAGCATGCCGGACACCCATTGGGTTTCGCCTGCCAGAGTAGGACGGGGCATGTCGACATTGCCCAGGTCTGCGGTCTGCCCTGCGGCAAGCGTTCGGGCTGGACGGGAGGTCGCGTCACTTGTGCTGGTGAGATCGACCCGCCCCTCGATCACCGCCACCACAGGACTGCTGCTCTCTACGCTGACGTCGAACAGCGTGCTTCGTGCAATGACAGCGCCGCCAGGAACCGTAACGGTGAAGGGGCGCTTGCTGTCCGGCGCAACGCGAAAGCGCGCGCGGCCTCGTTCCAGCGAGACTTTCCGCTCGCTTGCGGAAAGGGTGACACGCACGCGCGTGGCGGTGTCGAGCGTGAGCTGCGATCCGTCCGCCAGCGATATCCTCCTGATTTCGCCCAGCGCGGTTTCGTAGGTCGCGGCTTGCGCCGGAGAAACCAGCTCGAGAGGAGATCCATAGCGCAGCAAGCCGACACTGCCGATCCCGAGCAGGACGACGACGCCAAGGCTGGCAGCCGCAACATGGGTACTGTGCCGCATCAGGAAGGGTGCGCGAACCAGCTTCCGCGTGCGGCCCACGTCGCTGTCGGACAGTAATCGGCTTTCCTGCCAGTGGCGCTCCGCCTGTTCATAAGCGATCCGGTGACGCGGATCGGCATCCATCCAGACGGCGAAGGCCCGCTCGACATCTGGTCGAGCAGGTTCCTGCCGGCGCGCCAGCCAGTCCCCGGCGGCATCCCGAATGGCGCGCGGTATGGCACGGACTTCGTCAGCCATGATCGCTGAGGTGCCGCCCCAGTTGCTTGATGGCCCGGCTCATCTGCTTTTCCACGCCTCGCACGCTCAATCCCGTCTGTTCCGCGATTTCGGCGTAACTATAGCCATCAAGGCGGCAAGCGAGAAATATTTGCCGGGTCAGCGGCTTGAGGCGCAGGACGGCCTGTTCGATACGGGCAAGGCGGTCGCGGGCCTCCAACGCGGCGACAGGATCCCCGCGTCCAATTTCGACATCGTCGATCGGCACATGGTGAGACTGGTGATTGCGGGCGGCGGCGCGGGCGTGATCGCGCAGGAGATTGTGCGCGGCCTCGCGCAGATAGGCTCCGGGCGCATGGATCGCGACGGCATCGGTCTGCGCGCGCGCGACAAGACGGGTGAAGACCTGCTGGACGATCTCCTCGGCGCGGTCGTCCGGGGCGCGACGATCGAGGAAGCGCAGGAGCCGTGGCCGTTCGGCACGATACATTTCGTCAATAGCAGTCGCCATCGAAGGCACGCGATCATGCGTCGGCGGCAGCGGCTCGCCTTCGTCGAGCGGCAAGCGGGCTGCCCCTAGCGCAGGCCGCATGGCTTGCGGCGCAGTGCGCCGATCCTGGCTGTGGATCGCATCGATCACATCTCCTCGTTCTGGCGAGGCGATGCCGGCGAAAGCCGGGTGTTGAGAACATGCACGAGCACATGCGCCAACGCCTTTGGCCGCGAACGGCTTGGACATGCGCGTCGGCCACCCGGCCGCACGATGGCGGATCCATTTCGTCTCGCACGAGGTTCTCACGCCTCGGCGCCATGCATCAATGGCGCGCCTTCAGCTTATCGCAGGTCATCCAAGACGCAAGCCCGGCTCTGCGGGACAAGGCGATTTAAGGCTCTGAACACGCATAATATCCATCAAATCGAGCAGCGTCGCTGCCGATGATTTTTTCTTGTCGGGTGTTTCTGAATCCAAGCGTCATGGAATGATCGCGAAACGGCTTTGGGCTGCGGATCGGCAGCTTCCGGCGTCCTCAGGCATGTGGATTTGGAGCGAAAGACTGTTCGATGGATATGCCCGCCACGCAGTTGGTCCCTGCATTGCTGTCCCGTACCGAACTTCACGCCCTGGTTTGGGCCGAGCCTCTCCGTCACCTCGCAAGACGCTTCGGCATTTCGGATCAATGTCTCGCCAAATTATGCGACCGTTTCGATATCCCGCGTCCTCGGCCTGGGCACTGGAACAAGGTCGCGGTCGGCACGGAGATCGCCATGCCGGTCCTGCCGCCCGCGAAAGCCGGAATGGACGAGACCATAGAAATTACGCCCCAGTCGGCTGGAGGCACGGCAATAGAGGGAAGCGCTGCTCTTGCGGCTGCCCGACAGAATGGGAAAGCGGTGCGCGTGGCGGAGCGGCTCTCGGATCCGCATCCTATCATTGCCGGATGGCTTGCAAATCGGAGGGAGGCGATCGCCAGGGGAAGGCTGGTCTATGACATCTGGCCCAACCGGCCGGTCCGGGCCGCGCCTTTCACGCCCGTCGAACGGCGTCGCCTCAGGATATTGGACGCCCTGTTCAAAGCTTTGGAGGCAGAGAAGATCACCATTGCCGAGACGGACCGGCATGGTCCCGTTGCGCGGAGCGGACAGGACGAGATCGCGTTTCAACTCAGGCCCCGGCTCAAGGAAGTGCGCCAGCTCCTAACTCTCGAAGAGAGACGGTGGCATGGCTCTGGCAGGCAATACAGGCGAGAACTGGTCGAGACGGATGTGCTGGTCTTCGAGATCAAGCGTTGGTTGCCCGGCGATTTGCCACGCATCTGGCACGACGGCCCGAAGGGCATGATCGAGGACAAGGTGGGCGACATACTGGCGACCGTGCTTGCGGCATTCCCGATGATGGCCGCAGCCCGGGAAATGGCCGAAGAGCGGCAACGACTGCGGGAGACAGAGAAACGGAAGCGCGAGATGTTGGCGCAGCAGCTCAAGCTCGATCGCGACCGCTTCCGATGCTTCCTCGAGCAGGCCGGCAGATGGCGCGAAGCGGGACTGGCGCGGGATTTCCTCATGGCGCTGCGTGCCGCGATGCCGGACTCTTCATTGGAAATTGGCGGCAGGCCTGCCACCGAGTGGCTGGAATGGGCGCAAGGGCATGTGCAGGCCCATGATCCGCTCACCCAGGATTCGTCCGCCGTCTTCCGGTCGATCGCCGAAGTGACGGAGAGTACCTACCGTGATCGCTAGGTTGGGAGCCTCAGGCGCGTCGGAAATTGGGCTTCAGAACCCTCGCGCCGTCGCGCATCTCGTCGAGCTGATCCGACCAGTACTGCATCATCCGCACGCGCTCGTCCCAATATTCGCCGCGCGTGTAGGCACGCCGGATGGCGTTGGTCTCCATATGGGCGAGTTGGCGCTCGATGGCGTCGGGATTGAACTTGCCCGTTTCGTTGAGCAGCGTCGCTGCCATCGCCCGGAAACCGTGCGCCGTCATCTCCTCCTGGCCGAACCCGAGCGCTCGAAGGGCCGCGTTGACCGTATTCTCGGACATCGGGCGACGCGGCGAGCGGAAGGAGGGGAAGCAGTATCGTCCTGTGCCCGTCAGCTCCCAGAGCTGCTCGAAGAGCGCGGTCACCTGCGTGGACAGCGGCACGCGGTGCGGCCGTCGCATCTTCATCTTCTGCTCGGGGATGTTCCAGACCGAGCGGTCGAAGTCGAATTCGCTCCACTCGGCCTGGCGCAGTTCGCCCGGGCGTACGAACAGATGGGCCGACAGCCTGAGCCCAAACAGGGTGATGGCATGGCCGGTATAGCCCTCGATCGCGCGCATGAGCTCACCCGCGCCCTTGGGCGTGGTGATGGCAGCGAGATGCTTTGCCTTGGGAACGGTCAGCGCGCCGCGCAGGTCACGCGCCGGATCGGTTTCGGCCCGCGTGGTCGCGATGGCGTAGCGGAACACGCGGCTCAGCACGCTGCGCATCCGCCGCGCGCTTTCATATCGGCCGGTTGCCTCGATCGAACGGAGCACGGCAAGCACTTCCTGGGCGGTGATCTTGGCGACGGGGCGGTTGCCGATCCTGGGATAGGCCTTGGCAAGCAGCCAGCGGATTTTGCGCAGGGTGATCTCCGCCATCCCTTCGCGTTCCTGCTTGGCAACCCATTCCTCGGCGACCAGCTTGAAGCTGTTTTCTTCGGACAGCATCGCGCGGGCTTCGGCGAGCTTGGCCTCGTGCGAGGGATCGAGGCCGGCGGCGATCAGCTTGCGGGCTTCGTCGCGCCGCTCGCGCGCATCGGCGAGACCGACGTCGGGCCACGCGCCGAAGGAGAGCGTGCGCTGCTTGCCGAGATAGGCGTAGTTCAGACGCCAGAGCTTCCTGCCGTTCGGCTTGACGAGGAGATAGAGGCCGGCGCCGTCGGTGAGCTTGTATTCGCGCTCCCTCGACTTGGCGCTCGTGACGGTCGTCGCGAAGAGTTTTCCCATGGTATCGGCCCGTCCATAAAGGGCCTTCGATACCATGCAGGATACCATATTTGTTCCCGATTGGTGCCGGATCAGCCCGGATTTGACCGGACGGTCTTAGCACAAAAAACGGCTGAAATCAGCCACTTTCGGGATGTTCCCGGACGCTGCCGGAAGAACAAATGGTGCCCAGAAGAGGACTCGAACCTCCACGACCTTGCGATCGCCAGCACCTGAAGCTGGTGCGTCTACCAATTCCGCCATCTGGGCACGGGGTAGGTGGGCGCGATTAGCCGTTGGTCGGGGGGCTGTCAATCATATCCGCCGCATAATTTTTCTGACTCCGCGCATCAGACCTTCTAAAGGGTCGGGAAAGACTTTCATCCCGCAGGAGGATCAGATTCCGGATATCCCGCCATCGTCGCCCCCTTCCTTCTTTCCGCGCCCCGATGGGCTGAAGCTGGCCTATCGCCATCGCGCCGGGAAGGGCGCCACCATCGTTTTTCTGCCCGGCTATATGTCGGACATGGAAGGCGGGAAGGCTGTTGCGCTGGATCGATGGGCGGCGGACACGGGGCGGGCCATGCTGCGGCTGGACTATGCGGGAAATGGCGCGAGCGAAGGGATGTTCGAGGACGGCACGCTGGCCAGCTGGCGCGACGATGCCCTGTTGCTGATCGATGCGCTGACGCAGGGGCCTCTGCTGCTCGTCGGATCGTCCATGGGCGGATGGCTGGCCCTGCTGATCGCGCTCGCCCGGCCGGATCGCGTGGCGGGGATCGTGGGCATAGCGGCGGCGCCCGATTTCACGGAGTGGGGCTTTTCGCCAGCCGACCGGGCGATGCTGGCCGCGCAAGGGCGCCTCGTCGAACCGACGCCTTATGGCGATCAGCCCTATGTGACGAAGCTCGGCTTCTGGGAATCGGGACAGGCGCTCAGGGTGCTGGAAGGCGAAATCGCGCTCGATTGCCCCATCCGCCTGCTCCAGGGTCAGGCCGATCCCGACGTGCCGTGGGAAATCGCGCTGCGGATCGTGCGGCAGGTGCGTTCATCCGATGTGCAGACGCTGCTGATTAAGGACGGCGATCACCGCCTTTCGCGCGACAGCGACATCGCCTTGTTGATCCATACCGTCGCCAGCCTGCTGGACAATCTCTGATGCCCTTCCTCCTTCCCCTGCTACTGCTGATGCCCCAGGCCTATGATCCGGAGATCGAGGCGGTGATGAACCGCAAGCGCAAGGAGGCCGTCGAAGCACGCGCCGCCGCTGCGGAAAGCGCGCCCGCGCCCCGGACATCGGAAGAGGCGAAGGACGGCATGATCCCCGTCCCGCCCAAATATGCCGCACCTTTTCAGGCCTGCATCGACGCCGCGCTCCAGTCGCCCGAGCAGGGAGTGGCCTTTGCCGAGAAATGGCGGATCGAAGGCGGCAACTTCTACGCCCGGCATTGCATGGGCTTTGCCTATGCGCGCGCGGAACGCTGGGCGCCCGCCATCGTCGCGCTGGAACAGGCGGCGGACGAGGCCGAACGCACCGGCGAAATGGCGCAAAGCGCGCGGCTCTGGGCGCAGGCGGGCAATGCTGCGCTGGCGGGGGGAGACGCGGCCAAGGCAAAGGCGGATTTCGACGCGGCGCTGGCGCGCGGATTGCCCGACGGGATCGAAAAGGGCGAGGCGCATCTGGACCGCGCCCGCGCCCTTGTCGCGCTGAACGATCATCAGGGGGCGCGGGATTCGCTCGACATTGCGCTGGAACAAGCGCCCAAGGACCCGCTTGGCTGGCTGTTGTCCGCCACCCTGGCGCGCCGCATGGGGGAAATGCCTTTGGCGCAGGCGCATATCGCCCGGGCCGTTCAACTGTCGCCCGATGACGCCTCTGTGGCGCTGGAGGAAGGCAATATCGCGATCCTCACCGACCATGCGGATGTCGCGCGCTCGGCCTGGCAGCGGGCCGTCAAGCTGGCTCCTGAAGCGCCCGCTGGCAAGGCGGCGGCGGATAATCTCACCCGCCTCCCGCCCGCGCCCTGACCGCTCAGTTCAGGTAGAAATCGACGGTCGTGACGACGCGTACCTTCTTGTAGGGCGTGTCGCTCGACCCCTCCGCTTCGCCGTCGCGTGGCTCGATGGAGAAATAGCCCTGCGTGGCGCTCTTGATGCCGCCAACGCTGGCGCCGCTGTCGCGCGCGAACTGTTCAGCGGCGGCGCGCGCATCTTTGGTCGCGGCGGCGACCATCTGCGGCTTGACGTCGTTGAGCCTGGTGAAACTGTAGCGCATCCCCGATCCCTCCTGCACCGTCACGCCGCGCCGGACGAGGTCGAATTGCTGCGCCACGGCCCGCTGCGCGCGGGCAATATCGGTCGTGCGGAGCAGCATCCGCTGCGTGATGGTGATGTTGTTGACGCCATTGTTCATATATTGGTTCACGCCCGCGCCGATCGGCGTCAGCGCATCGGCCTTGAAGCCGAGGCTCGCGAAATAGGCTTTCAGTTCTTTCGTATTATTGTCGATCTCGGTCCGCACCGTGGGCAGGTCGAAGCCATTGGCGGAATAGCTGATCGACCATGTGGCAAGGTCGGCGGTCACATCCTTTTCCGCAAGGCCGCGCACGGTGACGGAGCGATCCGCCGCCTTCGCGCGCTTGAGCCCATCGCCCAGCAGATAGCCGCCGCTCACCACGCCCAGCGCCAGCAATCCCGCGCAGCCCAGCAAAACCTTGTCCCGCATTTCCAGCGCCATGCCGATCCTCCCTCTTCCTTCACGGACCAACCCGTCCTATCTTGGAAAGGTTCCTGCCGCGCCTGAGATGAACCGTTGCTTATCGTGACGAATGGAGTTTCGCTTGCCCAAATATCTGCACACGATGATCCGCGTTGCCGACATCGACAAGACGATCGCTTTCTTCAACCTCCTCGGTCTTGAGGAGCAGAAGAGGGTTGATAATGAGCAGGGGCGCTTCACGCTGGTTTTCCTGGCCGCGCCGGGTGACGAGTCCGCGCAGGTCGAACTAACCTACAACTGGCCCGCGCAGGACGGCAGCGCGCCGGAAGATTATACCGGCGGGCGCAATTTCGGCCATCTCGCCTACCGGGTCGAAAATATCTACGAGACGTGTCAGCGCCTGATGGATGCCGGCGTGACGATCAACCGGCCGCCGCGCGACGGGCACATGGCGTTCATCCGCACGCCTGACAATATCTCCATCGAACTGTTGCAGGATGGCCATCTGGAACCGGCCGAGCCGTGGGCGTCGATGCCCAATACGGGAGTCTGGTAAACCATGCTGGAAGTCGTCCGCGTTCCCGTCCTCTCCGATAATTATGTCTGGCTGATCCACGATCCGGCCAGCGGGGATACGGTCGCGGTCGACCCGGCGGTGGCGGAGCCGGTGCTGGATGCCGCCGCGCAGCGGGGCTGGACCATCGGCCAGATCTGGAACACGCACTGGCATGGCGATCATGTCGGCGGCAATGCGGCAATCAAGGCGGCGGCGAAGGATTGGGGCGGCTGCACGATCACCGGCCCGGCGGCGGAGGCCGCGAAGATCGGCACGCTCGACCGGACGGTCGGGGAAGGGGACAGCGTCCGCATCGGCGATCATGTCGCGCAGGTGATGGCGGTTCCTGCTCATACGGCGGGCCATATCGCCTATCATCTGGCCGATGACGGGATCATCTTCGTGGGCGATACGCTGTTCGCCATGGGCTGCGGCCGCCTGTTCGAAGGCACAGCGGCGCAGATGTTCGCGAATATGCAGCGCTTTGCGGCCCTGCCGGGCGACACCACCGTCTATTGCGCGCATGAATATACGGAGTCCAATGGTCGTTTCGCCCTGACCGTCGAGCCGGACAATGCCGCCCTGCGCGCAAGGATGGAGAGCGTCGAGGCCGCGCGGGCGCAGGGGGAGGCGACCGTGCCGACCACCATCGCCCTGGAACGGAACACCAATATCTTCATGCGCGCGCGCGACGTGGCGGAATTGGCGCAAAGGCGCGCGGCAAAGGATGCCGCCTGACGGTTTTTGCTCTATCCTGGCGTCTTGAGAACAGGAAACAGGAGAGTCGTCATGCGTCTCGGGATCATGCTTGCACCGCTGTTGCTGGGGGCTTGCGCGGGGAGCTATGAAGCGCCCCGGCTGACGGAAAAGCAGACGGCGGAACTGGAAAAAGCGCTCGCTGGAAAAGTGCCCGGCGAAAAGGTGAGCTGTGTCACCATGCGGCCGCAGGGCAGTTTCCGCGTCATCAGCGGCAATATCGTCCTCTATAGGATGAGCAGCAAGCTCATCTACAAGAATGAGTTGATCGGCAGTTGTCCCGGTCTGACGCGCGGCGACACGATGATCATCCGGCCGTTCGGATCGCAATATTGCCGGGGCGACATCGCGAGAAGCGCGGACCTCACGATCGGCATGACCACGGGAACTTGCGCGCTGGGCGACTTCACCCCTTATCGCACGCCGGGCAAATAGCGTTCGCTTGGCGGTTATGGGGCGAGCGGATGGCCCGCTTTCCTCATCCCGTTCTTCCTGAGTAGCCCCTGAGCCTGTCGAAAGCCCGTATCGAAGGGCTGATGTCGCGCCAGACCCTTCGATACGGGCTTTCGACTTGGCGCGGGGCCAAGCTTATCCTGAGCGACTGCTGTCAGCAGTCAGTCGAAGGGCTCAACCCCTACTCAGGGTGAACGAAGTGACGCGGGGAATTTCCCTCATTGGCCCAAAACAGTCCCCAGCGCCTATAAATCTCTACGCCTTATAAAGCGCGTCCAGCCGCTCCTGATAGCGTTTGCGGATGACATGGCGCCGGATTTTCATCGACGGGGTTAATTCCTCATTCTCGATGGAGAAGGGCTCGTCCGCCAGGATGAAGCGCCGCACCCGTTCGATCACGGACAGGTCCTGGTTCACCCGGTCCACCGCCGCCCGCAGCGCTATCAGATAGGCCGGATCGCTCTCGACCCCTTCAACGCCCTTGCCCTGCGCCGCTGCCCATTCGCGGGTCCATTCGGCGTCCGGCACGATCAGGCCGACCAGATGCGGCCGCCGGTCGCCCGACACCATGGCCTGCCCGATTTCGGGTTGCAGCGTCAGCATCCCCTCGACCTTCTGGGGCGCGACATTGTCGCCCTTGTCATTGACGATCAGGTCCTTCTTGCGGTCGGTGATGCGGATGCGCCCGCGCGCATCGATCTCGCCAATGTCGCCGGTGTGCAGCCAGCCGTCCTTCAGCACCTTTTCCGTTTCCGCCGGATTGCGCCAGTAACCGTGCATCACCAGTTCGCCGCGCGCCAATATCTCGCCATCCTCGGCGATTCTGACTTCCACGCCATCCAGTGGCGGGCCGACCGTGTCCATGGCGATGCCGGCGGCGGGCCGGTTGCAACTGATGACCGGTCCCGCCTCCGTCTGGCCATAGCCTTGCAGCAGCGTCAGCCCCATCGCCTCGAAGAACAGCCCGACATCGGGATTGAGCGGCGCGCCGCCCGACACCAGCGCCTTCATCCGCCCGCCGAAGCGCTTCGCCACCTTGGGCCTCAACGTCCGCGACAGCAGCGC
>Ga0180223_1000265_pt1 | contig 80667 bp, 81 predicted proteins | sample eDN5th30CKraftOP_FD_151337 | JGI IMG/M metagenome (GOLD analysis project Ga0180223, IMG submission 151337) | Enriched Organic Plus compost microbial communities from Emeryville, California, USA - eDNA 5th pass 30_C Kraft OP (version 2) (version 2) ...
GCGCGGGAGCCGGTGCTCGCCATAGAGCGGTTGGAAAAGGCCGGGCAGACGCGCCTTGCCGCCATGCTCTATCGCGAGCTCGCCGAAGAGCTCTCGAGCACCGGTGAGCTTGCGCTCCTGGCACAAAAGGCGGAACGGCTGGGCGATCACTATCTCGCCCTGCGCGTCGGCAAGATCGCCGCACGGCGGGGCATGGAGATCGGCGTGCTCGCGCATCCGGTCGGCGCGATCCCGGAAAAGGCCTCGATCTCCGGCGCCGGCAAGGCCCTTGCCTATGCGATCGCGCGCCAGGAAAGCGAGTTCAACGTCGGAGCCGTTTCCCACGCGGGCGCCCGCGGACTCCTGCAGCTCATGCCGGCGACAGCGCGGATGGTGGCGAAGAAGGCGGGCCTGCCCTACTCCGCGACAAGGCTGACCTCCGATGCCGGCTATAATGCGACGCTCGGCGCCACCTATCTCAGCGATCAGCTCGAACGCTTCGACGGTTCCTACATCCTCACCTTCATCGGCTACAATGCCGGCCCCAGCCGCGCCAGCCAGTGGATCGAGCGCTATGGCGATCCGCGGGGAAAGCCGATCGAGGAGGTCGTGGACTGGGTCGAGCGCATCCCCTTCACCGAGACGCGCAATTATGTGCAGCGGGTGATGGAGAATTATCAGGTCTACAAGATGCGGCTCACCGGCCGCTTCGAGATCGTGGACGATCTGGTAAGCGGGCGGCAGTAACCCCTCGGTGACCATCTGCAGAGCGGGAGGAGGCTTCCTCTCGCTTTAAGAGTTCGTGCGCCTTTGCTCACGGGATGAAGCCAACTTGGATGCCTGCGTCCGCGCTGCGTTATGCCGAAACGCGGTGTCCAGTTCCCGATGTCCCCGCTCCCTGTCGCAAGTCCAGGGCAACCAAGGCCGGTCCAACTTTTCGTGGCGCCGCGCCCTTCAAAAGAAAAACCCGGCGGGACAAGCCTGCCGGGTCTTCAAGCTTCTCTTCTAACCTAGATTAGAAGTCGCGCTGCAGGCGCAGGAAGCCGTGCCACTGGTCGCCGTCGGTGACGACATCACCACCCAGAACATCCACCGTGCCGTCAAACTTGGTGTAGTTGATGGCCAGCTTGGCGTTGAAGTTCTCGACGATCGCGTAGTCAATCGTGGCGCCGACATTGATCGCGTTGACTTCTTCAGCAGTCAGCTCACCATGACCGATGTTGCTGAAGTACTGCGCACCGAGCGAGGCCTTGAGGCGCGGGTTGAACTGGTAGCCGATCAAGCCGCCGGCCGACCACTCAGCACCAATCCGCGGAACGTCGCTGTCCAAGTCGAAGTTCAGCCCGTCGAGCACGTCAACCGAGTAGTAGTTGATGCCGCTCTCATAGGTACCGATGGCTTCGAGCCACAGGGCCTGCGTCAGGTTGAACTTGCCGATCGCCTTGAGGGCGAACTCTTCGGCGGTGGCGTCGTAGGCGCCCCACACATTCAGGCCACCCCAGCCCTGCGTGATGCCGAACTTGCCGACCACATTCGGGGTCCAGTCGTAGGCATCATCGACCTCTTCGAGAGCGACCGCGGCCGAGAAGCCGGCGCCACCTTCGAAGGTGTAGCGGATGAAGTTGGCACGATCCGCACCGCCGCGATCGAACTCGGCGGAAAGGCCGGCGTCATACAGCGAGTCGGCAACACCCAGAGAGAGGCCGCCCAGCGAAATGATCGCCTGCTGCACGCGAGAAACGCTCGAGGAAAGGCCCTGCGAAAGCGCGTCGCCCTCGTTGATGCCCTCGATGATCACCGGATCGGTGCCCTCAGCCTGGAAGCGCAGCTCGATGAAGCCGCCCAGGGTGCCGTACTCGGTTTCCGAGCGGGCGTCGAGGGTCACGGTAGCGCGGGTCAGCTTGTCCCAGCCATCCTGCTCGGTGAAATCGCCGTCAGAAAAGCCGATCTGGTAACGGACATAGCCACCGATCTTCAGGCAGGTCTCGGTCCCCGGAATGTAGAAGAAGCCTGCGCCGTAGACGTCGCAGACGCGCACATATTCCATCGGCTCCGGCTCCGGAACGACGATGGCATCGGCCGCCTGGGCGCCCGTCGCGACTGCTGAAAGAGCCGCGGAGCCAATCAGAAGGCTCTTGATGTTCATTTCTGACCTCCAGTCAAAGGTTCTAAAATAAGGGTCTGGGTATCTTTTGCTGAAGGACAGCGTTCCCTGCCCCATCCCCGAAGTTTGAAAAGTTGCGCCCCCAGGCGCCCCTTCTCCGCAGCCGACATTACTTATGACGCAGCCGCGTTCAACCACCATTGCCGGCGAGACGGAGCCCGCACGACGCTATGCAGGGGATCTGTTGCACAAAAGCCACGATCTGACCGTATGGGTTCACCATTCGGTAACCATATGTGCCCGGTTTTTCCTTATAGGGCTCTTTAAACGGCTCCCTTTGACCTTCGGCAGGTACGAATCACACCGGGTACATCGCCTGTCTGCGATTCGGTGATCCACCTGTCGGGCCGAAATTGAGGGGAAACGATCTGATGGTCCAATAAGGCCCAGCCTTCCCTCCCCGGCTACGCAATTCGCATGTTGGAAACGTTTGTCCGCCTTGCAATCCTAGGGGGTTGCGGTTATGTCCGTGGCACCGGAGAGGTGGCCGAGTGGTCGAAGGCGCTCCCCTGCTAAGGGAGTAGGCTCCAAAAGGGCCTCGTGGGTTCGAATCCCATCCTCTCCGCCATCCCCTTAATAAAATCAATAACTTAGCATTGATTTTCGGGGATGGCCTAATGGGCGGCCTAACGATGATTTAGCCCAGCGTCCCTTCCTCGGCCAGGATATTCACCCATGCCCCGCGCTTGTCCGGTTCTATCACCTTGATATCGAACACCCGCTTCGGGGTCTCGGCGTCGACCATCCCGGCCCGCACATCATAGCACCGCCAGCCGGTGCCCACAGCCAGCGCTGCCGGCTGGTTGCGGATGGTGATCGCCACCACCCGCTGACCGGCCAGACGTGCCGCCACGACGGTCTCCGAGCCGCGGAGGATCTGGATGCGCGCCGGGCATGTGAACTGCGTCGTCCACGGGCCGCTGACAGGGTTGCCGTAACCGTCATCCTCGACCGTCCGGGCCATAAACCCGACTTCCTCCCGCAGATCACCAGCCGCCGTCATGCCGCCGCCTCATCCACCTTGCCGCGGTTATCGTTGGCGCCGACGATTCCCATGTTCAGCGGCTGCACGTACTCGTCACCGCCGTCGATGCGGCTCATATTTTCAAACTGCCGAATCTCGTTAGCGGAAAGCCAGCCACCTTCACGGCCGACGCGGTAGGCATTGTATCGCGTCGTCAGGTCGCCGCGCAGAAGGCCGGCCAAATCGTGCTCCACAAAGAACACTTTCCGGCTTTCTGGCGTCAACAGCGCCGAATTCATGGCCTGCTCAATGCGCTTCGCCATGGGCGCCAAGCATCGCTGAACCAAGGCGCGCGACTCGCCGTCGACGTTGCTGTAGGTCGCGTCATCAGTGATGCCGGCAACCGTGGGCGGCACGCCGAAGACGCGGCAAATGTCGAGATTCGAAAGCTTGCGGCTTTCAAGGAATTCGCTGTCACGGCTGTTGAATTGGAAGGTTTTGAAGTCCGCGCCGCCGTCGAGAACCATGACTTCGTTGGCCTTCATCGAGCCGATGAAGCGCTCGCGGAACTTCTCTATAACGCCTTCCTTGCCGCCAAGCTTGTCGGGAAACACAAGCGCCCCAGCCGGCCGGAAAGCATTTTCCGCCTGTGCACCTGCCTGGTCCTGCTGAGCAAGCGCAAGCCCAAATGCCGCAGCGGCAATTTGAATTGGCGACTGGCCCAACACGCCATCTTTCGTCCTGTAGCGAAGGTGGAGCACCTCTTCCTGAAGATAGGTCTTCGTACCGCCGTCGGGTTGCGCGTGCTTATAACGCAGCCTGCCGTTTTTCAGCAGTTCAACGGTCACGCTACCAGCCACAAGCGGATGCAATGCCGTCACTTGGCCACGCCCGTTGCGCTCGATTACGGCGTAGGCGTTGCCGTGCGTCAGGACGCTGGCAACAAGCATTTCCCGCGCCTCGAAGGCCGTAAGCGTGGGCGACGCCATATCATGCAGCACACCGTAGAGAGGATGGTCGCTTGCAGCTTCCCGGCCGCCGGCTTCCGTCCGCCGATACACCTTCAGCGGCATAGCTGCTAGGTTTTCGGCAATCACGCTAATGCACCGATGCGCGACGGCATGGCCGCTGGCCTTCTCGATATCGGCTCGGGCCTGCCAGCGAGCACCGAGAAACTCGCCAAGGAACGGGTCGCTGGTTGCGATGCGTTCCTCGGTCTTGCTGTTAAACGGCCACATGGGGCGCCTCCAGTTCTAGCAACACCAGCCTGCGGTCTTTTTCGTCCCTGCGGCTGCGTGCCGACACGCTGGTGCCGGAATAGGCCGGAAAGCTTTGGACAACCGAAACCTCGTGCAGCTTAACCGCCCGCAGCGTGCGATAGACGCCCGACCAGTCGTCGCCGCCTTCTTCGACCGAAAAACCGAAGCTCATACCGCCAAGATCACCACGCTGCGCCAGCGCAAGGATGTCGCGGCCAACAGTCGTGTCGGGCACATCAAGCTCGAAACGCAGGCCGCGCTCATCTTCGGAAAGCCGAAGCGTGCCGGATTTGGTGCGCGCAAGGACGCGCTTAGGGTCGTGGTCGGCCAGCGCCAGAATATCATCACCAGCCGCTAGCGAACGGCTAAAGGCGCCGGGTGCTATCTTCTCAACGAAGTCCGCAATCCGCGCTTCCTGCCCGAATACGGCGGCATAGCCAACCAGCTTCCGGCCTTCCGCACGCACCTCGGTGGCGGCTCTCTTCTCAATCATATCGACTGCTCCCTGTACGGCTGCAGCAAGGCGTCAACACCGAATGCGATGGCCTGTGACGGCTTCTCGCCTGCCGCCTCGCGCGCGTTATACCAGTGGGAAATCAGCAGCTTCATCGCATGCGTGACGGACGGCTGGGGTGGGGAGTCTATCCCCACCCCGATCGCCTGGACGTAATCCGCCGCCGCATCGATGAGGCTCTGAATGTAGGCATCGTCCGAGTCGAACGTGACGCGGAGATGCTCTTTTGCCTCTTCGAGCGACAAGGCCATATTAGGCAACGCCCTTCCACGCGAAGGCTTCTTCGTGCCGGATGGCAACATCCGCGTCGAGGAAGGCGTGGAGCCGGAGACCGCCCTTGCTCGCGTCCGAGTACGGATTAGCAAGGATGTCGACGCCGCTCCAGTAGCCAATGATCAGGTTCGACCAGGCACCGAAGATCAGCGGCTGCTCGGCCGGCGAGCCCTGACCGGGCACGTTGTTCGAGGCAACCACCTTCTCACCGTGGAAGATTTCCGAGGCCGGGATAATGCGCCCGTTCTCGTCCTTGATCTTCCGAACAGTTGCCATGAGGGTCGGCGAGGTTAGGAAGCCCGTGGTGCCGGTAACGTCGTCGATCTCCAGAGCGGCGATCAAGTCGGCAGCGATATCCGAAAGCTCGGTCTCGATTGTTGCGTTGGCCGTGATGGCCTCGATGATCCCTTCCGGCTCATTCGTGCCGCCACCCTGGATGGCTGCGGAGTCGAGCGCCTGCGCCAGCACGAAGGCCAGGTCACGGCGCAGCACGTCTTCGATGGCAACCGAATTCTGAAGCACCAGACGGCGCGAAAGATACATTTCGCCCGAAACGGTTTTGGGGCTCAGGGAAACCTTGTCAAACGTGCTATCCGAAGCCGTCGTGCTGCCGTCCTCAGCAACCCAGTAGGCGGTCGGCCCGGCCGTAAGCTTCGGCAGATCCAAATTGCCGGTAAGGCCGCTGATAACAGTCGCTCCCATGCCCTGTACGGCAAGAACGGGCCGAAGCCGGTCGATCATGCCACCCAGGTTCGTTGCGACGGTATTACCAGCCGATCCGCCGGTTGTCATGGCGCGGGTCTCACCGAAGATGGCGGAAGTCGGGATCATGACGCCCCGGACCTCGCGCCCCTTGGAAAGCTCGGCGGAAACCTCGGCTTCGCGGCCCGTAAGGTTGCCATTGACGCTTTCGCGAATGGCCTTCGCGACGCTATAGGCGCGCACCTCGGTTTCGAAACGTGCATCGGGCTCGGCGTCGGCCTGCCGCTCGAATTCAGCCAGCGTCGCGGCGCGGCGGATCTGCTTGTCAAGCTCGCGCACCTCGCCTTCCAGCCTATCAAAGGCTTCGGCGTTATCTTTCTGGTTGCGCATCTCAGCAATCTTCGAAGCGCGGGTTTCCTGCAAAGAAGCAAGATTCATAAAGTATGCTCCATATATGGAATTGCCCCGTGGGGCGGTTATGCCGGCCATGGTCCGGCAGCTATGCGGCCTTCCTGCGCAGGTCTGCGCATGCCGCTGTTATCCCGGCGACTATCTGGCCGACGGGAATGAGAATTAGCGATTTGTCGACATGCAGACGGGCCACGTCACGGTCAGCAATGAACCGGCCTGCCTTACATGACGTCCGGCCTGCCTCGATGACGAATACCGCGTCGGGTGCAGGCGGCTCCTGCATGTGCTCATAGGCGCAGGCAATAGCCGTCAGAAGTGTAATGCCGGCGCGCTCAAGCTGGTGCGCCATCGCCAGAATGGAAATGTCCTGCGGTGAAAACCAGCGCCGATAGCCGCGCTTCTCGCTGAATAGCTCGGCCGGTTGGCGGATGGTCCACATGTCGAGGACGTTACGGCGGATGCCGGCCAGGTCGGCCGCTTCCGCAGCGGTAAAGGCGCGCTCGCGCCAGGTTTCCGACATTGGTCGGCTCCTTTCTGCAATAGCAAGAACTGTGTTTGTTTAAAAAAGGGGTGGCAGGAGCGCAGACCCTGCGCCCCTGCCGGTGCCAATGCGCGCGCCGCTTATCATGACAAGGAGCCGCGGAGCGGCTGCGCGCTTAGGGTTTGGCCAGGTTGAGTTGCAACTGCCTTCCCGTAAAACGTAATGTTTTGGAGTCAGTTATTCGCAGCTTGTAGGCACGGAACTGTTTGGAGAACATTCTCCGTGCCCTTACCCAATCTTGTAGCGGTTTGAGGTATACCTCACGCCGCCAAATCGCTGCGACTGATATTGCCGAGCTCGCCCCTCACTTACATTCACCACGGAAACCGGCAAAAGCGGCAACTAGGCGGTGGATGCTTCCCACTATTAGGAAGTTCCGCTAGTTTGATGCATGCATCGTCCTATCAGTAGGCAGTCTGGGGCGGTTCTGTTACGTAACAACACCCTCCTACAATACTCCCCACGAGAATGTGGCAAACTCGCCGCAATGTTTACATATTTCTATGTTAAGTGATTGAAAAGGCCGGATAATATTATTACTCGCGACATTCTGTCGCAGGCAACAAGTTTTTTTGGGTTTAACCGACGCCGCGCAGGAACGGGGAGAGGTTTCTTCACGCGGGCAGCGAAACGACTTTCTTCCGGAAGGGGAGAAAGTCCCAACCATTACCGACATTGGCCTATCTCGAAAAGAAATCCACGAAGCTCGCCAAATCCGGGATGCGGCGCAGGAGCGGGGAGAGGTTGGCAAGCGCGGCGACTTCGGCGGTGTAACTTCCAGAGGGGAAGATACACCTACCGTTGCCGACATCGGCCTATCTCGAAAAGAAATCCATGACGCGCGGCAAATCCGCGATGCCGTTCTGGCTTATGCCGCCAGCAGGCAGGCCGGTAAGCTTTCTTCCTCAACGCGCCGCGCCATCATCAGCGCCTGCGCCATGGACACCAGCCCGTCGATTTTTTCTCGGCTCCGGTCCTTGTCCAGCTTCCGGTTGCCTGCCGGGTCGCGCGTGACAACGGCATTCCGAGCATTCCACTTTAGGACGGGATGGCCGCCGTGTCGCAAGCGGCGCTGGATGATCAGCGTTTCTAACCAATCCACAGCCGGCGCCATGTCCCGGTACCCTTGCCCGAACGGCTCCAGCGGGACGTCAATGCCTTCCTCGGCCAGGCCGCGTTTGATGTCCTCAATGCGCCACCGGTCAAAGGCTATCACGCGAATGTCGTACATGGCGGAAAGCTCGCCTATGCGATGCACAATCCAAGCCGGATCCATTGCCGCGCCGGGCGTGGCTTCGATGTGCCCCTGCCGGCTCCACGTCCAATAGGGAACTTTATCAACGTCCTCCCGCTCTAGCAGGTTGTCACCCGGCACAAAGAAGAACGGCAGCACGTCGATCGTGCCGTCATCATGCGGGAAGGCCAGAGTCAAGCAGCTAAGGTCGCGTGTGCTACCCAGGTCTAGGCCGCCGTAGCAGGTCTTACCGCGCAACGCCGCAAGGTCGATTTCCCCGCCGCACGCATCCCATTCCTTCGCCCGAATGAAACGCTCTTCCGCCTCTACCCGCATGTTCAAGCGTAGATTCAAAAAACGCGGCAAAAACGACGCTATCCGCTGCGCGCGCTCGGCTTGGGCGCGGAATTCCACCTCGTCCAGGAATATCCCCCAGGCCGGATTGCATGCCTTCCAGACTTCCTCGTCAAACGGGTCGCAATCCTCCGGCGCGCAAATCAACTGGCAGAACACGCCTTCGTCCTCGCCCTTCAGCGCGTCATCAATGAGGATAGAAAGGGGATGCTGATCCGTGGCGGCCTGGGTGCTGATAACAACGCCCAAGCTCTCTTTCCGCTTACCTTGCGCCGTTTGCAGGTTGTGCAAAAGCTCGTCGGTCTTCGCCTGCGCGAATTCATCATAAACCCAGAAGGAAGGCGCCAAACCGTGGCCGCGCCGCACGTCTGCCGACAGGGACTCGTAGATGCTGCCCTTGCCTGGGCCGTCCAGAACCTCGATGCGCTTGTGGAACCTTTGGCAGTTGGTGCGGGCCTCGAATTCCGGCACCTCCATGATGATGGCTTCCATTTCACGATAAAGAAGGCCGGCCTGCTGCTTATCGATAGCTGCGCTGTAGCATTCGCCGCGCGGCTCGCTTTCCGGGCCAAGCAGGTGGGCTAGACACAGGCCGGCAAGGAACCCCGTCTTCCCACCGCCGCGTGGCTCGCTTCGGATTGCCAGCCGAACCTTGCGCCGGCCTTCCTCATCAACGTTTCCATATACCGCGTCGATGAATTCGATTTGCTCCGGTAGCAATTTCATGCGCTGGCCGGCGAGGATGCCCTTCGTGATAGGCAAAAACTCCATGAACGCCACCAGCCGCTCCACTCGCGTGAGGTCGGGCGCCTCCCATGGTAGATCGCGCGGTGGTGGCAGCGACTTCTTTGAACGTGCTCCTGGCCCTCTCAGACCCATGGTGTCCATCCTTCTTGCGAATCATTCGCAACTAATTCGGTTTTTGGCCCCCGCGCTGGTCCAGCGGCGGCCGCTTCCCGTCCTGCGAAGGCCCCCGGCTGGCCAACATGCCCACAATCGCCCATGCTTGGCCGCTGGCGCGCGTTTGTGCTTTGGCTAGTGTCACCTACCACATCTTGTGTCTCGCGCGCCTGTGGGCTTCCCTGTGGCTCTGCATACCAGTCGTCATCGTCGTCCAGCGGATTGCCGTGCACGTCGCAGCCCTTGAGTCTGCCGCCAATCTTCTTGTTGATGCCCGGCATGTCGTGCATGTTGGTCTTTGCCGAATGGCACGACTGGCACAGCGACATCAGCCCATCGAGCGGCGGGAATGGCTCCCCGCCTGCCTTGATAGCTTTGATATGGTCGACAGCCTTGGCCAGCCTTGTCACGCCGCGCCGCTCGCATGCCTCACACACAGGCTGCACGGATAGCTTGGCTTTGCGCAGGCGTTGCCAAGTGGTGGTGTTGTAGGGCCATGCTGCCATTATGCTGGCCTCGGTGCGGGTCGCTTTAGCTCGGTCTCTAGCTCTAGGAATTGGCAACCGTCGCGGGTCACCTCCACAATATAGGCAGGCTCGCCTGCACTATCCTTGGCGATGCCGATTACCCAGCACGGCTCCCACCGCTCGGAAAGCTTGCCGCCGTTGGTCGTCATTACGCGCCTTTGGGCTGCGTAAGGCTCGATAGAAAACATATTGAAAATCCATTGAATGCGCGTGCAGAAGTGCGCCCCAAAAATGGCTGCTACGGTTATTTCTGCTACGGTCTAATTTTTTGCACCATAGCATGCTGCAACGGTACCCCCTCAAGGGGGGAACCGTAGCATAGCAGGCTATTTGCTATGGCTTGTTATGGTTTTTGCTACGGTTGTTTTAAACCGTAGCAGAAGGCCGGATGAACTTCCGCGGCTGGCGGCTGGATGGGTCAACTTCGGTAGTTACCTTTAGCTCGCCGGCCTCAATCCAGGCATCAAGCATTGCCTTTGCCTGCTTCTTGTCGTCGGTAAGTCCAATCTCAAAAAGCACTTCACCAGCCCACGGCTTGCCCTGTGTGCTTTCCTTATAGGCGCCATGCTCAAGCCGCACTTTAATGCCTGCCAGCATATCGGCAGGCACGTCATCGACGATGGAACGGCGCTCCTCTTCGGAAGGCCAGCGCCACGCTTCCACGACGCCGATTTCGTCGCCGGCCTTCATCAGCCCTTTGCCGTTACCCAACGGCACGCCAACAAACCGCCGCCATTGGCTGTTGCCCGAAGCCACCATATTTACCTTGCCGAAGTCGACGCGGAAATACTGGCGCGCTTCGTCAACGCCGGCCTTATCGGCTTCGGCTGCGGTCATCGGATTAATGACGCGCATGCTCCGCGTTTTGTCCTTCAAGGCACCGCCACCGCGGGCGCTATCGGCCGAGATTTCGCCGCCATTCTTGACGACGTGGTGGACTACTTCCACGCAACAGTTTCCGCGCTCTGCTACCGTCTGCCACGCCTTCGCCACGCGCTGCATTGCGCCGTTGTCGTTTTCGGGCACTTCATGCGTTGACACAAACGGGTCGACAATCACGACGTCGATTTGCCGCCGCTGAATTTCCGTCACCATCTCGTCAATCAAAGGCTCGCAAACGACGAAGTTGCGGCCGTCCTGCCGCATTATGACGAATTCCCGCTCGCGGCCGGAGTCGATAAACAGGCGGTCAGCAATCTGCTCGTTAGTCACGCCGAAGTGCTTTGCTGCGGCATGGAAGCGCCTCTCAAGCTCGTCGCGCGGATCCTCGGCGTTGATATGCCAAACTCGAAGCGGAAGGGTTAGCGGGCCGTCGGGGTCCAGCAACGGCCTGCCTGTCACCATGGCAAGTGTTTCGGTAATGGAATGCGCAGACTTGCCGCCGCCGCCAGCGCCTACCGTAGCGGTTAAATAGCGCCGAATGTAGTGGCGGCCGTACAGCCATTCGCGCTCCGGCAGGCTGGCAGGGTCGCGCAGGGTGAAGGGCGTGGCGGTTAGGGTATTGTCGTTGGCTGCCTCCGGTGCAGGAACGTCAGACGGTGAGACGTACACAAAATGCGAGAATGTAACGTCCGACCCGCCGCGGTCGAACTTAACCTTGCCGCCGGCACCCACCACCTTGATGACAGTGCCGTGGCCCAAGCTTCCATGCTCGACACGGTCGCCCGGCTTGTATGGATTGCTTGTTTCCTCAAGCTGCGCGGTTGTCATTCGTCAACTCCAATGCGCGCTCGGCCATCTCGATGACTTTCTCGCGAATTTCAGGTCGGATAAGTGTTGTGGCGCGGCGGTTCGCGCCGGCAGGCGGATAGGCCAGGTGGTTCCCATCGGGCGTTTCAACCAACTGCCAGTCCTGAATTGTGATGCCGGGAACTACCTCCACGGCGAAGCGCGCCACGGTGCGAAAACCGCGCGCGGATACGTCTCCGTCATGACGACGGAATTGCAAAATTTTCATCATATGTCCCTTGGGTTAGGTTTCAAGCGGCGCGAGCCGCGATTTTTTCGTCAATCCAGGCTTCCACCTCGGCGCGCACATAAGCAATACGACGCTCGCCGAGCTGAACTGGTTTCGGGAATTGTCCGGCCTCCGACATGAGCGAAAGCAAGGGGCGGGATAGGCTAGTTGCAGCCGCGGCTTCCTTGGGCGCCATCAGGCGGGGCAGGTGGTTATCGTTCGCGGCTTGCATTTTTTCGCTTGACATGGTTTTTGCCCTCCGTTAGATTGAGCGTGTAAGTGGAAGTGTGCCTGAATTTCAGGAACACAATTTCCATTATGCGGATTTTCGCCCATTCTGTCAATGCGGAAAGCAGCCGTGGACTAACGGCTAGACGCTGCTGGCACAGTATGCCGCCCAGTCCTGCATCAATTCGCGCCTTTTCTGCAGCGCAGTCCCGCGGCGGTATGCCTGCTCAACGGCATTGCCTACGGCATGCGCCAAGGCCGCCTCGGCAACTTCCCGCGGATGGTTTGTGCAGTCTCCTGCCCAGTCGCGGAACATGCTGCGCAGCCCGTGAAGGGTGGCCTTCTTGTCCGGCGAGGCAAGCCGCAGGGCTTTGGTCATTGCCGTATCGGAAACCGGCCGGCCGGCTACGTCGCCTTGGAATACAAGGTCGCTGGTCGCCTGCTGCCGCATGGCTTCCACAATCTGCACGGCTCGGTCGCATAGCGGAACGACATGTTCCTTTTTGAGCTTCATGCGCACCGCCGGCACGGTCCAAGTTTTCGCATCCATATCGAATTCGCTGAAGCGGGCGCCGCGTAGCTCGGCTGTCCGAAGCGCGGTAAGCGTCAGCATCTCAACTGCCCTTGCAGCGGTGCCGCTCGACTGGCGTAGCTTGGCCATCATCTTTGGTGCATCGGCATAAGCAAGCGCCGCGTGGTGACCTCTGGTGAGCTTTTGGCGCTTAGGCATCACCTTGTCGAGAAGGCCTTTCCAGCGGGCCGGATTGCCTGCCTTGCGCCATTCATGCGCGATGGCATAGTCAATGACGGCTTGGATGCGTGAGCGCAGCCTGTCGGCCGTTTCGGGCCGCTCCTGCCAATGTGGCATGAGACAGTCCTTGACGTCGCCCATCACGATGTCGGCGACAGGCATATCGTGAAGCGGCTTCGCGTACTCGCGAAGCGTCATTTCCCACTGCGCTTTATGCTTCGCATTAGTCCAGTCGCCGGCCTTGGTTTCAAGCAGCGCCTCCATGCAATCGGCAAAGGTTTTCGGCTTAAGCGGCTTGCGGTCGGCCTTCGGATCTTCCCCTCTGGCCAACTGCTGACGAATCGCCTCGGCCTTCTCACGTGCCAGCGATAGCGAGACCGGTGCGGTGCCCCGCCCATAGCCACCGAGCCCGATTTCGCATCGCTTTCCGTTTCGTATGTAGACAAACAGCCACTGCTTGCTGCCCCCCGGCCGCACGCGAAACCAAAGGCCGTCGCCGTCGCCGTAAATTCCCGGCTTGGTCTCGGCTTTGATTTGCTTTTCCGTTAGCTTGTGTCGCGCCATCTTCGCCCGCCTGTCCTAATATTTGGCCTAATGACAATAACGTCAATAAGCACAAAAAGCCCAGAAACAAGCGGTTTTTTTACGTATTTGCGCTATAAACGGCGGAGTGGCGGTCATCCTCTCCGCCATCCAGATTTCCCCACGCCAGCCATTTTGCCTTGCCCGGCTTCCCACGATGATTTCGTGTCGGTGGCCGCGACGCGGGTGCCCTGAACAAGTAAGCGTCGCTCCTTCCGCACTTCAGGATGCGTACCGGCTATCGCCCGGCGGCGCAGCAATTTCATTATAATGCGTCTCCTGCCCTAGGAATCGGCGGAGGCCCGCTCCCACTGACTGACTTGCGGCTGGTCATCCACTCACCGACTTGTGACTGGTCAGTTGTGTTTTTTTGACCCAGACGCTTGGATGAGCAAGCGCATCTGCTTGTCTCGCCTCATCGCAACAGAGGCCATTGGGCCTGCATGAAAAAGGGGAATCTGGACGTGAACAATCTGGAAGCTCGGCTGACGGAACTTTCGCCCTATGTACTCGCCATACTGAGGATCATGACTGCGCTGCTCTTCATGGCGCATGGCACCGCCAAGCTCTTCGGCTTTCCGGAGACTGGCATGTCTCCGCCCCTCCTCTCGCTGTTCGGGCTTGCTGGTGTCCTCGAGGTGGTCGGCGGCATCCTCCTCGTCATCGGCCTCTTCTCAAGGCCGGTCGCCTTTATTCTCTCCGGCATGATGGCGGTCGCCTATTTCATGGCGCATGCGCCGCAGAACTTCTATCCCATTCTGAACGGCGGCGAATCGGCGATCCTCTTCTGCTTCGTCTTTCTTTATCTGGTCTTTGCCGGGCCGGGTGCGTGGAGCCTCGATCGCCAGCGCGCCGGCGCCGGTGTACCCAGCGCGTTGAGGGCATAAGCCTGGTCATTCAGCCGCGGGCGCCGGTACAGGGCATCCCGCGCCCGCGGCATGTTGCTGAACATCCTCCTGCCGGTGCATAACGCTGCCGTCAGCCGAGGATTTCGCCATGCCCGATCGCCCTCCTCTCACCCCTCTTGTGGATAGCCTGCCCGCCACCGTGCCCTTTGTAGGACCGGAAGCGCAGGAGCGTGCACGCGGCAGGCCGTTCCGCGCCCGTCTCGGCGCCAACGAAAGCGGCTTCGGCCCTTCGCCGACGGTTGTGGAGACCATGCGGGCCGCCGCGCCGGAGATGTGGAAATATTGCGACCCCGAGAGCCACGACCTGAAACAGGCGCTAGCGGCCCATCTTGGGACAGCCGTTGAAAACATCGCGATCGGCGAAGGTATTGATGGCCTTCTCGGCCTCGTGGTGAGGCAATATGTGGAGACGGGAATGCCGGTCGTCACCTCCCTCGGCGCCTATCCCACCTTCAACTATCATGTTGCGGGTTTTGGAGGGCGCCTCGGCACGGTGCCATACGAAGGCGACCGGGAAAATCTCGAGGGACTGCTTGAGGCGGCGCGGCGGGAGAAAGCGCGTATCGTCTATATCTCCAATCCCGACAATCCGATGGGCACATGGTGGGAAGCTCACGAAATCGAACGTTTTATCGCCGCCCTTCCGGAAACCACGCTCCTCATTCTGGATGAAGCCTATGGCGAGACCGCACCGGCCTCGGCTCTCCCCCCGCTCGACACCTCCCGGCCTAACGTGCTGCGCATGCGCACCTTCTCGAAAGCTTACGGGCTGGCGGGTTTGCGATGCGGCTATTGCATCGGGGAGGCGGTGGCGATCCGTGCCTTCGACAAGGTGCGCAACCATTTCGGCATCACCCGGATGGCGCAGGCGGCCGCGCTTTCGGCGCTTGCCGACCAGCAGCATCTCCGCTTCGTGGTCGAGGCGGTTTCGGCCTGCCGGCGCCGCATCGCCGATATAGCGGAGAGAAACGGGCTGACCTCCCTCCCCTCGGCCACCAATTTCGTGACGATCGACTGCGGCGGCGATGGAGCGTTCGCTATGCGCGTGCTTAAGGCACTGACCGAGCGCGATGTGTTCGTGCGCAAACCCATGGCACCTGGTCTCGACCGCTGCATCCGCGTCAGTGCCGGACCGGAAGCGGAGATCGCTCTGTTCGAGGCGGAGCTGGGCGCAGCGCTCGAGAAGGCGCGCGAGGGCCAAGGTCGATAGACGTCTGATAGGAAGGCGGGCGGCGGATCAAGAAATGGCCGGGGCATTCCCCCGGCCTTCGCTTCTCAACCACGCAGCCTTATCACTTCGAAGGGCAACCCGTTCGCATCGGTTGCCTGCCGGTCGATCTCCCCGAAGCCCAGCCGCTCATAAAACGCTCTGGCGTTTTCGTTGAGGGCGTAAACCTCCAGTTCGAGAGTGCCTTTCAGCTTCCGTGCATGGCCGATAAGAGTGCGACCGATGCCGCGCCCGTGAATTGCGGGATCGACGAAGAGGCCGCCTATGAAATTGTCGAGTAAGCCGATGAAGCCCACCGGCTCATCCTCCAGCACTGCGACCCAGGTCTCGGCCTTGGGCAGGTAGACTTCCCTGACAAGCTGCGCCTGTGCGTCGAGCTCTTCGCTCGTGAAGAAGGGATGTCCTTTGGCGGACGCTGCTCGCCATATCGCCAGCAGGCAGCTTTCGTCCTCCGACCTGTAGGGCCGGATGTCCAGTTCAATATCCATTATAAGAATCCGTCAGTTCAGGCGCGAATGCGCGCGAGCCATCATTCGGCCGATAGGCCGGTTTCCCCTTTGGGATTTTCCCTCGATGAAGCCGCTGCGCATAAATCTCCTTCTGCTGACCCGGACTTCATAACCCGTGGAATGTTGCCCATGCAATAGCAGACGGCAGTTCAGCCTGCTTGCTTATAGGAGCTCTCAGGTCACCGTGCCCGGCACGGGTGAGGAAATATCCACAAGGGTGCCCGCCGGATCCCGCAGGAGCAATCGACGCTGGCCGTAGAACAGGTCCGTCGGCGGCTCCAATATCTCCACGCCCATCGCCTTGGCCTGCTCGAAGGCGACCAGCACCTCTTCAACCACGAAGGTCAGATAGCCGCTCCCCGGTGGCCGGGCCGCCGCCGCAGGCGTCACTTCGCTGTCGCGGGCGATGATGCCAAGTTCAAAGCGGGGTCCCTCACTGGGCACCAGCACCTTGAACCAGTGGCTGTCGTAGATCACCTCCATGTCCAGAAGGCGGACATAGAAATCCCGCACAGCGGCGAGATCGTCGGCCGCGATGTTGAACATCGTGCGCCTAATCTTCGAGCGCGGCATTGCACGTTCCTTTCTCAGGGGATGGAAGTTCCGGCGGAGGCTGGTCAATCCATATCTTCCTCGCCGCCCGGGCCGAAGCGGCGGTGCAGGATTTCCACCAACTCGGCCACCCTGCCCTTGGGCATCGGACGGAAATCGTTAACCAAGGCCTCGTCGCTCATCACCCATGCATGGGCTTCTGCCAATTCCCGCTCGTCGGCGCCCGTGGAGGCGATCTCCGCCAGCAGTGCGTTGTCCACCGGCCCCAGAATACGATGTACCCCTTCCCTGGTCAGCGTTGGCATGGAAAACTCCTCGCATGATGGGAACTCCTTTAAAATGAAGGGGGACGCGCAGAGTTCCGTCCCGCCATTTTGACGAGTGTTCCCAAGACACGAGGAGAGCATCTGTTACGGCGGTTTCCTTCGCCAAAGCTGAGGGGAGAGAGCATGTACGCGAACACGATGAATTTCTGTCTGGGCGAGGAGATCGACGCGCTGCGCGATATGGTCCACCGCTTCGCGCGGGAGCGGATCGCGCCCATTGCTGCCGAAATCGACCAAAACAACGATTTCCCTGCCCACTTATGGAAGGCGATGGGCAACCTCGGCCTGCTCGGCGTCACGGTCGAGCCGGAGCTTGGCGGCTCCGGCATGGGCTATCTCGCCCATGTGGTGGCGATGGAGGAGATTTCCCGCACCTCCGCCTCGGTCGGCCTCTCCTTCGGCGCGCATTCCAATCTCTGCGTCAACCAGATCCGCCGCTGGGGCACGCCGGAGCAGAAGGCGAAGTATCTCCCTCCCCTCTGTTCGGGCGAGGCCGTCGGCGCGCTGGCCATGTCGGAAGCAGGTGCGGGCTCCGATGTCGTTTCCATGCGACTGAAGGCGGAGAAGAAGAACGACCGCTACGTGCTCAATGGCTCGAAGATGTGGATCACCAACGGGCCGGATGCAGGCACGCTCGTCGTCTATGCGAAGACGGAACCGGAGGCAGGGAGCCGCGGGATCACCGCCTTCATCGTCGAGCGTGCTATGCCCGGCTTTTCCGTGGCGCAGAAGCTCGACAAGCTCGGCATGCGCGGCTCCAACACGGGCGAGCTTGTCTTTGAGGATGTCGAGGTGCCCTTCGAGAACGTTCTCGGGCGGGAAGGCGGTGGGGTGGAGGTCCTCATGTCGGGGCTCGATTACGAGCGGGTGGTGCTTTCCGGCGGGCCGCTCGGCATCATGGCCGCGTGCCTGGACGCTGCCGTGCCCTATGCGCGCGAGCGCAAGCAGTTCGGCCAGCCAATCGGCGAATTCCAGCTCGTGCAGGCCAAGCTCGCCGACATGTACACGACGCTCAATGCCTGCCGCGCCTACGTCTACGCCGTGGCGAGCGCCTGCGACCGCGGTGAAACCACACGCAAGGATGCGGCCGGCTGCATCCTCTACGCCGCCGAGCGCGCCACGCGGATGGCGCTGGATGCGATCCAGGTGCTGGGCGGTAACGGCTATGTCAACGAGTTCCCGACGGGCCGGCTGCTGCGAGACGCCAAGCTCTACGAGATCGGCGCCGGGACCAGCGAGATCCGGCGCTGGCTGATTGGGCGGGAGATCGTCGGAGAGGGCTGATCTCGCCTGCGAAATGCCCTATGCATGGGAAGCACCGTCGAGCAAAGGAAGCCATGCCCGTTATAAGATCCGAGCTCTCGCCCTCCTCCGAAACCTTCCGTGCCAACGAGGCGCGCATGAAGGCTCTGGCGGCCGACATGGCCGAGAAAGCCGCAACGATCGAGCGCGGCGGCCCGGACGAGGCCCGAGCCCGTCACACCGCGCGCGGCAAGCTCCTACCGCGCGAGCGCCTGGCGCAGCTTCTCGATGTCGGCGCGCCCTTCCTGGAGATCGGCCAGTTCGCGGCCTACGGCATGTATGAGGGCGACATCGCGTCGGCCGGCCTCATCGCCGGCATCGGCCGCGTGGAGGGCCGCGAGGTGATGGTGGTCGTCAACGACGCCACGGTGAAGGGCGGCACCTATTATCCGCTCACCGTGAAGAAGCACCTGCGCGCGCAGGAGATCGCGCTCGAGAACAATCTGCCCTGCATCTACCTGGTCGATTCCGGCGGCGCGAACCTTCCCAACCAGGACGAGGTCTTTCCGGACCGAGACCATTTCGGCCGCATTTTCTACAACCAGGCAACCATGTCGGCGCGCGGCATCCCGCAGATCGCCTGCGTGATGGGCTCCTGCACGGCCGGCGGCGCCTATGTGCCGGCCATGTCCGACGAGACCGTGATGGTGAAGGGCAACGCCACGATCTTCCTCGGCGGCCCGCCGTTGGTGAAGGCAGCCACCGGCGAAGTGGTGACGGCGGAGGAGCTCGGCGGCGCGGAGGTCCACACCCGCCTTTCAGGCGTTGCCGACCATTACGCGATGGACGACGAACATGCGCTCGCCATCGTCAGGCGTATCGTCAAAAACCTGAATCGGAAGAAGACGATCGGCCTCGATCTTCAGAAGGTGATTCCGCCTCTCTACGACCCGCGGGAAATCTACGGCATCATCCCGGCCGATGTCCGCCAGCCCTATGACGTGCGCGAGGTGATCGCCCGCATCGTGGACGGCTCGGAACTCGACGAGTTCAAGCAGAATTACGGCACGACGCTCATCACCGGCTTCGCGCATCTCCACGGCATGCCCGTCGGCATCCTCGCCAACAATGGCGTGCTCTTCTCCGAATCCGCGCTCAAGGGCGCCCACTTCATCGAGCTCTGCTGTCAGCGCAAGATCCCCCTCCTCTTCCTGCAGAACATCACCGGCTTCATGGTGGGGAAAAAATACGAGGCGGGCGGCATCGCCAAGGATGGCGCCAAGCTGGTGACGGCGGTCGCCACCGCACAGGTGCCGAAGATCACCACGATCATCGGCGGCTCCTTCGGCGCAGGCAATTACGGCATGTGCGGCCGCGCCTTCTCGCCCCGCTTCCTCTGGATGTGGCCGAACGCGCGCATCTCCGTCATGGGCGGCGAGCAGGCCGCGACCGTGCTTTCCATCGTCATGCGGGAGGGCATCGAGCGCAAGGGCGGCACGTGGTCGGCCGAGGAGGAGGCCGAGTTCAAAAAGCCGATCCTCGAAAAATACGAGCGCGAGGGGCACCCGCTCTATTCCTCCGCGCGCCTTTGGGACGACGGCATCATCGACCCGGCAAAGACGCGCGAGGTGCTCGCCCTCTCCCTCTCCGCCGCCCTTAACGCGCCCATCGAGGAGACGCGGTTTGGGGTGTTCAGGATGTAACGCGACTAAGAAAATTTTCCTGATCTTATCCCCGCCCCGTCTGGGCCGTTTGAACTTCCCGCCGCGCAATTAGGCGTGGTGGGGAGGATAATGGAAGACACGAACAACGATATTGAACTTCTCGGGATCGAAAGCTCCCTCGCGGCAAACCGCGTTCTGCTTTCCTGTTTACGGCTACGGAACACCGTCAAATACAACCCGTATTGGCATCTCCAGCCACGGGCTCCGGCCGGGAGTGCCAACGGAATCGGCGGGCAGTGGATCAGCGGGGCCATTAACGCCGCGCTGCCGATCCTGCGTTTCGTCGGAATGCCTACAATCAAACTTCTCAGGGAGGCGATCAGGCGCACCGCTCCGTACCTTCGTCGCTCGCCGCGGATTTGGGATCTGGGTGATGAGTTTCCCGGCAACGAAGAGTTTGACAAGGACACCGGGCGAATCGGGCCGCCAACGCCTCGTCGGCCGCAGCACCCAGTCATCCGCTTTCGCAGTGAACGAGAACTGCGCAATTACCTCGGGCCTGCCGGTCCCGGCCGTGAATGGCACCATATCGTGGAAAAGAGGCTTGCGGATAAGGGAATTTTCCCGCCGGAGCAAATTCACAGCACCGACAACATCATCAACTTGCCTGTCGAGGTGCATCGGCGCGTTACTGCAAGAATGAGTCAGGTTGCACCCAATGCTGATGGGCGTGTGCTGCGCTCTATCGTTGAAGAGATGTCCTTAGAAGACCAATATAATTTCGGCATTCGCCTGATAAAGGAAGCCTACGAGGAACTCGGCTATGACTTCGGCGCAATCCAGTAGATCCAGTAAAAACCTGGAACAATGGGCGGAGGAATTTGTCCGCCGGCTGCAAGAACAGGCAATCGCCGATCGCACCGACAACACCCGAGCTTACAACAGGCTGCACAAGAAGATCCTGGAGGCTCTGAAAGCGATCCTCGATGCCGGCCCACGGGGGCGCGACGTTCTGGAAAACCTCTTGAGCCACGAGACGCCGCAGGTTCGCATGTGGGCGGCGGGGCAGGTCATCAAATGGGACCCGGACAAAGCAATTCCGATCCTTGGACACCTCATCGTGGACAAGCTGCCAGATGAAACGGCCCCCATGGAACGGGTTACTATCCGCATGGGGGCCAGTTCCTACCTTGAAAAGCACTTCGGCATCAGAACCTATGATCGCAACGAACTGATCGAGCCGCTGAGAGCTTACGGGATCGATGTGCCGCGACGCCCCGAGCAGCCGTGGTTTTGATGAAACCGGGCATCGGCTTTATCCTCCATACAGCCGTTTACGGCCATGTTATACGGAGAACATATCATGAACAATGGCCTTTATTCCCCGTTCACCAGCGCCAGCACCAATTGGTGCACATTGCCGCCGTCGCTCATCTCCACCCGGTCGAACGCGCGGCTCTTCTGCCGCTGCTCCTGTGACAGTTCGCCGAGCTTCTTCGTCAGCACCTCGCGGATCTTCTTGCAGTTCGGATCCTCCTGCACGGTGAGGCCGACGGAGAAAGCCTCGATCTTCTTCACCATGTCGAGGATGATCTCGCCATGCACACGCTCGTGCTTCTCGACCCCGGTGACGAACGTCTCCCACAGCCGGCGTGTCTCGGGCGGGAGATCGCCGGAGACTTTTGGCAGACGATAGGTGATGGTGAGGAACGGTTTTGCCGAGGCGAGAACGCAGCCGCCGTTTCGCTTCTGGTAGTCGCGCGACCATTTCAGGTCGAAATCCGTATAGGCGATCACCCGCCCCACGCCGACCTTCGGCCCGTTTTCCCCGATCGAGCGATAGAGATCGATGCCGGTCCTGCCGGAGACCGGATAGGTTACGATCTTCTCCGTGGGCTTCCACTCGGCCCGTGCCGACGCGTGCGGCATCAGGAGACAGGCCGCAACAAGCACCGTCGGCAGACCTTTTTTCAGCAATCGCCCCTCTCCAAACAAGTCCTTCTCAGCCGCCCGAACTGACAGTCGAATGAACGTCAGGTCACGGCTGGCGCGGCCTCAATCCTCAAGCGCGATTTCACGCAGGGGATCGCCGCCATCGATGAAAAGGCGACCGCCGGCCTTGAGCGCCGCCGCGATGCGGCGTCTGGCGAGCCGGCCTGCCCCCGGATGGCGGCCGTCGAGCGCCCCGACGCGGACGGCGACCGCGATGTCGTATCGGGCTTCGCCCGGTTCCAGTTCCAGATCCTCCGCTGCCACCTGCCGCAGGCTCAGCCGCCCCGCCGCGATCTCCGCCTGCGATAAAGCTTTTGCCTGGGCGATAGCCTTGGCCGAGCGATCGATGGCGAGCACATGCCCATGGCCGATGCGTCCAGCGATCTCCCGTGCCATGCCGCCCGGCCCGCAGCCGATCTCAAGCACGCGCATGCCTTCCTTCAGGGGCAGCGCGTTCACAATGGCGAGAAGCCTTGGCGAGAGATCCGTTGCCATCTGCGATAGCCCACCTGCGTTTCCTGGACTGACGGAGAGCCGAAAGCCGCCATTCCCGAGATTTCTAACACTTGCCCCGGCTTCGCTCCAAGCGTCCTGCCGCAGGGGAAGCGTTCCCCCGCGTCCGCAGGCCGGCTTATCCCGAGGAAGTGCCTGGAGGGCAAGAGAGGCGGCAGGACGATCCAAACGGGCCTATGACGGTTTCCTTTCCTCGCGCTATAGATCGGTGCAAATCACGCCTGCCTGCCGAGAGGAGACCGGATGTTCAAAAAAGTCCTGATCGCCAATCGCGGCGAGATCGCCGTCCGCATCATGCGCACCTGCGCCCGCATGGGGATTTCCACCGTCGCCATCTATTCGGATGCGGATGCCAGGGCGCTGCATGTGGCGACGGCCGACGAGGCGGTGCATATAGGCGGGGCAGCGGCAGCCGACAGCTATCTGGATGGCGACCGCATCATCGCCGCCTCGAAAGCTGCCGGTGCCGAGGCTATCCATCCGGGCTACGGCTTCCTTTCGGAAAATCCGGATTTCGTGGAGGCGGTGGAAAGATCGGGGCTGGTCTTCATCGGCCCCTCGGCAAAGGCCATCCGCGCCATGGGCCACAAGGACGCGGCAAAGCGGCTGATGGAGAAGGCCGGCGTGCCTGTGGTCCCCGGCTATCACGGCGAGGCGCAGGAAGTGGTGGTGCTCGCCACGAAGGCGCGCGAGATCGGCTATCCCGTACTGATCAAGGCGCGGGCGGGCGGCGGCGGCAAGGGCATGCGCCGCGTGGACGACCCCGACCAGTTCGCCGACGCACTGGCCGCCGCGAAGCGCGAGGCGAAAGCCGCTTTCGGCGATGCCCAGGTGCTGGTCGAAAAATGGATCGAGAAGCCGCGCCACATCGAGGTGCAGGTGTTCGGCGACCGGCACGGCAATGTCGTCCACCTATTCGAGCGCGACTGCTCGGCGCAACGGCGTCACCAGAAGGTGATCGAGGAGGCACCCGCCCCAGGCATGACCGTCGCCATGCGCGCGGCCATGACGCAGGCCGCCGTAAAGGCCGCCCAGGCGATTGGTTATGCGGGCGCGGGCACCGTCGAGTTCATCGTCGACGCGTCCAAGGGGCTGAAGCCCGATCGCTTCTGGTTCATGGAGATGAACACGAGGTTGCAGGTGGAGCATCCCGTCACGGAGATGGTGACTGGAATCGACCTCGTGGAATGGCAGATCCGCATCGCGGCTGGCGAGGCCCTCCCCCGCGCGCAGGAGGAGATCGCCCTTTCGGGACACGCTTTCGAAGCGCGGATCTACGCCGAAGACCCCGCGCGCGACTTCCTGCCCGCAACCGGTACGCTCCACCACCTGCGCTTTCCGAAAGAGCTTCCCGGAGCCTCGATCCGCGTGGAAACCGGCGTGCGCGAGGGCGACGCCGTCACGCCCTATTACGATCCGATGATCGCCAAGCTCGTCGTCCATGCGGAAAATCGAAAGAATGCCCTTGCCGCGCTCGCTGTCGCCCTGGACGGGACGGAGATCGCCGGTTCGACGGTGAACACGGGCTTCCTCGCGCAACTTGCGCGCGACCCGGAATTCGCTTCAGGCCGCGTGGACACCGGGCTTATCGCGCGTCAGGAGGCGTTGACCCGGCTTCCCGGGCCCGCCCCGCGCATCGCGGCGGTCGCCGCACTCGCCGCATCCGGCGCCCGGTCCCTGCCGGATGCGCCCGATCCCTTCGACGCCATTCCGGCCTATGCGCATTTCCACCCCCTTACCCACCGGCGTACGCTTCACCATGGAGATCAGAGCTCCACCTTCGCCATCACCGGGCACCGGGACGGGCGCTTCTCGGTCCGGCCTGAAGGAGATGGGGCGGACGAGATCTTCCAGCTATCCGTGGATGCGAACCCGCGGATCGCTGCCTGGCCGGGTCATCTTACGATCTTCGAAGGGGCAAGCAGCCATACCTTCCGCCTCCACGATCCCCTCGCTCTTGCAGAGGAGGCTGGCTCTGCGGGCGAAAGCCTGCGTGCTCCCATGCCGGGGCTGGTGAAGCTGGTGCGCGCCGCGCCGAGGCAGGCCGTGAAGAAGGGCCAAGCGCTTCTCGTTCTCGAAGCCATGAAGATGGAGCACACGATCACCGCGCCTCATGACGGCGTGGTTGCAGAAATCGCGGCGGAGGGAATGCAAGTGAATGACGGCACCGTTTTGGTGCGGTTCGAGGAACAGGGCGCATGAATCGAAACGCCGTGGGCGGCTGATCTGCCGTCCGCGGCGTCTCTTTCGGCACGCAACGGTGCCGCGCCCCCTCACTTTCCGGAATTCAGTGCATCGTCATCCATTCGCGCGCCTCGCGCAACGCGCGGGCGATGTCGGTCTTCGGCATGACAGCGGCGAGGTCGGCGCGCATCCGCGCCGCTTTTTCGGAACCCTTGATGGCTGCGATGTTGAGCCATTTGTGGGCGGCGACCAGATCCACGTCGCAATCGCGGCCGGTGGCATACATCACGCCCAGTTGGAAGAGCATATCGGTCTGAGCGCCGGCGCCGATCGCGCCTGTCTCCGCCTCTTCGATGTTGAAACGTGCCATTTCAGAAATCCCTGTTCGTCCTGAGAGCCCGCTGTTTTTTCGCGGTGCTTTGATGGTTCGAAGGATGCCAGAGACCGTTGAAATGGCCGTTAAGCGGCTTGATTAACGCACGGAAAACAAAGGTAAAACAAGAAGTAAACGGCTAGATTCCGTTAAGGATGGAAATGCCGGAACCGCGGGCATTTTCGATTTTTCCGAAGGCTTGGCGGTGCTGCTGCCGGCAATGCTTTTCTAACCATGCCGAAATGCATTAGTGAAGGCTGGAATCAAAACAGGCGGGGAGACCCCGCCTGCACATCGCGTGAGTTCCAGCTGGTCAGCGTGCCTTCTGACCAAAAAGCACCTTCTTTGCTTCATCGTCATTGGCGATGTTGCGCCGGTGCTCCTGGCCGATCTCCAGTCCTCTTTGGACCGCGGGTCGCGCCAGCATCCTGTCGAACCAGCGCTTCAGGTGCGGGAAATTGTTCAGGTCCTGCCCCTGACCTTCATGCGACTTCACCCAACCGATGGATGCCATATCTGCAATCGAGTAGTCCCCGGCCAGGAAATCCCGGTCGGCAAGACGCTTGTCCATCACGCCATAGAGCCGGTTGCATTCGTTGGTGTAGCGCTCGATGGCGTAGGGAATCTTCTCCGAAGCATAATTGCGGAAATGATGCGCCTGGCCGGCCATGGGACCAAGCCCGCCGACCTGCCAGAACAACCACTGCTCTACTTCCACTCTTTCCCGCTCGTCGGACGGATAAAAGCGGCCGAACTTGCGCCCCAGATATTGAAGGATCGCGCCCGACTCGAAGACCGAAATCGGCTCGCCGCCGGGTCCCTCTGGATCCACAATGGCAGGCATACGATTGTTCGGCGAGATCTTCAGGAATTCCGGCTTGAACTGATCGCCACGACCGATATTGACGTAGCGCACTTCGTAGGGAACCCCGAGCTCCTCGAGCATGATGGTTATCTTGTAGCCATTCGGCGTCGGCCAATAATGCAGCTCGATCGGCTTCGTCTGAGTCGTCATGAGGCTTTCTCCTGTGGAGGAAGAAATGTGGGTATTGAGAGCTCTCGTTCAATATCCATCGAAATAAGCCGGCGATCAATGATCTTGAACGCCGGATGAACGCCCGGATCAGAACTGGTTCAGCGCCGCTCGGAGAATATGCCCCGACGCTCGAGCCGACTGCGGCTCTCTCCAGCAAACCAAAGACCGGGTCGGTGGGCAGTGATGGCAAATTTCCTGGAACTTAAGACGCTTCTGGCAAGGGCAGTGGTGGCGCTCTCCCTGCTCGCGCTCCCCATGATGGCGGTGAGCGGCATTCCAGCGATCGATGGCGGCACGAACGGTTTCTACAAAAAACAATCTCCAGGTGCGGGTTTCGTGCTGCTGGTGAACCTGCAGCGGAACCGCTAGCGGATGGCTCGAAAAGGCCGAACGAAATTCCTATAATGGGGTATGGACAAGCGAATCTACCATAGACCGATCGAAACCATATCCAGCCCGGAGCCTGTCGCGCGGAGATCTTTCAGCGATCCCCGGCAAGCCGTCCAGGCTCTGAAGGAAATATATGAGCGGAACACTGCCTTCTTGCGCGACGCCTTTTTCCGGGTCGGCCAGACAGGCGAAAGCGATTGCCGATACCGTGCATTTTATCCGGCGGTGAGTCTTTCTACTGCAACTTTTGCCCAGATTGACACCCGGCTCGCCTATGGTCACGTACCCGCGCCAGGCAATTATGGCACCACGATCACCCGGCCCGACCTTTTCGAGAGTTATCTCGTCGACCAGCTCGGTCTGCTCATGCGCAACCACGGCGTAGAAGTAACGGTCGCGGAATCGGAAACGCCCATCCCGCTTCATTTCGCGTTTCTGAAGGACACTTACGTCGAGGGCGCGATCATCGCAGAGCTGAAGCGCCCATTGCGCGACCTGTTCGATGTGCCGGACCTGAATATCCTCGACGACGACATCGTCAACGGCACATATGAGCCCGGGCCGGGAGAGCCGATGCCGCTTGCTCCCTTCACGGCACAGCGCATCGACTATTCCCTCCACCGTCTGTCGCACTACACGGCGACGGCTCCCGAGCATTTCCAGAATTTCGTGCTGTTCACGAATTATCAGTTTTATATCGACGAATTCTGCGCGCTCGCGCGCGAATTGATGGCGAAGGGCGGCGAGGGTTACGAGTCCTTCGTGGAGCCCGGCAATATCGTGACCCTGGCAGGCCAAAAAGCGGCTCCGGACATAGCGCTTCCACGCCAGCCACAGATGCCGGCCTATCATCTCAAGAAGCCGGATCATGGCGGCATCACGATGGTAAATATCGGCGTCGGCCCCTCCAACGCGAAAACAATAACGGACCATATCTCCGTACTCCGCCCGCATGTATGGCTGATGCTCGGCCATTGCGCCGGCCTTCGCCACACGCAGGCGCTGGGCGATTACGTTCTTGCGCATGCTTATGTGCGCGAGGATCACGTTCTCGACGAGGACCTGCCGGTATGGGTGCCGCTGCCCGCCCTTGCCGAGGTGCAGGTGGCTCTACAGGAGGCGGTAGCCGAGATCACCGGGCTGTCCGGCTACGAACTGAAGCGGATCATGCGGACCGGCACCGTGGCCACGATCGACAACCGTAACTGGGAGCTGCGCGAGCAACGTGGTCCCGTGCAGCGGCTCTCGCAATCCCGCGCGATCGCGCTCGATATGGAATCGGCCACGATCGCGGCCAACGGGTTCCGGTTCCGGGTCCCCTATGGCACGCTGCTCTGTGTTTCCGACAAGCCCTTACACGGCGAATTGAAGCTTCCGGGTATGGCGACGGATTTCTACAAGCGGCAAGTCGCGCAACACCTCAAGATCGGCATTCGCGCGGTTGAGAAGCTGGCAGCCATGCCGCCGGAGCGGCTCCACTCCAGAAAACTGCGCAGCTTCTCGGAGACTGCCTTCCAGTAGCCTATGCCTGCCCCGTCGGCATATGGAGCGGGCTTCTGCGCGTGATACGGTAGACCGCAGCGGGCGGGACATTCAGCATCGCCCGGCCGATGCGCGTGGCTTTCAGCCCCAGGCGGTCCAGAATCGGCCTTGGGACGGGACACCGCGGCCCATAGGTGAACTGGTAGAATGCAGCCCCCGGCCGCATATAAAAGAAGGCTCCGCCGACGATTGCCATCACCTTGCGCGGGCTCATGGACAAAAGTGGTAGTCCACTGACCACAGCGCCCACCGGGCTACCTTCGTAAAGGCCGAATTGTGGAAGACGGGCGGCATCGACGGGAAGCACCCGTGCCTCCGGAAAGCGCTTCTGCAGCAGAGCGACGAAATCGGCACCGAGCTCGATGATCGTTAGATCCTCTTGCGCGAGTCCCCGCTTCAGCAAAGCGCGAGTGAAAACGCCGGTGCCGGCACCGAGCTCCAGCACCGGTGCCGCGCTCGGCCTTATCTCACTGGTGATGAGATCGGCGAGCGCCGAACTCGACGGGGCAATGGCGGAGACCCGCAGGGGATGCGCCAGCCATGCGCGCAAGAAGGGGACCACATCCGACGGTGTACCGTGTCTCTCGTGATTGCAGCGCGCCATTGATCGTCCCTTGAAGAGGTAGCGGAAGCTACAGCTATTCCCTGATTCCGGCAACTTGTCGGCAGCCCGAACACGCATGCTATCGGCAAATCTTATCGCGATGCGGTTTTGCAGCACCACTTGCCCTTGTCGATGCCATAATTGCGCCGCTACAAGACGACATGTCGAACCTGCCCAGAATAACGCCTGTTGCTTTCGTCTCGATAGCAGCCACACTGCTGATATCGGTGCCGCTGGTGCTGGGTTTTCTGAAGAACGTCCATCCGGCATTCGACGCATTTACCCATTTCCGGGCGCATCTGACCGTTCTTCTTGCGATCACCGCTCTTCCGCTCGTCTTCATCACGGGTTGGCGGATGCTTGGAATTGTCGCGCTTGCGCTGGCTATCATGGCCTTTACCAGCGTGCTGGATCTCTCGCTGCTGCGCGGATTGTCCGGCGGGACGGCGGAAGCATCCGCTCAATCTACGGCCCGATACCGGCTGCTGCAGCTCAACCTGCGCTATGACAATCGCACGCCCAAGGAAGTCCTGTCGCTCATCGGCCGCAGCGGTGCAGATGTGGTGACGCTGGAGGAGGTTTCGCATATGTGGCGGCGCGAGCTTTCCTTCATCGAGAAGACATTCCCCTATCATCAATTCTGCCAGCGGCCCGGCATCGGTGGCGTGGCGATCCTGTCGCGGCGCCCATTCCTGCACCCGTCCACCACGAAATGCTTGAACCGGAACACGCTCGCGATCGCCACGATCAATTTTGGCGGAGCGGCGGTCGACATCGTCGCCCTTCACCTTGGCTGGCCGTGGCCATTCGACCAGCCAAGACAGATCGAGCCGATCACGAAGACACTTCAAACGAAACTCGGCTCCAGCGCCATCCTGGCAGGGGATTTCAATGCTGTGCCCTGGAGCGCGACGGCAGAACGGCTTGCAGCTGCAGGCGGTTTCACGAGGCTTCGCCATATAGGGCCGAGCTGGCTCGCGCAGCCATTGCCTGACTGGCTTCGGCGAACGGTCGGTCTGCCGATCGACAATGTTTTCGTAAAGGGCCGGATCACGGCGGTCCAAACAAAGCGGCTGGAGAGCGTCGGTTCCGATCATCTCCCGGTGCTGGTGGAGTTCGGCATCCTACCTCGCCCGGGAGAATCGCAAACGCTGCAAGCTTCCCTTCGCCCGCTCAACTGACCCTGCGCTGCGGCGGCACTGCCGCCGTCGGCTTTCACATGTTCTGGTAGACAGGCCCTTCACCCCCCTGGGGCGGGACCCAGTTGATGTTCTGGTTCGGGTCCTTGATGTCACAGGTCTTGCAGTGCACGCAGTTCTGCGCATTGATGACGAAGCGCGCATCGGCACTCTTGGGCACCGCTCCACCCTTCTCAGCGGCACCGGGCCCGCCTGCCAGAGAATTCCCTTCCGCATCCACCCATTCATAGACCCCAGCCGGGCAATAGCGCGTGGACGGTCCGGCATAGACGCCATATTCGGATGCCTTCTGCAGTTCCATGTCCCTGACCTGCAGATGCACCGGCTGATCTTCCTCGTGGTTCGTATTCGAGAGAAACACGGAGGAGAGGCGGTCGAAAGTAAGTACGCCGTCCGGTTTTGGATAATCGATCGGCGCATGCTTCTCGGCGGGATCAAGCGAGGCATAGTCCGGCTTGCCGTGGCGCAGCGTGCCGAAAGGAGAGAAGCCGAGCAGCGTGTTGAACCACATATCCAGGCCGCCCAGGCCGATGCCGAGGATCGTACCGAAGCGCGACCAGAGCGGCTTCACATTGCGCACCCGCTTCAGGTCCTTGCCGATTTCGGAGCCGCGCCACGCTTGCTCGTAGGCGGAAAGCTCGTCATTGGCGCGCCCTGCTGCAATCGCCTCTGCCACATGCTCGGCGGCGAGCATGCCTGAGAGCACGGCATTGTGCGAGCCCTTGATGCGCGGCACGTTTACGAGTCCGGCGGAGCACCCGACAAGGAGACCACCGGGGAAGCTCATCTTCGGCACCGACTGCCAGCCGCCCTCGGTGATGGCGCGCGCGCCATAGGAGAGGCGTTTCCCGCCCTCGAACGTGCCGCGGATTGCAGGATGCGTCTTGAAGCGCTGGAATTCCTCGAAGGGTGAGAGGTAGGGGTTCTTGTAGTTGAGGTGGACGACGAAGCCGACAGCCACCAGATTGTCACCGAAGTGATAGAGGAAGGAGCCACCGCCGGTCTGCCGGTCGAGCGGCCAGCCGAATGAGTGTTGTACAAGACCGGGCCTGTGCTTTTCCGGCGCTACTTCCCAAAGCTCTTTGAGGCCGATACCGAATTTCTGCGGCTCACGTTCCTCCGAAAGCGCATAGCGAGCGATCAGCTGCTTGGCGAGAGAGCCCCGCGCGCCTTCCCCGATCAGCACATATTTTCCGAGGAGCGCCATACCGGGCTGGTAGGCGGGGCCATGGGTACCGTCGCGCTCCACGCCCATGTCGCCGGTCACGACACCCACGACGGCATTCTCGTCGTTATAGATGACGTCTACGGCGGCAAAGCCCGGATAGATCTCAACGCCCAGCGCTTCGGCCTTCTCGGCGAGCCACTTGCAGACATTGCCGAGGGAAACGATGTAGTTGCCGTGGTTGTTCATGAGCGGCGGCATCATGAAATTGGGGAGCCGCACCGATCCCGCCGGCCCGAGCACCAGGAAGTCATCCTGGGTTACGGGCGTTTGAAAGGGGTGCCCATCCTCCTCCCGCCAGCCGGGCAACAGCTTGTCGATTCCGATCGGGTCGACAACGGCGCCGGAGAGAATATGCGCGCCCACTTCGCCGCCCTTTTCGAGAACGACGACGGAAAGCTCTGGATTAAGCTGTTTCAGCCTGATCGATGCGGCAAGCCCCGCCGGGCCCGCGCCGACGATGACCACATCGAATTCCATGCTTTCCCGCTCGATCATCCAGCCCTCCTAAGCGCCACGATTGACGTTGCGGCCCGGCTATAGCGCATCACCACCGGGAGCGAAACCACCAGAAGAGGCAAAAGACGCGGCCCCTTTCCGCTCAATGGATACATTCAGTTATACATGTGAAAGAAGGCGTTCTGGCATCGGCTTGGATCACGCGGCAGCTCTCGGACCGTTTGGTTCGCGTGCGTCGGAATGGCTATCCATTTCACTATCGGCCATACGTGCATTCTCGCGTAGAATGCGCTCGCGTCGCCGGTGCGCGTGTCGTGTGCCGCTGGCGCGGGAGCAGGCCATATGGCACGTACCGCAAATTTGGCAGCCGTGGCCGCCGCAGCCTTCCTGCTCGGCGCGGGACCGGCTGATGACGGCCGATGGTTGGCCGGGGGCTTTTCCTTCTCCGACGAGCTTGGCGGGTTCAACATTCTCGATATCCGCGGCAGCGGCACAAAAGCCGATCCGGTTGTCGTCACGCAAGAACTATCTTCCGCGAGTGCGGTCATCCTGGTCATCCGGCAGGATGGGGCACGCGCCCCTTCCAAGGAAACCCATCGGCCCGGCATGGCACTTTATCTTGAGGTAGAGATCGTGAATGGAAGCGGGCTCCCGTGGGTGGAGTTTTCCTACGAGTTACAGGTCCATCTTGGGCAGCCCAGCGTCTATGGCGACGGGCTCTCCTTCGATCAGGCCCAGGCGGCAGGAGGAACGATCGGGGCGGACACCTTCGCCGCATTCAGCCGTGATTTCGAGCCATACGATCGCCTGCTCTTCCACGACGGAAAGGTCGATCCCAAGGAAACGGCCACGTTCAAAATGCTGATCACCGATCTCACGCCCACCTATCAGTTCTATTTGGTCGAGGACCCACGGATACCTCTCTCCTGACGCCGCGCTTGCATTATCTGCGCTCGCGGGTGAGATAGGGCTATGACCCCGACCCCCGACATCGCCGGCCTACGAGAACTGCTCGCCTTCTATTCGGAGGCCGGAGTGGACGAGCCGCTCACCGAAGAACCCTTGAACCGCTTCGCGGAAGCAAGCACGAGGGCGGCAGCCATATCCGAGCCGGTTCCCGTTACCCGAGCTGAAAACGGCAGCGGTCAAACGGCCCCCGGAACGGCGTCGGCCCGCCCCGCGATGGTAGTAGCGCAGCCCGCAGCGGTTCCGGATGAGGCCCAGGCAGCGCGCGCCCGGGAAGTCGCGCGGCAAGCCAAAACCCTTGATGAGTTGAAAGCGATCCTGGCGGAGTTCGACGGCTGCAATCTTCGATTCACGGCTAAAAATCTCGTCTTTGCCGACGGAAACCCGGAAGCCGACTTCATGCTCGTGGGTGAGGCACCGGGTCGTGACGAGGACCTGCAGGGGCTGCCTTTCGTCGGGCGCTCCGGCCAGCTCCTCGACCGGATGCTGGCAGCGATCGGACGCGACCGGACGACAGCCTATATCACCAACGTCATTCCCTGGCGGCCGCCGGGCAACAGGGACCCCTCTCCGCTCGAAACCGAGATTTGCCGGCCCTTCATCGAACGACATATCGAACTCGTCGCGCCCAAGGTTCTGGTCACACTCGGCAATCCCTCGACCAAACTCCTGCTGGGCACCCAGACCGGCATCATGCGGCTGCGCGGCACCTGGTCCGTGCACCGCACGCCGGGCGGCGTGGAAATCCCGACGATGCCGACATTGCATCCCGCTTATCTCTTGCGGAATCCGGCCCATAAGAAGCTCGCCTGGCGAGACCTTCTGGCGGTGAAGATGAAGTTGAGCGGGCAGTAAGCGGGAGAAACAGGATCGTCGCGATTGTCTCGACTAGGACAATCGCATGCTGCCCCCTACGTCCTATTCCCTCCCTTTACGGGCTCGGCGGCACAAATCTGCGTGCCGCCACGCGCTTCAAGCCGAGCTGGCGTTCGCGCCATATGATGAATAGGCCGGCGCCCACGACCACGACGCCACCGACCAGGGTATAAATGGTGGGGATGTCGCCGAAGGCGAAATAGCCGACCAGGATCGCGAGGATCATCGAAGTGTATTCAAAGGGGGCGATGGTCGAAAGTTCTGCATGCCGATAGCACTGGGTCATCAAAATCTGCGCGACCCCGCCGCAAACCCCAGCCCCGGCCAGGGCAAGGAACTGCCAGTGGCTCAGCCAAATCCAGCCGAAAGGAATGGTTGCAAGAGCGAGGACACTCGCGGTGACGGAAAACCATAAGACGATCGTCGCGGTTTTCTCGGTGAGCACCAGCCGGCGCACGAGCAGCATCGCGACTGCAGACGCAGCAGCCCCCGTCAAAGTGGCGATGACACCCACGGCCTCGTCCGCCTCCATAGCCGATGTGCTGCCGGTCAAAAGCGTGAGATTGGGCCAAGCGATGATGACCACGCCAAGAAAACCTACCGTCACCGCACTCCACCGATAGATGCGCACCGCTTCTCCAAGGAAGATGGCGGAAAAGACCACCACCAGGAGGGGCTGGGCATAGTTGAGGGTGATGGCTTCCGGAAGCGGCAGGCGGGTCAGTCCGAAAAAGCCGAGCCCCATAGCGGCGACTCCGACCACTCCCCGCATGACATGACCCACCGGGTGCTTTGTATGGAACGCAGTCGCAAGCTCGCGTTGCCAAGCGAGCATCAGCACGATCGGGAAAATCGCGAAGAAGGAGCGAAAGAAAACGATCTGGCCGGCCGGAACATCTCCGGCCCCCTTGATGAGCGAGGACATCGCCACGAAGATTGAGACTGAGATGACCTTCAGGGCGATCCCGACCAGAGGTCTGGGCTCCGTGTCGAAATCGCTCGCGGCGACCGTCATGATTATACCGGGCTTGAATGAGAGGATAATGCCCGGCCGGGTTACCCGGCCGGGGCCGAGATCGTTACGCGAATTTCGAGCGGGCCTCGGCAATCGCCTGCCAAATGCGCGCAGGGGTGGCCGGCATCTCGATATGCGAGATACCATAGGCGCGATAGAGCGCGTCGACGACGGCATTGAGTGTGGCCGGCGTAGAGCCGACGGTGCCCGCCTCGCCTGCACCCTTCATGCCCAGCGCGTTGGTAGACGACGGCACGTTGCGGGTTTCGAACTGGATGAATGGCAACAGATCGGCGCGCGGCATGGAATAGTCCATGAACGTGGCGGTCACCAGTTGCCCGTCATCCGAATAGACCACTTCCTCCGTGAGCGCCTGCCCCACGCCTTGAGCAATGCCGCCGTGAATCTGTCCGGCGAGGAGGATTGGATTTACCGTTGCGCCAAAATCATCGACAACGGTGTACGCTACGACCTCTGTCTTGCCTGTGGCCGGGTCGATCTCGACCTCGCAGATATGAGTGCCGTTCGGGTAGGTGGGCTCGGGCTGTTCGAAATTTCCGAAGCCTTTCAGATCCTCCGGGTTCTTTGCGGCCCTGGCGATTGAAGCGAAATCCATCACCCGATCGGTGCCGACAATACGCGCAACACCGTCGACCAGTTCGATATCGGCTGGCGAAGCCTCCATCTCATCGGCAGCCACCTTCTTGATCTTTTGCGCGAGATCTTCGCCCGCGCGCGCCGCAGAGACACCGCCGAGAGGAATCGAACGCGAGCCTCCGGTGCCTCCACCTTTCCCGAGAACATCCGTGTCGCCCTGATGGACGTTGATTTTGGATATGTCGAGGTTGAGCTTCTCGGCCACGAATTGCGCATAGGCCGTCGCGTGACCCTGCCCGTTGGATTGCGTGCCGATCGCAAGGGTCACCGTCCCGTCGCCATTGAGCGTGAGATAGGCGGGTTCGGACCCTGGGAAGGCACACGCCTCGATATAGGTGGACATGCCGATACCGCGGATCCGTCCCCGATTTCTCGATTCCTCAAGCCGCTGTTCGAACGTGGCCCAGCCGGCCCGCTCCATCGCAAGCGTCATGTGGCCGTCGAGCTCGCATAGATCGTAGCGACGGCCCGTCGGCGTGCGATACGGGAACTGTTCCGGTTTGATGAAGTTGCGGCGGCGGATTTCCTCGCGTGGAAGGTTCATCTGGCGGGCGCATTCCTCCACCAGCTTTTCGATCAGGAAGGCCGCTTCAGGCCGCCCTGCCCCCCGATAGGCATCCACAGGGGTGGTGTTGGTGTAGACGCCCCTCACATTCACGTCGATCGCCTGGATATCGTAGACACCCGTCGTCATCGACGCACCGCCCACCGGGATATAAGGGCCGAACTGGTGGATATAGGCGCCCATATTGGCAAGCAGTTCCACACGCATCCCAAGAAAGCGGCCTGTCTTATCAAGGGCCATTTCGGCCTTGACCGCATTGTCCCGGCCCTGACTGTCGGTCAGGAAATGCTCATTGCGGTCACCAGTCCATTTTACCGGCCGGCCGAGCCTCTGCGCCGCTTCCATGACAAGGGCATATTCGCGGTAGACGAAGCCTTTCGTCCCGAAGCCACCCCCGACATCGGGGGTGACCACCCGCAGTTGCGATGCCGGAATACCGAAGACGCGGGCCAGGATTGCCTGCATGGAGTGAACGCCCTGTGAGCCCGAGGTCAGCACGAAGCGATCTTCGTCCGGCTTCCATTCGGCCAAGGCCGAACGCGGCTCCATATAGTTTGCGACCAGTCGATTGTTGACGAAGGCGATCTCCACCACCCGGTCGGCCTCGGCAAAGGCTGCGTCGGTCCTTTGCTTATCGCCGACATGATAGAGGAAGGCCTGATTTGAGCCGAGTTCCGGCCAAACGAGCGGCGCGCCATCCTCAAGCGCTTGCGCGGTGCCGATGACCGGATCTTCGCCCTCATAGTCGATTTCGATCAGTTCCGCCGCATCCTGGGCCTGCTGGCGGGTGTCGGCGACGACGAAGGCGACCGCATCACCCACATATTGAACACGGTCGCGGCAGAGTATGGGAATGTCACGGGTCGGGGCCTTGCTGCCGTCGGGCTGCTCGGGCATCACAGAGGACTTGAGATCGCCAAGATGCGCCGTATCGGCTCCGGTAAGCACCAGGTGTACGCCGGGTAGAGCGCGGGCCGCCTCCACGGATGCGATGGTGAAACGAGCCTTGGCAATAGGGGAACGAAGGACATATCCATGCAAGGTGCCGGACGGAGTGATGTCGTCGGTGTAGCGGCCCTTGCCGGTGATGAAGCTCTCATCTTCCTTGCGCAGCACGGAGGCGCCCATGCCGAATTTCGGTGTGAGAACCGTCATAACGAGATTCCTTGCAAGTGATTGGAGACTTCGAACCTAGCAGCCTGGATAGTTTTGTCGACAGGTTGCATTGTGTAAAGAGCCCGCTTCGAAAAACTTCGGCGGCGACACCGACCCATCAGGAGTAAAACCATGCGCACCGACACCGGCCAGGTGTTCCGCCTCGAAGATTACCGCCCCACCGCATATCTTATCCCGGAAACGGATCTCACCTTTCGTCTGGATGGCGATCGGACGCAGGTAACCGCAAGGTTGACGGTCGAACGGCGCGCTGAAACCGGCCGGGAAGTGCCGCTCGTCCTCGACGGCGATGGACTTGCGCTCGACGATCTCCTGATCGACGGCGAGCCCCTTCCGGCGGAAGCATATGACGCGACGCCGGACCGGCTCATCATCAGGCGCCTGCCGCGTGGAGGCCGATTCGAACTGACGATCGTCACAAATGTCGAGCCGGCGGCAAACAAAGCCCTGATGGGTCTTTACGTTTCGAACGGCGTCTATTGCACTCAATGTGAGGCGGAGGGCTTTCGGCGCATCACCTATTATCTGGACCGGCCTGACGTGCTTTCCACCTATCGCGTCCGTATCGAGGCAAGGAAGGAGGAGGCGCCGCTGCTCCTGTCCAACGGCAACCCCGTCGAAGCTGGCGACCTGAAGGATGGCTGGCATTATGCCGTTTGGCACGATCCTCATCCAAAGCCATCTTATCTCTTTGCGCTCGTGGCCGGAGATCTCGGTGGCATCCACGACGAATTCGTCACGGCGTCGGGCCGGAGGGTAAAGCTCGGCATCTATGTCGAGCACGGGAAGGAGCCGCTTGCCGCCTATGCGATGGATGCATTGAAGCGGTCGATGCGCTGGGACGAAGAGCGCTTCGGCCGCGAATATGACCTCGACGTCTTCAACATCGTTGCCGTGTCGGATTTCAACATGGGCGCGATGGAGAACAAGGGGCTCAACGTCTTCAACGACAAATATGTGCTGGCCGATCCGGAGACGGCGACGGATACGGACTACGCCAATATCGAGGCCATCATCGCCCACGAATATTTCCATAATTGGACAGGCAACAGAATCACTTGCCGTGATTGGTTCCAGCTCTGCCTGAAGGAGGGCCTGACCGTCTATCGCGACCACGAATTCTCAGCAGACCAGCGCTCACGGGCGGTAAAGCGCATCGCCGAAGTGCGTACCCTCAAGGCGCATCAGTTTCCCGAAGACCAGGGACCTCTCGCGCATCCCGTAAGGCCCCGCCGGTATCGGGAAATCAACAACTTCTACACGGCCACGGTCTACGAGAAAGGTTCCGAGGTCGTACGGATGATCCATACGATCCTCGGCCCGGACCATTTCCGTGCCGGCATGGACCTCTATTTCGCGCGCCATGACGGCCAGGCCGTTACCATCGAGGATTTCCTCAAGTGCTTCGAAGAAGCGTCGGGCAAGGATCTTTCGCAATTCGCGCTCTGGTACCACCAGGCCGGTACGCCGCATGTGGCGGTTTCTGCACGCTATGATGCAAAAGCGAAGGAGTTCACACTGGAGATCGAGCAATCGGTACCGCCCACGCCCTCCGAATCACGCAAGCGCCTTATGCACATTCCCCTCGCCTTCGGGCTTGTCGGCCCCAACGGACAGGACATGGAATATGAAAGCGCGGAGGGAGCGGCAATTGAGAACGGTGTGATCCACCTGCGCAAGCGGCGGCATATCGTGCAATTCAAGGGTGTGAGCGCCCGGCCGGTGATTTCTCTTAACCGGGGCTTCTCGGCCCCGGTCACACTCTCGCTGGAAGCGCGCGCCGAGGATCAGTTCTTCCTGGCGCGGCATGACAGCGATCTGTTCTCCCGCTGGCAGGCACTCAACACGCTTTTCACACAGGCCCTGGTCGACGCTTCCACGCAGATCCGCCGTGGGGGAAAGCCCGATTTCGATAAGGCCTTGCTCAACTATCCAGCGGAGATCGCTGCCGACGGAAATCTGGAGGCGGCCTATCGCGCACTTGCGCTGGCGCTTCCCGCCGAGGCCGATATCGCACGCGAGATCGGGAGCAATATTGACCCGGATGCGATCGGTGCCGCCCGTGACATGCTGCGCGCAGCGATTGGGAAAGAGGCTGAGCCAACTTTCGCAAACGTCTATGATCAAATGCGAAACGACGGCGCGTTCAGCCCGGATGCCGAGAGTGCCGGGAGGCGTGCGCTCCGCAACGTGCTTTTAGAATATCTAAGCGCGGGTTCGGCGGACCCTGCGCTCGCAACACAACAATTCCGAACCGCCCGCAGCATGACTGAACGGGCCGCAGCACTCAACGTGCTCGCGCATCAATTCGTCGGAAGCGAAGACGCTCATGAGGCGCTTGCCTCATTCGAGAAGCGCTATAACGACAATCCCCTGGTCCTCGATAAATGGTTTGTGGTGCAGGCGACGATACCCGACCGGGAAACCGTCGATCTCGTCCGCAAGCTGATGCTGCACCCAGCCTTCTCCATCACCAATCCCAACCGTGTCCGTTCGCTGATTGGCGGCTTCGCAAGCAGCAACCAAACCGGCTTCCATCGCGCGGATGGGGAAGGCTATCGTTTTCTCGCAGAGACCATCCTGAAGGTGGAGGAAAACAACCCGCAGGTAGCCGCCCGCCTGGCCATAGCATTTCGCTCCTGGCGCTCGCTCGAGAAGAGCAGGCAGGAACAAGCCCGCGCCGCCCTCTCCGATATGGCCCGGCGGCCTAATCTCTCTCGCGACCTCAGGGACATTCTGGAGCGAACGATCGCCTGACCGGCAGCCCCCGAATCAATTTTGCGACCGCCCCTCTAGACAAGGCGAATCGGCTTTGATTCCTTATGGATGATTCGCATGTACGCGTTCGCGGGTCGGTCAAGCGGAACAAGCAGGAAAGAAAGGGCCCGTCGGGATGGCGAGCGCGTATGCATGGGCATTGCCTGCCGCCCTTTTTTCGAGGCGCAGGAAGCCCAAGCGGGAAACGGAGGTTGCCGGCAATGCGAAGATCATTGCCGCGCCATCCTATGAGCGCTTGCTTGCGGTCGAACCCTATCTGCGCCGGGCCATTCCGATCCTGGTGGTCATTTTCCTGCTTATCCTGGCCGCGGCCCGGCTGCTGACACTGGTCAGCTGGCATGACGATATCGAAGGGGATACCAAGCGGCATCTTGGTCTTGCTGCCAACAACCTTGCCCAAGCGGTACAGATTGCCGGAACGGAAGCGCTGGCCCAGGCGGGCGCGGCAGATACTCTGATCGACGAGGCTGTGCTTCGCGCAAGCATCGGCGCGGGGTGGGTACTCGCCCTTACTGACTCGCAATTCGTTGTCACCGCAACGTCTCCACGCGGGCAACGGCTGAAGGGTCAATCCCTGGACAGCCTGATCTCAGGCGGCCAGCCCCTCTTCATGTTCGGCGAGAGAGCCGGCGTGCTCGAGGTGCAGATCGGCAACGTGGACTGGTATGCCTCCGTCAGCCTACTTCCCGGAGAGAGCGGAGCAGCAATCGCGCTCGCTCCCCAGAATCAGGTGTTTGCCGAGTGGCGCAGCACGGTCTCCCTCAATGTGACGGTCTTCGCTCTGACCGCCGGCGTTCTGATGGCGATCCTCTATGCCTATTTCAGCCAGGCAGCCCGAGCGCAGGCGGCGGACTGCATTTACCGTGAAGCGCATCAACGCATCGATCTGGCGCTCGTGCGCGGGAAATGCGGCCTGTGGGACTGGGATATGGCGCGCGGAAAGATGTACTGGTCCGCGTCCATGTACGAGATGCTGGGCTATGAAGCCGCCGATGTGATGCTTTCCTTCGGCGACGTGGCGAGCCTCATCCATCCCGACGACGGAGACCTGTTTGCGGTTGCAAACCGGATCGTCGCGCGCGAGGTCGAGCAGGTCGACCAGATTTTCCGCATGCGCCATGCTAATGGCCAATGGATCTGGATACGCGCCAGGGCGCAGGTGGTGGATCCTGATGCGCCGGAGATCCACCTGATCGGCATTGCGGTCGACGTGACGGAGCAGCGAACACTGGTGCAGCAGTCGGAGGTTGCGGATCTGCGACTGCGTACCGCGATCGAGAACATCACCGAATCCTTCGTCCTTTGGGATGCCTCGGAACGACTGGTGATGTGCAATTCGCGTTACCTGCAGGATACAGGCATAGATCCCAGCGGGATCATTCCGGGCATGCATCGCCGTGAGATCGAGTCCCGGATGAACGCGGTTCGCTACGAAAGGCGGCTAACAGGATCCAGCAGCGTCGAAGGCGTTACCTATGAGCGCCAGTTGGCGGACGGCCGATGGCTTCAGGTGACGGAGCTGAAGACCCGCGACGGCGGCACGGTGTCCCTCGGCACGGATATCACGCAGCTTAAGCAGCATCAGGAAAAGCTGGTGGAAAGCGAGCGGCGCCTGATGGCCACGATCCATGATCTGTCGGTCGCTCGCCGCGCCGAGCAGGAACGCAGCCAGGAACTCGTGGAACTCAACCGCAAATATATGCGCGAGACCGAGCGAGCGGAATCCGCCAATCGCGCGAAATCAGAATTCCTGGCGAATATGTCCCATGAACTGCGGACGCCACTCAACGCCATCATCGGCTTCTCGGAACTGATGCAGCAGGGACTTTTCGGCCCCCTCGGCTCCGAGCGTTACAAGGAGTATGTGAACGACATCTATGCCAGCGGCACCTATCTTCTTGGCGTGATCAACGACATCCTCGATATGTCGAAGATCGAGGCCGGTCAGTTCTCCATTCACCGGGAGAACATCGATCTGGCGGCGGTCATCCGCGAGACCATGCGCGTGGTCACTTTGCAGGCGGGGAAGAAGAGTATCGAACTGACGACCGATATTCCCGAGTCGCTCTCGCTTTATGCCGATCGGCGCGCGCTAAAGCAGATCCTCATCAATCTGATGTTCAATGCCGTGAAATTCACCGGTCAAGGCGGACAGGTGACGCTCAGGGCGCGCGCCTTCTCCCGCTCGCTGATGCTGACGATCAAGGACACCGGTTGCGGCATACCGCGAGACGCGCTGAAGAAACTCGGGCGCCCCTTCGAGCAGGTCGAAAATCAATATTCGCGTACGCATAACGGCTCGGGCCTGGGTCTTGCGATCTCGCGTTCGCTGGCGGAGCTTCACGGCGGCGCGCTGCGCATCCAGTCCAGAGAGGGAGTAGGTACGGTCGTTTGCGTGCGGTTGCCGCTGCAGGCCCAGCGGAAACGAGCTGCCTAGCGGCCTTAGGCTCGCCCTTCCCCCAGCAGCCTATCGAAATGCCGTCGTACCCGGGCGCTGGTCTCCTTGATATGCGCCTCGAGAATGCCGAACTCGGGCAGATCGACGCTTCGTAGAAGAATATTCGCGAGGCCCGGAGGAACATCCCCCGGCTCCAGGGGACCCGTAAGGCACAGCCGGATGATCTGGGTAAGCGTCATATAGAGGCGATATGCCTCGAGGAGCTCCGCCCGGGTCTGATCATCGGCAAAATCGGAAGACAGTTCAGCGAGAACCTTTCCGGTGTTGGTCGGCCGCGAAGCGGCAAGGCATTTGCCGGAGAGTGCCGCCACCTGCGCTATAAATTCCAGGTCGATGATGCCCCCCGCAAGAAGCTTCAAATCCCAGATATTCCTTGCCGGTTTTTCCTTTTCCAGGAGAGCGCGCATCTCCCTTGCATCGCGCTTCAGTTTGACGGCGTCGCGCGGAAGGGAGACGATCGCCTGCACCTCCTGCTCGGCTTCAGCACAGAGGGTTTCAGCGCCTGCTATGGCTCTGGCACGTGTGAGGGCCATGTGCTCCCAGGTCCAAGCCTCGTTGCGCTGATACTTCCGAAACGCATCGAGATGGGTTGCGACCGGCCCCTTGTTGCCGGAGGGCCGCAACCTGAGGTCCAGTTCGTAGAGCACGCCCTCCGCAGTCGGAGCCGAGACGGCGGCGATCAGGCGCTGGGTCAATCGTGCGTAGTAATGTGATGGCGCAAGCGGTTTGCGGCCATCGGACTCTTCCGCTTCCGGCGCATGGTCGTAAAGCAGGATGAGATCTACGTCCGAACCCGCGGTGAGCTCATGGCTTCCGAGTTTTCCCATACCAAGGATAGCCGTGCGGCCGCCTCGGACACGTCCATGAGTTAGGGCAAACTCCTCTTGAACCGCGTCGAATGCCGCACCAATCGTAAGATCGGCCAGGTCCGAAAAGGCTTTTCCGGCGCGGGTCTCGTCTATGCTGCCCGTCAAGAGGCGGATGCCGATGAGGAATTTCTGCTCCGCCGCAAAAATGCGCAGCCGATCAAGCCGCTCCTCAAAGGAGTTGGCACCCGATAGAAAGATCTCGAGCCGCTCAGCCAGATAAGCTCTGTTGGGCAACTCGGACAAGAGTCCGGGGTCTAGCAGACCGTCGAAGACGTGGGGCCTGCGGGTGATGATCGCGGCAAGCCTGGGTGCTGCCCCCATGATGGTCGCGATCAGATCGAGGAGCCGCGGGTTCGACTGCAAGAGCGAAAAGAGCTGGATGCCGCGCGGAAGCCCGGAGAGAAACTCGTCGAAGCGCAAAAGCGCTTCATCGGCACGGTGGGTCCGTCCGAACGCTTCGAGCAATGCCGGAGTTAATTCGGTGAGACGCTCGCGCGCTTCGGCAGACTGGGTCACGCGGTAGCGTCCAAAGTGCCACCCGCGAATCACGCGGCAGATATCGCTCGGGCGCTCGAACCCCAGTTCGGAGAGGGTGTGGAGCGTATCCGGGTCATCGACATCACCGGTGAAGACGAGATTGCCCACGCCTCGGGAAAGCTGAGGTGCCGTCTCAAACAGAGCCGCATAGTGGCTTTCGACCATATGCAGTGCCTGCCGAAATGCCTCAGCGAAGATCATCCCGCTCGTATAGCCAAGAAGACGGGCAATGCGCTCCAATCCTTCCTCGTCATCCGGCAGGAGATGCGTCTGTTCGTCCGCCACCATCTGTATGACGTTTTCGACATCGCGCAGAAACCAGTATTGAGCGATAAGGGCCTCTCCCGCCTCGGCGGTTATCCAGCCGCGATCCTGGAGTTCCCTAAGCATCTTGACCGTCTCACGTTCGCGCAGCTCCGGAAAACGGCCTCCGGCTATAAGTTGCTGGGTCTGGACGAAAAACTCGATTTCCCGGATGCCGCCTCGTCCAAGCTTCACATTATGGCCGAGCACGGCGATTTCCCCGTGCCCCTTATGGGCATGTATTTGGCGTTTGATCGAATGGATGTCCGCAATCGCTGCATAGTCGAGATATTTGCGCCAGACATAGGGCTGCAGTTCCGTAAGGAACCGCTCTCCGGCCTTCCCATCTCCAGCAATCGCGCGCGCCTTTATCATCGCGGCGCGCTCCCAGTTCTGGCCGCGGCTTTCGTAGTAATGCAACGCTGCTTCCACCGGCAGCGCGAGCGGTGTCGAACCGGGATCGGGCCGCAACCTCAAATCCGTACGGAAGACGTAGCCGTCCTCCGTGCGGTCCTGCAGGATGCGCACAAGCCGCCGCGTGAGCCTCACAAAGAGTTCCGTGGCCTCTATCGGCTCCTTTACGGCGGGCGCGTCCGGATTGATCAGCACGATGAGGTCGATATCGGACGAATAATTGAGCTCCCGTGCGCCTAACTTACCCATGGCAAGCAGAATCCAGCCACTGTCACGGGAAGGCTCCGCAGGGTTGGGGAGCCGCAGCTTTCCCTGGCGATCCGCATCCCGAAGGAGGAAATTTACCGCCGCGTTCACACACGCTTCCGCAAGGAGGCTCAATCGCAGGGCCGTTTTGGCCGCATCCGCCTCGCCCGAGAGCTGTCCCAAGGCGATCAGCAGGTGGGCTTGAAGTTTCAAGCGCCGGAGCATCTTCATGACTCCGGCCTCGCTCTCCTCCGCTCCCAGGCCGACCGCCGCTATCTCTTCCGAAAGCGCATTTAGCCGAGCATCCAGCCTTGCATCGAAAAGTGCTTCCAAGACAGCTGGTTGGCGCCTGGCACAATCGCGAAGATAGGGAGATAGGTCGAAGACTGCCGCCAGAAACGCCCTCAGCCTGTTGTCGGCTGAGAGAAGGCTGGCGAGCCGAGGGCAGTCGCGTTCATGTGCGGCTTCCAGAAGAGACTCGATCTCCTCTTGAGCATGCTCGGCATCAAGGGGGTGCAACTCCCGTACCGGGGAGCCAAACCAAGTGGTACCATCTTCGTCTTTTAGGACAGCGTCGGTCATTACTCATTCTTGCCTGTCGGGAAGATCATCGCAACCGCGAGACCGCCGCCCTCCCCCGAAAGCTCGAGCTTTCCTCCATGAAAGGTCATGACCGCCTTTGCGAGGCTGAGGCCCAGGCCGGATCCCGGCTGGCTGCGGCTTGCCTCAAGCCGGACAAAGCGCTCCGTCGCACGCTCCCGATCCTCTTCAGGTATACCCGGGCCGTTATCTCTGACCGTCAGCCTTGCGGCGTCTCCTTCCTTTCGAAGCGATACGGAGACAACCGGCTTCTGCCCAAAACCAGCAGAATATTTGATAGCATTGTCGATGACGTTGGAAAGCGCCTGGCCGATCAACTCACGATTTCCGTCGATCTGAACATTTTCCGCCGCCTCCGCCTTCAGTGTCACGCCCTGTTCTTCAGCCAGCGGCTCGTAGAGCTCGACGACATCCGAGACAATCAAGGCAAGATCGATCTTCGCCGTGCTTTCAGCGGAATAGCCCGCTTCCAGCCGGGAGATCATCAAAATGGCGTTGAAGGTACGGATAAGCTGGTCCGATTCCGCAATCGTCTGCTCAAGCGCCTCTTTCGCGGCGGTCGGGCCAGCCGTGTTGTTCAGCGCAGCCTCCGCGCGGTTGCGCAGGCGGGTCAGGGGCGTTTTTAGGTCGTGGGCTATGTTCGCCGATACCTGCTTCAACCCCTCATTCAGACCGGCAATGCGATCGAGCATGGCATTCAGGTTTTCCGAAAGCCGGTCGAACTCATCGCCAGCTCCCGTTACCGGCAGTCTTCTGGACAGGTCGCCACCCATGATCTGGCGGCTCGCTTCCGTCACGCTGTCGATCCGGCGGAGCGCGCGCCTTCCGACGAAATACCAGATCAGGAACGCGCCGAGACCCATCATGCCCAAAGCCACCGCAAGGGCACGGCGCATCACGCGACCGAACTGCTCCGGCTCGCTCAAATCTCTTCCGACGAGAAGAATCATCTGGTTCGGCAGACGTATGACCTGAGCAACAGCCGCGTGACCACTCTCGCGGCTCGTTGCCCCCTGTTCACCAAAACGCCGATAAAGGAAGGGACTCTCCGTCCAACCGGCAGCATCGAGCACACCGGGCTGAATGCTTTCGACATTGCCGGAGAGGATAAAGCCGCTGGGATCCGCAATGAGGTAGAGATTTGCGCCTGGCTGCCTGGCACGAATTTCGACCAGCCGAACCAGGCCGGTCAGCCCGGCGCGCTGGTAGGCACGCGCGAGGCCGGCGACCTCTTCTGCGATTGCCTCCTGCGTCTGGCCGACCAGCATGCGCGTGGAAAGAGAGCTCACATAGATGACGAGCACCACCGCGCAAGCGGTAAACAACACGAGATAAAGCGCGGAGAGTCGTGCCGCAGTGGTCTTCATGATGGCCGAAAGGGTGGCCATCAGTCCGCTCGGATCATGTAACCCGCGCCACGCACCGTATGGAGAATGGGCCTGTCGAAGCCTCTCTCGATCTTGCCGCGCAGGCGCGAGACATGCACATCGATCACATTGGTCTGCGGGTCGAAGTGATAGTCCCACACATTCTCCAAAAGCATCGTCCGGGTGACAACCTGACCGGCATGTCGCATCAGATATTCCAGCAGACGGAATTCCCGCGGCTGAAGCGTGATTTCCTGGCCGCCACGCCGAACCGTATGGGACAGCCGGTCCAATTCCAGATCCCCTGCCCGGTAGACGGTTTCCACGTCACGCGCGCCGGCTCGTCGCTTGAGTACTTCCACGCGAGCAAGCAATTCCGAGAACGCGTAGGGCTTCGTAAGGTAGTCGTCTCCTCCGGCCCTCAGGCCGGTCACCCGGTCGTCCACCTCTCCCAATGCCGAAAGGATGAGCGCCGGCGTCGTATTGCCGTTCGCCCGCAAACCCGCAATGACCGATAGGCCGTCGCGACGGGGCAACATTCGGTCGATCACGAAGACATCGTAATTTCCGCCCTCTGCCAAGGCGAAACCCGCCTCGCCATCAGCGGCCACATCGGCTGTGTGTCCCGCTTCGGCAAAGGCCTTTTTGAGATAACTCGCCGCTTCGCGGTCATCCTCGATGATCAGAATCTTCATGGCGCCGTGTCATAGCTGATGAAAAGCGGTGGCGAGCTTTCCTCGCCACCGCCAAAGAGTCAAACCGCACTTCTCGATGGATCAGCCGATTGGCAATGCCACGAACCGATTGGCATCGTTGCGTACGACCTGAAGGAGCACGGCACCCCGTCCTGCGCTTGATGCTGCATCGACGGCCTTCTTGAGATCGCTGGTGGCCTTAACCGGTTGTGAATTGACCGCGCGGATCACGTCACCCGGCTGGATGCCGTTTTCCTCGGCCACGCTGCCCGGCTCCACATCGGTTACGACCAGGCCGTTGCCGTCATCCGCAGGGGTGACGGTCAACCCGAAGCTTGCCGGCTGTCCGTTCTCGTCCGAGGGGGCGCTAGGGGCAGCAGCGGCCACCTGATCGCTCTCGGGCATCTCGGTCAAGGTCACCTTGAAGTCCTGAGACTTGCCGTTCCGCCACACGGTAACGTCGATGTTCGTGCCCGGCGCGATTGCTGCCACCGTACGAGCCAGTTCGCGCGGCGAAGCGATAGGCGAACCGTTCACCGCGATCACGACGTCGCCAGCCTCGATACCCGCCTTTTCTGCCGGATCACCGCCATTCACGCTGTTGATCAGCGCACCCTTGGCCTCTTGCAGCCCCAGCGAGTCGGCGATCTGAGGTGTCACGTCCTGGATGCTGACGCCCATATAGCCGCGCTCGACCGAACCATCCTTGATAAGCTGATCGACGACCGTCTTGGCCAGTGAGGCCGGGATGGCAAAGGCGATACCCACATTGCCGCCCGACGGCGAGAAGATTGCCGTGTTCACGCCAACAACTTGCCCCGCAAGGTTGAAGGTCGGGCCGCCGGAGTTACCCTGGTTCACGGCCGCGTCGATCTGCAGGAAGTCGTCATAATTCCCCGCGCCAATCTCGCGGCTCTGGGCGGATACGATGCCCGCCGTCACCGTTCCGCCGAGACCGAACGGATTGCCGACGGCCACAACCCAATCGCCGACACGGACGGAATCGTCAGGCGCCCAGCTCACATAGGTGAATTTGCGATCGGACTTTACCTTGAGCACCGCCAGATCGGTACGCGGGTCCTTCCCGACGAGATCGGCTTGCAGCTCCGTCCCATCCTCCAGAACGACGGTGTACTGGTTTCCATCTTCAACCACGTGATTGTTGGTTACGATATAGCCGTCATCGGAAATGAAGAAGCCGGACCCCTGAGCGATCGGGCGCACGCGCGGGCGCTGCTGGCCGCTACGCGGCTGGTCACGTCGCTGGAATTCATCAAAGAAGCGGCGGAGCGGATGATTGGGCGGGAGATTATCGAAACCGGGCATGTTGAAGAACGGCGTCGCCACGTTACCTGCCTGGGGCGACTCCCCGGATACCCGCACACTCACCACTGCAGGTTTCACCAGGTTGACGACGTCAGCAAAGCTTGGAGCCTGAATGGGCTTGTCGAGCTTCACCGGGTCCGCGAAGACCGGAATAGTGCCCGAACTGATGGCGCTGAAGCCAACCGCGCCGGCAACCGCGAGGGAAGCCACGGCTGCTACGAGACGGTTGCGCGTCTTAGAGGTTACGTTCTGTTCTTCGCTCATGACGAACCACTCCTAATGCCTTTAGCGTGCTAGGGGGACGCTTCTTCGTCCCGTTTGCCCACTGAAATAGGACGGACTACCTTACGATGCCATTTCCAAGGCATGAAACTTTCGTAATGTTTTTGATCGACTGAGCAGAAAAGCTGAGACGCGTGTCTCGGGGCACCGGCGGCGCGCAAAGTCGCCGCACCGGCGACGCCTTAATTCTCGTCCTTCAGAACGTTCCTCAGAGAAGCTTCCTCCTCCGGAGAGAGAGGTGCAGGAGCACTGTCCCCACGCCGACGAAAAGCTGTGAACGCAAGCAGTCCTCCTCCCACAAGGATCAGGACCGGCGCCGCCCAGAGAAGCGCGTTGCGGGCATTGAACCGCGGCTTCAACAGCACGAACTCGCCATAGCGAGAGACGATGTAGTCCAGCACCTCTTCGTCTGTATCGCCGGCCACAAGCCTTTCACGCAGCAGGAGGCGCAAGTCGCGTGCGAGCTCTGCATCCGAATCGTCGATCGACTGGTTCTGACAGACCATGCAGCGCAGCTCGGTCGAAAGATGGCGTGCCCGCGCCTCAAGCGCGGGATCCTTCAACACCTCGTCCGGCTGTACCGCAGTTGCGCCTCCGACAAAGCCAATCAAAAGCCCGCAAGCCAACAGCAGGGTGCGGAACCTCATGACTTCGCCTCGCCGGCTAGTGCGGCCGCTTTCCGCCTTGCGGGTGCTCCTACACGGAGTCGCCGGTCCATGAGAGAAATGAACCCGCCTGCCATCATCACGAGCGCGCCAATCCAGATCAGCGTCACGAACGGCTTCCACCAAATGCGCACGACGAGCCCGGACGGAGTCTGATCTCCGATAGAAATGTAAAGCTGGCTCAGGCCGATCGTCTTAATGCCCGCTTCCGTTGTTGGCATACCGCGTGCCGTATAGAGCCGTTTGGAGGAGACGATTTCTCCCAGAGAACCTCCGCGCACTGTCCCGGCCGCGAACTGCGCCTGCTCCTCCGTGTAATTCTGGCCGGTAAAGGGACGCAGATTCTGGAACCGCACGGTGTAGCCGCTGATTTCGGTGCTCTGGCCAGGCTGCATTGTCAGTATGTGTTCCGCCTGGAGAGCGGTTACCGAAACGATGCCGAGCACGCTCAGGCCCAAGCCGGCATGGCCCAAGCACGTACCGAAAATCGAAAGCGGCAGACCCGTAAGCCGACGCAGGGCAACAGCTACTCCGACCTTGCCAAGACCGGATTTCAAAGCAAGATCGGTCAGGGCGCCGACTATGAGCCATATCCCGAGCCCCAGACCGAGCGCGGCGACCGCAGACGCGCGATCTATCAGGAAATAGCCTGCGATCGCTGTCGCCCCAGCCACCCAGAAGGCGAATTGCAAGCGTTGAAACGCACCGGCAAGATCCCCGCGCTTCCAAGCAAGAAGCGGCCCGAACGGCACCGCCACCAGGAGAGGCAAGAAGAGCGGGATAAAGGTTAGATTGAAGAAGGGTGCGCCAACCGAAATCTTATTGTCGCTGATGGCTTCGATCAGCAGCGGGTAAAGCGTACCGATCAACACCGTCGCCGTAGCCGTGGTCAGGAACAGATTGTTGAGAACCAGGGCACCTTCCCTCGAAATGGGATGGAACAGCCCGCCGGGCGCCAGAGAAGCGGCTCTGACCGCAAACAAGGTCAATGCACCGCCGATGAAGAAAACCAGAATCGCGAGAATGAAAACGCCACGGGCAGGGTCGGTCGCGAAGGAATGAACGGACGTCAAAACGCCCGATCTTACGAGGAAGGTGCCAAGCAGCGAGAGCGAGAAGGTGAGGATCGCAAGCAGCACCGTCCAAATTTTCAGCGCCGAACGCTTTTCCATCACAATGGCAGAGTGCAGCAGAGCCGTTCCGGCGAGCCATGGCATCAGGGACGCGTTCTCAACCGGATCCCAGAACCAGAAGCCACCCCAGCCCAGTTCATAATAGGCCCAGTAGGAGCCCATGGCGATGCCGCCGGTCAGGAAGGCCCAGGCGGCTAGCGTCCAAGGACGCACCCACCGCGCCCATGCAGCATCCATACGCCCATCGATCAGCGCTGCCACCGCGAAGGAAAAGGAGACAGAGAAACCGACATAGCCCAGATAGAGGAGCGGGGGATGAACGGCGAGCCCGATATCCTGCAGGATGGGATTCAGGTCCTGGCCTTCGATTGGCGCAGGTTCCAGGCGCATGAAGGGATTGGACGTGAATAGGATGAAGAGGAGAAAAGCGCTGGCAATCAGCCCTTGAACTGCCAATACGTTTGCCTTCAGGGTCGGCGGTAGATTCTGACCGAAGGCTGCGACCAATGCTCCGAAGAATGCGAGGATCAGAACCCACAGGAGCATTGAACCTTCGTGGTTCCCCCAGGTTCCTGTGATCTTGAAGAGGAGAGGCTTGGCGGAGTGGGAATTCTCCCACACGTTCACTACGGAAAAATCCGACTGCAGATAGGCCAGGACCAGCGCCGCAAAGGCCACCGAGACCAGCGCAAATCCAGTGATGGTCACGGGCTCGCCCACCCGCATGAGCGAGGAGCTGCCGATGCGGGCCCCGACCAGCGGAACGATCGCCTGCACCAGCGCGAGAGCCAGTGCCAAGACAAGGGCGAAGTGGCCAAGTTCGACGCTCATTCGCGCTTCCTCATTCCTCTTGCCAGAGGCCTTCCTGCTTCAGCCTGTCCGCGACTTCGCGCGGCATATAGGTCTCGTCGTGCTTGGCCAAAACGGTGTCGGCGACGAAGATGCCGTCCGCACCTACCACACCCTCTATGACGACGCCCTGCTCCTCCCGGAAAAGGTCTGGCAGAATACCGTCATAGACGACCGGCACCTCGTTCTCGCTGTCTTCCACGACGAAGCGAACATGCGTTCCCTCGCTGCGTTCAATAGAACCCTTCTGAACAAGGCCGCCGAGCCGAATGCGCTCTCCCGCCACTGCCGCTCGTGCCAGCAGGTCTGCCGGCATGTAGAAGTAGGAGGTCTGTTGCCCAAGTGCATAAAACGTCAATCCTGCAGCCAAAGCCAGGAAGGCCATTCCTGATCCTATAATGGTCAGCCGCTTTTGCTTGCGCGTCATTTGTTCACCTGCGCACCGCTGATGCCGAGTGTCTCGGCCAATTCCGACAGGGATTTGCCCTCCGCAGTCTCCGGGCCGAGGGCGGCGAGGCCGCGTTCGAGCGCTCTCACGGCGTCATCCTCACGGCCTAACACGACATAGGAGCGCAGGAGCCTGCTCCAACCCTCCGGGTCGTTAGGGTTCTGGCGTAGTTTGGCATCGAGGCTGGCCACCATGCCCTCGATCATCTGCTGGCGCTCTTCGGGTGCCATTTGCTGCGCCGCCGCCAGCTGCTCCTCGGAAGGATTCTTCGCTGCCATGGGCGGATTCTGGGCAGCCATGCCATCGAGTCCCGCGATGGCCTGAGCCGCAGCCGCTTTCCAAGGCGAATCGTCCGGCAGACCCGACATCATGTCCTGCCATATGGCGCGTGACGAGTCCCGCTTGCCTTCCTGTGCCCTGGCCAGGCCGATGAAGAAGCGCGCACGGGGATTGCTTTCATCAACGGCCAATGCACGGTTGAATGCCGCTTCCGCCTCCGCAGTGATGATCCCGCCGCTCTGGCCCACCATCGCCTCGCCCAGACCAGCTTCGCGTTCGGAGTTAGCGCCGGCGATTGCGATCGTCCGACGATAGGCGGCAACCGCATCGGCGAAGCGCCCCATCCTGGCATAAACCGGAGCCAGCGTCTCCCATCCGCGGGCATCATCGGGGTGGTCTGCCAGATAAGCTTCGGCACGCGCGATGAGATCTTCCAGCGGGGCGTGAGCCGGGTCGCCGTTAAGCCTAGCCTGCAACGGCATGGATGGCAGTCCCGGTGACCCCAGCGCGGAATATAGACCCCAACTCAAAGCTGGAACGGCCAGGATCGCCGCAATGGCAATGATACGCTCCAACCTCCCGCCCGATTCGCTCGCCACGCCATCACTGGCCGATTGGGACAGACGCAGAATGCGCCGCCCGATTTCCGCGCGCGCTTCGGCCGCGTCCGTCTCCGACACGAGACCCCGTTTGACTTCCTGGTCGAGCTCGGCGAGTTGATCACGGTAAACCGCCAGATCGTGGGCAGCACCCGGTCGATCTGATTTCTTCCGGCGCAGAAACGGCCGCATAACGGCCAGCGCAGCGGCGAGGGTCAACAGTGCGGCGAGAACCCAAAACAACATGGTGGTTCAATATCCGTCTTGTTGCGCGCTGCCAACCGCTGTTGGATGCGGCATTTCCGCGACGGTGCTCCGGCACGGTCTACCGGCCAATGGAACAGCTATTCGAGCAAAGTCCAGCTTCCGTCCGGGTTACGGCAGGCCGTGCCGCGCGAGGTGCGGGTTCCGCCAGCTGCCGTTATTCTGTGCGAATAGGGACGGCAGTCCTGAGAGCCGACCCGGTAGGGCTGAGAGGCGGTAACCGTACCGCCATGTCCCGTCCGCTCGTCACGCCAGTTCACCGGCTGGCCTGCAGGCGCTGATTCGAGGGCCTTATACTCGGCGTCAATTCCGGCCATGCGCTCCCGGCGATTGAGGTCCGCGCCCAAGTTTCCCATGATGAGGCCGCCGCCGACTATCCCGCCGATCGCGCGCACAGAGGTCTGCCCCGAGCTCGCCTTTACGTCGACCGTGCGGGAAAAGCCTCCGGCGGCACAGCCGGAAAGCAGGAAACCAACCAGTATGGCTACAGCCGATAGTCTCATGCTGCTCTCGCCCTCCGCCGCGAAACCGCGCCGCGACTATAGTTCATGTTTGACGGAATTTTGTCCACGTTTCTCGTCGCGATGTTACGCCGCCGGTAGCACTACCTCAGCGCGAAGGCCTCCCAATCGCGACCGCTCGAGTGCCAGCGTCCCTCCATATTCTTTCACGAGGTCGGCCACGATCGCCAAGCCCAGACCAGTGCCTGGCTTGCTTTCGTCGAGTCTGCGTCCGCGTTTCAATGCCTGCCGCGCCTGATCTTCGGGGATTCCCGGGCCGTCATCCTCGATCGCAATACGAAATCTGCGCGGGTCCGCCCCATTCACTTCGACTGGTTGCAACGTAAGCACCACTTTCCGATCTGCCCATTTCATCGCGTTTTCCAGGAGGTTTCCTGTGATCTCCTCCAGATCCTCGCGCTCACCTACGAAAGTTACCTCGGCCTCGGGCATTTGCAGCTCAAGCATCTTGTCGGGATTGAGCTTTTCGGTAACCCGGCCCATCCTCGCCAAGGTCTGGTTCACCGAGCTGCGCGTGGCCAGCGTGCTTCTCTGTGCGACGGCGCGGGCACGTTGCAGATAGTGATCGATCTGCTTCTGCATGGCTTCCGCATGAGCCGTTATTAGCGCCCCCTGCTCTCCCCCGAGAGACCTGCCCTCATTCATAAGGACCGCAAGCGGCGTCTTGAGTGAATGAGCCAGATTTCCGACCTGCGTGCGTGCGCGTTCGATGATTCGTCGGTTGCTCTCGATTAGGGCGTTTGTTTCCTCGGCCAACGGGGCAATTTCCGCGGGGAAAGGTCCTGATAGCCGCTCAGCCGTACCGGCGCGTATGTTCGCAAGTGCTCGCCTGATACTTCCCAGAGGCTTCAATGCGATGAGGATCGCGAACACATTGATAGCGATCATCCCAATGCCGAAAATGCCGAGATAGGCATAGAGCCGCCCAGAGAAATCAGAAATCTCCTGTTCGAGCTCGCTCCGATTGCCCATGACGCGAAAGCGAGCGATCCGATCGAGCTGGTCGAGCACGATTTCGGCTTCCAGCACCTCGATCTGCTCGCCGCCGGGCCCCTCTTCCAGGTATTTGCGCTGGAAATTGCGGTCAAAGGAAATATCAACCGTGGATGGGGACCTCACCGGAGTTACTAGCGAGGGCGAGTGCAACTGGTTGCGTAGTGCCGGAGATACCGGCTCCACCGACCAGTACCAACCCGATAAAGGCTCCGAGAACCGGAGATCGCCTAGATTGGGGCTTCCCACCAGCATGCCCTCTTCGGTCGCACTTACCGAGGCGATCAGATTGAAGAGATGGGCGGATAGAACATTGTCAAAACCGCGCTCGCTCACCTGCCGGAACAGAGTGGAAATCACGGTCGCGATGACGACGAGGGCAATCATCGCCCAGATGGATGAAAAGGCCACAACGCGGAAGGTGAGCGTGCGTGGCAAATGCGAGAACCGCGCCATCATGCTTGCCCTGCGGCGTTTAACGCGTGATCCGCCTCATCAATCATTCGGCTCGCGCATGCGGTATCCCATACCCCGCACGGTCTCAATCAAATCTACCCCGAGCTTCCTGCGCAAGCGTCCGACAAAGACTTCGATCGTGTTGGAGTCTCGGTCGAAATCCTGGTCGTAAAGATGCTCGACCAGCTCCGTCCGCGAAACGACTGAACCCTTGTGATGCATCAGATAGGCAAGCATCCGGTATTCATGCGACGTAAGCTTCAACGGCACTCCGTCGATATCGGCCTTTGATGCCTTGGTGTCGAGGCGCAGCGGTCCGCAGAAAAGTTCGGATGAAGCATGGCCGGCGGCCCGGCGGATCAGTGCACGAACACGTGCCAGCACTTCCTCCATATGGAACGGTTTCGTGACGTAATCGTCCGCGCCCGCATCGATACCCGCGACCTTGTCGCTCCAACGGTCTCGCGCTGTGAGGATCAGGACTGGCATCTTGCGTCCGTCACGCCGCCACCGTTCCAGCACGCTTATCCCGTCCATCTGCGGCAGGCCGATATCGAGTACGATGGCGTCATAGGGCTCAGTGTCGCCGAGGAAGTGCCCTTCCTCCCCGTCGAATGCCCGGTCGACGACATAGCCGGCATCCGTGAGAGCGGCACATATCTGCCGGTTCAGGTCCTTGTCATCCTCAATAACCAGAATGCGCATAAGGGGGGCAGCCCAACTGTTGAATCAGATCGTTGATTATCGCAACGGTACAGTTACTTCTACCCGCCGGGGTCGCTCGCCATCTCGTGCCGGGACCAGAATGACGATCCGGCAGACAACGGTCCCGCCTCGAGTTTCCGCAGAAGCGCCGGCAAGCGTGCCGCCCTGCTGTGCTGCGATCTGCTGTCCGATCGCATAGCAATCCGCGCCTTGTGCAAGAAGTATGGGCGACAAAGTCTCGGAAACCTGGCCGTAGGCGCTCGTGACCAGTAGCCCTAACGCCCCCGCGACATTCACCAACCCTGAAAGTTTTCTGCGGCTCTTTTTCATGTCTCCTATCTAACCCAACAGGGCTGAATGGGGAATGAACAATCACGGCCCAGGCCAGAAAACAAAGTCCCACGCGCGGGTTACGCACGTGGGGCCGCCCTTCAGTGAATGCGTGAATCCGCAGCCAGCCGTCCAAAGATTGCAAACAGCCCCGATATGGCGGTGATGGCCTGCAATAGCGTTTCCACTACGGCCGGATCGTCGAACTGTTCGACCGGCAGCCCAAACAGGCCGCCTACAGCCGCAGCCACCGTAACCACCGACGCCCAAATGGTGCGCGACAGGTACCATGGTTTCGTTTCCACCATTCCAGATACTCCTCTTGCTTGTGGGATAATGTTCAGCCCAGCTGGATAGTCCGTCTGGCGGACAGGCCCGGCCCAAGGGCCGCGCTTACCTGCGCTATGGATACTTCTATGGTCGCCGGCCGAAGCGGCAAGTCGGCCGCCAGCATGGTTGCGGTATAGGTCCAAGCTGGCCTGCTCGCGGTGACGGTTCTCACCAGCTCACCCGACGGACGGGCGATCTCGAGCCGGTAGAGCTCTTGTTCTTCCCCGAGTGGGATATCTTCTCCCATCCAGCTGTCCGCATCGACGCGTCCGCGCCTGATCCAGGATAGATGCAGATCTCCATCCTGGATGTGGCTCTTCACATGCACCGGAGAAAGCGGCAGAAGGGCTCTCATCCCACCTTCTGCTGCGGCCTTCAGGAAGTATTCGTTCGAAATGTCGTACCCGAACGGTCCGACACGCCAATTGAGCTTAAGACCGATTTCTTCGGCCTTAAGTCCCGCCGGTGCCACCGCTTCATCGAGGAATACCAAGGGGGCGCCGCTCTCCGCCCCTGCTTGCATCGCATCACCGGTGCCGAGCTGGCCCCGCAAGAGCTTTTGCAGTCTCCACACTGACGGCTCTATTTCCTCTGCGTCCTGGAACTGCAGGACCTCCCACACCCCCAGCCTCGACCGAACGGCGGCTGCATTCGCGCCGCTCAGCATTCGGATGGTTGAGATGCTTTGCAGTTCTCCATCGAGAAGATGGACGTCGAGCGTTGACGAGCAATCCAGCCGGCCCTCTGCTAGCCCACCCGGCAGCGGCTGCCGCAGCATGCCGATAACCGCTCTACGGTCCACCGTTGTGCGCAAGGCGAAGCCGCCATCCTCAGGTGAAGCAAGCACCGCCTGTGAGCGCCACGGCACCGCCCGAGTCGCTAGGCGGAACTGATCCTGCGGCATATCCTGAGAAGAACGCATGGGCAGGTCCAGGAAAAGCGCATGAGGCCGGCTCGGCAGATATACCGCCCCTGAATTTCCAGGATTCTGTATATTTTTTGCAGGCGGAGCCGCGATGCGCACGATGCGTCTCGCCTTAACGACTCGCCCTAGTCCATCCTCAATTTCCTCCACCAGATATTCTGGGCCCTCTGCCTCACTCGGCAGGCGAACAATGCTTCCCGGCTGGATCCGGCGCTCCGCAGCCGGGACGGTGAAGGTGATACGCTCTCGTCCATCCCAGGTTCGCCGCATCAGGCTGCGCGCGAGGCTTTCCGCCTCACCCGTGCTGACCGTTCCCGGAAAAGAAATGAAGCTGGTGCCGTTCCCTCTGGCGCCGACATAATCCGCAGCAACGGTCGCAGACTGATGATTGTTCAAAGGGTCGGTGAAATCGACATGGATCAACGCCGGCAAATCATGATCAGGCTGACGCAGCCGTTCGATCGCCTCGCGGTCACCCTCAAGCACCAGTTCATCTAGCAGGATGGGCTTCCCCGCCGCCTCGCCTTCCGTCGCGAAGATGAGCCGCTCCCCGTCATCCACCGCACCGATGCCGAAAACCGTTGCAAGCGGCTCGATCGCCGCCCGCGCTGTCGTGGGGTTCAGAACGGCATAGCCTGTCACCATGCCGTCCGCTCGAGAAGTATCGGCAGGAGGCAGGCCGTGACTGGCCAGAATTTCGCCGATCAGTGCCTCGATGGGAACGCCGCTCAGCCTTCCGTTTAGCCAATGCCCGCTCCACCAGTTTGCACCATCCCCCCAGGCGTCTGCTTGCAGCGGAAATGCCGGGAAGGGGCGTGCGTCCCAGGCCCAAATGCTGATCTGGCCCACATCCACCATCGGTCTGCCGTAGACCGGCGAGATCGGATTGGCGGCTAATCCGCCTTCCTCCCAATGCCGGTAGTGTGCCATCAGGAATCGGTATTGCGCGAGGTCCGAACGGCCGCCTGACGAAAAATAAGGGACTGTGCTTTCTGCCGATTTGGAATCGCCGAAAACATTAGGTTGGTTCGGTCCCTTGTCCACAGCCGCGCATCCAAGTTCGGTGAAGTGGATGGGCTTCGACATCGGCACCCAGTCAGTCGGTGACGCTTCCTCCACGCCGCCCACGCGATTGTGGTGCGGGTTGGACCACCAACCAACCAGATCCTTGTAACGGAACACCCACGGCTTGCCGAGCGCACCGTCGGTAATAGGCGTGCGACGACGGGCGGCGCGGTCTCCTGCGCTCGCATAGTACCAGTCGAAGCCTTCGCCTGAAGTAATGCCCTTGCGCAAACCTTCAGGATCATAAGGCCCGCTGAAACCATCTGGGTTGCCGCCACCCACGTCCTGGTCTCGCCAGTCTGACAGGGGCATGTAATTGTCGATGCCCACCGCGGTGATCGCGGGATGAGCCCAGAGGCTGTCGAGATGGAAGAATACGTCGCCCGATCCGTCTGACGGCCGGTGACCGAAATATTCAGTCCAGTCAGCCGCATAGGTGATTGCTGTCTCGTCCCCGAGAATTCCCCTGGTCTCTGTTGCCAATTCCTCCAACAGTTCGACAAAGGGAAAGTGGTTCTGATGGTCCCTCAACGTCGTAAGCCCGCGCAACTCCGATCCGATGAGGAATGCTTCCACCCCGCCCGCTGCCGCAGCGACATGGGCATAATGGAGGAGAAAACGCCGATAGCTCCATTCTTCGCGGCGACCAGTAAATCGGACCGTTTTGCCATCAAGATGAAATTGCCCGGGGCGGGCGGTTCCGCCGAAGGCCTTGATCTCGGCTCGCACGGTGGAGCTCTTGTCGGGTGTTCCCGCTCGACCAGGCGCAGGATGGCAGGTGATGCGTCCGCGCCATGGATAGGCTGCCTGGCTGCCGCCGCCATAAGGGTCGGGTAACGTATTGTCGGCCGGCACATCCATCATGATGAAGGGGTAGAGGGCTACTTTTAGGCCGCGTGCATGGATTGCTTCGATGGCTTCCATCACGGAGCGGTCCGTCGGCGTTCCGCCATAGGCGACAGCGCCATTATGGCGCGAGACGACCTGCGCATCTTCCCGGTTCAGGCCCGAAACCTGCCACTCCATCGACATGGCCTTGGAATCGTTGTGGGACACCATGGGCTTGATCTTGCAATCGCCCGCTCGCAAGTCCGTACCAAACCAGGCCACAACGAGACTCACCGACTCGAGATTGGGACAAAGCATCTGAAGCTCGTCCAACGAAGCCTCAAGATCAGTGGCCGCGGTGAGTACATGACGGTTCAGCGCCCGGCTCTCGCCGGGCGCGATCTCCGAGCGGACGAGTTTCGGAGAAAGCCCGTATTCCGTCGATCCGGGAATGAGCGCGACAGACCTGATCCGGCGATTGAGTTCACCGACCGGTCGGATGACCTCGAACTGGAACTGCGGGATTCGCCGGCCATATGCATCGATGGGAAGGCGCTCGATCACGACATAGGCAGTGCCGCGGTAGGCGGGCGCATTGTCCGTCCCCTGCTTTGCTTCGATGAGAGGATCGACCTGCTGATCCTCGCTGCCGGGATAGACGCGCAACTCGATCTCGTTTCGGTCCACCTCCTTGCCGTCGGCCCAGATACGGCGCACGCCGGCAATCTCCCCCTCGCACAGAGCAAAGGCCACATTGGCGAAATAGGAAAATGACGTAACTTTCGGGCCACCCTTTGCCCCTTGCCGGCTGGTGGTGCTCCGCTCCTCGAAACGAGTCGCCCATATAAGCGTCCCGCTCGTCCGCACAGTGCCATAAAGGCGCGGAAGAGGCGCGCCGTCTTCTGCAGTAAACGGCTGTGCCGAGGTGAGGCGCGGCCCGTTGTAATGTTGCGTGCTTGTAATCAACGCCCGGTCGACCGCGTAGCCCGCAATGGCGCCGGCGGCCGAGCCGATCGCGGTTCCGATCGGGCCGAACACGCCGCCCAAAAAGGCGCCGGCCGCCTGCAGCAGGATGGTTGCCATGAATCACTCCGTCAGTGCGGGAAACGCGAAAATGCCGGCTATGCGCCGGCGCCAATGGGGAACGAGGGCGGAGACCAGGACGCCCCGCCCTTCATAGGCGTGGATGAAGGAGTTCTTATCCGCGAGTATGCCCACATGCTTGGCGGGCGAGTGCACGCGCCAACGGAAGAGCACAACCGTCCCCGGCCCCAGATCATCCCTGCCAAGGGCGATGAAGTGCCGTTCTGCGGCTTCCAGCAATCGGTCCTCGCCGCTCGCCTCCGCCCAATCCATTGTGTATGGGCCGGGTCGCTCTGGCTCTTCTCCGTAGAGGCCCTTCCATACGCCTCGCACCAGACCCAGGCAGTCGCAGCCCACGCCTTTACGGCTAGCCTGATGGCGGTAGGGCGTGCCGATCCAGGAAAGCGCTTCTGCCAGCACCAGCGCGGGCGGTGCTGTCTCCTCACGCCTCATTCGACGATCGGGCCGCCATCGAAAAGCTGCCCCTCTACGACATACGAGTAGCCGGCGTCATTCCCTGGCAGGTGCGGGAAACCACGAAAATTGGCGCTGTTCGAAAACTTCGCCCTACAGGTGGAAAATTGCTTGTCGCATCCAGTGCTGACGCCGAAACGGTCGCCGGGCTGCACAATCGCCGCCGCGTCGCGCCAGAGGTCGAGCATGACACCATCAGCATCTTTCCTGTGCCCTGAAACGCGCTCGCGCTTCCCGGCGCTTGCACCCGATTTCCAGGTTAGAATTCCGTCTGCGAACCAGCCGCTGGTAAATCCGTCCAGGCCCGAAACGCGGATGCTGTTGCCTTCGGCCGATGTCAGCACGCCCTCCCCTCGCCACCGGGCATTTTCCAGATCCACGCGGCAGCGCGCGTCACCCAATTCGGCATCGCACTGCCGCCGGACCGTGCGGCCGTTGGTTTGGTCCAGCGCCCGCTCGGGGCTTTCAAGCTCGGCCACAAAGCGCCCGTCCCGACGCGTTATCTGACCGATCACCGCGCGTCGCAGCCGCGTGAACTGCTGGGGCTCCTGCCAGTTGACGAGCAGTGTTTCGACGGTCGCACCATCATAGAGGCCCGCGACTATGTCACTTTCGCTGATGTCGAGCGAGGAAAGCGCCCCCTCGACATCCATGGTATCAACTGCAAGACCGAAGGAGTGCCGGGCTTCGCTGCCGGAAAGACCCGTTTCCGGCATGAAGACGGTGCCGTCGCAGGTGACCCGCCGGTCGTGATCGGTAAAACCCATCACCGCGCCATCGCCGCGCGTTACGCGCCAGCAATGGCACAGGGTGGTTATCTCGTGCTCAAGGTGCTTTGCCAGCTCCACGGATATCTTCGCCATCACAATACCTCCAGCAATGGGACCGAGGGGATCTGCCCTGCCCTGAAGGCGGTGATGCTTGCAGAAAGCCGGTCCGTATCGAAGCGTACACGCACGTCGAACTCAAAGCCCGCGGTGATCGTCTGTCCCGCCGCCGGTATGACGCTCGGATTGAAGACCAGCTCGCCTGTTTCTGGCGAAATCACGTAATCGGCCTGGAGACGCTTTTGTACACCGGCTACCGCGACGAGCACTGTTTCCGGCACTGGCAACCGGATTTCACGGCGGTAGGCATCCGGTCCCTCGCCATAGGTCTTTGTCAGGACGAAACTGCTTGTCTTGCCATCCCCGATCCCGATCTCCTGATCAAAAGCCGTCGGAGCTTGGTTCGGCGGGCAGGACTTCATGTCGAACGGGTCGCGAAATCGGAACGCATGCAGCGAACCGCGCCGCGCCTCGAAGAAGGCCATCACTTCATACAGATCTTCCAGGGAACGCACGCCCGTCCCTGCATCATAGTGTCTGCGCCCGTTTGCCATGCGAGCATTGCGCTTTTCTCTTCCGGAGGTGAGCTGCACGATCTCGTTTCGCCGCTCCGGTCCGCCAGTCGCCCCAAAGGAGACGCCGAGCGGAAAGCGGACGTCGTGAAAACTGTTCATGAAAGATCCTGAGTTTGATCGAGAATCTCGATGGCCGAGTGGTTTGGAACCGCTTGATCGGCGATTTGCGCAACCCCACCATCGTTGGCTTGACCGAGGATGCGGGCCAAACATTTCCATCGCACCGGCGTCGGTGCGGTAGAATCCGGTCGCCCTAAAGTGTCCGCGTACCGCGCGAAACGGCACGCGCCAAAAGGCCGGATATTTGCGCCTCGGATTTGCGGAACGAAGCCGCATCAGGCGTGCTTACATTGAAGACGATTGGGTCCCGCTCCCGCCTCCGCTCGCCGCCACTCCCAATTTGCCATCCGAAGTTCTTCGCAGCGGCAGGATAGCTTCCGCACCGGCCTCTCCCATGAGACCGATATTTCTCCCGGCCGGAAAATAAGTGGGGGCCGAGACAATGCCGCCGCTGGCGAAGGGCACCACGCCGCCTCTGGCGAAGGGCATGATATTGCCCAGCCCGCCTAGAAGCCCCGAAAACATCGTTCCCATCAAACCTTGAAGCGGCTGGAGTCCTCGCTCCAGCGCCATGCCCGCGAGGTTGAGCCCGATCCTGCGCAGCACGTCGTCCAGCGATTTGCCGCTCACGGCTGCACTCTTAAGCGCACCGGTCAACTGCGTGCCGAAATTTTCAGAGAGCGCCGCTAAATCCGTGAGAGCCGTTTCAAATGGCGTCGTATCGGCAACGATTGGAACCCTCACTTCATCTGCCATTTATCCGCTCCGGATTTGTCGGGGAAAAGGTGCATCAGCCGTTTCAACTCACCGCGGCCCGGCGCTTCCGCCCTCGTCAGTCCCAATGCCTCGAGCGCCGCGTTGAATTCGATGGGCGTCATCTTCCAGAAAGTTGTCGGGCTAAGCCGCAGCAGGCCGAAAGCCACCCTCATCACCTCATCCCAGGGAAAGGGTGCCGTCGAACCTGCTGCGGCACCTAAGGGCGCTCTTCAACACCTCCCGACCTGTCCCCGCCGAAGGTTATGGCCAGGAGGTCTCCTACCAGCTGTGCGAAACCGGCCGCGCCGTCATCGCACTGCATCCGGCGCACCTCGTCTTCACTCACCTCATGGCCACCGCCCCTCAATCCAGCAGTGATGATGGCGATCACATCGCGTGCGGAAAGCTTGCCGGTCCCGAAACGCTCAACGAGCTGATTGAGGTTTTCGGCAGCGAAGGCGGCTTCCAGTTCAGCCAAGGCGCCCAGTGTCAGGCACAGCCGATAGTCGCGCCCGTCAAGTTTGGCAGCGACTTCGCCGCGTTTGCGATTCACGCTCATTGCGCCACCGCGAAGTTGACCGGCCCGGCGGATTCCAATGCAATCTCGAAGGTCACCTCGCCGTCATGATTGCCGGAATATTCGAGCGCCGTGATTTGGAACGGCCCGAATACGATACCGAACTCTGGGATAGCAAACTGCCAGGTCGCGATATCTCCCGCAAAGAAGCGTGACCTTATGGCCGCATCCGATTGCGCGTCCTTGAAGATGCCCGAACCAGCGACCGACGCTCGCTGTACGCCGCTTCCGGCAAGCAATTCACGCCAGCGGCCGGCCGAATCCGCGTCGGTCACGTCTACCGTTTCGCTGTTGAAGGCGAGGCGCTTCGTCCGCAGCCCCGCCACCGTTACGAAATTGCCAAGTCCGTCCTCGTCGAGCTTGAGGAGCAGGTCCTTGCCCTTCTTCGCGACCATGCATGGTCTCCTTCATTTGTCGTTGTGAAATGGCCCGCGCTCCCCGCCAGGGAGGAGCCGAGATGTCGAGCCAGCGCGTCTATTCCTCAACCACCGCCCTGAAGCGCACGCTGCCGTCATAGACGGCGAGGTCCTCGTCGTAGTGCATCTCGGAGAAGTCGAGCCGCAGATTGGCCAGATGGTGGCTGCCGAGCCTAAGGTCCTTCTCATGCAATGCCCCGCGCACGAGTTCCATAAGCGACAGCGCCTCCTTACGACCCTTTTGCTTGGACCATACATGGAGGGTGAAAAAGTGCTCGCTCCCCGCCTCTGTCCCCGTGCTCCAATCATAGCTGCTGGTGCGTCCGAAGGTGATATAGGGAAAGCTCAGATTGGCCGGTGTGATGTCGTGAAACTTCGCTCCTCCCAGTGCATGGACGAGCGCTGAATTCGCGTTAAGCGCAGCGAACACCGCCTCCTGCAGGTCAAGAGCCGCCGCTGTCATCTTTCCCTCCCCGCCGCCTCACGACATGATCCTCCTTGGCCGCCTCGACCTGCTTGGCCGACGGCCTCCTCGTCTCCATCGCATCCGCGACCTCGTGCGCCTTGATACGCATCGCCCGCACCAATCCGTCGAGCGTAAGTTGCATCGCAATCTTCATCGGCCCTCCTCGCGGACCAGGCAGGCGAGATAACGGCCCGTTCCGTCAGCATCCTCTATCGTCACGATCTCCATTGTTCGGCCGGCCTGGAGAAACCGCATCCCGCTCCTCAGATCCGCGCGCTCCCGCAGCACGACCCGGTGCGTCACATGCTCGAGGAGCTGTGCGGCACCGAAGCGGCTTTCAGCCCGCAACGGAGTGACTTCCGCGAACAGGCGCGCGACCTCGCGCCAATCTTCGCTATGGCCGCCTGCCCCGTCTTCACTGATGACCGCTTCTTGCAGGATGAGCTCGGTGCGGAGCCGGCCCGGGTCCATGATGATCGCCCTCATTGCAGCCTCGGAGTTCGCCATACGGAAATCAGCCGCCGATATTCATTGGGGAATGAGACGGGCTGGCTCTCGGCACCATAGACACCGCGAAATTCGTACCAGTGGGCCACCAGCATCAGGATCGCACGCTTGAGCAGGTCAGGAACGTCGGTTCCCGCTTCCCCGAAACCGGCGAGGAAATCGATTTCGATCCCGTTCAACTCAAGACCCGGTACCGGCTTCCTCCTAAGGAAGAGCCTTGCCGGCCGCGAAAAACTATCGAGCTGATAATGCTCGGGCGGCAGAACCGAGCCGGCGCCGTCAGCATCGAAGATCGTGATTGATAAAATCTCCCGTACTGGCGTCCGCTGCAGGAGCACCATCTCACCCTTGGGCCAATCGTCGAGAGCCAACCGCCACGACTGCACGATCAATGCGGTGCTGGTCGCCTGCTCGACCTCCCGTCGCGCGGCTCGAATGAGTGCGGATATGAGCTCATCCTCGCTGTCATGAGCGACGCGCATATGGTTTTTGGCCTCGACCAGCGAGACCGGTTCGACCGAAGAGTCGACCGTTCGAAACAGCGCCATAAACGCCTCTCTTCAAGTTTTGATTCAAGAAAAAAGCCCCGGTTTGCCGGGGCTTTCGTTTGCTCGTCCAATGAGAGCTTGAGCCGCAGCTAGTTTGCCGCAAACTTCAGAAGTTTGATTGCTTCGAAGTTCTGGACCCCGCCACCGACGCGCTTGGTGGTGTAGAACAGCACATAGGGCTTTGCGGAATAAGGATCACGCAGTACGCGCACGCCTGTGCGGTCCACCACAGATACCCACGGCCGAAGTCGCCGAAAGCAATGGGCGTCGAGCCGGCCACAATATCGGGCATGTCCTCCGCTTCCACCACGGGGAAGCCCATCAGCATGGCCCGGCTGCCGGGCGCGGCCGGCGGCTGCCATAGATAGTTGCCGTCAGCGTCCTTGATCTTGCGCAGGGCAGCCTGGGTCTTGCGGTTCATCACCCAATTGGCGTTCTGGCGATAGCCAGCCTTGAGTGTGTAGACCGTGTCGACCAGCACATCCGCCGGATTCTCGGCCGGCAGTGCGCCGTCGGCACCCGCAGCCACATAGCCGATGCTCCCCCAGCTCCAAGCCGAATCCGCCACCTGTGGATAGGCCAGGAACCCGTGCGGCTTGTTCACGCCGTCGCCCCTTATGAAGGCAAGCCCCTCCTGCTCGGCAAAGGCCGTCTCGATCTCGCCCGCGATCCAGGCATCGAGATCGACCACACTGTCCTCCAGGAGCGCCGCCGTTGCGGCGGGCATGGCGTAGAGCTCGGCAGTCGGGAAGGAAAGCTCGTCCAGCTGGCTCGATGCCGTCTCAGGCCTCGGTGTGCTTTCGCCAACCCAGCCCGTCGCCGGTCCGTTCACTGCAAAGGGCTTCTTCAACACTGCCGTGGAAACCTGCCGTATTGAAGCGATCGAGCGGATCGGGGAAATATTCGCCAGCCTTTTGGCGATTTCAGCCTCGGTCTCCTCGGGAACAAGATAACCTCCGTCTTGTCCCGAGCCGTAGGACATCGCCTTTTCTTCGAGCGCCCTCAGCAGGCGGTCGTCACCGCTGCGGACATAGCTCTCGAAAGCCTGCTTGTGCTCGATCTGCGCGACTGAGATTGAACCCTCACGTCCAAGCAGTGGCCTTGCCTTCTTCAGCACAAGGCGGTCGATTAGCCGCTTCTGCTCGTCGAGGGCAGCGGAGATGCGCTCCACCTTATCCGTGGTAAGTGGGTCCGGAGCCGAGCGCTTTTCGATCTCCTTCAGCCGCTGGTCATTGGTTTCCTTGAAGTGTTCGAAAGAGTTCATGAACTCCTCGAATGCGCCGGCAAGGTCCGCGCCGCCCGCGGCTGACTTGACTTCCAGCGGGCTTGCATTGGTCGTTGCTGTCATCGTTCAATCCTGTTGTTGAAGCAGTTTCGTCGCCCGGCGAATGGTGTTCACCAGGCCCTCTGGCGTTTCCGGCGCGGCATCCCGACTGCGCAGGAGGTAAGCGAAGCCGCGTGAGATCACCGTCTTTGCTTCGCTGCGCGTCAGCTTCGCATCCCGCGTCAGCCAACGCTCGAATTCCCTTGGGCTCGGGAGATCGCCACGCGATTTCACCTTCTCCACGCGCGCATCCGGCAGCATGGGAAATGTGACTACGGAGATCTCCCAGAGATCGGCTTTCTTGATATGGCGGACGCCGGTGCGCGGATCGCTCGTCGCCCGGACTGTGCGGAACCCGATGGACAGCCCGTCCAGTGCTCCGTTCCGCATTAATTCCAGCACCTCGCGTGCCCGGCCCACGCCCGTGGCGAGTTTGCCGCGCACGAACAACCCTCGCTCGTCTTCCCGGACTTCCTTCCAGGCGCCGATCGGCTGGTTCGGATCGTGTTGGAAGAGCATGCGAATCCCGCCTGCTCCTCGGTTCTGGATCGAATCCGCAAAGGCGCCACGTTCGACCATGTCACGACCGAGATCGACCCGGCCGAAGAGACTTGCATAGCCCGAGAAGCTGCCGTCATCCTCTATTGCCTCCACATCGAGGCTCGAATATTTCCGCTCGTTCGGTCCGGCGGCGATCTTGTACTGCATCCTTCAACCTTCCGTTGCCTGCCCGCTTCGCGCGGCCGTCGTGAGGAGGCGCGTAACCAGGCCGATCGCGCTCCACGCACAGAGGCTCGCCGCCGCCGAGCCCATCATCACGAGTTCGCTCGGGGCCAGACGGCCGGCGATGCCAAGCTCGGTTGCGATCTTCAATCCGGCCGTCCCGCCGAACACAAAGCCGCAGGCGACGCCCACGGCGAAACGGATTGCCGCCTCGCGCCGCCCGGAGGGCAGCAGATAGGCGATCGAGATCGCCGAACCGACGATCGCGCCCGCCGCTTTCGCGGCCCACAAAAGGGCCGCTTCGCTCAGTCCGGTCATTTGTTGATCCTTCCAGTTCGTCACATTGGAGGCCCCGCCATCGCTCGTTTCTCCTGGCGTCTTATTCGCGCTCTTGATTTTCATGTCCGGGAATGAAGTCCGTTATCTTCGATCATATGAGCCGTACCCCACCGCCTCGCGCTTCTCGTCATCGGTGAGGAAGCTTGCCTCGCTCACCCGTTTCCAAAGCGCATCTCGTTCCGCCGAAAGGCCCTCAATCTGGTCCGGGTCGAACCACAGCCGCAGACCGCCGCCGAAGAGCGGAGCCAGGAAGCCGCCCAATTCCTTGGCGGTGCGCCCTACAAGCGGGAGGACCGTCAGCCGGTAGAAGGCCCGGTTTGCTTCTTGGTAATTGGAATAGGTGTTGTCGCCGGGTATCCCGAGCAGCATCGGCGGTACACCCAGCGCCAGGGCGATATCGCGCGCGGCACCATTCTTGGCCTCCTGGAAATCCATGTCTCGAGGGCTGAGGCTCATCGCCTTCCAATCGAGCCCGCCTTCCAGAAGAAGCGGCCGTCCGGCCCTCGTCGCGCCAGAATAGCCTTGCTCCAGTTCCGTCTTGAGCCGGTCGAACTGCTCGTCCGTCAGGTTGCCACCCTCCTTTGGAGCATAGACGAGCGCTCCCGAAGGGCGAGCCGAGTTGTCCAATAGCGCCTTGTTCCAGCGCGCCGCCGCGTTGTGGATGTCGAGTGCCATCAGTGCAGCCGACAAAGGCGCAAAACCGTAATGGTCGTCGAGTGGATGAAAAAGTGTCAGATGCAGCCCGTTTCCGCCTTCCTCCAGCGGGACCCGGCGCTTCACGCCGCCGACGCGGTGCTCCAAAGCCATCGGCCAGCCATTTCCGTCGGCAATCACGGTCACGCGGTCCGGCCGGAGCAGATGCATCTCGCGGGCCCCGGTGCCGGTCTCCACAAGCTCGATGTAAGCATTTCCGGATAGAAGGAGGTGCCCGTAGAGCATCTCAAGGAAACTTGGCCCCGCCTGGCGGTGGTTGGGCCGTGCGAGCAGTTCGAGCATCGGGTGGTCGGAGAGTTCCGCTTCCTCTTCATAAAGAAGCCATGGGATCGTGGCTGCTGCTTCCGCGATCATCCGCACCGCGCGATGCGCGATCGGATTGCGCATGAACCCCTCGCGAGCGAGAGAGACATAGTCCCGCCGCGTCCAGAGCGGCTCTCCCTGCGCATGCAGCGCCAGGAAACCATATCCGCTCGCTCCTTTCCGTTCGAAGAGCGCGCTTTCTCGTCCCGGACGCGATGCCCAGGGCCAATTCCATGCCATTTGCTATCCCTGCTGTTAGAGGAAGTCGCGGATCCGCGGCTCGCCGGCGCGGCCGAGCATCAATTCGGTGATCGCCCAGACCAGCGCATCCACCCGGTCCGGCGAGCGGCCGCCGGAAAGTCCGTCCGGACCGAAATCACACATTTCGTCTTCCAGTTCGGGGAAACGCTGCGTATGGCGCACCCTACCCTGCGCATAGAGAGCAGCGACCGGCTCTGCGCGCAACCATTTGCCACGGCTTGCCCGCACCGGCTTCACAGGTACCGTGTCGTCGATCGCGCCCAGAACGCTTCCCACCATATCGCCGCCTTGGTTCACCTCGGCCACGATCGTATCCGCCTCGAAGCGGCGATAGAGCGCTATGGCCCGGCGAGCCCATTCCTGCGGTTTTGCCGCCCGGACCGTGCCATCGTGAAGCACCCATCCGTTTCCATTCTCGTCGAGCGCTGCCACCACCATGCCGCAGGCGTCCGACGTCCGCCGACTGGTTGCGGGCGGATCGATCGCCACCACGATCCGCTTCATCGTGCGGCCTTCCGTGGAGCCTCGCATCGCCTCGAGATCGGCCCGGCTCCAGAGCGCGTCCTCACGATCTTCGATCAGCTCGCCGTCGAGTTCCTGCCGGCCTAGCTTTGTTCCAGCGTAACTGCGCTCCACGGCGCGGATGAAACTCGGCGAAAGATGGGCCGCGTTCTCGGCAGTCCGCATCTGCGTCACGGTAACGTCCGGATTTGCAATCAGCCGCCGGACAATCGGCACCGGCTTGGGCGTGGTTGTCAGGATCTGCATCGGCCTGCGGCCCAGCCGAAGCCCGAATTGCAGCATGTCGAAGCAATCCTCCGCGTTCCTCCACTTCGCCACTTCGTCGCACCAGGCCGCCTCGAACTGCGGCCCGCGTAGGCTGTCCGGGTCCTCGGACGAAAAAGCCAGTGCCACGGCGCCGCTGTCCCATACGAGCCGCCGTCTGCTCGGCTCGTAACGCGGACGGTTGCCGCGCGAGGCAGCAAGAATGCCGGAGGGCCCTTCGATCATCACCTCACGCACATCGCCCAGCGTCTCGCCGACGAGCGCTATGCGTCCGTAACGATGCCGCGCGAAGGGCGGCAAGCCCCGTACGAGCGCGTTCACCCACTCAGCCCCCAGCCGCGTCTTGCCGGAACCTCGGCCGCCCATGACCAGCCATGTATCCTTCAACGATGCGCCGACGGGATATTGCGCCAGCCGCGCAGACCCAAACCATTCAGACAGGGTCCGAAGCGCTATCTCCCCGCTCAGCCTGTCCACCGCCCATGGTTCCAGCGAGTTCACATGCGAGCTCCAGGATGCGGGCATCGACGAGGGCGAGTGCGGCGGCCAGTTCTGCATCGCTTCTCTTCTGCTTTTCTGCTGCGCGCTCGGGTAGACGCGTCATCTCGCCAAGCTTTTCAACCATTCTCAGCATGGTCGAAAGCGCATCGATGCGGGCCTTGTCATAGGTACCGGAAGCCCGCCCCTCGGCGCCCGCCGCTTCGAGATCGCCCACAAGCTGATCCGAAAGCGCGACCAGCCGCCGTTCCAGGGTCTCGGGGTCTTCCTGCGACGCAGCCGGTGCCTCGCGCCAGCCTTCTTTGCCGGCGATCCTGGCAAGATAGGCTTCCTGCCGCCCGGTGGCTCGCGCCAACAATTCGAGCGAAGGCGGCGCGCCTTCGAAAAGCGCGCGCGCAGCCTGCAGCACGGTGGCTGCCGAACCGCGTCTCATATTTCCTCCAAGGTCCGATTACAAAAAAAGCGCCGGCCAAACGGCTCGACGCTTATGCAATTTTATTCGCCTGGGTCCAAAAACGCTCGGGCATTCCCGATGCCCTCCCCGCCGGACCCACTTTTCCGACGATGCCTGAACCCTATCAAACCACCGTGACGGTGTCAAGGACTAAATTCCTATCGATAAAATTCATCATCAAACGCTTTAACCTGGATCAACCTTCTCCCTACGGAATGTGTTAAGTTACGCCGGGGTAGGCTCGTGCGTACCTAGCACGCGGCATTCGCGGTACTGCAAATGTAGAGAGGACGCCGGGCGGTTTCGTCATGGTTGAGAAGCGGACGTCAAAGAAGGGGAAGGCACCGAGGGCCACGATTTTCCTCGATATCGACGCCTGGATCGATTCCAGCCTTTACGAAGCACGCTTCAAGGCTGCCGAAATATGGGAAGATCTCACGATCTTCTTCCGCCGCTTCCGGGTCTATGGTGTCAAGCGCGGGGTTTTCGAACTCCTGGGCGAGGCATTCACCCTGCTGGCCGCAGGTTCCGTGGCGATGCTCGCGCTCGCCATGCCCGCCTTCCAGGAGACGGCGGGCGACTGGCGTGCGCAGGACGATTACGCCGTCACCTTTCTAGACCGTTATGGCAACGAGATCGGCCAGCGCGGCATTCGCCAGCGCGATTCCGTGCCGGTCGACGAGATGCCGGATCATGTCATCAAGGCCGTTCTCGCAACCGAGGACAGGCGCTTCTTCGAGCATTTCGGAATCGATTTCATCGGGCTCGCCCGCGCATTGGCGGAAAACATGCGTGCGAACTCGGTCGTCCAGGGCGGCTCGACGATCACGCAGCAGCTGGCCAAAAACCTGTTCCTCACAAATGAGCGCACAGTCGAGCGCAAGATCAAGGAAGCCTTCCTCGCCGCATGGCTTGAGGCCAATCTCAGCAAGAAGGAAATCCTTCAGCTCTATCTCGACCGCGCCTATCTCGGCGGCGGCACCTTCGGCATCTCCGCCGCTGCCGATTTCTACTTCAATAAGGAGGTCAAGGATCTCACGCTCGCCGAGGCAGCAATGATTGCAGGCCTCTTCAAGGCCCCCGCGCGCTATGCCCCCCACATCAACCTTCCTGCGGCTCGCGCACGCGCCAACGAGGTGCTCAGCAACCTCGTTCAATCGGGCTTCATGACCGAGGGGCAGGTCCTTTCGGCCCGCCTCAACCCCGCAAGCGCGGTCGACCGAGGCGAGCGCGAGGCACCGGATTATTTCCTCGACTGGGCATTCGAGGAGGTGAAGAAGATCGTCCCCAAGGGCGCCACCCACTCGCTGGTCGCCCGCACGACGATCGATCTTGATCTGCAGCGCGCAGTCGAGGAGTCGCTCGAATTCCACCTCCGTCAGTACGGCAAGGACTATGATGTCGAGGAAGGTGCCGTTGTCCTGATGGATACGGACGGCGCCGTACGCGCGCTGGTCGGTGGGCGTGACTATGGCCAAAGCCAGTTTAATCGCGCCACCCGTGCCGCACGCCAGCCGGGTTCGTCCTTCAAACCTTACGTCTATGCAGCCGCCATGGAGGCCGGACTTACCCCAAGCACCGTCATTTCCGATGGTCCGATCTCCTGGGGCAACTGGTCGCCACAGAATTACGGCCGCAGCTATGCCGGACGCGTCGATCTGGCCACCGCTCTCGCACGATCCTACAACACCGTGCCCGTCCGCCTCGCGCGTGATTATCTGGGCATCGACGTCATCCAGAAGCTGGTCGGCGACATGGGCGTGGAAACCCCGCTCAACGGTCATAAGACGATGGTGCTCGGCACTTCCGGGATGACCGTAATGGACCAGGCCACCGGCTATGGCGTCTTCGCGAATGGCGGCTTTGCCGGCACGCGCCACGGGATCCTGGAACTCCACACCCATACCGGAGAAAACATCTATGATTGGCGCCGCGATGCGCCGCGGCCTCACCGCGTGCTCTCCGAACAGGCCGCATCATACATGAACAGCATGCTGGTGCAGGTGCCCGAGCGCGGCACCGGTCGGCGTGCGGCGCTCCCCAATATCCGCTCGGCGGGCAAAACGGGGACGACCCAGTCATATCGCGATGCCTGGTATGTGGGCTTCACGGGGAATTACGTGGCCGCCGTCTGGCTCGGCAACGATGATTACAGGCCAACGCGCGAGATGACGGGTGGCTCCTTGCCCGCGATGGTCTGGCAGCGCTTTATGATCTACGCTCATCAAAATATCGAGCTGAAGCCCATTCCGGGTATCGAGAATCCGCTCCCCGTGAAGGACAGCACGACCGTCGCCGCGGCTGAAAATGCGGATGAAGCCATGCGCCGGCCGGCCCACAGCCTACCGCTTGCGACACGGGGCGTGCTTCAGGATCTACTGAGGCGCTTCCGCGAGGCCCCGCCTGTCAGGCCCGCACGTGTATCCGAAAGTCTATCTGCGCTTTGATTGCGATCGTGTCTGACTCATTGAGAGTTGCACCCCTTTCGTCCTCTGCGTATTCGACGAATCCATTTTCGATATGGCCTTCGATGCTGAAAACCGTTTTTCTCGCGCTAACAACGCTTCTAATCGCAATCGGCGGGGGCGCAGGCAGCCTCTATCTCTTTATCAAATCCGCGCCGCCGATCGGTGCCGTCGAGTCTGGCTCCTGGATCGCCTTTCCTGATCTGGGCACGCCGCACGCAGATCCGTATTCGCGCGCCCGTTTCGCGCGGGAAGGCGGAATACCGCTCGGTCGTTCCGAGGGCATCGTTTTCACGGCGAGCAAGGATTCAGCCGGGCGGATCCTTAACCGCCAATGCACCTACCAGGTCGAGGGAGCGATGCCCCCTGCTCAACACTGGATCCTCCATCTCACTGATCTGGCGGGGGCTTCGCTCCCCTCTTTCGGGCGCAAGCCTGCAGCGCTGAGCTCAGAGACGGTCCTTCGCCGTCGCGACAGTGGGTTGACGATCAGCATCTCGCCGCACCCCAAGCCGGATAACTGGATTCCCAGCACGGGACAGGGTGCGATGCAGGTCGTCCTGACATTGCTTGATACGCCGGTTTCGGCAGGGTTTGGGATCACGGGCCTCACGCTTCCCGCCATCAAGCAGGTGAGCTGCGATGCTTAGGCTCCTTTATGTCCTCATTCTCGGCTTGGTCGGTGCCGGTATCGTTCACATATCGATCCTGTTCATGCTGCCATCCTATTCGGAGCGCGATGTTTGGTCGAAGCTGTCCGCCGTCGCCGCGCCGTACACGGTGGTGAAGCTCGGCCCCGATATCATGGACGGCAGCGCTGTAGCCGCCGCCAATCCGCTGCTGCTTGCCGCAGCCTGCCGTTTCGATCTGGCCGAGGCACCGGTGCGCGTGCAATCGGAGGGCTCCGTGCCGTTCTGGTCGCTCTCGATCTACGATAACAACGGGCTTAACAACTTCAGCATCACCGATCGTACCTCAAACGATCGCGCGCTTGATTTCATTGCGCTCAGCCCTGCCCAGATGCAGGAGATCAGGGGCCGAGTGCCCGAAGAGTTTGATCGCTCGGTTTTTGTGGAAAGCGGCCTTGAGGAAGGTGTCGTCCTGGTTCGCGTCTTCCTCTCAGACGACACATGGCAGGGAGCCGTGGATGCCTTCTTGCGCAACCTCTCCTGTCGCCCCCTAGACCTCAGCTAGCCCTGGGGTCAGCGCTTGCTGCCGCGGCGCTTCCGGGAAGGAGAAGATCCAGCTCTGCCGTGCTGGTCCTCGAGCCGTTCGTATCGAACCCCGGTAAAGATTAGTATCGCTGCGCCGCCATTGACCGGCGCCTTGCCAGGTCTTCTTGCATGCTCGTGCCTGAAGGGCAGTATGATCGCCATCTTCGCATCCCCACTTGGCCGGACCCGATCTGCGAATGCACCCCGGCAGTCATGAAATGCATCTTATGGTTAACAGTTCCTTAGCGTTCGCTGAGCTTGGTGAAGATTATCCTTAATATTGCAGTTAATGGGTCGCTAACGCATTCGCGGTAGCTTGCGGTCTGGGGGATGCCTGCCGCACCTGGTGCGGGGGCAGCCATGTGTTTCAGGTGCCGGGCGTAAACTGCGTGTCAGTCGCGGATTTTAGGGATATCGCATTGGAACAAGGGCCGCGTCATGGCGAACGCGTGCTGCGCGCTGCAGTTTCCGCCTATTCCTCGCTGCCACACCCGACCCGGGACGATGCCACCCGGTTGGACGATCTTGCTCTGGGCCTTTACGAGACGGCTTCGGTCGAGATACGCCGTTTCGCGGCCGCAGCATTGTCCGATTGCGATCCTGCACCGCGCCTTCTCATTCGCCGCCTCGCCGAAGAACCCACCGAGATCAGCGCTCCTGTCCTGATCCGCTCGAAAGCGCTGAGCGATGTTGATCTTATCGCTCTCATCGCTCGCAACGGAATCCCGCATGCCCGTGCTATAGCCCGCCGGGACAATCTCAATCCTGCGGTCGCCGCACTTATCCGGGCTTTGCTCAGCCGCGTGGAACCAGAGCCCCCTGCCCCCGATGCTGCGGTTGACCAGGCACCCAATCCCCTCGAGGCAGTGCGCAAGCAGCTGCGCGACCTGATGAGCGATGACGACTCCCACGGGGCCGATCCAGTGCCAGCTTTGCCGGACCAATCCCTGGCCGAGATCTACCCGGCCCTTCGGGAGGCTGCCCTTTCGGGCGAGATGCGCCATTTTGCGGAAGCGCTTTCGACCGCCCTCAAGGTCCGCATCACGCGTGCGCGGACGCTTATCAACGGCGTCACTTACGCGGATCTCCTGACGGCCCTGAAATTCCTCGAGCTTTCCACTGAGCAGGCTCTCCTGCTCACGCTCGCCGCCTATCCGGCACAGGTCACCAGTCCCGCAGCCATCCGGCTGTTCTGCGTGCGATACGAAGCGCTGACGTTTGAAACTGCTTGTGAAAAGATCCTGGACTGGCGAAATGAGGAGCGTCAGGAGCGGCAATCGCGCTTCGTCGCAGGATCGGGAACAGAATAGGTTCGCAAATAAGCATCGAGCGACAATTCAACCGCCGGCCAACACTAGGTATTCCGAGCGTTCCCGGGCGGTCTCGATTTCCACAATCCACAAATCGGAATCGAAGCGGATTTCGCGAGCGAGACGGGCGTCTATCTCGTTCTCATCGTCTGCGGTCATCATAAGGGTGAACTGCCGCTCGCTTGGCTTAGCTTCGTCATAACTCGTTTGCGGCGCAGGGCCATAGAGCTCCAATTCGCCCAATCGCGTACGCTGCAGGATATAGATTGCCCCTGCTTCGCTTGCGCCTCTGCGCCTCACGGCGGCAAATCCGCCATCGGAAAAGATCCGCTTTATCAGGGCCGAGACCCAAAAATCGCTGGTGACGCGCATCGCCTGCTCCCGCCCTCTTTCCTGCCATGGAAAGGTGAGCACTTCAGTTGATCAGACCGATCTCCTGCATCTTGGTTACCAGGGATGCGTCGGGTTCCCCGGTCACCGGCAAGTCGAACAATGATTGAAACTCACGAATGGCATCGCGGGTCCGGCCACCTATTACACCATCGATCTCGATGCCGTCATTGCCAAAAGCCTTCAACCCCGCCTGGATTTTCCTGATGGTCGCATCTCCGGTCTCAGCCGACGCGGTCTGCTCCACGGGATTTGTCTTCTTCGCTGCCTCTCCACCATTGCTCAAGCCGAGTTGGTGGAGAAGAGCGCCGTCGATCTGACTTCCCGGCTCAAGCCCGACGATCCTGCGATAGGTCTCTATGGCGGAATTGGTCTGGGGACCAGTCATGCCATCGATCGGACCGCGATAGAGGCTGAGATCGTTCAGGACCGTCTGCACGGCTCGAACGGTCGGATCTCCCCCGGTCGCTGGAGGTACGGAACCCGTCGAATCAGGCGATGTCTGGTTTTCCGGAGTTGTCGGTTCGATCTGGCGGACAGGTCTCGGCGCGGATTCAGGATGCGGGTGCTGCGGCATGATATCCGGCAATGCCCGAGGTCCAAGCATACGCGTAGACAGAAATGCGCTCGGGTGCACTTGCGGTTGATAAAAAAGCGCGTTGGCCGAAACAAAAGCCAGCGAAACGAGAAACGCGGTCGTTCCGCCTACCGCGACAGGGTTACGTGCCGCTGCAGACGCTGCACCTGAGACGCCCGACCGTAGCCAGCTTGCTTTTCCTTGGCGGGTTCCGGATCTGGAACTAGGCCGTTTTGCGTAACGTGTCATGGTACCACTCGCCATTCCAATTCGCTCCGCTCTCGTCGAAGCCGGAATCCTCCGTTTTCTGATCGGTTACAGCCGGTCCCGCCGGCAGAGAGACATGGACCCGCGTGCCCATGCCGGGCGCGCTTTCGATGCTTAGGCCGCCACCTTGTAGCCGGACCAATCCCTTCACCAAAGCGAGCCCCAGCCCGGTGCCTTGGCAGGTGCGTGTATAGTCGTTGCGCACCTGCATGAATGGAGTGCCGAGAAGCTCCAGGTCCTCCGCCGAAATTCCGATGCCGGTATCGCTGACCGTGAATTCCAGACGATCGCCACGTCGAGACGCGGTGAGCGCAACCTCGCCTGCCGGCGTGAACTTCACCGCATTGGACAGGAGATTGATGAGAACCTGCTGGATGGCTCTACGGTCGCAATGCACGGTGCCGATATCGTCGGCGATTTCCGTCCTGAGATTGACCGACTTCGCCTGCGCCTGATGAGCCGTCATGGCTACGGAAAGGCGGACGGCATCTTCGAAGCGAAACGATTCGGCTTCGACTCCATAGGTGCCGGATTGCACCTTGGAAACGTCGAGGATCGTGTTCACGACCGAAAGCAGGTGATTGCCGGCCTCGCGGATGAGCTCGACATACTCGCGCTGCTTCTCATTCGCGAACCTGCCGAACATTTCGTTCGAAAGCATGTCGGCGAAGCCCACTACGGCGTTCAGAGGCGTGCGGAGTTCGTGGCTTACGGCCGCCAGCATCTCGTCCTTGGAGCGGGAGGTCACCTCGGTTATGCGCCGTGTTTCGGCAAGCGCCTCTTCCAGGGCAGCCGTGCCCGGATCTTCTCGCAATAGGGCCGCGATGCCCCCTGCTCGCCGGTCCATGACCATATCGCATATGAAGTTGCGATATGCCGCGTGGACAGGGAGCCCCTCCTCAGCCCGCACGCGCAACCGCAGCCGAACCGTCTGGGGGGCTGCATCCGCGCGGAGCTCGCTCAGGGCCGAGAGCCAGGCGATACGATCGGTCACGTGGATGCGGTCGAAGAGTCCGCTTCCCAGCAGCATTTCCGGGACAACACCCAAAAGCTCTTCCGCTTTTGGCGAAGCATGGACCACTTCACCGGAATTTTGCAGCCGCAGGCTCGCTGCTCCGATCATCTCCTCGAGCGGGAAGGTGGAAGCGTCATCCGAACTCACCGCCTCGACTGCAGGCACCAGCGGCCAACGAGCCACGAGAGTCGTCGCATAGAACAGAGGCAGCACCCACTGCCATGCCGATGAAATGTTCTCCCCCGCCCCGATCCAGGCAGGCAGAATGCCGCCGGCTACGACCGCGAAGACGGAAGCAACCAGGCCCCAGGCCGCTGCTTTCCGTGTTCTCCCGACCCAGCCTGCCTCGAAAACAAGGGCGACGCTCATCATCACGAGGGGAGACGTGATCCCGCCGCTGCTTGCGAGCAGCGTTCCCAGCACTGCTGCTCCGAAGGCGAGCGCTGCAGCGTCGACCATTCGAAGCTTCGCCGTAGCAATAAGAGCGAGCGACGGCAGAAGGCCCAATCCAAACACCAGAGCGGCGGCGGAAATGGCGGCGATCACATCCATCCGCGCGGCGACGATCTGCATGGTCGCCACGGCCGCGAAGAACGGCGCAACGAGCAGCACTCCGAGCAAGCGCAACTGCCTCGCTCGCTCCGCTCCGGTCGCGGCGGAGGGATGCAACAGTCGCTCGCAGGCTGCCTTCAGCGCAACAGGCCAATCTGCAGGGAGGGACACTCTCGTGTTCAACTCGACGCGCTCTATTCTTGTCGCTTTTCGGGGCTCGGTCTTACAGGTTGACCCTCTCATCCACGATTTAAGGAAAGGATAAACGGCGCCTCCCAAGAGCCGACTTAGACGTGGAAGGTGGGGTTTAGGCGCTTTCGAATTTGGCCATGGTTAACAAAGGGTCGCTGGGTGAAGAGCCTTGTCTTTGACCAAGCTCGGCGCCCCGAGGCCTAGAGAAATCCTCATTGCGTTTCATTATCAATGTATTAGCTGGTTAGCGTCGGATCTATGCGATGCGAACACTCTGCATAAATCCGCTCCAAATGCCTTCATTTCAGCTTTCTTTACGTATTTGCCCCCAGCTTTAGCCAAATTCTGTAGGCTCCTTCTTGGGATCGGATGATCCCGATCGCGAGGACATGAGAAATGGGACTGCTTGTTCGTTCCGTCGCGGGGCTTTCACTTCTTTTCCTGATGTTGCCACTCGACCTGAGCAAGGAAACCGGCATCGAAGAACAGGCAGGTCCGCTTCAAAGCCTGTTCACCGCGCGCGACGCGTTGGGCGACCTCCAATCACTCTGCCAAACGCAGCCGGAGCTTTGCGCGAATGCACAAGCGGCAATCGCCGCGATCATAGAGAACGCGGCACTTCTACAATCCTCGGGCGGGAACCCGACCCTCCAACAGGAAATTCCCCACCCCACTCCTCGGGCGCCGCTTGCCGAAAAAGATCGCAAACCCGCCGAATAGGTTTTCGGGACTTTCCTGGTGACGCAGGGCCGCCGAGCCACTATATGCGGGGCATGGTGACCAGCATCGAGACCATTCGTGATGACTTCGCCTTCCTGGACGACTGGGAGGAGCGGTATCGCTATATCATCGAGCTCGGCAACGATCTTCCTGAGTATCCGGAATGGGCGCGTGACGAGCGGCACAGGGTACGCGGCTGCGTAAGCCAGGTGTGGCTGCTCACGCAGATCGGCGACGGTTCCGATCCGGCCATCACCTTCAAAGGCGATTCGGACGCGCATATCGTGCGCGGGCTGGTCGCGATCATGCTTGCGCTCTTTAGCGGCCGCCGCGCAAGCGAGATCGTAGCGATTGAAGCCGAAGACACGATGCGCGAGCTGGGCCTTGACGAGCACCTCACGCCGCAACGCGCCAACGGTCTGCGCGCGATGGTTCGCCGCATGAAGGATGAGGCGGCGGGAGCCATGAGCGCAGCCTGATCGGCTACCCTCCGATTATCGCATGGTCGGCCGATATCCCTCGGCTCCCCAATGGAGAATTTTAGCGCGCCGCCGAGGAGATTGCGGCTCATAATGTCGGCTTAACGCGGCGAGCGCGGTCTTGAGCACCACTTTGGCCGAGCGCACCGGCCAACCGCGCTCCATTTCCACCTGCTCGAGACCTTTTAGAAAGCAGCAGACATCCACAAGGACGCCGGCAAGTTCAGGGCCGACGGCTGAAAGGGCATTTTCCACCCGTTGCCGGGCAGCCATCGCCGCATCCGTCAGTTCCGCGATTCCGTTCTCCTTACTGCCGCGCCGGCCGCTCGCCACCGCCTCACTCCAATTGGCACTGATCTTCGGCATGATCTGCCCCCGGGTGTAATCGGCCCGCAGCCTTTCGCCGGCCCGGAATTCACTCGAACTCAGATATGCCTCGCCGGTCCGTGTCCGGCGTCGCGCGAGTTGGCCGATGGGCGATTCGGCCAGATTCCTGGAGACCAGCTCCTCGCCCTCTCCCGTGAGAATGATGCTTGAGGCAAGCTCCATATGCTGCGCGGAAAAAGGGGCCGAGGGATGGGCCTCGCGCCTCGCGGCCGCCCGCCCCTCAGCGGAAAGAGCAAGGCGTCCATTCCTTCTGATTGCAAGTCCCTCGCTGACGAAGGCAGACAGAACGTCCAGGTTGGCCGCTATCACTCCACGCTCGCCCCCGTCGAGCAGTGCTCTGCCTTCCTTGGCGGCGGGCCGCAGGTTCGCTTCCCCGCCAGCAAGGAAGCGCAATATCCGCAGCTTCTCCCGTTCGGCTTGCGTCATTCCGGTCATTGGCCGCTTCACCCAATCACCTCCGTATGCCTGAAAGCAGCAGCAGTCACCCGCTCGGTGATATGAGAACGGCGGTGAGAAACTAGTCCACGGAAGCGGCGGCATGGAGCTGCTGCGGGCGGCGTAAAAGTCGTCCACCCTTTCCCTTTCTGCGACAGCAGGGAGGG
>Ga0180223_1000266_pt1 | contig 80628 bp, 78 predicted proteins | sample eDN5th30CKraftOP_FD_151337 | JGI IMG/M metagenome (GOLD analysis project Ga0180223, IMG submission 151337) | Enriched Organic Plus compost microbial communities from Emeryville, California, USA - eDNA 5th pass 30_C Kraft OP (version 2) (version 2) ...
GCGGTGCGCTGACCGCCGAGCAGCTCACCCTGCTCGCCAAAGCCTCCTCGAAACGCAAGGCGGAGGAAGGCTCCGAACTCATCGGCGACGCCGAGAACGTCGAGAGCTATGCGAACGTGCTCTCCGGCGTGGTGAAGCTCACCAAGATGCTGTCCGACGGCCGCCAGCAGATCGTCGGGCTCCAGTTCGCGCCGGACTTCGTCGGCCGCCCCTTCCGGACGGAGAGCACGCTCGCGGCCGAGGCCGCCACCGATGTCGAGCTCTGCTCCTTCCCGCGCGCGACGGTCGAGCGGATGATGACCGAGCAGCCCGATCTTGAGCACCGCATGCTCGAGCAGACCCTGAAGGAGCTCGACCAGGCCCGCGACTGGATGGTGACGCTCGGCCGCAAGACCGCGGCGGAGAAGGTCGCGAGCTTCATCCTGATGATCGCGCGCAACATCGACCCGACGATGAAGCCGGGTCAGCGCGCCGTCACCTTCGACCTGCCGCTGTCGCGCGCCGAGATCGCCGACTTCCTCGGCCTCACCATCGAGACCGTCAGCCGGCAGTTCACGCGGCTGCGCAGCGAGGGCGTCATCCGCATCGAGCACAACCGCCGCGTCATCCTCGACGACATCCGCAAGCTCGCCGCCAGCGCCGGCAACTGAGCCCCGCTCAGCCGCCCCCGGGGAGCATGGTCAGGATACAGTCCTGCTCGAAGGCGATGTGCCGGCGCATCGAGTCGAACAGCGCCCGCAGCATGTAGCCGAACGCCTCCGGGTTCGCGATCGGCCGCCCCTCGCCATAGGCGCGCAGCGCCTCGCTCAGATCCTCCGCGGCACAGCGATCCTGGACATGCTCGGCGCGCAGCCGGCTCACGATGACGGCGTTGCGCTGCGAGATCGCGAAGACCGGGAAGACGAACTGCTCCTCGAAGCGGTGGCAGGCCTCGATCAGCGGCACGAGGCTGTTCGCCAGCATCAGGCAGCGCATCCGGTCGACATGGGCCGGCAGGTCGTCGGCGATCTTCTCCAGGGCCTCGCAGGCTTCCAGCATCCGGGCATGGCCCCGCGCCATGTCCATGCGCGGGACGAAGCCGGCGGCGTTCCATGCGCCGCTCCCGACCGGGTGCCGTGTCATGGCCGTCCCATCACGGCGTCGGCAGCGAGACGGCCTCGTGCGTCGGCTCTTCGCGCACGGTGCGCAGCTCGTACCAGAGCGCGTTCAGGATGCCGACGGAGGCGGCGAGGCCGAGGCCGAGTATCCAGGCGAAATACCACATGGCGCGTTCTCTCCTGTCCAGGTTCAGTAGGCCGAGTGGCCCGCATCCTCGACGCTCTTCTCGGTGACCTTGCCCCACAGCACGCTGTAGACCCAGGCGGTGTAGGCCAGCACCAGCGGCATGAAGATCACGGTCGCCAGCAGCATGTTGCGCAGCGTGGCCCGACTCGACGAGGCATCGAACGCCGCGAGCGAATGGCCCGGATTGCTGCTCGATGGCAGCAGGATCGGGAACATCGCCACGCCGACCGTCGCCACGATCATGGCCACGCCGAGCTTGGAGGCGAGGAAGGTCAGCCCCTCCCAACGCGCCCGGAAACCGATGAGGGCGAGGAGCGGCGCGGCGACGCCGAGCCCCGGCACGATCCAGAGCAGCGGCTGCGCCCGGAAGTTCGCGAGCCAGGCGCCGGAATCGGCGACCACCGTCTTGAGCAGCGGGTTGGACGGCCCGTCCCAGGCGATCGGCGAGGTCACCTTGTAGCCGCCGAGCAGGCCGGCCTGCACCAGAAGCCCGCCGCCGGCGAACAGCACTGCCGTCAGCAGGGCGGCGAATGTCCCGAAGCGGCGAGCCCGCGCCGCGACCGGCCCGTCAGCCTTGAAGGCGAGCCAGGCGGCGCCGTGCATCACCAGCATCGCCAGCGAGACCAGCCCGCAATAGAGCGCGGCCGGGTTGAGCAGGCCGAAGAGGTTGCCCTCGTAGATCGGCCGCAGGTCCGGGGTGAAGTGGAAGGGCACGCCCTGCAGGGTGTTGCCCACCGCGACGCCGAAGATCAGCGCCGGCACGGCGCCGCCGATGAACAGCGCCCAGTCCCAGCGCGCGCGCCAGGCGGGGTCGGGCCGCTTCGAGCGGTATTTGAAGCCCACCGGCCGAAGGATCAGCGCGCTCAGCACCAGGAACATCGCCAGGTAGAAGCCCGAGAAGCTGACCGCGTAGAGCGCCGGCCAGGCGGCGAAGATCGCGCCGCCGCCCAGGATGAACCAGACTTGGTTGCCCTCCCAGACCGGGCCGATGGTGTTGATCGCCACCCTCCGCTCGATATCCTCCCTGGCGACGAAGGGCAGCAGCGCGCCCACGCCCATGTCGAAGCCGTCGGTCACGGCGAAGCCGATGAGCAGGACGCCGAGCAGGACCCACCAGATCAGCCGCAGCGTCTCATAGGAAAACAGGAATTCGATCATCGTCATGTTTCCTTGCGGGCTGCGGTCATTCGGCCGGGGCGGCGACGGCGGCGCGCGGGGCCGGCCGGCCCGGCCGCAGCCCCTCGACGACGGCGGCGATCTCCGGCCCCTTGCGGATGGCGGCCAGCATCAGCCTGACCTCGATGACCGCGAGCACGCCGTAGAGCAGCGTGAAGCCGGCGATGGTGAGCAGCAGGTTGTAGATGCCGAGCTCCGAGGTCGCGAGGAAGGTCGGCAGCACGCCTTCGATGATCCAGGGCTGCCGGCCGAACTCGGCGACGAACCAGCCGACCTCGATCGCGATCCAGGGCAGCGGCATCGCCAGCAACGCCATGCGGAACAGCCAGCGCGGCGCCTCCGCCTCGCGGATCGTGTGCCACAGCGAGACCGCGAAGACGGCGAGCAGGACGAAGCCGCACAGCACCATCAGGCGGAAACCGAAGAACAGCCACGGCACCCCCGGCACGGTCGACCAGGCGGCGTCCTTGATGTTCTGCTCGGTCGCCTGCCGCGGATCGGCGACGAACTGCTTTAGCAGCAGCGCGTAGCCGAGATCGTGCGAGGAGGCCTTGAAGGCGGCGCGGGCGACGCCGTCGTCCCGGTCGACCTTCAGCTTCTCCAGCGCGTCATAGGCGATCAGCCCGTCGCGGATACGCGCCTCCGCCCGCTGCACCAGTTCGTCGATGCCGGGGATCGGCGTATCGACCGAGCGCGTGCCGATCAGGCCCATCACCCAGGGGATATGGATGGCGAAATGGGTCTTGCGGTCGCTCCGGCTGGGGATGCCGATGGCGGTGAAGGAGGCCGGCGCGGGCTCGGTCTCCCACATCGCCTCGATGGCGGCGAGCTTCATCTTCTGGTTGTCGGTCAGCGCATAGCCGCTCTCGTCGCCGAGCACGATCACCGACAGCGCCGAGGCGAGGCCGAAGGCCGAGGCGATGACGAAGGAGCGCTTCGCCAGCGCGATGTGCCGGCCGCGCAGCATGTACCAGCCCGAGACGCCGAGCACGAAGGTGGCGGCGCAGACATAGCCGGCCGAGACGGTGTGGACGAACTTCGCCTGCGCCACCGGGTTGAAGATCACCGCCACGAAATCGGTGACCTCCATGCGCATCGTCTCGAGATTGAAGGCGGCGCCGACCGGATTCTGCATCCAGCCGTTGGCGACCAGGATCCACAGCGCCGAGAAATTCGTGCCGAGCGCCATCAGCCAGGTCACGATCATATGGGCGCGCGGCGACAGCCGGTCCCAGCCGAAGAAGAACAGTCCGACGAAGGTCGCCTCGAGGAAGAAGGCCATCAGGCCCTCGATCGCCAGCGGCGCGCCGAAGACGTCGCCGACATAATGCGAGTAATAGGCCCAGTTCATGCCGAACTGGAATTCCATGGTGATGCCGGTGGCGACGCCGAGCGCGAAGTTGATGCCGAACAGCACGCCCCAGAACTGCGTCATGTCGCGCCAGATCGTCCGGCGGGTCATGACGTAGACGGTTTCCATCATCGCGAGCAGGATGGAGAGGCCGAGCGTCAGCGGCACGAACAGGAAATGGTAGAGGGCCGTCAGCGCGAACTGGAGGCGCGACAACTCGACGAGAAGCGGATCGACCATGGCAGCATCCTTTCGGGACGTTTCCTTATAGCCCAATAGCCGTCACGCTTCTTGACTTCGATCAAGCCGGATCGGCCGGCGCCGTGCGAAAGAAGGGACATGGAGCAGCCTGCCACACCGGGGGACCAGCCAGACCGCAGCGGCGGCGCCGAGCGCGCCTTCGCCGCGCTCGAACGGGCGCGGGCCCTCGGCGCGCGCGGGCTTGCGCATCTGCTCGGCTGGCAGCTCGCGCGCCTCGCGCTGCGACTCGCCGCTGCCGGCCTGATGGCCTGGCTCTTCGGCCATCTCGTGATGGGCGGAACGCTCCAGCCCTGGCTCGTCGCCGGGATCGCGCTTTCGGCCCTCGGCGCGGCGCTCGCCGGGCTGATGGCCGACCGCACCCAGGCCACGGCCGAGGCGGGGGTCGCGACGAAGCTGCGCGACGCCGCCACCATGCGGCTTCAGGCCCTGCCGGCGCGACGCCTGCACGCCCTCTCGGCCGGCGGCGCCACGGTCGGACTCCAGCGCCATCCCGAGGCGGTGGCGAGCCTGGTCGTCGGCCACCGCGCCGCCAGCCTGGCGATGGCCGTCGGCCCGCTCCTGGCAGCGGCGGTCCTCGCCGTCGTCTCCTGGCAGGCCGCGCTGCTGGTACTGGTCCTGACGCCGGTGATGATCCTGTTCTTCGCCCTGGTCGGCCAGGCCATCCGCCGGCGCGCCGATGCCCAGGAGGAAGCCTTCAGCCATCTCGCCGGGCAGTTCGCAGACCGCATCCGCACGCTGCCGACCATCCTCGCCAACGACGCGCTCGCCGCCGAGGAGAGCAAGCTCGCCGGCCGGCTCGACGCCTATGTCGGCAAGACCATGGGCGTGCTGCGCATCGCCTTCCTCAATGCCGGGCTGATCGACTTCTTCGCCTCGCTCTCGATCGCGATGCTCGCCGTCTTCCTCGGCCTCGGCCATCTCCGGCTGGCGACGATTCCCGGCTTCTCCGATCTGGCGCTCTGGCAGAGCCTCTTCATCCTGATGATCGCGCCGGAGTATTTCGCGCCCTTCCGCCGCTTCTCCGAGCAGTATCACGCCAAGGCCGAAGGGCTCGCCGCCGCCGCCGCCCTCGACGGCCTGCTCGACGTCGGCCCGGTCCCCGCGCCGCTCCTGCCCGCGGTCGAGCGTGCCCTGTCGACGCTCGCTCTGCCGGCGCGGGGGCTCGTCGTCGTCGCCGGGCCGAGCGGCGCCGGCAAATCGACCCTGCTGCGCCGGCTCGCCGGCGTCGAGGCCGGCCCGGCGGCCTCCCCCCGGCCGCGGGCTGGCGGCTGCGTCTGGGTCGCGACCGACAGCCCGGTCGCCGGCGGCACGCTGGCCGACGCACTCCGCGACGGAAGCGGCCCCGCCTGCCCGACCCGCCTGCGCGAGGCCGCCGCCCGGATCGGCCTGCTCGACGACGCCCTGCTGCCCGGCGGCCTCGACGCCCGCATCCGGGCCGGGGGCGCCAATCTGTCCGGCGGGCAGCGGTTGCGGATCGCCCTGGGCCGCGCGCTCCTGAGCCGGCGCATGGTCGTCGCCGACGAGCCGACGGCCAAACTCGACGCCGCCACCGCCGCAGCGGTGCGCCGCGCGCTGGACGACATGGCGAAAACCCGGCTCGTCGTCGTCGCGAGCCACGACCCCGCGCTGATCGCCCTGGCCGACCGCAACGTCGCGCTCGGCGCCACGCCCCGACTGGAGACGGCCGCATGAGGGATGCCGCCACCGAACGCAGCGCCGGCGCGCGCAGGCTCTGGCGCCAGGCCGCGCTCTTCGCCGCGGCAACGCTCCTCTGCGGCGTGCTGCTCGGCGGGCTTTCCGCCTGGTTCCTCGGCTCTGTCGCGCTGGCGGGGCTGACGGCCGCCGCCTACAGCTTCAACTTCCATATCCCGGCCGCGCTGGTGCGGCTCTTCGCCGTCGGCCGGACGGCGGCGCGCTATGGCGAGCGCCTGACCGGCCACCATGCGGCGCTGAGCGACCAGACGACGCGCCGGGTCGCGCTGTTCCGGGCCATGGCCGCCGCCCCGGCGGTACGCAGCGCCGGCTGGCAGCTCGCGGACCAGGCGCGGCTGGCGGATTATCTCGACGACGTCGAGGATCTCGACTTCGCCCGGCTGCGCGCCGATCTCCCCGCCCTGCTCCTCGCCGCCGGATTGGCCGCCGCCCTGGTCGCGACCGCCTGCATCGCCCCGCTCGCCCTGATTCCGATCGCGGCCTGGCTGGCCGTCCTCGCCGTCGCCGCGCGCCGGCTCGCCCGCACCGGCGCCCGGGCCTGGGAGCAGGCCCGGGCGCTGCGCCGCGACGGGGCGCAGCGCTTCGGCGCCGCGATGGCCGCCATCGTGCCGCTCCAGGCCGAGGGACGCTGGGCCGGCCATTGCGCCGAGGCGCTCGGCCGCTTCTCGCTCGCCGACGAGGCCGAGCGCACCTTGCGGCTCTCCCAGTCCGGCCTCGACGCGCTGGCCTCGCTGCTCGGCCCCGTCGCCGCCGTCAGCGTCTTCGCCGCCGCCTGGCATGGCGGGGCGCGGGCCGAGGCCTTGCTGGTCCCGGCCTTCCTCGCCTTCTCCTGGTTCGCCCTGGCGGAGGCAGCACAGGGCGCCTCGCGCATGGTCGTCGCGACGCTGCGCCGCCGGGCCGCGCAAGCGGGCATCGACCGCTGGACCGAGACCCGGGCGCGGTCGGCGGCGCCGGCCCGGCCCCCGGCCCGGCTCGCCACGCTCCACAGTGCCGCCTGGCAGCGCCGCGCGCCGAACGGCCGCCCGCTCGGCAGCCCGCTCGCCCTTGCCCTGCGCGCCGGGCGCCCGACCATTCTCACCGGCGCCAGCGGCATCGGCAAGACCAGCCTGCTCAAGCAGATCGCCGGCTGGACCGGCCAGGACGTGCTGGAGAGCGAGGCCGGGCCGCTCGCCGCCGCCGATCGGCGCGCCGCCAGCATGTTCTGCCCGCATGACGCGGCGATCCTCGCCGATACGGTCCGCGCCAATCTCTTCGCCCCGGCCCGCCCGGACGAGGAGCTCTGGCAGGCGCTGGAGGCCGTCGAGCTGGCCGAACGCATCCGCGCGGCCGGCGGGCTGGACGGCTGGATCACGCAGGACATGCTCTCCCTCGGCGAGGCGCAGCGGCTGAACCTCGCCCGCGCCTGGCTCTCGGCGAAGCCGCTGGTGCTGCTCGACGAGCCGACCGAGCATCTGCGCGCCGATCAGGGCCTGCGCATCCTCGGACGGCTGCTCGAACGCTTGCAGGACCGCGTCGTGGTGCTGTCGAGCCACGGCGTCGGCGCCCTGCCCGGCACCGAGACGATCCGGCTCTGACGCGGCCCTCCCTCAGCAGAAATCGAAATCGACGCCCTCGTCGGCCTGGAGCACATGGCTGTCGTAGAGCTTGTCGTAGCCGCGCCTCGCGGTCTTGGCCGCCTGCGGCAGGGCCGCGCGCCGCGCCTGGAGCTCCGCTTCCGGCACCAGCAGGTCGAGCCGCCTTTCGGAGACGCTGAGCCTGATCCGGTCGCCGTCGCGCACCAGCGCGAGCGGGCCGCCCACCGCCGCCTCCGGCGCGACATGCAGCACGATGGCGCCATAGGCCGTGCCCGACATGCGTGCATCCGAGATCCGGACCATGTCCTTGACGCCGCGGGCCGCGAGCTTGCGCGGGATCGGCAGATAGCCGGCTTCCGGCATCGCCGCGCTGCTGCGCGGCCCGGCGTTCTGCAAGACCAGCACGTCGTCGGGCTCGACATCGAGATCGGGGTCGTCGATCCGCGCGGCGAGATCCTCCAGCGAGGCGAAGACGACGGCCCGTCCTTCATGCTCCAGCAAGCGTTTCTCGGCCGCCGCCCGCTTCACGATGGCGCCGCGTGGCGCCAGCGTCCCGAACACCGCGACGAGGCCGCCATCCGGATCGACCGGCTCGGCCCGCGACCGGACGATGCCGCGGTCGACGGTGTCGACCGGCGGCGCGTCGATCAGCTCGCCCAGCGTCCGGCCGGTGACGCTCAGCGCATCGAGATGGAGCAGGTCGCGCAATTCGCGCAGCACCGCCGGGACGCCGCCGCCGGCGAAGAAATCCTCCATGTAGTTGGCGCCGACCGGCTTCAGGTTGACCAGCACCGGCGTCTCGTCCGAAAGCCGGTTGAGGCGAGCGAGATCGACCTTGACCCCGGCGCGGCGCGCGATGGCGGTCAGGTGGATGACGGCGTTGGTCGAGCCCGAGATCGCCAGCAGCACCCGCCAGGCATTCTCGATCGCTTTCTCGGTGACGATCCGGCGCGGCCGCAGCGTCTGCGTTCCGATCAATTCGACCGCGCGCCGGCCGCTCTCCTCGGCGCAGCGCAGGCGGTCGGCATGGACCGCCGGGATCGCGGCCGAGCGCGGCAGCGCCAGCCCCAGCGTCTCGGCGATGCAGGCCATGGTGCTCGCCGTCCCCATCACCGCGCAGGTGCCGGCCGTGGTCGCGAGGCGGCCCTCCACGGCCTCGATCTCGGCGCCGTCGATCTCGCCGGCGCGGTAGCGCGCCCAGAAGCGGCGGCAATCGGTACAGGCGCCGAGGCGCTCGCCGCGATGGCGCCCGGTCGACATCGGCCCGGCGACGAGTTGCACCGCCGGCACGTCGGCCGAGACCGCCGCCATGAGCTGCGCCGGCACGGTCTTGTCGCAGCCGCCCATCAGCACGACCGCATCGATCGGCTGGGCGCGGATCATCTCCTCGGTATCCATCGCCATAAGGTTGCGGAATTTCAGGCTGGTCGGGTTGAGGAAGACCTCGCCGAGCGAGATCGTCGGGAACTCCAGCGGCAGCCCGCCTGCCATCAGCACGCCGCGCTTCACCGCCTCCAGCAGCTCGGGGAAATGGCGGTGGCAGTTGTTGAAGCCGCTATGGGTGTTGGCGATGCCGACGATCGGCCGGGCCAGCGCCGCGTCCGAATACCCCATCGAGCGCGCGAAGGAGCGGCGCAGATAGGCGGCGAATTCCGGGTCGCCGTAATTGGTGAGCCCGCCGGCGATGCCGCGCCCCTTGCCTGGCCTGTCGCCCATGCTGATCCTCCCCGCAGGCGCCTTGCCGTTCAGAGCGCCAGGCCTCGCCCGCGCAATTCGGCCCGCAAATCGATCGGCTCGACGAAATGCACTGTCCGCATGCCGACGCCCCGCGCCGCCGCAATGTTCCGGGCGCTGTCGTCGACGAAGATGCAGTCGCCGGCCGCGAGGCCGTATCGCGCCAGCAGCAATTCGAAGATCGCCGGGTCGGGCTTGATCAGCCGCTCATGCGCCGAGACGACGACGCCGTCGAAGGATTGCAGGAACGGGAAGCGGATCAGGCACTCCGCCCATTTCTCGCGCGAGAAATTGGTGATGGCGTAGACCTTGTCGCCGCGACCCTTCAATTCCTCCAGCACCGCGACGCTGTCCGCGATGACGCCGGGCACGCTCTCGTGCCAGCGCTCGTCATAGGCGCGGATCTCGCGCTCCCATTCCGGATGCTGCGACACCAGCAGCGCCACGGCCTCGGCCCAGGAGCGGCCGCGGTCCTGCTCGATGTTCCAGGCGGCGGTGCAGACGTTCTGCATGAACCAGTCGAGCCGTTCGGGCTCGGGGATCAGCTCCCGGTAGAGCAGCCGCGGATCCCAGCGGACCAGCACATTGCCGACATCGAAAACCACCGTCGGGGACGCTGCTGCCATGTTCTCCATCCGCTCGTCCGCTCCCGTCGGCAACGGCAGGCCGGACGCGAAGCATCAGGCCGAAAGGTGGAGCGGTTCCAACTCGCGCGTCAACCGCAAGCGATGCTCTCGTCTCAGAGCGCGAGGAAAACCCGGGCGACCCGTTCGAGCGCCTCTTCCGCATCGGTGCAGCGCATCGCGCCCTCGACGGCCGGCGCCCCGTCGAGCAGGAAGACCGGCCGCTTGAACTGCAGCGCGAAAGCGATTTCCGAAAGCGTGCCATAGCCGCCGCCGACAGCGACGAGACAGAGCGCCGCCCGCGCAATCAGGGCGTTGCGCGCGACGCCGATGCCCGTCGCCAGCGGCACCGTGACGTAAGGATTGGCCGCTCCCGGCTCATCGTCGGGCAGCAAACCGATCGACAAGCCCCCGGCCCCGTCGACTCCGCGGCAGACCGCTTCCATCACGCCCGAGCGACCGCCGCAGAGCACCGTGACGCCGTGCCCGGCGAGCAGTGCCCCCATGCGCTCCGCCACGGCTGCCTGCGAGGCCGTCGGCGTGCGCGTCCCGATCACGGCGACGGGAACGCGGACCGCATGGCCGCTCTCGCGCTGCAGCCAGCGCAAGGCCTCGCCGGGGGAGATGTCCATAGGGCCGGTGCTCCCCGACCCCGCGCCCCAGATGCGAGCAGCAGGGTCGAAACGACGCCCGGCCCCGTCGTGCAGGACACGACGGCCGGCGTCGAGGCTCAATCGCCGAGCAGATGCCGTCGCCGTCAGGCCGACTTCTCCTGGCCGAACTCGGAGATGCCGCCATGCTTGGCCGACCAGCTCGCCGGATCGTTCAGGAAGCTCTCGACCTCGGCCAGCACCTTCGGCTCGAAATGACCGCTCTCCTTGGCCACGGCGAGCACGTCCCACCAGGTGGTGAGATAGTGCAGGTTGACGCCGATCTCGGCCATCAGCTCGCGGCTCTTCGGGAAGATGTCGTAGTAGAACAGCACGAAGCAGTGCTTCACATCGGCGCCGGCATTGCGCAGCGCCTCGGCGAAATTGACCTTGCTGCGCCCGTCGGTCGCGAGATCCTCAACCAGCAGCGTGCGCGCGCCCTCGACGACCGAGCCCTCGATCTGGGCGTTGCGGCCGAAGCCCTTCGGCTTCTTGCGGACATACTGCATCGGCAGCGCCAGGCGGTCGGAGATCCAGGCGGCGAAGGGAATGCCGGCCGTCTCGCCGCCGGCGATGGTGTCGAGCGATTCATAGCCGATGTCGCGGACGATGGTGGTGGCGGCGAAATCGATCAGGGTCGAGCGCAGGCGCGGATAGGAGATGATCTTGCGGCAGTCGATATAGACCGGGCTCGCCCAGCCGGAGGTGAAGAAGAACGGCTTGTCCTGGTAGAAATGGACCGCCTTGATCTCGAGCAACATCTTGGCGGCTTCGCGCGCGATCACCTTGCGGTCGGTCGGGGTGAACAGATTGGCCATGGCGTCAGTTTCTCCGGTCTGAGCGCCATCGTTCGCCGCGCGGCGGCGTGGGACGAGGCACCTGTCGAGTTCGCAAACGGCCCCTTCTGTTCCGTCCCGCAGGACCGGTCAATCCCCGAAGCGGGTTTTCGACAGCGGCCGGGGCCCGGGTCTTGCATCGCTGGCCTGCGCCCGGCCGGCCGGGCGCATCGTGGCTGTGGATGCCCGCCGCGCCATGCATGCGAAGGGCGGCGATAGTAGGCTAAGGATACGAATTGACCCAGGCGTCAACGAGTGCCCTTGGGCCCGCGAAACAGCGACCAGACAAGGGGAACGACACCGTGAGCGACAATCAGGCCGCAACCGCCGGCTCCATGCGGTTCTCCGCCCCGACGGAGGTGGACGACAAGGCCCGCAAGGCCGTCTGGGGCGCCGCCATCGGCTATGCCATGGACGGCTTCGACCTCCTGATCCTCGGCTTCATGCTGAAGGCGATCTCGACCGAGCTCGCGCTCAGCCAGGGCCAGGCCGCCTCGCTGGTCACCGCGACGCTGGTCGGCGCCGTGCTCGGCGGCATCGGCTTCGGCATGCTCTCCGACCGGATCGGCCGGGTCCGGGTGCTGACCTGGACGATCGTCCTCTTCGCCGTCTTCACCGGGCTCTGCGCCCTGGCGCAGGGCTATTGGGACCTGCTGATCTACCGCACGATCGCCGGCCTCGGGCTCGGCGGCGAGTTCGGCATCGGCATGGCGCTGGTCGCCGAGGCCTGGCCGGCCTCGAAGCGGGCGCGCGCCTCCTCCTATGTCGGCCTCGGCTGGCAGGCGGGCGTGCTCGCAGCCGCGCTGGTGACCCCGCTGCTGCTGCCGAGCATCGGCTGGCGCGGCATGTTCGCGCTCGGCATCCTGCCGGCGGTCGTCGCCTATTTCATCCGGCACTCGCTGCACGAGCCCGACGTCTTCGTCGCCCGCGCGCAGGACAAGCCGAAGGAATCGGCGCTGCACCTGCTGGTCAAGGACTGGGACACGACCAAGCTCAGCCTCGGCATGGTCATCCTCTGCTCGGTCCAGAACTTCGGCTATTACGGCGTGATGATCTGGCTGCCGAACTATCTCTCGACCCGGTTCGGCTTCGCCCTGACGCAATCGGCGCTGTGGACGGCGGTGACCATCGGCGGCATGGCGCTCGGCATCTTCGCCTTCGGCCATATCGCCGACCGCATCGGCCGCCGCCCGGCCTTCTTCGCCTATATGATCGGCGCGGCCGTCATGGTGCTGGTCTATTCGCGGCTGACCGACCCGACGGCGCTGCTGATCGGCGGCGCGGTGATGGGCTTCTTCGTCAACGGCATGCTCGGCGGCTACGGCGCGCTGATGAGCGAGCTCTATCCGACGGCGGCGCGCGCCACCGCCCAGAACGTGCTGTTCAACATCGGCCGCGGCGTCGGCGGCTTCGGCCCCGTCGTGGTCGGAGCGCTCGCTGCAACCCATGGCTTCGAATTCGCGATCGCGGCGCTGGCCGCGCTCTACATCCTCGACCTGCTCGCCATGTGGTTCCTGATCCCGGAACGGCGCGGCGCCGAGCTGACCTGAGGCCGGCTCACCCGCCGGAGGCGAGGCTGGCGAAGCCCTTGCCTTCGGCCGCGAGGCGCCTCAGCAGCGGCGCCGGCTCCAGCGTCGCGTCGCCGCTCTCCGCCGCCTGCGCTTCAAGCCGCTTCGCGATCACGCCGAGCCCGACGCCGTCGGCCCAGAACATCGGGCCGCCGCGCCAGGCCGGCCAGTTGTAGCCGTTGATCCAGACGACATCGATGTCGCCGGGCCGGGCGGCGATGCCCTCCTCCAGGATGCGCGCGCCCTCGTTCACCATCGGATCGAGCAGGCGCGCCAGGATCTCCTCCTGCGTGAAGGCCCGGCGCGTCGCGCCCTGCTCGGCCGAGATGCGCTGGATCAGCGCCTCGACCTCCGGGCAGCGCTGCCCGACGCGCGCGCCCTGCGGATAGAGATAATAGCCGCGCCCGGTCTTCTGGCCGAACCAACCCGCCTCGCAGATCGCGTCGGCGACGGCCGCCTTCAGGTCGCGCGCCTTGCGCGAGCGCCAGCCGATATCGTTGCCGGCGAGGTCGGCCATGGCGAAGGGTCCCATCCTGAAGCCGAAATCGACCAGCGCCCGGTCGACCTCGTAGGGCAGCGCGCCGGCGACGAGCAGCCGCTCGGCCGCGCGCGTGCGCTGCTCCAGCATGCGGTTGCCGACGAAGCCGAAGCCGTTGCCGACCACCACCGGCACCTTGCCGAGCCTGCGCCCGAGCGCGACGGCGGTGGCGACGGCGTCGTCCGCCACGCCCTTGGGCCGCACCACCTCGAGCAGCTTCATGACGTTGGCCGGGCTGAAGAAATGCATGCCGAGCACGTCCTGCGGACGCTTCGTCGCGGCCGCGATGGTCGGGATGTCGAGATAGGAGGTGTTGCTGGCGAGGATCGCCCCCGGCTTCGCCACCGCGTCGAGCTCGCCGAAGATCTGACGCTTGACGCCCATCTCCTCGAAGGCGGCCTCGACGACGATGTCCGCCTGCGCCGCGGCGGCGAGCCCGACCGCGGGCTTGATCAGGGCGAGCCGCGCGGCGCGGGCCTCCGGCGTCAGCGAGCCGCGCTGGACGGAGATGTCGTAGATCGCGGCGATGCGGTTCATGCCGTTGTCGAGCGGCGCCTGCGCGGTCTCGATCAGCGTCACCGGGATGCCGGCATTGGCGAAGCACATGGCGATGCCGCCGCCCATCGTGCCGGCACCGATCACCGCCGCGCGCGCGACCGGGCGCGGCGTCACCGCGGGCCCGATGCCCGGCACCCTGGCGATGGCGCGCTCGGCGAAGAAGACATGGCGCAGCGCCTTCGCGCGCGGATCGTCGAGAAGGGCGAGAAACAGCGCCCGCTCCGCCGCCAGCCCCTGCTCGAAGGGCAGCAGGAACGCGTGGCGCACCGCTTCCACCAGCGCCGGAACGTTGGGCGCCTCGCCCGCCTGGCGCAGCGCCTCCTTCGCCTGCGCCTCGAAGGCGGAGCGATCCGCCTCGGTGAGACGCTCCGCCGCCGCGCTGGTCACCGGGCGGCGCCCCTCTGCGGCAAGCCCTTGCGCCACCCGGATCGCCGTCGCCAGCAGGTCGCTCGACACCACCTCGTCGAGCAGCCCCCATTCGAGCGCCCGGCCGGCCGGGACCGGATCGCCGGAGAGCATCATCGCGAAGGCCTTGGCGGCCCCGATCAGGCGCGGCAGCCGCTGCGTGCCGCCGGCGCCCGGAATGAGCCCGAGCCTGATCTCGGGCAGGCCGAGCTGCGCCGCCGGCAGGGCGACGCGGGCATGGCAGGCGAGCGCGACCTCGAGCCCGCCGCCCAGCGCCGCACCCTGGATCGCGGCGACGACCGGCTTGGCCGAACGCTCGATCGCGTCGAGCACGTCGGGCAGGAAGGGCGGCACCGGCGGCTTGCCGAATTCGCCGATATCGGCCCCGGCGATGAAGGCCTTGCCGGCGGCGGCGATCACCACGGCCTCGATCGCGGCATCCGCATTGGCCTGCGCGATCGCCGCGACCAGGCCGGCCCGCACCGCCGCGCCCAAGGCATTGACCGGCGGATTGTCGATCGTGACGACGGCGACCGCCGCATGGCGGGAGAAAGCGACCGGACTCAAGGCGACGGCTCCTATCGAAACGCGGGGAAGGCCGGCCTGCGGTCCGCCCGGAGAGTTGCGAGGAATAGCCCATCTCGGGCGATCGGCAGCAGATTTTTTGCGGCGGCGCGGCGCGGGAGCCGCAGGCTGCGGGCTTACCCCCGGAATGCGCTGCCCGGGCCATGCCGGCGCCGGAATCGTCACGCATGGCACAGTTGCAATGCATGGTGTCGGCGCGGGCCGCTCTTGGCTTATGGTCGCCGGCAGGACGAACGGAGCATCGACTATGCCGCAGCGCTTGGACAGGATCTGGAGCGAACTGGCCGCCCGTCGCAGTGCGACGAAAGACCATCACCTGCGCGCGCTCTTCGCGGCGGATCCCCGGCGCTTCGACCGCTTCTCCGCCCGGCTCGACGACCTGCTGCTCGACTATTCCAAGACCGCGGTGACGCCGGAGATCTTCGCCCTCCTCCTCGATCTCGCCTCCGCCGCCGGAGTCGCGGCCAAGCGCGACGCCATGTTCGCCGGCACGGCGATCAACACCACCGAGCACCGCGCCGTCCTGCATACGGCGCTGCGCAATCTCTCGGACCGCCCCGTCAGGGTCGACGGCACCGATGTGATGCCCGAGGTCCGTGCGACGCTGGACCGGCTCTTCGCCTTCGCCGAGGGCGTACGTGGCGGCAGCATCGCCGCAGCCGATGGCGGCCGCTTTACCGATGTCGTCAATATCGGCATCGGCGGCTCCGATCTCGGGCCGGTGATGGCGACATTGGCGCTGGCGCCCTATCATGACGGCCCGCGCCTGCATTACGTCTCCAATGTCGACGGCGCCCATATCGCCGACACCATCGCCAGGCTCGATCCGGCGCGGACGCTGGTGATCGTCGCCTCCAAGACCTTCACCACCATCGAGACCATGACCAACGCCGCGACCGCCCGCAAATGGCTCGCGGGCGCGCTCGGCGAGGCGGCTGTCGGCGCCCATTTCGCCGCGGTCTCGACGGCGCTCGACAAGGTCGCGGCCTTCGGCATCAAGCCCGAGCGCGTCTTCGGCTTCTGGGATTGGGTCGGCGGGCGCTATTCGGTCTGGTCGGCGATCGGCCTGCCGGTGATGATCGCCGTCGGGGCGGAGAATTTCCGCGCCTTCCTCGCCGGCGCCCATGCGGTCGACGAGCATTTCCGCACCGCGCCGCTCGGCGAGAACCTGCCGGTGATCATGGGCCTGATCGGCCTCTGGCACCGCGACGTCTGCGGCTATCCGACCCGCGCCATCCTGCCCTACGACCAGCACCTCCTCCGGCTGCCGGCCTATCTCCAGCAGCTCGACATGGAATCGAACGGCAAGCGCGTCCGCAAGGACGGCACGCCGGTCGCGCGGCCAACCGGCCCCGTGGTCTGGGGCGAGCCCGGCACCAACGGCCAGCACGCCTTCTACCAGCTCATCCATCAGGGCACCGACGTCGTGCCCTGCGAATTCCTGATCGCGGCCGAGGGCCACAACCCCGACCTCGCCCATCACCAGCGCCTGCTGATCGCCAACTGCCTCGCCCAGAGCGAGGCGCTGATGAAGGGCCGCACGCTGGAGGAGACCAAGGCCCAGCTCGCCGAGAAAGGAGTGGCAGCGACGGACATCGAGGCGCGCGCGCCGCATATGGCCTTCCCCGGCAGCCGCCCCTCGCTGACGATCGCCTATCGCAGGCTCGACCCCTTCGCGCTCGGCCGGATCATCGCGCTGTTCGAGCACCGCGTCTTCGTCGAGGCGGCGATCTGGGACATCAACGCCTTCGACCAATGGGGCGTGGAGCTCGGCAAGGAACTCGCGACGGCCCTCATGCCGGTGATCGAGGGCAAGGCGCCGGCCGGCAGCCACGACTCCTCGACGGCCGGCCTCGCGGCCTACCTCACGGCTTGAGGTGACGCCGCCCCGGACGCGGCCATCGGTTCCGGCCTCCGGCCGGCCCAAGGGCGGATATCCGGGAACGCCGCGTGGCTCTGTACAAAATGAACATGTTCTGAAGACTTGCCCCCGCCCTCGCCTTCCGCCAGCCTGGACCGATGATGGATTTCACGATTTCACCCGCGCTCGACGATCTGCGGTGCCGGATCGCGGCCTTCGTCGAGACGGAGATCATCCCGCACGAGACCGATCCCGCGAGCTGGGACGCGCATGAGAACATCGCCGAGCCGGCGCTGTCCGCGCTGCGCGCCAAGGCCCGCGCCGCCGGGCTCTGGTGCCTTCAGCTCAAGCCGGAGACCGGCGGGCTCGGCGTCGGGCGAGTCGGCATGGCGGTCTGCTACGAGGCGATGAACCGCTCGATCTTCGGGCCCGTGGTGTTCAATTCGGCGGCGCCCGACGACGGCAACATGATGGTTCTGGAGGCGGTGGCGACGCCGGAGCAGAAGCGCCGCTGGCTCGCCCCGATCGTCGCCGGCGAGGTCCGCTCGGCCTTCGCCATGACCGAGCCCCATCCCGGCGGCGGCTCCGACCCGACCATGATCCGCACCCGCGCCGAGAAGCAGCCGGACGGCTCCTGGAAGCTCCATGGCCGCAAATGGTTCATCACCGGCGCCGAGACCGCCGCGCATTTCATCGTCGTCGCCCGCACCTCCGACGATGCCCGCCGCGGGCTCACCGCCTTCCTCTTCCACCGCGACCAGCCGGGCTGGGAGATCCTGCGCCGCATTCCGATCATGGGGCCGGAGGAGCATGGCGGCCATTGCGAGATCGCCTTCGACGGGCTGCACGTCCCGGCCGAGGACGTGCTGATGGGCGAGGGCGACGGCTTCAAGGTCACGCAGATCCGGCTCGGCCCGGCGCGCCTGACCCATTGCATGCGCTGGCTCGGCCTCGCCAAGCGCAGCGTCGAGATCGCCCGCGCCTATGCGGCGACGCGCGAGGGCTTCGGCATCCGCCTCGCCGACCGAGAGAGCATCCAGCTCAAGCTCGGCCGCGCCGCCATGGCGATCGAGATCGGCCGGCTGCTCGTCATGAAGGCGGCCTGGGAGCTCGACCGCGGCGGCCAGGCCCGCAAGGAGGTCTCGATGGCCAAGGTCCAGGCCGCCAACACGCTGCACGAGGCGGCCGACATGGCGATCCAGATCAACGGCGCGCGCGGCTATTCCAAGGACACGGTTCTGGAATGGATCTACCGCTACGCCCGCCAGGCGCGGCTGGTCGACGGCGCCGACGAGGTGCACCAGATGGTCCTCAACCGCTTCCTCGACAAGGAAGGCGACGATTTCTGGCGCTGGCAGGTCGCCGGCGCGTGACGCTTCCCGCCGCACAGCAGGAAGCCGGCTTCGACGCCGCCGCGCTCGACGCCTATCTGCGTGGGGCAGTGGACGGCCTCTCCGGCCCGATGCGCCTGGAGCGGATCGGCGGCGGCCAGTCCAACCCGACCTTCTTCGTGAGCTATGACGACCGGGCGCTGGTGCTGCGCAAGCAGCCACCGGGCGAGCTGCTGCCCTCGGCCCATGCCATCGACCGCGAATACCGCGTCATCAGCGCGCTCAGCCGGACGGGTGTGTCGGTCCCGCCCGCCCTGCTCTATTGCCAGGACCGCAGCATCGTCGGCACGCCCTTCTATCTGATGGAGAAGGTCGAGGGCCGGGTCTTTCACGACTGCACCCTGCCGGGCCTGGCGCCGCAGGAGCGCAACGCCATGTATGCCTCGCTCGCGCAGACGCTGGCGGCGCTGCACAATGTCGATGTCGCGGCGGTCGGCCTCGCCGACTACGGCAAGCCCGGCAACTACTTCGCCCGCCAGATCGCGCGCTGGGGCCGGCAATGGGATCTGTCGCGCAGCCGCGACGACGCCCATATCGACCATCTGCGCGCCTGGCTGCCGGAACATGTCCCGGCCAACGAGACTGTCAGCCTCGTCCATGGCGACTACCGCATCGGCAACGCCATGTTCCACCCCACCGAGCCGCGCGTCGTCGCCCTGCTCGACTGGGAGCTGTCGACGCTCGGCCACCCGCTCGCCGACCTCGCCCATACCGCCATCGCCTGGCTGTCGCGGCCGGACGAGTATGGCGGCGTCGCGGGGTTCGACCTGGACGCGCTCGGCCTGCCCGATCTCGATCGCTTCGCCGCCCTCTATGGATCGCAGGCCCGGCACGGCCAGACCTTGCAACCCTTCCATCTCGCCTTCGCGCTGTTCCGCTGGGCGGTGATCTTCGAGGGCATCGCGGCCCGTGCGCGGGCCGGCAACGCCTCTGCCGACAACGCCGCCGAGACCGGCCGCCTCGCCGCGGCCTTCGCCCGGCGCGCCGCCGAGCTCACTGCTTGGAAGACCCCGGTTTCCCCGGGGACGCAGCAGGCCGGGCGCGGCGCATCCGACGGCCGCGGCCGCGATTGATCCCCGGCCGCCTCGCCCCTATGCCTCTTGTCGACAAGAGGGTTTCGGATGAACGCCACCAAGACACCGTCTCCACCGCCGGAGCGCAAGCGCGGCTCGGGCGCCAGACTGGTCTACGACCTGCTGCGCGACGAGATCCTCGACCTCGTCCTGCCGCCCGGCAGCCCGATCGACGAGGTCCAGCTCGCCGAACGCTTCGAGATGTCGCGCACGCCGATCCGCGAGGCGCTGGTGCGGCTCGCCGGCGAGGGGCTGATCGATACGCTGCCGAACCGCTCGACCATGGTGGCGAATCTCGACTTTCGCAACATGGCGCCCTTCTTCGACGCGCTCACGCTGATGTACCGGGTGACGGGCCAGCTCGCCGCCCGCAACCGGCGGCCGGAGGATCTGGAGGCGATCCGCGCCCGGCAGGCGGAATTTTCCGCCGCAGTCGCCGCGCAGGACGCGCTGGCGATGATCGCCACCAACGCGGCCTTCCACGCGGCGATCGCCGAGGCCGGCCGCAACCCCTATTTCAACAGCCTGTTCAGCCGCCTGCTCGACGAAGGCCGCCGCTTCCTGCGGCTCTATTACCAGTCCTTCGAGGATCGCCTGCCGCAGCGCTTCGTCGACGAGCACGAGGCCATGATCGCCGCCATCGAAGCCGGCGACGCCGAGACGGCGGAGCGCCTCGGCAAGGCTCATGCCGAGCAGATCGTCGCGCAGATCCGCAAGCTGGTGATCGGCGAGCAGAGGCTCGACATCGCGCTCTGAAGGACCGGGTGCAATGCGGCCCGGCGGAGATCGTCGGCACGGCAGCCGCAGTCTTGTCGACAAATAATATGCAGCATGATAGGAAGGAGCCTTCGAGAGGAGCGCGGCCCGGCCGCAGCCGCGTCTCAGCCGCACCGGAAAGCGGAAGGGAGAGCGAGATGAAGGCCCAGATTTTCTCCGGCGTGATCCCCGCGCTGATGACGCCCTGCAAGCCGGACCGCAGCCCGGATTTCGACGGGCTGGTGCGCAAGGCCGAACAGTTGATCGGCGCCGGCATGTCGGCCGTGGTCTATTGCGGCTCGATGGGCGACTGGCCGCTGCTCAGCGACGCCCAGCGCATGGAAGGCGTCGAGCGCCTGGCGGCCGCCGGCATTCCGGTCATCGTCGGCACCGGCGCGGTCAACACTGCCTCGGCCGCCGCCCATGCCGCCCATGCCCGCAAGGTCGGCGCCAAAGGCCTGATGGCGATCCCGCGCGTGCTCTCGCGCGGAACCGTGATCGCCGCCCAGAAGGCGCATTTCAAGGCGATCCTCGCGGCCGCGCCCGAGCTGCCGGCGGTGATCTACAACAGCCCCTATTACGGCTTCGCCACCCGGGCCGACCTGTTCTTCGCCCTGCGTGCCGAGCACCCCAACCTCGTCGGCTTCAAGGAGTTCGGCGGTCCCGCCGACATGCGCTACGCCGCCGAGCACATCACCAGCCGCGACGACGCCGTCTCGCTGATGGTCGGCGTCGATACGGCCGTCTTCCACGGCTATGTGAATTGCGGCGCCACCGGTGCGATCACCGGCATCGGCAACGTCCTGCCGCGGGAGGTGCTGCATCTGTGCCGGCTCTGCGAAGCCGCCGCCGCGGGCGACGCCGAGGCCCGCCGCCGCGCGCTGGAGCTGGAGCAGGCGCTCGCCGTGCTCTCCTCCTTCGACGAGGGGCCGGACCTCGTCCTCTTCTTCAAGCACATGATGGTGCTGAAGGGCGACGCGGAATACACGCTGCACTTCAACGAGACCGATGCGCTCAGCGACAGCCAGCGCGGCTATGCCGAGGCGCAGCTCGCGCTCTTCGACGCCTGGTATGCGGACTGGTCCGGCCGGCCGGGCGCCGCCCGCAGATCCGCCGCCTGAGCCCTGCCGCCGCCATCGGCACCGCCGTTCCCACCGCAGCGCCTTCCAAGGGACATCGCGCATGGCCAGCCACACCTTCTCCTGCATCGACGGCCATACCTGCGGCAATCCGGTGCGGCTCGTCGCCGGCGGGGGCCCGCGCCTCGAAGGCGCGACCATGCTGGAGAAGCGGGCGCATTTCCTGCGCGAATTCGACTGGATCCGCACCGGGCTGATGTTCGAGCCGCGCGGCCACGACATGATGTCGGGCTCGATCCTCTACCCGCCTACCCGGCCCGATTGCGACGTCGCCGTGCTCTTCATCGAGACCTCCGGCTGCCTGCCGATGTGCGGCCACGGCACCATCGGCACCGTCACCATGGGCGTCGAGAACGGGCTGATCGCCCCGCGCGAGCCGGGCAGGCTCGCGATCGACGCCCCGGCCGGCAAGGTCGAGATCGGCTATCGCCAGGAGGGCCGCTTCGTCGAGGAGGTGCGCCTGACCAACGTGCCGGGCTTCCTCCATGCCGAAGGGCTGGCCGCCGAGGTCGAGGGTCTCGGCGAGATCGTCGTCGACGTCGCCTATGGCGGCAATTTCTACGCCATCGTCGAGCCGCAGAAGAACTTCCGCGACATGGCCGACCATAGCGCCGGCGAGCTGATCGGCTGGTCACTGAGGCTGCGTGCGGCGCTCAATGCCAAATACGAATTCGTCCATCCCGAGCACCCCGAGATCCGGGGCCTCAGCCATATCCTGTGGACCGGCAAGGCGACGAAGCCCGAAGCCCATGCCCGCAACGCCGTGTTCTACGGCGACAAGGCGATCGACCGCTCGCCCTGCGGCACCGGCACCAGCGCCCGCATGGCCCAGCTCGCCGCCAAGGGGAAGCTGAAGGTCGGCGAGGACTTCGTGCACGAATCGATCATCGGCTCGCTGTTCAAGGGCCGGGTCGAGGCGGCGGCGACGGTGGCGGGCCGCGCCGCGATCGTCCCCTCCGTTGCGGGCTGGGCGCGGATGACCGGCTACAACACCATCTTCATCGACGAGCGCGACCCCTTCGCCCACGGCTTCGTCGTCGCCTGAGAACCGGCAGGCTCCGTCTGAATCCGGCTGGCGCCGATGGCGCCCGCGCGAAAGGCGGCCCTCAGGCCGCCTTCTTGCCCGCGTCGAACGGGATCTCGATATCGACGGCCAGCGTCGAGACCTGGGCGCCGCGCTCCATGCGGACACTGACCTTCTCGTCGTCGACCTGCATGTGCTTGGAGATGGCGCGCAGGATCTCGTCGCGCAGCTTGGTGACGAGGTCCGAATCGCCGACGGAGGCACGCTCATGCGCCAGCAGGACCTGCAGCCGCTCGCGGGCGGCGGGAGCCGACGGGGCGCGGAAGAAAAGACGGAACAGGCTCATGCCGCTTTCCTTCCGAAGATCTTGCCGAAGAAGCCGCGCTTCTCGCCGGGGACCGCGACCGGAAGCGTCTCGCCCTTGAGCCGGCGCACCGCGTCGAAATAGGCGACCGAGGGCGGGCAGCGGCCATCGGCGAGCGTGACCGGCGAGCCGAGATTGGAGGCGCGCAGCACGTCCATGCTCTCCGGGATGATGCCGAGCAGCGGGATCGACAGGATCTCGAGGACGTCGTCCACCTTCAGCATGTCGCCGCGCTCGGCCCGGGCCGGGTCGTAGCGGGTGAGCAGCAGGTGTTTCTCCATGCGCTCGCCGTTCTCCGCCTTGAGCGTCTTGGAATCGAGCAGGCCGATGATGCGGTCGGAATCGCGCACCGAGGAGACTTCCGGATTGGTCACGACGATGGCGACGTCGGCATGGCGCATGGCGAGGGTGGCGCCGCGCTCGATGCCGGCCGGGCTGTCGCAGATCACCCAGTCGAAGCTGCTCTTCAGCGCGCCGATGACCGCCGCGACCCCCTCGGCCGTGAGGTTGTCCTTGTCCCGCGTCTGCGAGGCGGGCAGCAGGTAGAGCGTCTCCAGCCGCTTGTCGCGGATCAGCGCCTGGGTCAGCTTGGCCTCGCCCTGGATGACGTTGACGAGGTCGTAGACCACCCGCCTTTCGGCGCCCATGACGAGATCGAGATTGCGCAGGCCGACGTCGAAGTCGACCACGACGACCTTGTCGCCGCCCTGTGCGAGCGCGGCGCCCAGCGCGGCGGAGGAGGTCGTCTTGCCGACGCCGCCCTTGCCCGATGTGACCACGATGACCTTGCCCATTGACCGCTCCTTTGAATGATGACGCCGTCGGCTCAGGCGAGCGCGCCGACCTTGAACGTTTCGCCTTCCAGCCAGATCTGCACGGCCTTGCCGCGATGCCCCGGCTCCATGTCCTCGGCGGTCTTGTAGAAGCCGTCGATCGCGACGAGCTCGGCCTCGAGCTTGCGGCAGAAGATGCGCGCAGCGCCGTTGCCCATGGCGCCGGCGAGCGCCCGCCCGCGCAGCGTGCCGTAGACATGGATCGACCCGCCCGCGACGATCTCGGCCCCCGACGCGACCGAGCCGACCACGGTGACGTCGCCCTCGAGGAAGACGAGCGACTGCCCCGAGCGCACCGGCTGGGTGACGATCATCGAGGGCACGGCCTTGGGCGGCGGCGGGGCAGCGGGCTCGGCGCTCGCGACAGCCTCGGCCATTGCGCTTTCCGGCGCCGCCGGCGGCGGCTCGATATCGGCGGTCGGGCGGCCGTCGGCCATGGCCGGCGGCAGGTCGGAGCCGAGCAGCGCCGGGGAGGCGCCCTCGATGCCCATGATCCGGACCTGGCGGGCGGCGAGCTTGCCGACGAAGTCGCGCAGCTCCGCCCGGTCGATGTCGAGCCCGGTGACGTCAAGCACGACGGGGCGCCGCAGGAAGAAGCCGGCGGAGCGCGACGCCAGATCGTCGAGCCGCACCAGCCAGTCCTCGAAGGGCAGCTCCGGGGTCAACGTCAGCGCGAGATAGGACCGCCCCTTGAGGCGGATGGGCCGGGGTTGAGTTAACACGTCGGTTATCTTGGTAAATTTTCGGTTGCTTCGGTGTATCGAGCAAATGGTTAACGGATCGTAAATCCGCCGCGCCGCGGTGCGGAATCCGGTGGAGCGCGAGGGCCCGGCCGGAGGCCGGGCGCTGGCCCTCCGTCAGGCGTCGATGGCCGAGGTCAGCCCGACGCAGAGCTGCCGCAGCGCCACCACATAGGGGTTGCGCGCCAGGAAGCTGGCCTCGCCGAAATAGATCGGAATCTCCGGCAATTCCGGCAGGTCGACCGTGCTGATCGTGGTCTCCGTGCCCTCGATGCACCACGCGGGAATGATCGCGTAGCCGAGCCCGGCCTCGACGCAGCGCTTCACGCTCGAGCTGCCCGATGTCGAGATCGCGATCTCCATCTCGGCATCGTCCGTCTGCAGGTAGTCGATGGCGAGGTTGCGCAGGAGCTGGCCCGGCTCATAGGTCACGAAGGGGCGCCCCTTGAGCCATGGCCTGATCTCGCCATGCGGCGGCGCGCCCCAGTCCCGCGGCAGCACCAGCGCCGGCCGGTAGGTGCAGACGAGATGCTGCGGCACGTTGGGGTCGCCGAAATAGCGCTCGGTGATGCACAGATCGAGGCTGCCGTCCCGGATCATTTCCGGCAGGGCGGTGTCGCGCTCGAAGGCGATGATCTCGACCTGCGGGAACAGCGCCCTGAACTGCGCCAGGACCGGCGGCATCAGGTAGAAGAAGATCGCCTGCGGCAGCCCGACGCGCAGCACCGGCCGCTCCTTCTGCAGCGTCCGGTCGAGCCGGGCCAGCATGGTGTCGAGCTCCGGCAGCAGCAGCTTGTAGAGGCTGCGCCCGCGCGGCGTCAGCGCCACCGTCTTGGCGCCCTGCTCGGAGACGACCAGCCGCTCGCCGAGAAGCTGCTCGAGCCGGCGGACATGGTTCGCCGCCGACTGGTAGCTCATGCCCAGCTTGCGCGCGGCGGCGGAATAGGAGCCGTCGCGCGCGACGATGAAGAACGTCTGGATGAGCGTCAGATTGGCTTCGCGCATGGTCCGTTACCGCCGGCGGGCTCGTCGTTTCCATTCCTACAACAGCCCGCTTTGCGCCACTTGCAAACAATGAGGCAAGTCGAGGCGGATCATTTGCATCGACCCGTCGGGTGAAGCCGGGGAGGTTCTGGCCATCGCTTGATGGGACGAACCGCTTCGGCATGGCCTCCTCCGCCGCCATACATGTCGCCGTGATCGGCGCCGGGATCGTGGGCGCCGCCGCCGCCCATTTCCTGGCCGCCGCGGGGGCGCGGGTGACCCTGCTCGACGCGTCGGGGCCGGCGGCGGGCGCGACCGGCGCCTCCGACGGCGCCGTTTCGGTCGCCAGCAAGCGGCCCGGCCCGATGATGGACCTCGCCCGCCACGCCCGCGCCTTCTATGTCCGCTGCGAGCGGGACGGCCTGTTCCGCGGCCTGTTCCACCGCCGCTCCACCTTTCTCGTCGCCCGCACGGCGGTCGAGGCCGAGCTCGTCGCCCGCCACGGCGCCGATCTCGCCGCGGCGGGCGAGCGCGTCGTCGAGGTCGACCGCGCGACGCTGCTGGCGCGCATCCCCGGCCTCGGCGCCAGCGTCTGCGCGGCGCTCGAAATCCCCGATGACGGGCATGCCCTCGGCTACGAGATCACCCAGCGGCTGCTCGGCCGCAGCCGCATCACCATCCGCCGCAACGCCCCGGCCGCCGAGATCGTGATGCGGGCCGGGCGCGCCGCCGGCGTCGCCATCGGCGACGAGCTGGTCGCCGCCGATGCGGTGCTGGTCGCCGCCGGCATCGGCTCGGCGCCGCTGCTGGGCCTCGGCGAGATCCTGATCCCGCGCAAGGGGCAGATGGCGGTGACCGACCGCGCCAGCCTGTCGGGACCCGCCATCGACGGCCATCTGATGGCGGCCTCCTATCTCGCCGCCAAGCGCGGCATCGCCCGCGAGGACGGGCATATCGGTCTGGTGATCGACCCGCTGATGACCGGCCAGTTCCTGATCGGCGGCAGCCGCGAGGACCATCGCAGCGACCACGCCACCGATGCGCGCACCATCGCGGCGATCCTGCGCGAGGCGCTCGATCTCTACCCGCCGCTCGCGCAGCGCCGCGTGCTGCGCAGCTTCGCCGGGGTGCGGACCGCCTCCCGCGACGGGCTGCCGATCGTCGGCGCGCATCCCCGGCGCGAGGGAATCGTGATCGCGACCGGCTTCGAGGGCGACGGCATCTGCCTGGGGCCGTTCATGGGGGCCTGCGCGGCCCGCCTGCTGCTCGGCGAGGCGCCGGCGGTCGATCTCGCCGCCCTGTCGCCGCAGCGTTTCGTCCGCGTCGAGGCCCACGCATGAGCGGCCATTTCTTCTGGAGCGGCATGCCGGTGGCTTTCCGGCCGGGCGAAACGATCGCCGCCGCCCTGCTCCGGGCCGGCATCGCCGATCTCGGCCGGCCGGACGGCCACCTGCCGGGAGGGCGGGTCTTCTGCGGGATCGGCGCCTGCCAGGGCTGCATCGTCGCGGTCGAGGACGCGGCGCCGATCGAATCCTGCCTCACGCTTGCGCGGGAGGGCCTGCGGCTCGGCCCGCTCCCCGCCCTCGGAACCGGCCATGACTGAGGCGCCCATCCTGATCGTCGGCGGCGGCCCTGCCGGCGCCAGCGCGGCGGCGACGCTCGCGGAGGCGGGCCTGCCCGTCCTGCTGGTCGAGCAGCGCGACCAGCTCGGCGGCGCGATCCATCGCCAGCCGGCCAACGGCGCCGGAGACCATGTCTGGCGCCCCGCCCGTCACCGCCGCACTTGGGCCGCGCTGACGGCGCGGCTGCGCGCCTGCGCCGGCATGATCGAGATCCGCACGCAGACCGTCTTCCTCGGCGTCGACGGCGCGGGCCGCTTCCTGTTCGACGACCGCCGCGCCGGCCGCGTCTTCGCATCCCGGCCGCGCGCCGCGATCGTGGCGGTGGGCGCCATCGAGACGATCCGCCCCTTCCCCGGCTGGGAACTCCCCGGCGTGATGACGGCGGGAGGCGCGCAGGTCCTGCTCAAGGAAACCGGCCGCCCGCCGGAAGGCCCGATCCTGATCGCCGGCAGCGGGCCGCTGCTTCCCGCGCTTGCGGCGCAACTCGCCAAGGCCGGCAACCCGCCTGTCGCCGTGCTGGAGCGCGGCAGGCCCTGGCGGCCGGGGACGCTCGCCCGCCTCGCTCTGGCGGGCGGGCCGATGGGCGAGGCCGTGGCCTATGCGGCGGCGCTCGCGCTCGGCCGCGTGCCCTATCGCTGCGGCGCCTTGGTGACCCGGGCCGAGCCGGACGGCGCCGGCCTCGCGGTCGGCATCCGCGCCGGCGCGGACGAACGGGTCCTGCGCGTGCGGCACCTGCTGATCCATGACGGCATCGAGCCGAACCGCGCCGGCATTCCGCTGCCGGCGCCGGAGGCGGCCGTGCCCGTCCTGCTGGCCGGCGACGGGCGGGAGGCGCTCGGCGCCGATGCCGCTCTTCTCGACGGCCGCCGTGCCGCCCTGCAACTGCTCGCCCGTCTCGGCACCGGCACGGCGGAGCTCGCCGCGCTCGAAAGCGGGCTGGAGCGGGCCCGCCGGGTCCAGGCGGCGCTCGCGCAGGCCCTAGGCAGCAAGCCGATGGTGCCCGCCCCCGAGACGCTGATCTGCCGCTGCGAGGGCCGCAGCTATGCCGATCTGCAGGCCCTGGCCGACGACGCCTCGGTCCGCGAGATTCGGCTGATGGGCCGCTTCGGCCTCGGCGCCTGCCAGGGCCGCTTCTGCGGCCCGATGATCGCAGCCCTGCGAGGCCGGCCGGTGCCGGCCGCTTCTCCACCGCGCTGGCCCTTGCGACCCGTTTCGGTCGCGGCGCTCGCGCGCCTCTCCACCGATGAAACGGAGTGACGTCACCGTGCCCATGACCCTCGCCAAGCCCGCCCGGGCGGCTGCCGCCTCACTCGTCGAGGTCGTCAACCCGTTCGACGGGTCGCCCGTCGGCCAGCTCCGCCAGGCCGACGAGGTCGCGGTCGCCGAGGCGCTGCGCAAGGCGCGCAGGGCCTGGTCGGAGTTCCGCTTCAGCACGCCGGCCGAGCGCAAGGAATTGCTGCACCGCCTCGCCGACCGGCTCGGCGGCGAAGCCGAGGCGATGGCCCAAACGATCTGCGCCGAGGTCGGCAAGACCATCATCGAGGCGCGCAACGAGGTCCGCCGCGCCCGCAACACGCTCCGCCTGAGCGGCGACGCCGTCACCGTGCTGCATGGCGAGGTGCTGCCGACCGCGATCGTGCCGGGCGCTCCCGACAAGCAGGCGGTGATCACCCATGAGCCGGCCGGTGTCGTCGGCGCGATCACCCCGTTCAACTATCCGCTCAACCTGCTCTGCCACAAGCTCGGCCCGGCCATCGCCGCCGGCAACGCCGTTGTCGCCAAGCCCTCGCCCAAGGCGCCGCTCGCCGCGCAGCGCCTGGCGGAGCTGGCCGCGGAGGCCGGCTTCCCGGACGGCCTGTTCGGCATCGTCCATGGCGGCGCCGACGTCGCCGCCATGATCGCCAGCGGCGATATCGACCTGCTCAGCTTCACCGGCGGCCCGGCCGCGGGCCTCGCCCTGAAGAACGCCTCGGGCCTCGTGCGCTGCCTGATGGAGCTCGGCGGCAACGACCCGCTGATCGTCATGCCCGACGCCGATCTCGACCGCGCCGCCGAGGTGGCGATCGCCCACCGCTTCGAGATCGCCGGCCAGAGCTGCGCCGCCGTGAAGCGGCTCTACCTGCACGAGGCGATCCGCGAGACGATGCTCGAACGCATCGCGGCCCGGATCGCCGCGGTGACCACCGGCGACCCGGCCGACGCCACGACCGTCATGGGCACCGTCATCGACGAGCCGGCTGCGGCGGAAGTCGAGCGGCGGGTCCGGCTCGCCGTCGCCGACGGCGCCCGGATCGTAGCGGGCGGGAGCCGCCGCGGCACGCTGTTCGCTCCGACGCTGCTCGATTCCGTCCCGGCGCAGACGGAGCTGGTCCGTTCGGAGACCTTCGGGCCGGTGCTGGCGGTGCGCCGCTTCGACGATCCCGACGCGGTGACCGCCGAGATCAATGCCGGCGCCTACGGGCTTCAGGCCGGCCTCTTCACCAACGACCACGCGCTGGTGAAGCGCGTCGGGCGCCGGCTGCGCGTCGGCGGCGTGATGGTCAACGAGGGGCCCGATTTCCGGGCCGAGAACGTGCCGTTCGGCGGCATCAAGTCGAGCGGGCTCGGCCGCGAGGGCATCCACATGACCCTGCGCGAAATGAGCGAAACCAAAGTCGTCATCGACTGACGATGCAAGGAGCCAATCCGATGATCGATCCCACCTTGCGCCGGCGGCTGGCCGGCGTCTTCACCGCCCTGGTCACGCCGTTCCGCGACGGGGCCGTCGACACCCCCGCGCTCGAGAAGCTGATCGAGGCGCAGATCGCCGCCGGCGTCACCGGGCTCGTCCCGGTCGGCACGACCGGCGAAGCTGCGACGCTGAGCGAGGAGGAGGCCGAGGCGGTGATCCGCACCACGGTCAGGGTCGCCGCCGGGCGCGCCTTCGTCATGGCCGGCGCCGGCTCCAACGCGACGCGGCTCGCCATCGCCAAGGCTGAGCGCGCCCGGGCCGCGGGCGCCGACGGGCTCCTGCTGGTGACGCCCTATTACAACAAGCCCTCGCAGGACGGCCTGTACGAGCATTTCTCGGCTATCGCCGCCGCCGTGGACCTGCCGATCATGCTCTACAGCGTGCCGGGGCGCACCGGCGTCGAGATCGCGCCGGCGACGGCCGCCCGCCTGGCCGCCGCCCATCCGAACATCGTCGCCATCAAGGAAGCCGGCGGCAAGGCGGAGCGCGTCACCGAATTGCGGCTGGCGCTCGGCCCGGATTTCGTCATCCATTCCGGCGACGACGCCCTGACCCTGCCCTTCCTGGCAGCCGGCGCCGACGGCGTCACGAGCGTCGCCTCCAACCTGCTGCCGGCGCAGGTGGTGGCGCTGTGCCGGGCCTGGTTCGCCGGCGACCCGCGCGAGGCGCGCCGCATCCACGAAGCCCTGTTCGACCTGGTCGGCCATCTCTTCATCGAGAGCAACCCGGTGCCGGTGAAGACGGCGCTGGCGCGGGCGGGTCAGATCGGCCCGGAACTGCGCGCGCCGCTCGCCCCGTTGCGCCCGGAGAGCCGCAAGGCGCTGGAAGCAAGCCTGCATGCCTTCGAGAACCGCGCGAACATATAAGAAATCCGGTAGGAGGACGCCCTACTCTCGCATTGTCCGCGCAAGTGCGTCGCCTAGGCTCTTGGCGTCCTGACCACCAGCGCAAGACCGAACAACATCGGCAAGGGAACGGAGTGGAAAGCTCATGAAATCGATCATTCGCGCCTTATGCGTCGCCGGCCTGGGATTGCTGGCGCTTCAAACCTCCGCCCGGGCGGAGGACACCATCGAGGCCATCCGCTCGCGCGGCGTGCTGCGCATTCCGGGGATCATCAACGAGGACCCCTATTTCAACAAGGATCCGCGCTCCGGCGAGTGGCGCGGCTTCGCCATCGAGATGGCCCGCGACATCGCGAGCACCCTCGGCGTCAAGCTGGAGGTGGTCGAATCGAGCTGGCCGAACTCCATCCTCGACGTGCAGAGCGGCAAGGTCGACCTGGCGCTCGGCGTCACTGCGACGCCGCAGCGGGCGCTCTCGGTCGCCTTCTCGGCCCCGACCTATTTCAACAGTTTCGTCATCGTCTCGCCCAAGGCGGAACTCTCGAAGCTGAGCTGGGCCGAGCTGAACGACCCGAAATACACCTTCGCCGTCGACCTCGGCTCCTCGCAGGACCTGATCGCCCAGCAATACCTGCCCAAGGCCAAGATGCTGCGCTTCAAGTCCCGCGACGAGGCGATCGTGGCGGTGGTCAGCGGCAAGGCCGACGGCCTCGTCAACACCATGCTGAACGGGCTGGTGATGAGCAAGAAGGCGAGCGGCATCGGCAAGGTGATGGTGCCCTCCCCGGTCCTGTCGACGCCCTCCGTCGTCGCCATGAACTGGAAGGCCGATGAGAAGTCGCGCGCCTTCATCTCGGCCTGGGCCGAATACAACCGCCGCATCGGCAACAACCAGACCTGGATCGTGAAGAGCCTGGCGCCCTTCGGCATCACGCTCGACGACATGCCCGAAGGCTTCGGCTTCGGCGGTTGAAACAAGGGCGGCCCGCAAGGGCCGCCCTCACGAAAGGCTGGCATGACATGTACACGTGGAGCTTCGCCCCGATCCTCCAGGCGAGCGACCTGTTCCTCTGGGGCGCCTGGATCACCGTGGTCTACACGGTGGCCTCCATCGTCATCGGACTGGTCCTCGGGCTGCTCCTGTGCTTCGCACGGCTTTCCGGCATCGGGCCGCTGAACTGGCTGGCGCAGGGCTTCCAGGAGCTGTTCCGCTGCACGCCGCTGCTGGTGCAGCTCTTGTGGATCTACTACGCCCTGCCGCTGCTGCTCGGCTTCGACCTCGCCAACTGGGCGGCGGCGCTGATCACGCTCTCGCTCTATGCGGCGGCCTTCTATGCCGAGGTCTTCCGCGGCGGCATCGTCTCGATCGACAAGGGCCAGTCCGAGGCCGGCGCCGCGATCGGCATGTCGGGCTGGCAGGTGATGCGCCGCATCGTGCTGCCGCAGGCGATCCGCCGGATGATGCCGGCCTTCATCAACCAGTCGGTGACGCAGTTCAAGAATACCTCGCTGATCTCGGTGATCTCGGTGGCCGAGCTCACCTACATGGCGAGCATCGTCAACGGGCAGACCTACCGGCCGCTGGAATCCTACACCGTCCTGGCGGTGCTCTACTTCGCCATCCTGTTCCCGATCACGAAGTTCGCCGACATCGTCGAGAGCCGGACCCGCAGCGGCCATTGAGCGAGGACCATCCCATGACCTCCGTCACAGCACCGGCCGCGCGCGAAACCGTTCTCGCCGCCCGCGGCATCGTCAAGCGCTTCGGCACGCTGACCGTCCTGCACGGCATCGACCTCTCGCTGACCAGCGGCGAAGTCGTCGCCATCATCGGCCCCTCGGGCTCCGGCAAGTCGACCTTCATCCGCTGCATGAACATGCTCGAGGTGCCGGATGCCGGGGAGATCAGCTTCCGCGGCCGCCGCGTCGTCCCCAAATTCCGCGCCGCGGGCGAGACGCTCGGGCTCGGCGAATTGCGCCGCCATGTCGGCATGGTCTTCCAGCACTTCAACCTGTTCCCGCATATGAGCGTGCTGGAGAACGTGATCGAGGGCCCCGTCACCGTGCAGCGCAAGCCGCGGGCCGAGGCCGTCGACATCGCGATGGACTACATCGCCAAGGTCGGGCTGGCCGAGAAGCGCGACGCCCGGCCGGACCAGCTCTCGGGCGGGCAGAAGCAGCGCGTCGCCATCGCCCGGGCGCTCGCCATGCAGCCGGACGCGCTGCTGCTCGACGAGATCACCAGCGCGCTCGACCCCGAGCTGGTCGGCGAGGTCCTCGGCGTGGTCCGCAATCTCGCCGAGCAGGGCATGACCATGGTGCTCGTCACCCACGAGATCTCCTTCGCGGCCGATGTCTCGGATCGCGTCGTCTTCATGGAGGCCGGGCGCATCGCGGAACAGGGCAGCCCGGACCGCATCCTGCACAATCCCGACAACGAACGCCTCAAGACCTTCCTCGCGCGCTTCCATGGCTGAGCCGCGCGAGGGCGGGACCCCGCCGTTCAGGGTCGTCATCGCCGGCGCCGGCCGGATCGGCATTACCCTGGCGCTGCTGCTGCGCGGGCAGCCCGGCTTCACGCTCCTGCTCGCCGACCCGACCGAGCCGGGGCGCGAACGGGCCCGGGCGCTGGCCCTGCCCTTCGCCGAGGCCGACCCGGCCGACCCCGCCGCGCTCGACAGGATCCTGGAAGGTGCCGATGCCGTCGTCGCCGCGCTGCCCTCGCAGGCGACGCCGATGGTGGCCGCCGCCGCGCGGCGCCATGGCTGCCATTATCTCGACCTCGGCGACGACGGCGCCGCGCTCGAAGCCGTCCGGCGCGAGGCCGCCGGCGCCGCCGGCTGCTTCGTCGCGCAATGCGGCATCTCGCCGGGACTGGTCTCGGGGCTGGTGCTCGACCTCGCCGCGCGCTTCACGCAGGCCCCCGATATCGCCGTCCGCATCGGCGGCCTGCCGCGGGAGCCCGCCGGGCGTCTCGGCTACGGGCTGATCTGGGACGTCGACGCGACGCTGCGCGAATACACCCGCGCCTCGCTCGCCCTGCTCGACGGCCAGGAAGCCGAGCTTGCGCCGCTGTCGCGGCTTTCCCCCCTGCGCCTCGGGGAGCGCGACTACGAGGTCTTCGTCTCGGGCGCCATTCCCGCCACGCTGCGCGAACGCCTGAAGGGCCGGGTCGGCGACCTGGTCTCCTGCACCATCCGCTATCCCGGGCATGCCGGGCAGATGGCGTTCCTGCTCGACGAGCTGAAGCTGCGCGAGCGCGTCTATCTGCTGCGCAACCTCTTCCTCAACGCCCTGCCCGAGATCGCGGACGACCGCCTGCTGATCTCGATCACCGCGACGCCGCGGCAGGCCGAAGACGCACCCGCCGCGCATTTCCTGCGCGCGGTCGAGCCGGTGACGATCGACGGCGTCGTCATCGGCGCGATGCGGCGCACGGCGGCATCCCATGTCGCGGCCGTGCTCGATCTGCTGCGCCAGCACCGGATCGGCCGGCCGGGATTGCTGGCGCAGGAGGACATTCCCTTGCGCCTCCTCCAGGAAAACCGTTTCCTCGCCTGGTTCTTCGACCCCGCCGCGCCGGCGGCGCCGCATCCTCTTCAGGAGACGTCGCGATGACGGGCACCGACCTCTCCGCTGCCCATGCCGCCGTGAACGGGCTGAGCATCGGCGTGCTGATGCTCGACACCCATTTCCGCCGCCTGCCGGGCGATGTCGGCAATGGCGGTACCTGGTCGTTCCCCGTGCAGTTCCGGGTGGTGCGCGGCGCCGACCCGGCAGCCATCGTCCACGGACGTCCGGAGGAGTTCCTCGAGCCCTTCATCGCCGCGGCGCTCGACCTCGTCGCCTGCGGCGTGCGCGGCATCACCACGAGCTGCGGCTTCCTCGCCCTGCTCCAGAAGGAGCTCGCCGCCGCCCTGCCCGTGCCGGTGGCCACGAGCAGCCTCCTGCAGGCGCCGCTGATCGAGGCCATGCTGCCGGCCGGCCAGCAGGTCGGCATCCTGACCTTCGCGGATGAGGCGCTGACGGCCCGCCATCTTTCGGCCGTAGGCGTCCGGCCCGAGACGCCCGTCATGGGGCTCCCGCCGGACAGCCTGTTCCGCCAGGTCTATGGCAACCGCGGCGGTGTTTCCGATCCGTCGCGGCTGGAAGCGGAGGTCGTGGCCGCCGCCCATGCGCTGGTGGCGCGCCACCCCGATGTCGGCGCCATCCTGTGCGAATGCACCAACCTGCCGCCGCACGCCGCTGCGATCGCCGCCGCGACCGGGCGGCCGGTCTTCGACATCATCGGCTTCATCGACTGGTTCGCCCGGGGCATCGCCCCGCCGCGCTTCGGGCGCGCCTGAGGGTGCAACCCGGGACGGCTGCGCCGGCAGACGGCATTGGGCGCGGCCGGCGCCGATCGCTATAGAACGACCGGAACGTGCTTGTGTCCGGTCGAGGTGATCCTGATGCCGCCCGCCGCCCTTTGGAGGGCCGTTTCGGCGTCGCGATCGAGCAGGCCGTGGCCAACCCCTTCTGCACCTCGCGCCTCGCCGATGCCGGCGCGCGCGTCGTCAGGATCGAGCGGCCCGAAGGCGATTTCGCCCGGCGCTACGATGTCGCCAGGGGACAGAGCAGCTATTTCGTCTGGCTGAACCGGGCAAGGAATCGGTCGCGCTCGATCTTTCCCGGCCGCAGGACAAGGCCCGCCTCTCGGAGCTGATCGCCCGCGCCGACGTGCTGGTGCAGAACCTGCGCGCCCACCATCCGCGGCTGACCTGCTGCTCGATCAGCGGCTATGGCGAGACCGGCCCGCTCGCCGGGCGCAAGGCCTGCGACCTGCTGATCCAGGCCGAATGCGGCCTGTCCTCGGGCAACGGGCCGGCCGGCGAGGCCGCGCTCGCGACCGGCGCTCAGAGCGACAACTGCGCGCCCGCCTCCTGGCAGATCGCCTTGAGGCCGAGCAGGATCGCCTCCTCGTCGGTCTCGACGCCGTGGCGCTGGAGCGAGGGCACCAGCATCGCGGCCTCCGCATGCCCCGAAGGGCCGATCACGGGGCAGGCGATGTCCGTCACCGCCATGATGTCCCGGCTCGGCGCTGCCCGGTGGCCCTGCGCCCTGATGGTAGCGAAGACCTCGGCCAGCGCGGGATCGTCGAGCTGGCGCTGGTCCTCCGGACTCGCATCCCGCATCAGGGAGCGCCGGCGCGCCTCGGACTGGAAGGCGAGGATGAGCAGCCCCGAATTGGCCGCCAGCGCCGGCCGGCCGTAACCCGGCCGGACCATGACGCTGGCATCGAGATGCCCCGAGGTCGCAGCGAGGATGACGGTCTGGGCCCGGCTGAGCACGACCAGATGCGCCGCCTGCCCGCTTTCCTCGCTGAAGCGCTGCATCAGCGGCAGGACGATCGAGGTCAGTTGCCGCCCGCCCGGCGTGCGGATGCCGAGATCGAAGAGCCGCCGCGACAGCGCGAGCCGGTCGGTCCCCGGCTCGCGCACGAGATAGCCGCGCTGCTGCAGCACGAAGACCATCCGGAAGATCTCGCCCTTCGAGCGTTGCAGCCGCTCCGCGATCGCCCGCGTCGAAAGCGGCTCGCCGACCTCGGCCAGCAATTCGAGGATGTCGAGCCCCTTCTCCAGCGCGGGCGCCGCATAGGAGATCCTGTCGCCGCTATCCGTATCGATGTGGTCGGTCATGCTCTCTCATTTCATATATGAAGCTTGACATCAAATAAGAAACGAACCTAGCCTCTCCGCAACGAGGGGATCAATGCTGCGAACGTCGACCATACCGCCACGCCGGGCCGGCACGTCAGAACGGCGCCGGGGCGCGGCCCGATGAAGTACGGGCTGCAGTTCCGCGACGTCTTCGCCGCCTGGGAATCGATTCTCGACGGCGTCCTGGTCACGCTCTTCCTGTCCGTCTGCACCATGGTCGGCGGGCTCGTCATCGGGGTCGCCTGCGCCGCGGCGCGGGTCTACGGGCCGGGCTGGCTGAAGCGGCTCGTCGGGACCTATGTCGAGGTCGTCCGCAACACGCCGCTGCTGGTCCAGCTCTTCCTGATCTTCTTCGGCCTGCCGAGCTTCGGCCTGCGGCTCGACGGCCTCACCGCCGCGATCATCGCGCTCGTCATCAATCTCGGCGCCTATACGACGGAGATCGTCCGCGCCGGCCTCCAGGCCGTGCCGAAGGCGCAGGTCGAGGCCGGGCATTCGCTCGGGCTCTCGGGCCTGCAGGTCTTCCGCCATGTCGTGATGTTTCCGGCGCTGAAGGCGATGTTCCCGGCGCTCGCCAGCCAGTTCGTGCTGCTGATGCTGGCGACCAGCGTGGTCTCGCAGATTTCGGTGCAGGACCTTTTCCATGCCGCCTCGATCGTGCAGTCGCGCACCTTCCGCGACTTCGAGGTCTACACCGTGATCGGCGTGCTCTATCTCGGCCTCGCCTTCGCCTTCCGCGGCCTCTTCGCCGGCATCTACTACTGGGCGTTCGTCAGGCGATGATCCGGACCTTCTCCTATATCGACGTGATGTATCTGGTCGCGGCGGCCCGCTGGACGCTCGCCTTGACCGTCACCGCCTTCGCCGGCTCGGCCGTGCTCGGGCTCGCTCTGGCGCTGGCGCGGATCGCGCCGGTGGCGCCGCTGCGCTGGATCACCGCCGCCTATATCCATGTCGTCCAGGGCACGCCGCTGCTCGTCTGGCTGTTCCTGATCTTCTTCGGCCTGCCCCTGACCGGCATCTCGGTCAATCCGTGGATCGCCGCGGCCGTCGCCTTCTCGATCTACGGCTCCGCCTTCCTCGGCGAGATCTGGCGCGGCGCGCTGATCTCGATCGCCCGGACGCAATGGGAGGCCGGCGCCTCGCTCGGCCTCTCGCTCTACGAGCAGCTGCGCCACGTCATCGTGCCGCAATCCATCCGGGTGGCGATCCCGCCCACGGTCGGCTTCCTGGTCCAGCTCATCAAGAACACCTCGCTGGCCGCGACGATCGGCTTCGTCGAGCTCACCCGCGAGGGCCAGCTTACCGCCGCCGGCACCTACAAGCCCTTCGCCGTCTACATCACCGTCGCCGCGATCTATTTCGCGATGTGCTTCCCCCTCACGCAATGGAGCCGCTCGCTCGAGCGGAAGCTCGATGTCGCTCGTTGAAATCCACGGGATCAGCAAGAGCTACGGCTCCGTCCAGGTCCTCAAGGACGTCTCTCTGGACATCGCCCGCGGCGAGGTCGTCGCGGTCATCGGCCGCTCCGGCTCTGGCAAGAGCACCATGCTGCGCTGCATCAACGGGCTGGAGCCGATCCAAGCCGGCTCGATCCGCGTCGACGGCGTGAAGGTCAACGACCCCGCGACCAATCTGCGCAAGCTGCGGCAGGAGGTCGGCATCGTCTTCCAGAGCTTCAACCTGTTTCCGCATCTCTCGGTCTGCGACAACATCACGCTCGCCCCGCGCGTCGTGAAGAAGCAGCCGCCGGCGGCGGCCCGCGAGGTGGCGCGCGAGGTGCTGCGCCGCGTCGGGCTGGAGGACAAGCTCGACGCCTTTCCGGCGCAGCTCTCCGGCGGCCAGCAGCAGCGCGTCGCCATCGCCCGCTCGCTGGCGATGCGGCCCAAGGTGATGCTGTTCGACGAGGTCACCTCGGCGCTCGACCCCGAGCTCACCGGCGAGGTGCTGAAGGTGCTCGAATCCGTCGCGCAGGAAGGCATGACCATGATCCTCGTCACCCATGAGATGGGCTTCGCGCGCCGCTTCGGCTCGCGGGTCGTCTTCATGCACGAGGGCCGGGTCCATGAAGAAGGCCAGGCCGCGGCGGTGCTCGCCGCGCCGAAGACGCCCGAATTGCAGACCTTCCTCAGCGCCGTGCTGCACTGAGGAACCGTTCCGGACCAATCAACGAGGGGAGAGATCAGATGCGTTCATTCTTCGCAGGCCGTTCCATTCTGGCTGGCCTGGCCGCCCTTGCCGTCGCCGCCTTCGGCACGGTGGAGGCCCATGCCGACAAGCTTCAGGACATTCTTCAGAAGGGCGTGGTTCGCATCGGCGTGCCGCTCGACGCCCCGCCCTTCGGCGCGCAGGACGCGAACCGCAACCCGATCGGCTTCGACATCGAGATGGCGGAGATGGTCGCCAAGGGCCTCGGCGTGAAGCTGGAGATGCAGCAGATCACCGGCGCCAACCGCATCCCCTTCCTCCTGACCGACAAGGTCGACATCGTCATCTCCGTGCTCGGCCTCACGCCCGAGCGCTCGCGGCAGGTGATGTTCACCGCGCCCTACGCCAACACCTTCCTCGCCGTCTACGGGCCGAAATCCTCGCCGGTGACCAGCCCCGAGACGCTGGGCTCCACCCGCATCGCCGCGGCCAAGGGCACCACGCAGGAATTGGCGATCAGCGCGGCCGCGCCGAAGGCCGACCTGATGCGCACCGAGGACGACGCCACGGCCGCCGCCGCCTACATCACCGGCCAGGCCGACCTGCTCGCCACCAACAGCATCGTCGCGCAGGCGCTCGCCAAGCAGAACCCGAACAAGGAGTTCGAGCGCAAATTCGTCATCCGCCGCAGCCCGGCGCATATGGCCGTGCAGATGGACCAGCACAATCTGGTGCGCTGGCTCGACAGCTTCATCTTCTTCAACGCGATGAACGGCGAGCTCGACCGGCTGCACAGGAAGTATCTCGACATGCCGATGGACCCGCTGCCGACGCTCTGAAGCGTCCCAGCCCGGCCGGGCGCACGCCGCGCCCGGCCTTCTCCTTCGCAGGCAGCGGGCCGCCAGCGGTACCGACAGCCTCGCCACGCCCGAGCCAGCCATGACCAGCCAACGCCAGAAGCCCGCCCCCCGACCCTCCAGCGCCTTCCTCACCGTCGATCCGGAGCGCGAGGGCAAGCAGCTCGGCTTCCTGATGATCCCGCATTCGCCCGACGACGACGCCTGGGGCGCCACCCGCATCCCGATCGCGGTCATCAAGAACGGCACGGGCCCGACGGCGATCCTGGAGGGCGGCAACCATGGCGACGAATATGAGGGGCCGATCGCGATCTGCGACCTGATCCGCGATCTCGACCCGGGCCGCGTCCAGGGTCGGCTGATCCTGATGCCGGCCAACAACGTCCATGCCGTCATCGCCGGCAAGCGCACCTCTCCGGTCGACGGGCTGAACTTCAACCGTACCTTTCCCGGCGATCCGCGCGGCACCATCACCCAGCAGATCTCGGCCTACATCACCGACCACATCTACCCGCTTGGCGACGCCTTCCTCGACCTGCATTCCGGCGGTTCCTCGCTCGACATCATCCCCAGCGCGATCGTCGAGCCGACCGACGACCCGGCCCTGCACAAGCGCAACGTCGCCGCGGTGCGGGCCTTCGACGCGCCGATGACGGTGGTGATCAGCAATCTCGGCGAGCCGCGCACCGCGACCGCCGCCGCCTGCCGGGCCGGCCTCGTCACCGTCGGCACCGAGATGGCGGGCGGCGGCACGGTCTCGCTGGAGGCGCTGAAGGTCTGCCGCCGCGGCGTCGCCAATGTGCTCGACCATCTCGGCATCGTCGCGCGCGACACGCCCGAGCCGCGCCGCAGCGAAGGCGGCATCCTCGAATTGCCCGGCACCTCGGCCTATGTCTATGCCAACGCCGACGGCATCTTCGAGCCCTTCCACGCCAATGGCGAGACCGTCAGCGCCGGCCAGCCCGCCGGCCGCATCCACTGCACCTGGGACCCGACGCGCCCGCCCGAGCTCCTGCACTACGCCGCCGACGGCATCCTCTACGGACGCCGCCAGCCCGGTCGCGTCAGGCCCGGCAATTGCTGCCTGATCGTCGCCGCGCCTTACAAGGGAACATTGCCGTGATCGATCTCGCCGCCATCGAGGAAGCCCGCCGGCGCATCGCCCCCCATATCCGCAAGACGCCGACGCTGCGCTACCACCAGCTCAAGGACGGCGACGCCGGCGACGCCGGCGGCCCCGACGTCACGCTGAAGCTCGAATTGCTGCAGGCGGCCGGCTCGTTCAAGGCGCGCGGCGCGATGAACCGGCTGCTGACCCTGACCGAGGCCGAGCGGGCGCGCGGCATCGTCACCGCCTCGGGCGGCAATCACGGCCTCGCCATCGCGCGCTCGGCCAAGGTGCTCGGCGCCGGCGCCAAGATCTTCCTGCCCTCCAACGTCGTGCCGGACAAGGTCGCCAAGCTGAAGCAGTGGGGCGCGGAGGTCGAGATCGTCGGCGACATCTGGGACGACGCCAACGCCGCCGCCCTCGCCCATGCCGAACGCACCGGCGCGACCTATGCCCATCCCTTCAGCGACCCCGTCGTCGTGGCCGGACAGGGCACGCTCGGCCTCGACATCCTCGACGACATGCCGGAGGTCGACGTGATCCTCGTCGCCATCGGCGGCGGCGGCCTGATCAGCGGGCTTTCCACCGCGGTCAAGGCCAGGCGGCCGGCGACGCGGATCATCGGCATCGAGCCGGTCGGTTCGCCGACGCTGCATGCCTGCCTGAAGGCGGACAGGCTCGTCGCCCTGGACACGCTGTCGACCCGCGTCGCCACCATGTCCTGCCGGCTGACCGATCAGGCGATCTTCGAGACCGTCCGGCGCCATGTCGACGAGATCGCGCTGGTCAGCGACGCGGAGATGGAAAGCGCCGCCCGTTCGCTCTGGTTCGAATTCGGCGTCGCCGCCGATCTGTCGGGAGCCGCCTCGGTCGCGCTGCTGCAGGCCGGCCGCATGAGCTTCGCCCCCGGCACCCGGGTCTGCGCGATCGTCTGCGGCGCGGGCGCGGACGGCCTCGCCTGAGGCGAGGCTTGCCGGCCGGCGGATCGACAGGCATGTACCGGCCCGCGACCCCGCCCGAAGCCCCGGAGCCTCCGCCATGAGCGCGTCCCTGCTCTATCTCTCGCGCCAGGATGTGCAGGCGCTCGCCATCGCGCCCGGCGCGGCACGCGAGGCCGTCCTGCAGGCTTTCCGCGACCACGCCGCCGGGCTCAACCGCAGCCTGCCCAAGAGCGTGCTCGCGCTCGGCCCGGGGCACGGCTTCCAGGCGATGGCGGCTGCCTCGCAAGCCGATGGCATCGCGGCGCTGAAATGGGTCTCGATGACGCCGGCCGGGCCGGACAGCGCCGCCCCGAGCGTCAGCGCCCTGCTCTGCGTCAGCGACTATGCCGGCGGCGCGCCGCTGGCGGTGCTCGACGGCGACGAGATCACCCTGATCCGCACCGCCGCGCTCTCGGCCGCCGCCGCGAGCCGGATGGCTCCGGCCGCGCCCAAGACCATCGGCTTCGTCGGCTGCGGCCTCCAGGCTCACGCCCATCTCGCCGCCTTCCACGACCTCTACCCCGGGCTGGCCACCGCGCTGGCGCTGAGCCGCAGCTCCTCCTCGGCCCGGCGGCTGGCGGACGCCGCCGCCGGCCGCGGCCTCGCGGCCGAGGTGACGGGCGACGCCGGCGCGCTGCTGGCCCGCAGCGACATCGTCATCTCGATGGTACCGGGCGCCCCGGGGCTGACGCCCTTCCTCGACGCCCGCCTGATGAAGCCCGACGCCTTCGCCGCCGCCGTCGATACCGGCCGTAGCTGGATCCCGGAAAGCCTGCCCGCCTTCGACAGGCTGGCGACGGACAGCCTGGAGCAGTCGCAGGCGCCCTACGACGCCGCCGGCAACCCGGTCGCGACGGTCGCCTTCGGCCACGATCTCATCGGGCTCGCCACGAGCAACGAAGCGCCCATGCGGAACGGGCGCTCGCTGTTCTGTTTCCGCGGCTTCGCTCTCGCCGATCTGGCGCTCGCGCAGCTCGCCCTCGACCGCGCGCGCGAGCTCGGCATCGGCACGGCGCTGCCGCGCTGAATCCGCGAGGCCCGGCCTTTCACGATTCCGCCCCCGGACCGAGGGTGCCAGTGCCGGTCGGCGGATGAAGGAGCGGCGGCGAAGCCCCGCGAATTCCGCAATCACGAAAGAGGATGGTCTTCCCGAAACGGCCTCCCGCGAATACATGCAAAAGATCCGACCCTGTACTTGAGAAAACGAACCTCTTTTCATGTCGTCCGATCAGAACCGTAGCATCAATTATATTTAGACGAATTATAAAGAAAAGAATTGCTTTGCGATCCCGCAACGGCCTGTGTTAGCCGGGATGATCTTCACCACTGGATATCCCCATGGCCGCTTTCCGTTGGCTTCGCCGCCTGGTTTCAGCCTTCGCGCTCGGCGCGGCGGCGCTCGGCGCATCCGCGTCATGGGCCGAGACCATCACGGTCACCGATCTCGCCGGCCGGGTGGTCGAGGTCCGGCGCGATCCGCAGAAGATCGTCCTCAGCGAAGGCCGCCAGCTCTACACCCTGGCGATGCTGGACCGGGACGATCCGTTCCGGCGCGTCGTCGGCTGGGGCAACGACCTGATCGCCAACGATCCGGGCGCCTGGCAGAAATATCTGGCGAAGTTCCCCAAGGCCAGGGACGTCGCCGATATGGGCAATCCCTACGCGGCCGACGTCAGCATGGAGAAGATCGCCGCGCTCGGCACCGAGGTCTACATCCTCGACCTCTCCAACTACTTCAAGGCGCAGGAGACCGGGCTGCTCGGCAAACTGGAGAAGGCCGGCATCGCCACCATCTTCGTCGATTTCCGCCAGGACCCGACCCAGAACGTGCTGCCGAGCGTCCAGCTCCTCGGGCGCGTGCTCGGGCGCGAGAAGGAGGCGAACGCCTTCGCCGACTATTATCTGCAGCAGACCCGGCGCATCTATGCGCGGGTCGGCGCGGTGCCCGAGCAGAAGAAGCCGCTGGTCTTCGTCGAGCGCGCTGCCGGGCTCCTGCCCTGCTGCGCCACCTTCGGCCCGTTCAATTTCGGCCGCTTCGTCGAGGAGGCGGGCGGACGCAACTGGGGAAGCCGGATCCTCTCCGGCTTCCAGGGCGAGGCCGCGCAGGAGAGGGTGCTGGCGGACAATCCCGACGTCTATTTCCTGACCGGCGCCAACTGGTACGGCAGCAACCCGGGCAGCAGCGCCGTCAGCCTCGGCTACGACGCCACGCCCGAGAAGGTGCAGAAGGAGCTCGTCGCCCTGATGAGCCGGCCCGGCTTCCAGCAGCTCAAGGCCGTGCAGGGCAAGCAGGTGATGGCCTTCTACCACCAGTTCTACGACGCGCCCTATTACTTCGTCGCCGAGCTCGCCATGGCGAAGGCGCTCTACCCGGACCTGTTCAAGGATGTCGACCCGGAGGCGGTCTTCAGGGAATTCCACGAGAAGTTCCTGCCGATCTCCTACTCCGGGGTGTTCTGGGCCCGGCTGCAGTGAGGTAAGGCCATGGCCGCGGTCCTGCCCGCGGCGGCCGACGCCGCCGCGGATTATCGCAAGCGCAATGTGCGCCGGCTGCTGCTCGTCCTGGGCGGGCTGCTGGCGCTGGTCCTGTCGCTGGCGCTCGACGTCGCGATCGGTCCCGGCAACCTGCCGCTCGCCGACGTGCTGAGGACCCTCGCCGACCCGCAATCGGCCGCGCCGCGCCTCGCCGTCATCGTCTGGGACCTGCGCCTGCCGATCGCGCTGATGGCGCTCGCCGTCGGCGCCATGCTGGGGCTCAGCGGCGCCGGCATGCAGACCATCCTGTCGAACCCGCTCGCCGATCCGTTCACGCTCGGCGTCTCGGCCGCCGCCACCGTCGGCGCCTCTGTCGCCATCGTCACCGGCTGGAGCGTGCTGCCCGGCGCCGGCGCCTTCATCGTCACCGCCAACGCCTTCGTCTTCGCACTCGGCGCCTCGCTCATCCTGTTTTTCATGACCAAGCTGCGCGGCGTCAGCGCCGAGACCATGATCCTGGTCGGCATCGCCCTGCTCTTCACCTGCAACGCCGTCACCGCCCTGCTGCAATACCGCTCCAACGAGGTGCAGCTCACCCAGATCGTGTTCTGGACGCTGGGCAGCCTCGCCCGCGCGACCTGGACCAAGGTCGGGGTCGCGGCGCTGCTGATCGCGCTCGCCCTGCCCTTCTTCCTGCTGCGCGGCTGGGCGCTGACGGCGCTCCGGCTCGGCGACGAGCGGGCGGAGAGCCTCGGCATCCGCGTCGACCGTCTGCGCCTCGAGATCCTGATCGCGACCTCCCTGCTCGCGGCCGTCTCCGTCTCCTTCGTCGGGGGCATCGGCTTCATCGGGCTCGTCGGCCCGCATATCGCCCGGCTCCTGGTCGGCGAGGACCAGCGCTTCTTCCTGCCGGTCGCCACGATCGCGAGCGCAACGCTGCTCTCGCTCGCCTCCAGCCTCTCCAAGGCGATCACGCCCGGCGTCATCTATCCGATCGGCATCATCACCGCCCTGATCGGCGTGCCGTTCTTCTTCAGCCTCGTCATGTCGATCCGCGGCAAGGGGGCCTGAGGCATGGCGCTCGCGATCCGCGACCTCTCCTTCCGCTACGGCGCGGCGCCCGTGCTGCAGAGGCTTTCCACCGGCCCCTTGCCGCGCGGCGAGCTCGCGGCGCTGGTCGGCCCCAACGGCGCCGGCAAGTCGACCCTGTTCCGCTGCGCCGCCGGGCTGCTCAGGCCGCGCGCGGGCAGCACCAGCCTCGACGGCATCGATCTCGCCCCCCTCTCGGGCCGCGAGCGGGCGCGCAAGATCTTCTACCTGTCGCAGGACACCGAGGCGCGCGTGGCGCTGTCGGTCTTCGACATCATCCTGCTCGCCCGCAAGAGCCTGCATCGCGGCTTCGCGCTCGCCGCCTCGGCCGCGGACATGCGCGCGGTCGAGGCCGTGATCGCCGAGCTGGGCCTGGGTCCCTTCGCCTCGCGCGACATCGGCACGCTCTCCGGCGGCCAGCGCCAGCTCGCGGCGATCGGCCAGGCGCTGGTGCGCGAGCCCGACGTGCTGCTGCTCGACGAGCCCACCAGCGCGCTCGACGTGCGCCGCCAGCTCGACGTGATGGCGACGATCCGCGAGGCGACGCGCCGGCGCCGGATCGTCACCGTCGCCGCCATCCACGACCTGTCGCTGGCAGCACGCTTCGCCGATCGCGTGCTGGTCATGAATGGCGGCCGCATCGCCCAGGCCGGCCCGCCGGAGGAGGTGCTTGCCCATCCGGCCGTTTCGGAGACATATGCGGTGGGCGTGCATCTCGAGCGGTCGGCTCGCGGCACGCTGCTGGTCGAGCCCTATATCCAGACCGAGTGAATCATGACCGCTCCGACGCCCCCGGACAATTTCTCCCTGAAGGAGGAAATCCGCGCCTACTGGTCGGCCCGGGCCGAAAGCTTCGACGAATCCTTCGGCCATGCGATCAAGTCCGACCGCGAATTGCAGGCCTTCCAGCGCCTGATCCGCACGGCCTTCGGGGCGGCACCGCTCGACGTGCTCGATCTCGCCTGCGGCACCGGCGAGATCACCCGCGCCCTGCTCTCGCTGGGCCATCGCGTCACGGCGCTGGACTTCTCCGAGGCCATGATCGCGCGGGCCCGCGCCAAGCACGGCAAGGCCGCGCGCATCCTGCTCGGCGATGCCGAGCACCTGCTCGACGACGCGGCCAGCTATGACGCGCTGATCACCCGCCATCTGGTCTGGACCCTGACCGATCCCGAAGCCGCCTTCGCCGAATGGTTCCGCGTGCTCCGGCCGGGCGGCCGGCTGCTCGTCATCGACGGGGACTGGATCAACCGCAGCCGCTGGCAGGCCTGGCTCAATCGCTTCGGCTCCTGGCTGCGCGACCGGCGCGGCGCCCCGGCGCACCAGATCGATGCCGACACCCATGCCGCGATCACCAGGCGCTTCTATTTCAGGGACGGGCTGAGCCAGGCCCGGCTGGAAGCCATGCTGGCGGCCGCCGGCTTCACCGGCATCGTGCCGGCCGACTATGCGCAGGTGGTGCGGGAGCAGCAGCGGGCGGCGCCGCTGCACGACGCCGTCCGGCTGGCTTCCTCGACCCGCTTCGCCCTCGTCGCACGCAAGCCGGGACCCTGAAGCCGCCAGGGTCTTTCGGCGATTCGCGGGGTCGGCGCGTCAGAGATCGAGCCGGAAGGAATAGCTCGCGCCGAGGCCGACGGTGACCTGGTCGCGCTGGCCGATGGCACGGACGAGCGGCGAGCTCTCGGCCTGGTCGATCATGCGGTCATAGCGGGCGAACAGCGTCGTCGACCATTGCTCGGACCACGCATAGTCGAGCGCGGTGGCGATGCCGAGGCTCTTGGCGCCGCCGGACGGGCTGTAGGGCGCCAGCAGCGGATTGATCATCGCCTCGCTCAGCGAGACGCCGAAATTGCGCCGCATATAGGAAGCGTTGCCCAGCGAGAGGCGCGGGCCGCCGGACAGGGTGAGCCGGCCGAAGCGCTCGACCCAATCGGCGGAGAAATCGGCGACGAGGCCGTGATGGCCATTGAAGCCCTGCCGGACCTCGACACGGGTGCGCAGATGGCTCTGGACCGGCCAATACTCGGCGAAGAGCCCCGCCTCGATCGCCCAGGGGACGTCGCGCATGCCGAACAGCCGGGGGCTCGACGAGGAATAGCGGCCGCTCTTCCAGGTTCCGGCGACGCCGAAGCTGAAACGGTCGGTTTCGTAGAGCGCGTAGTCGAGGCTGTCGTCGGGCGCGCTGAAGCTTTCCGGCTCGCCGGCGCGGCGCCAGCTGATCGAGGGCATGAAGGACAGCCCGGCCGCGTTCGCGCCTTCGTATTTCGGGCCGAGCTGGACCGTGCCGCCGAGCGTGACGATCCAGCCCTTGGCGGGCGCCGGATCGCTCAGGGCCGGCGACGCTTCTCCTGCGCCGGCGCCGGCCGGCAGCAGCAGGAGGCAGGCGAGGCTTCCGATGGCAACACGCAACACAGATCCTCCATGCCCCTCGTCGGCGTCCGCAGCAGCTGCGGTCCCGCGGCTCATTCCGCGACGGTCCGGTTCAACCGGATACCGAGTTTCTTGATGCGGTGCCAGAGGCTGCGTTCCGCAATCCCGAGCAGCCGCGCCGCCTTGACCTGCACGCCGTCGCTGCGGCGCAGCGCCTCGAGGATGAAGTCGCGCTCGATCCGCTCGAGCTCGGCATCGAGATCGCGCGGCAGCGCCGCGCCTCCCGTCCGGCGCTGCCCCTCGAACAGCTCCCGCGGCAGGTCCTGCACGTCAATCGTCGCCGTCTTGGCGACGATCAGCGCCCGCTCGACGCAATTGTGCAGCTCGCGAATATTGCCCGGCCAGTCATGCGCCGACATCGCGGCGAGCGCGGCCGGGGAGAATCCGGTGACCGGCTTCCCCACGGTCTCCGACAGGGAGGCGAGGAAATGCGCGGCCAGCAGCGGAATGTCCTCCGCGCGCTCGCGCAAGGCCGGCAGCCGGATCGGGAACACGTTCAGCCGGTAGAACAGGTCCTCGCGGAACAGGCCCGCGGCGACCGCCGCGCGCATGTCCTTGTGCGTCGCCGCGACCAGGCGGACATCGACGGTCTGGCTGCGGCTCGCCCCCACCGGCTCGAAACTGCGCTCCTGCACCACGCGCAGCAGCTTCGCCTGGATCGCCAGCGGCATGTCGCCGATCTCGTCGAGGAAGAGCGTGCCGCCCTCGGCGGCGGCGAAACGGCCGACGCGGTTGGAAACGGCGCCGGTGAAGGCGCCCTTGACGTGACCGAAGAGCTCGCTCTCCAGCAGGGTCTCCGGGATCGCCGCGCAATTCACCGCGACGAAGGGGCGGGCGCGGCGCGGGCTGTTGAAGTGGATCGCCCGGGCGACCAGCTCCTTGCCGGTTCCGCTCTCGCCGTTCAGCATCACCGTGGCGCGGGTCTCGCAGACCTCGGTGACCTGCTCGATCACGCGGCGGAAGGAGGGACTGTTGCCGATCAGCGTGTCGAAGGAGTGGCGCCCCTCCAGCTCGCTGCGCAGGCGCTCATTGTCGCGCACCACGTCGGCCAGGCGCAGCGCCCGCCCCAGCGTCGCCGCGACGTCCTCCATCTCGAAGGGCTTGGCGATGTAGTCGAACGCCCCCTCCTTGACGAGCTCGACCGCGTCGCGCACCGCGGCGAAGGCCGTGATGATGATGACCGGCACCTCCGGCCAGCGGCGGCGGACCTCGCGCAGCAAGCCGCGCCCGTCCAGCACCGGCAGCCGCAGATCGGTGAGCACGAGGTCGAAGCGCGACTGCTCCAGCGCCATCAGCGCCGCCTGCGCGCTGGTCACGGCGGTCGCCCGGTAGCCGAGATCCTCCAGCGCGGCCGCCAGGACGTCGGCCAGCCGCTCCTCGTCGTCGACCACCAGAATGGCGTGGCTCACGCGTCCTCTCCCTTCCCGGCCCGCGGCAGGACGAGCGTGAAGGCCGCGCCCTTGCCCGGCTCGCTCTCGCAGATCGCGCTCCCGCCATGGGCGGCGGCCACGCTCTGCACCTTGGCGAGCCCGAGCCCGGTTCCTTTCGCCTTGGTGGTGAAGAACGGGTTGAACACCTCGGCGCGGATCGCCTCCGGCACGCCCGCCCCCTCGTCGCGGATCGTCAGCGACACGGTGTCGGGCCCTGCGGCCACGCGCGCGAAGATGGTGCCTCCCATCGGCATGGCATCCATCGCGTTCAGGACCAGATTGAGGCAGGCCTGATGGAGCTGGTCGGCATCGCCCGCGACTTCGGCGCCCTCGCTCTCGTCGTCGATCCGCAGCGCGATGCCCCGGCGCGCCAGCTCCGGGGCGGCGATGGCCGCGACCCGCTCGATCACGTTGCGCAGCGGCAGCGGGCTCAACACCAGCGGGCGCGGCTGGGCGAAGTCGAGGAACTCGCGCATCAGCGTCTCGATCCGCCGGACCTCGTCGATGACGTAGCCCAGCATCTTCTCCTCGGCGCCGCCGAGCCGGGCGCGGTTGCGCACCACCTCGGTCGAGGTCTTGATGATGCCGAGCGGGTTGCGGACCTCATGCGCGATCACCATCGCCGCCTGGCCGAGCGCCGAGAGCCGGTCGCGGCGGCGCAGCTCCGTCTCCAGCTCCCGCAGCTTGCCCAGTTGCTCGGCCATGCCGTTGAAGCCGGCGGCGAGCTCGGCGATCTCGCGGCCGCCGCCGATCGGCACGCGCTGCCCGAAATCGCCGGCGGCGATCGCCCTGACGCCGCGCGTCAGGGCGCGCAGGGGGCGCACCAGCACGCCGGACATCAGGCTGCCGACCAGCACGGCGATGAAGCTGCCGAGCAGGAAGATGCCGAGGAACAGCCGCTCGCGGCCGAGCTGCTCCAGAAGCCCCGCCTCGCTGCGCAGGCCGATGAAGCTGAGCGCCGCCAGCTTGCCGTCGATGCCGCGGAAGCCGGAATAGACGGCGCGATAGGCGCCGTCGCCCGCTCCCGGATCGAAGATCTCGTCCTCCCCGGCATCGAGCCGGGCCTTGATGTCCCTGGGCACGGCCGTCGGCTTGTCGCCATGCGTCTGCATGATGGCTTCGAGCTTGCCGTCGAAATCGGAGAACAGCGTCACCTCGAGCGAGGTCACCACCTTGATGCCGCCGAGATAATTGTCGTCGAGCCAGCTCCCGACCAGGATGTTGGCGGGCTGGCCGTTGATGGTGATCGCCTGCACGGCGCCGGCCATCAGCCAGCGCTGACCGTCGGCCGCGATCTTGAACAGCCCCTGCCCGGTCGTCGTCGGCAGCGCGCCGATGGCGGAGAAGGGGCGCGAGGAGAAGATGATCTCGCCGCCGGGCCGGTAGATCGCGATCAGATCGTAGCCGACCGAATTCAGCACCGCGAATTCGCGCTCGACCGTCCGCTGCATCTTGACGTCGTCGGCGCTGCGCTCGAGGCGATGGCCGATGACGCCGGCGACGCGCTGCGCCTCCTGCACCGCCTCGACGATCTCCAGCCGGAAGAAGCGCGAGGTCTCGCGCAGCCAGTGCCCGACATTGTCCTCGAACACGCTGGAGATCAGCTTCGCGGCGATGAAGGCCGAAGCCAGCATGGCCGGCACGCTGACCAGCATGAAGCCGATGACCAGCCGGAGCCGGAGCGAGGTCACCTTGCCCGGTCCGGCGGGATGTCGCGGCGAGCCGGGCTGCATGCGCCCCACCCGCCGGTTCTGGAAGGGGCCCGTCCCATCAGCGCCTCGTCCAGGTGTCGTCGTCGCAGATCAGCCCGCCGAGAACGCAGCCGCGCACGACCAGCGAATCCGGCGCGGCCAGCTCCAGCGTCGTGCGATAGGTCTTGCCGTCGGCGGGATTGTAGCCCTCCCCCGCGAGAAGGCTCGCCCCGTTGGGCTTGAAGCCGCTCAGCACCTGCAGCCCGAGCAGCGAGCGCGCCCGCAGCGTCTCGTCCGGGTTGAAGCGGTCGAAGCGCGGCTCCTTCAGCCAGACCACGCGCCCGCACAGCGCCGCGCCGCAGCGCGCGATCGCGATCTCCGACTCCCCGTCCGAATCGCGCCAGCGGCCGACGATCTCGGCCATCGGGTCGGCCAGCGCCGGCAGCGGTAGCCCGCCGGCCAGCAGCGCCGCCAGCGCCGCCATCCGTATCCTAGGACTGTTCATCTTCATGCTCCGAACCCAGCAGGATGACGCCGACGATGATCAGGGCGATGCCGCCGGCGCGCAGCAGGTCGATCTGCTCGCCGAAGGTAGCCCAGGCGAGCAGCGGCACCGTGACATAGACCAGCCCGGTCATCGGGAAGGCGCGGCTCAGCGGCATGTCGCGCAGGATCGCCATCCAGACCACGAAGGTTCCGAGATAGCCGGCGATCGCGAACCAGACGCCCGGCAGCGTGACCGAGCGCGCCAGCATGTCGAGGCCGAAATCCATGTCGCCGAGGCCGTCGGCCCCCCATTTGAAGGCGATCTGCGTCCCCGTGTCGAGCGCGATGAAGGCGAGCCAGACCAGGAGCTGGCGCCAGCGCGAAACCGGCTCTTCGGACGTCATGGCGCTCATGCGGCCTTCCTTCCGGCGCCTTCGGCCAGATCGGGATCGAAACGGTCGAAGCCGAGCCAGGGGCTCGCGCGCCGCAACGCCCATTGCAGGGGGCGGCTGCGGTGCCGGACATGGATCGCGGAGGGAACCAGCCTGCTGCCGAAGCGCAGCTTCGACGCATAGGCCGTCTGGCCGCTCTGGAACAGGCCGATGCCGCGCGCCATGCAGAAGCGGATATTCGCCATCCAGCTCACCACATAGAGATTGTGCTCGCGGGCGAGCGGGTAGCGCATGCCGAGAAACTTGTCGACGACGCGGTCGGCTTCGAGCAGCAGCAGGTTGAAGGCCGCGAGCTCGGGGCCGATCCAGTAGAGCGCGAACACCGCGCGCGCTCCGAGCGCCCGCGCGACGGCGGCGAAATAGCCGGGCGGCAGCACTTCGAGATCGCCATAGTCGAGGCCGCTGCGCGCCCGGGTCGATTCGTAGAGCGCGTCGATCTGCGCCTCCAGCCCGGCGATGTCGCTGCGGAACTCGATGCGGACCGCCCCGGCCTTGGCGAGCTTGCGCCGGATGTCCTTGCGGGTGGCCGCCGACAGCGAGGCGAGATAGCCCGCCTCGTCCCGGAACGGCAGGTCGAGCACCGCGACCGGCAGGCTGGCGAGGCGGGCGAAGCCGGCCTGCGCCAGCGGCCCGGCGGCCTCCTGCTCCTGGGCGGGCGCGAGGTCCTTCCAGACGACGAGCTGGGTGCCTTCGGCCGCGGCCTGCCGCTGCAGCGCTGCGATCAGAAGCCTCAGCGCCTCGGCGCGCCCGGCCGCATCGAGACCGGGCGAGAAGCCGAGATGGCAGCGCTCGGCATAGGGCGAGCCGACGCAGAGCGCCTTCAGCGTCAGCAGGCCGGGAAGGCGGCGGAACAGCGCCTCCCCGAGCCCGCGCAGCCGGCCCTGCAACGGGGTGTCGAGCCGGTAGCTCAGCCTGAACAGCGGCGCCACGGCGACGACCCGGCTGCGCTCCTCGACGATGGCCGCGGCCATGCGCAGCCCGACGCCGGAGGCGGAAGCGGCCGCCTCGCAGGCGCTGTAATAGGCGTGGCATTCCGCCTCGCCCGGCAAGCACGCATCCCAGGCCGCGGCCTCGACCGCGGCGACGCTGTCGACCGTTCTGGCGCTCAGCGCATTCATTCGGCCGCCACGACGCGCAGCCCCGGCGCCAGCTCCGGCAGATGCGCCCTGGCCAACCGCGATGCCAGGGCGAGCGAGCGCTCGACCACGATCTCGCGCTGCTGGTCGATGGTGACGAGATGGTAGCTGTCGTCGAGGATGACCGCGTCGACGAGCCCGCCCAGCCGCCGCTGGATCTCAAAAGCATTGGAGAGGCTGGCGACGTCGTCCTCGCGGGCATGCACCAGCAGCGCCGGGCATTTGATCGCCGGCATCTCGCGCCGGGTCTGGTCGATCAGCTCCCACATCTGCTTGAGCGCGCCCGAGGGCGTGCCGAGCAAGCCGGCCTCGGCGCTGTCGCCGCGCGTGATCGCGGCCGTGATCATCGAGCGGGTCCGCAGGTCCTTGACCCCGTAGGGCTCGCGCTCGACGAAGCTGTAGCGCCGGCCGAACGGGGTGTTGATCAGCCATTTCAGCAGGAAGGCGTAGCGCGGGATCGACCAGCCGTCATACCACAGCGTCGGCGCGTAGAGGGCGAGGCCGCTCACCGCGTCGGGCCGCGCCGCGGCGACATGCATCGCCATCACCGCCCCCATCGACAGCCCGCCGACGATCACGGTGTCGCAGAGGCTGCGCATGCGCTCCAGCTCGTCGGTGACGCTGCGGGCCCAGTCCCGCCAGTTCGTCGCCAGCAATTCGCTCTCGCCGGCGCAATGCCCGGCCAGTTGCGGGCAGTGCACGGTATGGCCGGCCCGGTGCAGCGCGCGCGCCACCAGCCGCATTTCGGTCGGCGTGCCGCCGAGCCCGTGGATCAGCAGGAAGCCGGTGCGGTCGCCGGCATAGCGGAGGCTGAAGTCGCGCATCGTCACGTCTCGATCCGTCAGGCTGTACGGGCGACGATGACCACGCCGCAGGTGATGAGGCAGGCGCCGAGCCATTGCCGCGTGCCGACCCGCTCGCCGAGCAGAATGGAGCTGGCAAAGGTGATGGCAAGGAAATTCAGGCTGGCGATGGGAAAGGCGATCGAAAGCGGAACCTCGGCGAGAATCCGCAGCCAGATGAAGAACTCGGCGACATAGGTCAGCACGCCGGCGAGCGCCCAGCCGGAGCGGCCGAGCGCGACGCTCATCTCGCGGAGGCTGCCGCTCGCCGGCAGCTTGTCGGCGCCGAGCTTGAGGCAAAGCTGCCCGACGACGTCGCAGACGATCGACAGCACGAACCAGAGGACGATGGTCACGGTCACGGCAGCACCCGCGCGAAACAGTCGATCAGCGCCGCGTTCGTCCGCGCATTGACGGCGAGCTCCGCCTGCGAGGGCCGCAGCGGCGGCGGATGGTCGAAATAGGCGAGCGTCGCCCGGAAGGGATCGGAGAAGCGGGGTTCGGACCAGTCGCCGCAGACATCGACGCCGAGGATGCGCCGCTCCGCCGCCAGACGTTCGATCGCCGTGAGGAGATGGGCGAGACTGAGCTCGCCCTGGTCCCAGTTGGTGACGGCCTCGCCATGGCCGAGCACGTCCTTGTCGATGGTGAGCCAGACGGCGTCGGTCGGGATCGCCGGCAGGAGGTCGTCGAGGAAGCCGGCCCAGTCCTCCTCCGCCAGGTTGCGCCAGTGCAGATGGCTGCCCTCCTGGCGGAAGCTGCTGGCCCTGCCGTACCGCCCCCAGACGCGGGACGGCGCGTGCCGCCAGGGGAAGAGCGCGATCCGCTCCGCCTCGACCGCCCTGAGATTGGCGAACTGCCATTCCGGCCGCACCAGGTCGCCGCTGCACGGGCCGATGGTGACGACCTTGCGGACCTGCGGCAGCTCCAGCGCCCGGTTGACCCAGGCGCCGCAATTCACCGTCGCCGGAAAGCGGACCCAGTCCGGATGATTGTCGAAATGCACGACCGTCACCGGCTCGGCGACACCGCGCAGCAGCAGGGCGGTGAGGTGATGGAAGTCGCCCGAACCGTAGAAATGGACCGGCGGCCCCGCCCCCTCGTCCGGCCCCTCGGCCAATCGCCGCAGAAGGCGCGCGCTCGCATCGCGGCTCGCCACGATGCGCAGGCGCGCCGCGAGGTCCGCCGCATCGATGCACGCCGCTTCGCCGGCATCGATGCGGCGCCGCAGCGGCTCCTGGCCGGCGACGCTCCCGTCGAGATCGATCACCTTCAGGCGCAAATGCCCGTCTCCAACCGGCTCAGGCGCTGGCGACGCGGGCGAAGAGCTGGTCGAGCAGCGCGATCGCCAGATCGATCTCGGCATGGCTCATGGTCAGCGCCGGCGCCAGCGTGATGACGTTCTTGTAGTAGCCGCCGATATCGAGCACGAGCCCGTAGCGCTTGCCGGCCACTTCGAGATCCGCCTTCATGCCCTCGTCGCACATCAGGTCGACCAGCCGCTTCGACGGCGTATAGCTATCATGCGGCTCGCAGATCTCGATGCGCAGCGCCATGCCGAGCCCGTCGACCTCGCCGACGATCTTGTGGCGGCGCTTCAGCTCCTGCAGCCCTTCGAGGAAATGCGCGCCCTTGGCCATGACCATGGACTCGTAATCCTCCTCCTCCATCATCTTCATCGCTTCCAGCGCGACGGCGGTGCCGAGCGGGTTGGCGTTGAAGGTCGAATGCGTGGAGCCCGGCGGGAAGACGGTCGGGTTGATCAGCGCTTCCTTGGCCCAGATGCCGGAGAGCGGGTTGAGCCCGTTGGTGACCGCCTTGCCGAAGACGATCACGTCGGGCTGCACGCCAAAATGCTCGATCGACCAGAGCTTGCCGGTCCGGTAGAAGCCCATCTGGATCTCGTCGACGACGAGCAGGATGCCGTGCTCGTCGAGCACCTTCTTCAGCCCGGTGAAGAAGTTCGGCGGCGGGATGACGTAGCCGCCCGTCCCCTGCAAGGGCTCGACATAGAAGGCGGCGTATTCGGCCTCGCCGACCTTCGGGTCCCAGACGCCGTTGTATTCGCTCTCGAAAAGCCGGGCGAACTGCGCGACGCAGTGCTCGCCATACTCCTCCTTGCTCATGCCCTTGGGACCCCGGAAATGGTAGGGGAAGGGGATGAAATGGGCGCGCTCGCCGAAATGGCCGAAGCGGCGGCGATAGCGATAGGAGGAGGTGATCGCCGAGGCGCCGAGCGTGCGGCCGTGATAGCCGCCCTCGAAGGCGAACATCAGGCTCTTGCCGCCCTTGGCGTTGCGCACGAGCTTGAGCGAATCCTCGACCGCCTGGGCGCCGCCGACATTGAAGTGGACCCGGCCCTTGGCGCCGAACTTGCGCTCGGCATCCTTGGCGATCATCGCCGCGAGCTCGATCTTCTCGCGGTGGAGATACTGGCTGGCGACCTGCGGCAGCGTGTCGATCTGGCGCTTCAGCGCATTGTTGAGGCGCGGATTGGCGTAGCCGAAATTGACCGCCGAATACCACATCTGCAGGTCGAGGAAGCGGTTGCCGGCCGCGTCGAGCATGAAGGAGCCCTCGCAGCCCGAGAAGATCTTCGGGAACTGCGTGTAGTGCACCGTGTCGCCATGCGAGCAGTATTCGGCTTCCAGCGCGAGCAGGCGGGCCTCGTCGGCGGCGAGCCCGGCCGCATTCGCCGCGGCGGAAGCGGCCGGGTCGCGGTCGAGCTGGGGGAATCCGTCATCCATCGATCATGTCCTTGGCGTGGTGGCCCGCAGCGGCCGGCTTGGCGCCGGTCAGCATCTCGTCCAGGAGACGAGCCGCATCCGCGAGCTGGGAAAAGGGGTGGTGTTCGATACCGTTCGCGCGGCAATGCCCGATCAGCCCGCTCTTGGCGAAGACCCGATCGGCCCGCTCGGCGAGGCAGAAATCCGAGCGACCGTCGCCGACGAGGATGGTGGCCAGCCGGCCGAAGCCGCGCGCCACGTCGCATTTGCAGGTGCCGCTGACGCAGCTTCCGTCCCGCGCCGCATGCGGAGAGGTCAATCGCCAGCGGTCGCCCCCGACGGATTCGAGATGGTTGGCGATGACCGGCAGGCCGGCGAGCCCGGTCCGGCGCAGCACCGCGTGGATCGTGCGGTCGAGCCCGTCGGACACCACCGTCACCGGAATGGCGTGACGCTGGCAGACCCGCACGAAGAAGGCAAAGCCCCAGTCGATCTCGAAGCTGTCGACGAAGGTGTCCAGCACGTCGGGCGAGACCCGCAGCAGGTCGATCTGGCGCTGCATGCATTCGCGCGAACCGATGCGCCCCGCCACCCATTCGGCCTCGATCTCCTCCCAGCCTGGCGCGGCGAAGCGATCGAGAATCCGGTCCGTCGTGTCTTCCAGGGAGATCGTGCCGTCGAAATCGACGATGGCCTGCCACTGCATCCGTGCTGAAGCTCCGTTACGCGGCGCCCCTCAGCAAGTGCCATGCCACCCGTTAAGATATTGTTTTCAGAAGAGATTCGAATGGAACAACCGGCATTTGCACTGCAAATTCAAGTGCTTCCTACATTTTTTGTAGTTCCCTCGGCATCACCTGGCGATGCTGGCCCGGACTGTCCCGGAGCTTCGCCGGGCGACGCGTCCGGCGAGGAGGGTTGCGGTCGATCCACACCCGGCCGAAAGAGCCTGTGCAGCCTGCAAAAGGGAATCGATATTTTCCCCCGTGACATGTAGAGGCAATAGCGGTCATCGGCGGAAGCCGCGACGCGCAGGATGGCTTGCGCGCCCGGTATCGCGATCATCGAATTGGGCCTTCCGGCTGCGGGCCGGCGACCGTGGAAGCGGCGCCGGGAGCGGGAAGACGGGCAGGTGCGCGCCGCGACGGCGGATGCGGAGTGGATAGGGGGTACCGTGAGGATCGGATCACCGAAGGAAGTGCTGGCGGGCGAAGCGCGGGTGGCGATGACGCCCGACAGCGCCGTGCAGCTTCAGAAACTGGGCTATGACTGTCTGATCGAGACCGGCGCGGGCATCGCGGCCGGCTTCAGCGACGACGCCTATCGCGCCGCCGGCGTCACGGTGGTCGAGACCGCCGCCGCCCTCTGGGACGAGGCCGACGTCGTCGCCAAGGTGCGCCCGCCCGAAACGGCGGAGGCCGAGCGGCTCAAGCCCGGCAAGACGCTGATCTCCTTCTTCTATCCGGCGCAGAACAAGGAGCTCCTGGAGCTCTGCAGGGACAAGGGCGCCAACGTCGTCGCCATGGACATGGTGCCGCGCATCTCGCGCGCCCAGAAGATGGACGCGCTGTCCTCGATGGCGAACATCGCCGGCTATCGCGCGGTGATCGAGGCCGGCAACAATTTCGGCCGCTTCTTCACCGGCCAGATCACGGCGGCGGGCAAGGTGCCGCCGGCCAAGGTGCTGGTGGTCGGCGCCGGCGTCGCCGGTCTCGCCGCGATCGGCACGGCGACCGCGCTCGGCGCCGTCACCTATGCCTTCGACGTGCGCCCGGAGGTCTCCGAGCAGATCGAATCGATGGGCGCGCAGTTCGTCTTCCTCGACTTCAAGGGCCAGCAGCAGGACGGCGCTACGACCGGCGGCTATGCCGCACCGTCCAGCCCCGAATTCCGCGAGGCGCAGCTCAAGAAGTTCCGCGAGCTCGCCCCGGAGATGGACATCGTCATCACCACGGCGCTGATCCCGGGCCGCGACGCCCCGGTGCTCTGGACCGCGGACATGGTCGAGGCGATGAAGCCGGGCTCGGTCATCGTCGACCTCGCCGCCGAGCGCGGCGGCAATTGCGAATTGACCAAGGCCGACCAGAAGATCGTCACCCCCAACGGTGTCACCATCGTCGGCTACACCGACTTTCCGAGCCGGATGGCGTCCCAGTCCTCGACGCTCTACGCGACGAATATCCGCCACATGATGACGGATCTGACGCCGGGCAAGGACGGCAAGCTCGTCCACAACATGGAGGACGACGTCATCCGCGGGGCGACGGTGACCTATGAGGGCGCCGTCACCTTCCCGCCGCCGCCGCCGAAGGTCGCCGCGATCGCGGCGCAGAAGCCGAAGGAGAAGGCCAGGGAGCTGACGCCGGAGGAGAAGCGCGCCCAGGAGGCCGCCGCCTTCAAGGCGCAGACCCGCTCGCAGATGCTGCTGCTCGGCATCGGCACGGTGGTGATGCTGATCGTCGGCGCCTATGCGCCGGCCAGCTTCATGAGCCATTTCATCGTCTTCGCGCTCGCCTGCTTCGTCGGCTTCCAGGTGATCTGGAACGTGTCGCACGCGCTGCACACGCCGCTGATGGCCGTCACCAACGCGATCTCCGGCATCATCGTGCTGGGCGCGCTGCTGCAGATCGGCTCGTCCGGCTGGCTCGTCACCATTCTGGCGATGATCTCGGTGCTGATCGCATCGATCAATATCGTCGGCGGCTTCCTGGTCACGCGCCGGATGCTCGCCATGTTCCAGAAGTCCTGAGGGGGGCTCGGACGTGAGCATCGGTATCGTTTCCGCGGCCTATATCTCCGCCGCCATCCTGTTCATCCTGTCGCTCGGCGGCCTCTCGAACCAGGAGAGCGCCAAGCGCGCGGTCTGGTACGGCATCGTCGGCATGGCGCTCGCCATGCTGGCGACGGTCTTCGGCCCGGGCAGCGGCAAGCTCTGGCTGGTCATCGTCATGTTCGCCATCGCCGCGGCCATCGGCTGGCAGGTGGCGATGAAGGTTCAGATGACGGAGATGCCGCAGCTCGTCGCGGCGCTGCACTCCTTCGTCGGCCTCGCCGCCGTGCTGATCGGCTTCAACGCGCATCTGGAACTCGGCGCCGTGCAGGCGCTCGAACCGGCGGCGCGCGAGGCGCTGACCGGCTTCGCCGCCGTGCTGGCGCACAAGACCGGGGTCGAAATCAGCATCCTGAAGGTCGAGGTCTTCCTCGGCGTCTTCATCGGCGCGGTCACCTTCACCGGCTCGGTCATCGCCTTCGGCAAGCTCGCCGGCAAGGTCGACGGCAAGGCGAAGAAGCTGCCCGGCGGCCATCTGCTCAACGCGGGCGCGGCCATCCTCTCGCTGCTGCTGCTGATCCTCTATGTGAAGGGCGCCGGCATCTGGGCGCTCCTGCTGATGACGCTGCTCGCCTTCTTCATCGGCTACCACCTGATCATGGGCATCGGCGGCGCCGACATGCCGGTCGTGGTCTCGATGCTGAACAGCTACTCGGGCTGGGCGGCCGCCGCCATCGGCTTCACGCTCGGCAACGACCTGCTGATCGTGGTCGGCGCGCTGGTCGGCTCCTCCGGCGCGATCCTGTCCTACATCATGTGCAAGGCGATGAACCGCTCCTTCGTCTCGGTCATCCTCGGTGGCTTCGGCAACACCACCGGCCCGGCCCAGGCGATCGAGGGCGAGCAGATCGCGATCGACGTCGACGGCGTGGCCGCCGCTCTGAACGAGGCCGACAGCGTCATCATCGTGCCCGGCTACGGCATGGCGGTGGCGCAGGCCCAGCAATCGGTCTCGGAGCTGACCCGCAAGCTGCGCGCCGCCGGCAAGGAGGTGCGCTTCGCGATCCACCCGGTCGCCGGCCGCCTCCCGGGCCACATGAACGTGCTGCTCGCCGAGGCGAAGGTGCCCTACGACATCGTGCTGGAGATGGACGAGATCAACGACGACTTCCCGGAGACGGACGTCGCGATCGTCATCGGCTCGAACGACATCGTCAATCCGGCGGCGCAGGAGGACCCCAACTCCCCGATCGCCGGCATGCCGGTGCTCGAGGTCTGGAAGGCCAAGCAGGTCTTCGTCTCCAAGCGCGGCCAGGGCACGGGCTATTCCGGCATCGAGAACCCGCTCTTCTACAAGGAGAACACGCGGATGTTCTATGGCGACGCCAAGGCCTCCGTCGACAAGCTGCTGCCCCTGATCGGCTGAGCATGGCCGCGAACGAAACGCCGCGCGGACCGGTTCCGGCCCGCGCGGCGCTCTGAAAGGACGATGGAAGCGTCAGGCAACAGCCTGGCGCTTCTCTTCGTCGAGGGAGGCGTCGGAACCGGCGCCCCGCGCCCGCCAGCCGAGCCGCGGCGCGATCAGCCCGGCGAAATCCGCGAGGATCTGCCGGTAATCGGCGGCGCTGAAATTATAGGGCAGCTCCAGCCGCAGCGTATCCACCAGGCGCAGCACCGGGTCGGCCTGCAGGCGCGCGACGATCTCCTCGGCCGTGCCCACGATGTCCGGAGCGAACAGGGTCCGCCGCTCGCCCTGCGGCGCGAGGGTGCGCGCATGCCGGCTCGCGGCATAGTCGCGGTAGCGCTGCCGCGTCGCCGCATCGGCTCCGTCGAGGGGCACGATCACCCGGCCGACGGCGATGCGTGGCTCGCCCGGCCCGCGCCACTGCGCGCGGAAGCTCTCGACATGGCGCTGCTGCGTCCCGAGGAAACCATCCGTCTCCTCGGCGGTGTTGATGTTGCCGACGAGCAGGTGGAAGCCGTTCTCCGCCGCCCAGTTCACCGAACGCAGCGAGCCGCCGCCATACCACAGCCGCTGGCGCAGGCCGGGCGCATGCGGGCGCGGGCGGGGCCGGTGCTCGCCGGCGGCGGAGGAGATGCGCGTCTCCGGCTCCCCGACCCAGTTGCCGTCGATATTCGCCGCCAGCCGGGCGACGCGGGCATGCGAGAAGTCGATCGCGGCCGGGTCGCCGTCGAAGAAGCGCTCGCCCAGCAGCTTGCCGAAGGGCGGCGGCCCGGCGCTCAAGCCGATGTTCAGCCGCCCGCCGGAGAGCACGTCGACCAGCGAGAGGTCCTCGGCCAGCCGGAACGGATTCTCGTAGCCCATCTGGATGACGGCGCTGCCGAGGCCGATGCGGCGCGTGCGCTGGGTCGCGGCGGCGAGGAAGGTCGCCGCCGAGGAGACGCCCGGCTCGAGATGGCGCTGGCGCACCCAGGCGCCGTCGAAGCCGAGCGTCTCGCCATAGGCGAACAGCGCGAGCGTCTCCTCCAGGCCGGTGCGCGGATCGGCGTCGTCGTAATTGCCCGGCGTCAGGAAGGCGATGTTGCGGATCGAAAGCTGGCTCATGGCGGTCAGAACTTCGGCAGGCCGGGCGGATTGGTCTCGGAGCGCGGCAGCGCCTCCTCCTCCAGCGCCCAGCGGGCGAGCGCCTGCCGGTACTTGCCGTTGTCGATCAGGTCGTTGAGCGCCAGCGTCAGCGCGTCGACCAGGCCGCCGCCCTTGCGGGTGGCGATGGCCACGTCGGATTTGAGCGGCCAGCCGGCGCTGAGCGTCCCGATCCGCTTGATGTCCTTGTCGCGGGCGGCGACGAAGACGAGCTGGGCATGCGGCTGGACGATCACGTCGGAACGGCCCGAGCGCAGCGAGACCAGGCGCGCCGCCTCGTCGTCGAAGAGCTGCAGCTCGATCGGCTTCAGCCCCGCCGCGACGTTCTGCTTGCTCCATTCGACCAAGATGCGCTCCTGGTTGGTGCCGCCCCCGACCGCGATGGTGAGCCCGGCCGCGTCCTTCGGCTCCCGGATCGCGGCGATCCTGCTGTCCGCCTTGACGAAGAAGCCGTGCAGGCCCTGGCGGTAGGTCGAGAAGTCGAACTTCTCCTTGCGCTGCTCGGTGACGCCGACATTGGAGATGACGGCGTCGTATTTGCCGGAGCTGAGGCCGAGCGGCCAGTCCGCCCAGGCCACCGGCACCAGCTTGAGCTCGAGCCCGAGGCTGTCGGCCACGAGCTGGGCGAGATCGGGGTCGGCCCCGATTACCGTCCTGGCGTCGGTGGCATAGGTCGCCAGCGGCGGGCCGCCGGGGCTGATGCCGACGGTGAAGGCGCCGGACTCCGCGAAGCGGTAATCCTTGGGGATGCGGGCGATCGCGGCGGCATCCTTCTCGGCCCGGATGCGGCCGGGCTGTTCCGGGCCGAGGTCGAAGGGTGCCTCCTGCGCCAGGGCGGGGCCGAGCCCGGCCCCGGCGATGGTGCCGGCGAGGAGCGACAGCAGGCTGCGTCGCGAGATCATGGTAAGCTCCAGTCCTGAGGAAACGATGGGCGCACCGGCCGCGCCTCAGGCCTTGGGCAGGCCGGGCGGGTTGGTGCGCGATTCCGGGATCGCCTCGGCGGTGAGGTTCCAGCGCGCGAGCACCTTGGCGTAGTTGCCGTTGCGGATCTGGGTGTTGATCGCATGGGTGATCGCGTCGGCCAGGCCCGCGCCCTTGCGGGTCGTCACCGCGATCTCGGCCAGGGTCGGCCAGCCGCCGCTGAAATTGCCGGCGAGCCGGGTCTTGCCCTCCTGCGCCGCCTTGAAGCTCAACAGGGCGTTGGGGCCGAGATAGGCGTCGGCACGGCCGGAATCGAGCGCCAGATAGAGCACCACGTCGTCGTCGTAATACTGGATCTCGACCGGCTTCAGCCCGGCCTTGACGTTGGCCTCGTTCCAGCGGAGCAGGATCTGCTCCTGGTTGGTGCCGGAGGAGACGATGACCTTGAGCCCGGCCACGTCGCGCGGGTCGCGGATGGTGATCTCGTTGTCCTTCCTGACATAGAAGCCGAGCAGGTCCTTGCGATAGGTCGAGAAGTCGAACTTCTCCTTGCGCTGCTCGGTGACGGTGACGTTGGAGATCACCGCGTCGAACTTGCCGGAGACGACGCCCAGCGGCCAGTCGGCCCAGGCGGTCGGCACGATCTCGAGCTTGCGGCCGAGCGCGTCGGCGACGAGCTGGCCGATCTCGGCTTCCGCGCCGATCACGGTCTTGGTGTCGCTGGCATAGCCGCTGAAGGGAAAGCGCCCGGTGTTGTTGGCGACGGTGAAGACGCCGTCCTTGGCGAATTTGGCGTCCTTGGCGATGAGCCGGATCGCCTCCTCGTCGCGCTCGGCCCGGGGCCGGCCGGGCTGCTCCGGCGAGAGGTCGATGCCCTGCTGGGCGAAGGCGCCGGCGGGGATGAGCGCCGAGGCGGCGGCGCCGGCGAGAAGAGCGAGCGAAGCGCGTCTGGTCAGCATGGTCGTGGTCCTTGTCCGAGGGAGGGTCAGAGCACCTTGGCGAGGAATTCGCGGGTGCGGGGATGGTCGGGCTCGCCCAGCACCTTGGCCGGCGCGCCGGTCTCGAGGATGCGGCCGGCTTCCATGAAGACGACCTGGTCGGCGACCTCGCGGGCGAAGCCGATCTCGTGGGTGACGATCACCAGCGTCGTGCCGGAGCGGGCGAGCTCCTTGATGACGTCGAGCACCTCGCCGACGAGCTCGGGATCGAGCGCCGAGGTCGGCTCGTCGAACAGCAGGACCTTGGGCTTCAGCGCCAGCGCGCGGGCGATCGCGACGCGCTGCTGCTGGCCGCCCGAGAGCTGGCGCGGATAGGCGCCGGCCTTGTCGGCGAGGCCGACGCGGGCGAGCAGCTCGCGGGCTTCGGCCAGGGCCTGCTCGCGGGAGAGGCCGCGCACCGTCACCGGCGCCTCGACGATGTTCTCGATCGCGGTCAGATGCGGGAAGAGGTTGAAGTTCTGGAAGACCATGCCGACGTCGACGCGGCGCTTCAGGATGTCCTTCTCCTTCAGCTCGTAGAGCGTCTCGCCCTCCTGCCGGTAGCCGATCAGCTCGCCGTCGATGGCGATGAAGCCCTCGTCGACCCGCTCCAGATGGTTGATCGAGCGCAGCAGCGTCGACTTGCCCGAGCCGGACTGGCCGATGATCGCGGTGACGCTGCCGGAACGCAGCGCCAGGCTGACGTCGTCGAGCACCTTGAGCGGGCCGTAGCTCTTCGAGACATGGCTGATGCGGATCTCGCCGCCGCTGCGCGGCGAGAGCGTCGCGAGGGAGGCAGCCTCCTGCCGGGTCGCGACCGGCGCCGGAATGTTGGCCTCGCGGCCGGAGCCGGTCGCGGCGCCGCGCCCGCGGCCCAGCCAGCGCAAGGCGCCGTCGATGACCGAGGGCGGCGGGTTGCGCAGCGCGCCGCGGGCATAGTGGCGCTCGATATGGCGCTGGAAAAAGGAGAGCACGCTGAGGATGACGAGGTACCAGACCGTCGCCACCATCAGCAGCGGGATCACCTCGAGATTGCGCCGGTAGATCACCTGGATGGTGTAGAACAGCTCCGGCAACGCCAGGATGTAGACCTGGCTGGTGCCCTTGGCGAGGCTGATGATCTCGTTGAAGGCGGTCGGCAGGATCGAGCGCATCGCCTGCGGCAGCACGATGCGGGAGACCTGCCGGCGCTTCGGCAGGCCGAGCGCGGCCGCCGCCTCGTGCTGGCCCTGGTCGACCGCGAGGATGCCGCCGCGCACGATCTCCGAGGAGAAGGCGGCGGCGTTGAGGGTCAGGCCCAGCACGGCGGCGTAGAACGGCGTGATGAGCTGCGTCGTCTGCCAGGAGCCGAAGCTGATCCCGGTGAACGGAACCCCGAGCCAGATCGTGCTGTAGAGATAGCCGAGATTGTTCAGGATCAGCAGCAGCACGATCAGCGGGATCGAGCGGAACAGCCAGACATAGCCCCAGGACAGCGAAGCGAGCAGCGGCGAGCCGGAGACCCGCGCCAGCGCCAGCAGCGTGCCGAGCAGGAAGCCCAGCACCGTGCCCAGCAGCGTCAGCAGCAGCGTGCGCCCCAGCCCCGCCAGCACCGGCTCGGCGAAGAACCACTCGGCGAAGACGTCCCAGCCCCAGCGCGGATTGGACAGCACCGAATTCAGGATCGCGAAGATCACGATCCCGGCGAAGACCGTGCCGATGATCCTCCCGGGATAGCGCGCGGGCACGATCCGATACCGGCTGAAATCGCGGTTCGGGGCCGGGTTCTGGGCATGCGCGGGCAGGCCCGCGAAGTCGCTGGCGAGGGTCATGGGGGACTCTGGGTTCGGAAGAAGGAGGAGGCGGGCCGTCAGGCGGCGCTGAGCGAGGAGCGAGGGTCCGGCGGCCGCGGCAGCACGGCCGGCACCTGCGACAGCTCCTTCTCGAAGGGCAGCTTTCCGTAGGTCTCCGGGTCGACCGCGACATCGAAGAGCGGCCGGTAGCCGGTCTCCAGATAGAGCGCCTTGGCTTCCGGCTGCCGGAAGCCCGTGGTCAGGTAGATCTTGCCGTAGCCCTGGCGCAGGGCCTGCGCCTCCAGCTCCGCGACGATGCGCCGGGCCAGGCCCTGGCGGCGGAAGCCGGCATCGGTCCAGACGCGCTTCAGCTCGGCCGTGCGCGCGTCGTAGCGCTTGAAGGCGCCGCCCGCGATGGCCCGCCCGTCGCGCAGCAGCAGGACGAAATTGCCGTCCGGCGGCGCGAAGAGCTCGGCCGGATAGCGGCTCATCTCGGCCCCCGGGGGCTCGCCGAAATAGCTGCCGTAGCGGGTCGCGTATTCCCAGGTGAGCTGCTCGACCAGCGGCTGGGCCAGCGGGTGCAGCGGGGTGGTGTAGAAGAACGTATCGGCCATGATCTCGAGCCTTTCGATCTCTGGAGCGGGCTTGGCGGCGGCTCAGCCGGCCCGCTGGGCCGGAGCCGGATCCGTGGCGGCGGCATAGCGGCTCTCGCGCCGCGGCAGCCCGAGATGGTCGCGCAGGGTCGCGCCCGGCAGGTTGCGGTCGTAGACGCCGCGCGCCTCCAGCACCGGAATGACCAGCTCGACGAAATCGTCGAGCCCCTGCCCGATCACCGGGAAGCCGAGCACGAAGCCGTCGGCCGCCTGCTTCTCGACGCGCTCGATCAGCCGGTCGGCGACCTCCTCGGCCGAGCCGATCAGCTCGGTGCGCGGCGTCGCCGCCTCCAGCGCGGCCTCGCGCAGGGTCTGGCCCTTCAGCGCGGCGTTGCGCTTGATCCGGTCGGTCGTCGAGCGGAAGCTGTTCTTGCCGATGTCGCCGAGCTCCGGGAACGGCGCGTCGAGCGGATAGGCGCTGAAGTCGTGATGGTCGAAGAAACGGCCGAGATAGGCGAGCGCGTCCTCGATCGAGACCAGCTCGCGGATGGCGCGGTACTTCTCCTCCGCCTCGGCCGCCGTGCGCCCGACGATGGGGCCGGCGCCGGGGAAGAGCTTGACCTCGTCGGCAAGGCGGCCATGGGCGACGGCGCTGGTCTTGATGGCGCGGTAGAGGGCCTGCGCCTCCTCCAGCGGAACATGGTTGGCGAAGACCGCATCGGCATGCTTGCCGGCGAGGCCGATGCCGGCCTCGGAGGCGCCGGCCTGGAAGATCAGCGGCTGGCCCTGCGGCGAGCGCTGGATGTTGAGCGGCCCCTCGACCTGGAAGAAGCGCCCCTTGTGATCGAGCCTGTGCAGCTTCTCCCGGTCGAAGAAGCGGCCCGTCTCGCGGTCGCGGAGGAAGGCGTCGTCGTCCCAGGAATCCCAAAGCCCCTTGGCGACGTCGAGATATTCATGCGCGATCTCGTAGCGCAGGGAATGCTCGGGATGCGGGCGGCTGTAGTTGCGCCCCGAGCCCTCCAGCGGTGAGGTCACCGCGTTCCAGCCCGCCCGGCCGCCGCTGATCAGGTCGAGCGAGGCGAATTGCCGGGCGATGGTGTAGGGGTCGCTGTAGGAGGTCGAGACCGTGCCGACCAGCCCGAGCTTTTTCGTCGCCACCGCCAGCGCCGAGAGGATGGTCAGCGGCTCGAAGCGGTTGAGGAAATGCGGGATCGACTTCTCGTTGATGTAGAGCCCGTCGGCGACGAAGGCGAAGGCGATGCCGTTCTCCTCCGCCTTGCGGGCGTTGCGGATGAAGAAGTCGAGATTGACGCTGGCGTCGGGCGGGTTGCTCGGATGGCGCCAGGCGTTCATGTGGCTGCCGCCGCCCTGGAGCATCAGGCCGAAAGTCAGGCGGGTACGGGACATGGCTGCGATCCTTTGCGAAATGGTCAGGCTGCCAGCGCCGGCGCTTCGCCGGCCAGCAGCAGCACGGAGGCGAGGCGCTTCGCCGGCCCCGCCGCGGGGGTGTCGATGACGAATTCGGAGACGCCGAAGCGCGCCCGCAGCCGCTCGAACTCGGCGCGGACCTGCTCGGCCGTGCCGGCGAGGATCTGCGGCCTGCGGATCTCGGTGCGGTAGCTGGCCGCGCCGGCCTGCCGGGCGAATTCGGCCGCCTGCTCCTCGGTGCCGAGATTGACGCTCTGGCCGTCCTCCAGCGTGACGCGCACCATCTTCAGCCCCTCGGTGACGGCATGGGCCTCCTCGGGCGTCGGCGCCGCCAGCGCCGTCACGGCCAGGATCGGGGGAGCCTTGCCGCCCGCCGCCACATAGGCCGCGAAGCTGTCCTCGATCGTCTTCTCGTCGCCATTGTGCTGGCCGGCGAAGACGAAGCTCCAGCCGAGCGCGCCGGCGAGCCGGGCGCTGTCGGGGCTGCCGCCGAGCAGGAAGCGCTCCGGGGCCGCGGGCGGCTGCGGCAGGGCGCGGGCCTCCGCCGCCTCGCCGGCCGGGGCCCCGCCGCCGAGAAAGGCGTCGAGATCGGTGAGGAGATCCTCGAACGGCCTCGGCCGGCCCGAGGCGTGCAGCGTCCTCAGCGCCCGCGTCGAGGCCGGCAGGCCGCCGGGCGCCCGGCCGATGCCGAGATCGATCCGCCCGGGCGCCAGCGTCGCCAGCAGGTTGAACACCTCTGCGACCTTGTAGGGGCTGTAATGCGGCAGCAGCACGCCGCCGGAGCCGAGCCGGATGCTGCGCGTCCGGGCCGCGAGGAAGGCCAAGAGCACCTCCGGCGCCGAGCTCGCCAGGCCCGGGAAGCCGTGATGCTCCGCCACCCAGAAGCGCGCATAGCCCAGGCGCTCGGCCGTCTGCGCCAGCGTCACGGTCCTCTGCAGCGCAGCCGCGGCCGCCTCGCCTTCGGGAATCGGGCTCTTGTCGAGCAGGCTCAAGCTGTAGGCCATGATCCGGACTTTCCTCAGTAAGCGCGCAGGCCGAGCGCGGTCGCGGCCTCCTCGGGCATCCAGCCGAGGCGCTCGTAATCCCCGCGCCAGTAGAGCAGCGCCGCAGCGTCGCTCCCGAGACGGATGCCGCGGATGCGGCCGATGACGATGGCGTGGGAATGGCGCTCGATCAGCTCCTCGACCTCGCAGTCGAGCGAGGCGAGCGCCCCGTCGAGCAGCGCCGCGCCGGTCCGGCCCTCCGTCCACTGCGCGCCCTCGTAGCGCGCCCGCCCCTTCTCGCCGCCGCGCCCGGCGAAGCGGTCGGCGATCTCCTTCTGGTCCGCCGCCAGGAAGTTGACCGCGAAGGCGCCGTGCTCGCGCAGCACCGGAAAGCTCGACGAACCGAGATTGAGCCCGAACATCAGCGTCGGCGGCTCGGCCGAGAGCGAGGAGACCGAGGTCGCAACCAGCCCGGTGCGGGCCGCGCCGCGCCCGGTGGTGACGACGCTGACGCCGCCCGCGAGATGCCGCAGCGCCGCGCGGAACCCGCCGAGATCGGCCGGGCGGATCTCCGACAGGACCGGCACCCGGGACAGCGCAGGCCCGGCATTCCCGGCCGCTGAATTCTTGGCCGCAAAATCCTTGGGCACGAGCGGAACGATCGTCATGGCGGACTCCGGTGGAAGGGTCAGGCCGCGCGGCCGAGCGGCCGGTCGCGTGGCGCCCGGCAGGACGTCAGCGCCTTGACCGCGCGCTGCGCCGCGACGACCGAAGGAAAGAGCTGGCCGTCGAGCGCGTCGAAGGCCGGCTGCGAGGAGAAGAAGCGGAAGCCGGCCTCGGCGCCGACGACCAGCCCCGCGGTCTTGCCGCGGATTTCGAGAATGGTAGCGTGAGACATGCGTCATCCTTCGCCGGGAGACCGGCGTTGCCGTTCGATTGCGCTTGTGGTGGAAAGGCGCCCGCGGGCGCCGTCACGTCATCGGCAACATCGACGCGCCGTCCTGCGCGCCTGGCGGAATGCGATGAGCCTCGTCATGGATCCGACTCCGTTGCGGAGCCCACGATCGTCTCGTGGTGCTTTTAGCGTTGTTGACGCGGCGCAAGCTGCTCCAGCAAATCCCGCGAACGACCGGCGAGGTGCCGATCGATGCTGGCATTTTTCCGCTGAAACCTCGCCTCGTCAATGAAACCGCTTGCCAAAGATCACCGGCGGCGGAGGTCAAATCCGCAGTGCGGCGCGCGGCCGGAAGGTGATTTTTACGCCTGCGGTTCCGGCGGCGGGAGACGTGCCGAGGCTCCGGCCTGAGCCGGGCACCGGGATAAGCCGCCTGTTGATGCCTGCAAGCCGGCGCTCAATCCGGCCGGATCGCGTTGCAATCCGCTCCGCGCCTGCTCTAGAGTGCCGCCATGCGATATCGGTCTGTCACGCGGGATCCGGCCCTTCGACTTAGCCGCCCGGCGCAGTGAGCGCCGGGATTTTCAGGCTGTCGATCGTATCGCGGCGCGAGCGGCCCTGAGCGGGCCGGCGAGGCGCCTCCACCGCAAGGGTCCAATCATGTCCGAGATGCCGATTTCCAAGTACCGTGCCTATGCGCCCGTCAACCTGCCGGACCGCAAATGGCCGTCGCAGGTCCTCACCAAGGCGCCGATCTGGTGCTCGGTCGACCTGCGCGACGGCAACCAGGCGCTGATCGAGCCGATGGGCGTCGAGCGCAAGAACCGCATGTTCAACCTGCTCGTGAAGATGGGCTTCAAGGAGATCGAGGTCGCCTTCCCCGCCGCGTCGCAGACCGATTTCGACTTCGTGCGCGCGATCATCGACGAGGGTGCCATTCCCGACGACGTGGCGATCCAGGTGCTGACCCAGTGCCGGCCGGAGCTGATCGAGCGCACCTTCGAAGCCGTGAAGGGCGCCAAGAACGTCATCCTGCACTTCTACAACTCGACCTCGACCCTGCAGCGCGACGTCGTCTTCCGCGCCGACCGCAAGGGCATCACCAAGATCGCGGTCGACGCCGCCGTCCAGATCAAGGCGCTGGCCGAGCAGGCGCCGGAGACCAACTTCACCTTCGAATATTCGCCGGAGAGCTTCACCGGCACCGAGCTCGAATACGCGCTCGAGATCTGCGAGGCGGTCAAGGCCGTGATCAGGCCGACGCCGCGGAAGAAGCTGATCCTCAACCTGCCGGCGACCGTCGAGATGGCGACGCCCAACGTCCATGCCGACCAGTTCGAATGGTTCGGCCGGCATATCTCCGACCGCGACAGCGTGCTGCTCTCGATCCATCCGCACAATGACCGCGGCACCGCGGTCGCCGCCGCCGAACTCGCGCTGATGGCCGGCGCCGACCGCGTCGAGGGCACGCTGTTCGGCAATGGCGAGCGCACCGGCAATGTCGACATCGTCACCATGGCGCTGAACCTGTTCACGCAAGGGGTCGACCCCGCGCTCGACCTGCGCGACGTCAACGAGATCCGCAGCGTCGCCGAATACTGCACGCAATTGCCGGTGCATGAGCGCCACCCCTATGTCGGCGAGCTCGTCTACACCGCCTTCTCCGGCTCGCATCAGGACGCGATCAAGAAGGGCTTCGAGGCCCAGCAGAAGCGCAACGACCCGCTCTTCCAGGTGCCCTATCTGCCGATCGACCCCAAGGATGTCGGCCGCGACTACGAGGCGGTCATCCGCATCAACTCGCAATCGGGCAAGGGCGGCATCGCCTATCTCCTCCAGGCCGACCACGGCCTCGACCTGCCGCGCCCGCTCCAGGTCGAGTTCTCGAAGATCGCCCAGGAGCAGATGGACGCCGACGGCAAGGAGCTGACCGCCCCGGCGCTCTGGGCGCTGTTCAGCCGGACCTATCTGCTGAGCGGGGCGCCGCTGGAGCTGATCTCCCACAAGACCCTGCCGACCGGCCCCGACACGCGCACGCTGACCGCCGATCTGAAGCAGCGGGACGGCACGGTCCGCACCATCGAGGGCGACGGCAACGGGCCGGTCGACGCCTTCGTCGACGCGCTGCAGAAGACCTATGGCGTGACGTTCTCGCTGCTCGACTATCACGAGCACGCCGTCGGCCGCGGCGCCAACGCCACCGCCGCCTGCTATGTGAAGCTCGAGCATGCCGAAGGCCGGATCGTCCATGGCGTCGGCATCGACCCGAACATCGTCATGGCCTCGCTCAAGGCCGTGCTGAGCGGCATGCAGCGGATGATCTGAGACGACGCGCGCCCGGCAGGGCGCGCGCCCTGTCTCTCCCCTTGAGAGCGGAAACGCCCGGTCAGCCGACGCCGAGGAGCCGGATCAGCGCGATGCTGACGGCCGCGAGCGCGATCAGGGACAGGGTGACCGCCGCCGTCACCCGCCCCCCGGCCCTGGCGACGGAGCGGACATCGACGCCCAGCCCCAGCGCCGCCATCGAGATGATGGTGAAGACGGTGGTGATCCGCGCGAGCGGCTCGAGCGCGGCCTCCGGGATGGCGCCGTGCGAGCGCAGCGCCGCCATCGCCAGGAAGCCGATGATGAACCAGGGCACGAGCTTGTGCACGGCCAGGCGCCCGCGCGCCGGCCGGTCTCCCGCCGTGACATGCGGCGCCGGGGCATCCGGTTCCTCGCGCAGCCGGCTGCCCAGGAGCGAGAGCACGAGGACGACCGGGCCGAGCATCAGCACCCGCACGAGCTTGACCAGCGTGCCGATCTGGACGCTGGCGGCGGCGACCGGCGCCGTCGCGGCGAGAACCTGCGGCACGGCATAGACCGTCAGCCCGGCCAGCACGCCGTATTGCGTGTCGGAGAGCCGCAGCAGCGGCACCAGCAGCGGCAGGCCGAGCACGACCAGCACGCCGAGCACGGCGGTGAAGGCGATCGACGCCGCCACGTCCTCGCCATCCGCGCCGATCACCGGCGCGACCGCGGCGATGGCGGAATTGCCGCAGATCGAATTGCCGCAGGCGACCAGCACCGCCATCCGCTTCGGCAGGCCGAGCATCCGGCCGAGCAGGAAGCTCGCGGCCAGCGCCAGCGCCACGACCGCGGCGATGCCGACGATCAGGCCCGGCCCGGCCGCGACCAGCATGGCGACGTTGAGGAAGGCGCCGAGCAGGACGACGGCGATTTCCAGCACGGTCTTCGCCGAGAAGGCGATCCCGGCCCGCCAGGGCGCGGATGGCGTCCAGACGCTGCGGACCAGCGTCCCGATCAGGATGGCCAGCACCAGGGCCTCGAGCCAGGCGCGGCCCGCCAGATGCGTTTCGAGATGTTCGAGGCCATAGGCCGCCGCGCTGATCAGCGCACACAGCAGGAAGCCGGGCAGAAGGCGCCCGAGGGGATGCGAAGCCAAGGTGAGGAATTCCGGAAACAGGAGCGATGGAACGGTTCGGAGATTGAGAAGAAAATTCTTCTCCGCGCAACATCTCCGATCGAAATCATCCGATCCAATGCATAACTTCGAACGTTCCGATCTCCCCGGCCGAACGATGGAGGCTGATGGCGGCTGGCGGGTCAGATTCCGGGAGCGGGCGCCTCCGGCTCCAGCCCGAAGGCCCGCGCCAGAAGCGTGTAGTTCCGCAGGCGCAGTTCGGGATCGTCGAGGAAGTCCTGGATCATGAATTCGTCGATGCCGGTTTCCTCGGCCATGCGCAGTAGCGTCTCCTTCACGCGCTCGGGCGTGCCGACGACATAGGCCGGCCAGGGCGCGGTCTCGGCGGGCACCATCCCGCCCATCGCCGCGATGGCCTCGTCCAGCTCCGGCAGTTGCGGCACCATGATTCGCTCCGGCAGGCGCCGCAGCTTGAACACGGCGCGCACCGGCATGGCGAGGCGCTCCGCCTCCTCCTGCGTCTCGCCGAGGATGACGCGCACGGCGACGAAGGCCTGCGGCGCGGCGAGGCCGGCGGCGTGACGCGACGGCCTGAAGCTCCCGGCATAGGCCGCCGCCGTGCGCGGCGCCTGCTCGGGCTTGTGGAAGGCGCTGCAGGCGAGGCCGAGGCCGAGCCGCCCCGCCCGCTCGGCGCTCTCCTCGCTGACCGCCAGGATCCAGGGCAGCGGCCCCGCCGGCTCGTCCGGCATGATCCGGATGCCGCGGAACGGCGAGGAATCCGGCAGGTCGTTGCCGAGCCAGCCGATCAGTTCCTCGACCTGGGCGGCATGGTCGTCGGGGATCGCTGCGTCCCGCAGGCGCTGCAGCGCGCGATCGGCGACCGGCCCGGCCGTGGCCCGGCCGATGCCGACATCGATGCGGCCGGGGAACAGCGCGTTCAGCGTGCGCAGCGCCTCGGCGACCTTGTAGGGGCTGTAATGGTTCAGCAGCACCCCCCCGACGCCGATCCTGAGGCGCGAGGTCGCGCCGGCGAGCGCGACGGCGAACACCTCCGGGGCGGGATTGGCCTCGAAGGCGACGTCGTGATGCTCGACGATCCAGTAGCGCGTGAAGCCGAGCCGCTCGACGGCCTGCGCCATCGCGACGGCCGTCCGCAGGGCCTGGCCGGAGGCGCCGCCTTTCGGCAGGACGAGCGGATCGAGGATCGAGAGGCGCATGATCTGTACCTGAAGGCGACGGCACCGGCCGGGCATCGGCCGGTGCCGCGCATGCTCATCGCAGGGTGAAGGCCGAGGGGGCGACGAGGCTGGCCTTGATGTCGATCGCCTTGGCCTTGGGCAGCATGCCCGCCTCGATCATGAAGGACTGGTCCTCGGTCAGGTTGGCGATGTCGGCCTCGGTCATCACCGGCGTGAAGTCGTAGAGCGGCAACTGCGCCCGCGCGTCCTCGAGCGAGATCTTCTGCTCCTTGGCGGCGATCGCCAGCGCTTCCTCCGGGTTCTTCGCCATGAAGTCGAGGGCCTTGCGGTGCGCCTCGAAATAGGCCGCCAGCAGGTCGGGATGCTGCTCGACGAAGGCGGTGCGGGCGCCGATCACCGTGGTCGGCTTGATCAGCCCCTCGCCGCTGGTCAGCGCCTTGCCCCCGGCCTTCTCGACCAGCGTGACATTGGCGCCGGCGAGCGTCGCGACGTCGACCTGGCCGGCGAGCAGCGCGGCGCGCGCGGCGGGCAGGTCCATGTTGATGTACTCGACGTCGTTCAGCGTCAGCTTCTGCGAGGCGAGGGCCGCGACGAGGAGCTGGTTCAGCACGGTGCCCTTCGGCCCGGCGATCTTCTTGCCCTTGAGATCGGCGATCCTGGCGGGGCCGTCGGCGCGGGTCATCAGGAAATAGGCCTTGGGCGAGCGCGCATAGGCCGCGACCACCTTGAGGTCAACGCCGTTGGCGCGGGCGAGGATCGCCGAGGTGCCGCCGAGAACGCTGGCGATGTCGATCTCGCCGGCGGCCAGCGCCTGGGTCTGCTGGGCGCCGGAGGTGATCTCGGGATTCTCGACCTTGATGCCGAACTTGGCGAAGGCCTCGTCGAGATAGCCTTTCTCGCGCATCACGATCGACGGCACGTTGAACGGCGCCGTCACATAGGTGACGCGGACGGTCTTCGGCTTGTCCGCGGCGGCGGCCGGGCCGAGCAGCAGCGCGAGCGCGAGGCCCAGCGAAGCGAGGCGTTTCATGGTGCGGTTTCCTTGTCTGCGGGGGAAGCGGATGAGACGGCCGGCCCGCCCGCCGCGTGCGGCGGCGGCGGCGCGGTCAGCTTGGCGAGGATGCGCCGGCGATGGCCGTTGACGGCGGCGTCGGTCGGATCGCGCGGAAAGGGCAGGTCGACCGGCTCGAACCCGACGACGCGGCCGCGCTCCAGCTCGAGCACATGCTGGCCGAGCAGCACGGCCTCCTCGACATCATGCGTGACGAAGACGATCGTCGGGCGCTTCGCCTGCCAGATCGCGACGAGCTCGCCCTGCATCGCGCGGCGGGTGAAGGCGTCCAGCGCCGCGAAGGGCTCGTCGAGCAGCAGCAGGTCCGGCTCGGTCACCAGGGCCCTGGCGATGGCGACGCGCTGGGCCATGCCGCCCGAGAGCTGGCCCGGCATGGCGTCGGCGAAGGCGGCAAGGCCGACCATGTCGAGCGCGGCCCGGCTGCGCTCCTCCGCCAGCGCGGCTGGCAGCCGCCGGCGCAGGCCGAAGGCGACGTTGCCGAGCGCGTCGAGCCAGGGCATCAGCCGCGCCTCCTGGAAGACGACGCCCGTCCGCCCCGCCCCGGCCTCTCCGCGGACGAGCGCGCCGCTGGTCGGCCGCTCGAGCCCGGCGAGGATGCGCAGCAGGGTGGTCTTGCCGCAGCCGCTGCGTCCGACGACCGTGGTGATCGAGCCGCGCGGAAAGGCCAGGCTGACATCGGCCAGGGCGACGACATCCGCCTCGCCGAGGCGATAGCTCTTGCCGAGGTGACGGGCCTCAAGCACGGGCCATCTCCAGATCCTCGGCCAGCCAGCGGACCTTGCGGCGGATCAGGGCGCGCAGCAGATGGTCGCTGACCAGGCCGAGCAGGCCGATCACCAGGATGCCCGCCAGCACGATATCGGTGCGGGCGAGGTTCTCCGCGTCGACGATCATGTAGCCGAGCCCGGCCGAGGAGGCGATCAGCTCGGCGCCGACCAGCGCGCGCCAGCTATAGCCGAGACCGATGCGCAGCCCGACCACGATCGACGGCAGGGCGGAAGGCAGGACGATGCGCAGCATGATCTCGGTGCGGCTGAAGCCGTAGACCGTGCCGACGTCGATGAGCTTGCGGTCGACCGCCGCGATGCCGCCGCGCACCCCGAGGAAGATCGGGAAGAAGCAGGACAGGACGATGATCCCGACCTTCTGCGCCTCGCCGATGCCGAGCCAGAGGATCAGCAGCGGCATCATCGCCAGCGGCGGGATCTGGCGCAGGAATTCGAGCAGCGGCTCGACCATGCTCCGCAACGGCCTGCTCAGGCTGAACAGCACCGCGACGGGCACCGCCAGGGCGATCGCGAGCAGATAGCCCGAGACGACGCGGCGCAGGCTGACCAGCACGTGCTTGGCGAGCACGCCCGAGACGGAGAGGTCGATCAGCGTCTCGAACACCGTGCGCGGCGAGGGCAGCAGGAAGGGGCTGACCCAGCCGGAGGCGCTCGCCAGATGCCAGGCGGCCAGCGTCGCAAGGAGAACCGCCAATGTCGAAAGTCGTGGCATCGAAAAGGTCGAGACAGGGGATGCCCGGCCTGTAAACCTCTTGCCCGGAATAGCAAGGGACGCAGATAAGAATGGAATTGTTCTAAACGAATACACGCGCGCTCGGAGTAAGCCCGGTGTCGGACCGCCTTATGCGCGCGACAAGATTTCGCCTGTCGTGAAGCGGAGCCGGCCGGAAGCGCGGCCCGGGCGCCACTCTCCGCCACCGGGACAGGCCCGGCCGGCCCGCCCGGCGTTGGCAAAACGGAACCGATTGCCGTAACTGGGCGCATGGCTAAGCAGAGACCCCCATCCGTTCCCCGCTGGAAGAAGGCCGTTCCCGATCTCGGCGCGCAGCGGGAGCTGCGGCTCGACGCGCTCTACCGCGTCGCGGCAGCGGCCTTTCGCCGCAACGGCTATCACGGGACCTCGCTCGTCGACATCGCGCAGGAACTCGGCGTCTCGAAGCCGACGCTCTACCACTACGTCGCCAACAAGCAGGACCTCCTGTTCCAGTGCCATCTCGTGGCGGCAGAGCAGGCCATCGCCGCGATCTGCGACGACCCGGCGCTGAGCGGCCTGGAGCGCGTGCGCCGCACGATCGCGAACTACATCGAGGCGATCATCGGGGAGGAAAGCGCGAGCGTCGTCATCCTCGAGGAGAAGTCGCTCGGCCCCGAGCAGCTCGAGACCGTCATCGCCCAGCGCGACATCTTCGACGGCCGCATCCAAAGCCTGATCGAAGCGGGGCTCGCCGACGGCTCGATCGCCCCCTGCGACGCCAAGCTCGCCCTGTTCTCGGCGCTCGGCGCCGCCAACTGGGTGACGAAATGGTATCGTCCCAACGGCCCGCTCGGCGTCGGCGAGATCGCCGAGGGCGTGTCGGAGCTGGTCTGCTCCGGCCTCCGGGCGCCCGGCGCCAACGTTTCCACCCCCTGAGATCGCCCTGCCCTCGCCAGGGTCGCCGGCCCTTGCTTCGTCTTTTTCGACTCTGGAGTCGATAATATGACTCTGGAGTTGACAGAGCTCTCCATTCCTCTCTAGCGTGCCCCCAACGTAAAAGGTTCGGGAGGACCGCCTTGCTGACTGGGGCCACGGCCAAGCCGGGGAACGACGCTGCGCGCTGGCTTGCGGCCGGTGCCGCCTACGCCGAACGCGCGCTGCATCACGACGCCGCCTATCAGGAGCCTCGGCTGCGGGCGGCCGGCATCGCGCCGGAGCGCTACCGGGCGGTGAGTGAGGCGGGGCTGTTCGGCCTCGACTGCTTCGATTCGATGACGCAGGCCGGGCTCGACATCGACGGCTACGTCTTCCTCGCCCAGAGCTACCGCCAGATCGCCCCCGTCGCGCTGGGCGAGACCGTGCGGATCGCCGGGCATGTCCGCCACTGCCTGCCCGTGCGGCGCGGCGTGCTGGTCGACGAGATCTACAGCTTCACCGACGCCACCGGGCGGGTCGTGCTCGAAACCGAGCTCACCGGCCTGCTCGCGGACCCGCTCGGGGCCGCCGCGCCGGCCGGGCGTCCCGACGGCGCGGCCCTGCCGCGCCGGGCGGAGCTGCCGCGCGACGGCTGGACCCTCCTCGCCGAAAAACAGGTGACGCCGGAAGACGTGCGCGCCTTTTCGCAGGATGTCGGCAACGAGATCCATTTCGATGCCGGCTTCGCGGCGCGCTACGGCTTCGAGGCGCCGCTGGCGCAGGGAATCATGTCGGCCTCCTGGCTGCTCTCGGCGCTCTCCGGCCCGGACGGCGCGCCGCCGGCAGCCTTCCAGGCGGCGCTGCGCTATCTGCGCCCGGTCTTCTGGGACGCACCCGCCACGCTCTGGGTCCGCCGCGACCAGACCGGCGCCGTCGTCGCCGCCGAGACCCGCAACGGCGCGGGCAAGGTGACCGCCGATCTGGTGCTGCGCTCGCCGCTCGCCTCGCTCGCCGGCACGGATCGTCCGGCATGACGGCGATCATCCTCCAGGTCGTCGTCTCGGGCCTGCTGCTGGGCGGGATCTATGCCCTCGTCTCGGTCGGGCTCACGCTGATCTTCGGTGTCTCCCGCATCAAGAACTTCGCCCATGGCGACCTGGTGATGGTCGGCATGTACGTCACCTACGCGCTGGCGAGCGCGACGAAGCTCGACCCCTATCTGCTCGCGCCGCTCGTGGTGGTGCTGCTCTTCGCCTTCGGCCTGTTCCTGTCCTTCGCGCTGATCCGGCCGATCCAGGGCGCGCCCCAGGTCGCCCAGATCTTTGCCACCGTCGGGCTCGGGCTGGTGCTGCAGAACCTGGCGCTGATGATCTTCGGCGCGGATTTCCGCTCCACCGCCTCGGTCGTCTCCGGCAAGGTGCTGCGCTTCGCCGGGCTGGCGCTGCCGGCCTCGCTGCTCATCGCCTTCCTGGTGGCGATGGCGGTGATCGGCGGGCTGACCGCCTTCCTGCGGCTCAGCCTGACCGGCAAGGCGATGCGCGCCATCGCGCAGGACCGCCGCGCGGCCTCGCTGATGAGCATCGACGTCAAGCGCATCGACATGCTCACCTTCGGGCTCGGGGCGGCCTGTGCCGGCCTCGCCGGCGCGCTGCTGGCGCCGGTCTATCCGGTCTTCCCGACGATCGGCGTCAATCTCGTGCTGGTCTGCTTCGTCGTGGTCGTCCTCGGCGGCCTCGGCAGCGTCGAGGGCGCGCTGATCGGCGGCCTGCTGATCGGGCTGGTCGAGACGCTGAGCGGGTTCTTCCTCGGCTCGGCGATGAGCCAGATCGCCTATTTCCTGGTCTTCATCGCCGTGCTCTGCCTGCGGCCGGCCGGCCTCTTCGGCCAGCGCGGCTCCGAAACGCTGGGGAGCTGACGATGGCCCGCATGCTCGACCGCTTCGCGCCGCTGGCGCTCCTGCTCTTCGTGCTGCCGCTGTTCGCGCCGCTCTTCGTCAGCGATTCCTACACGCTGCACTTCATCTGGAAGATCCTGTTCTGGGCGGCGCTGGCCAGCGCCTGGAACCTCGCCGGCGGCTATGCCGGCCAGTTCTCGCTCGGCCACGCCGCCTTCTTCGGCATCGGCGCCTATACCTCGGTGCTGCTCTATCTGAAGCTCGGCATCTCGCCCTGGCTCGGCATGTTCGTCGGCGGCATCCTCGCCGTCGGCTTCGCGCTGCTGATCGGGGCGCTGACGCTGCGGCTGCGCGGCGCCTTCTTCGCGCTGGCGACCATCGCCTTCGCCGAGGTGCTGCGCATCGCCGTCGTGAACCTGCGCGACCTGACCGGCGGCGCCGAGGGGCTTTCGGTGCCGTTCGCGCCCGGCCTCGCCAACATGATGTTCTCCGGCCGGGCCGGCTCCGTCGTGCTGATGGCGGCGCTGCTGCTGGTCATCGCGCTGGTGACCTTCGCGGTCGAGCGCTCGCGCCTCGGCTACGCCCTCGCGGCGCTGAAGGAGGACGAGGAGGCGGCGGAGGCGCTGGGCGTCGACACCATCCGCGCCAAGCTGATCTCGATCGCGCTCTCGGCCTTCGTCAGCGCGCTCGGCGGCACGGCCTACGCCTTCTACATCCTGCTGATCGAGCCTTCGACGGTGCTGAGCATCGGCATGTCGGTCGAGATGGCGCTGATGGCGATCATCGGCGGCATGGGCACGGTGCTCGGCCCGGCGATCGGCGCGATCCTGATCGTGCCGCTGAGCGAATATCTGCGCGCCGAATTCGCCGGCACCTTCCAGGGCCTCTACCTGCTGGTCTACGGCGCGATCCTGATCCTGATGGTGATGTTCATGCCGAACGGGCTGATGAGCGTCGTGCGCGATCCGCGTGGCACGATGCGCCGGCTGAAACGCCGGCGCCGCCCCGCGCGCGGGAGGAACGGCGATGCTTGAGGTCGAGAATCTCGGCAAGCGCTTCGGCGGGCTGATGGCGGTGCGCGACATCAGCCTCTCGCTCGGCAAGGGCGAGATACTGGGGCTGATCGGGCCGAACGGCGCCGGCAAGACCACCTTCTTCAACTGCGTCGCGGGCGCCATGGCGCCGAGCGCGGGGCGGGTGCGGATCGACGGCCGGGACGTCACCGGCCGGAAGGCGCACAAGGTCTGCCGGGCCGGCATCGGCCGCACCTACCAGATCGTCAAGCCCTTCGCCGGGCTGACGGTGCGTGACAACGTCATGGTCGGGGCGCTCAACCGCGCCGACAGCCTCGCCGAGGCGCGCCGCTTCGCCGACGAGGCGCTGGAGATCACCGGGCTCACGCCGCTCGCCGGCGATCTCGCTTCCAGCCTGCCTCTGCCCCGCCGCAAGCGACTCGAGGTCGCCCGCGCCCTGGCGACGCGGCCCAGGGTGCTGCTGCTCGACGAGGTGATGGCGGGCCTCAACCCCTCGGAGGTCGAGGGGGCGATCCTGCTGATCCGGGCGATCCGGGATTCGGGCGTCTCCGTGCTGATCATCGAGCATCTGATGCGGGTGATCATGGCGGTCAGCGACCGCATCGTCGTGATGCATCACGGCGAGAAGCTCGCCGAGGGGACGCCGGCGGCGGTCACCTCCGATCCGCGCGTGATCAAGGCTTATCTGGGCGAGGGCTTCGATGCTTGAGGTCCGCAATCTCGACGCCTTCTACGGCGACGTGCAGGCGCTCTCCGGCGTCGATCTCTCGGTGGCGCAGGGCGAGACCGTCGCCGTCGTCGGCGCCAACGGCGCCGGCAAGACGACGCTGATCAACGCGCTGTCCGGCACGATCGAGCGCAGCGGCGAGGTCCGCTTCGGCGGCCGCGCCATCGGC